>Ga0210410_10004379_pt1 | contig 12384 bp, 8 predicted proteins | sample IncBWC4MmetaG_FD_161058 | JGI IMG/M metagenome (GOLD analysis project Ga0210410, IMG submission 161058) | Forest soil microbial communities from Barre Woods Harvard Forest LTER site, Petersham, Massachusetts, United States - Inc-BW-C-4-M | ecosystem: Environmental > Terrestrial > Soil >... | reverse complement strand
GGGCAAGAAGCACGCCTTTGAAGCCCTGCTCTTCAGCCCAGGCCGACATGATGAAATCGGAATATCGGACGGGGATGTAGCCCAGTTGATTCTGCGTGCCGTTGCCAAACCCTTTGCCCCAGAAGCCACCCGAGCCGACGGCAATCTTTGATTGAAGAACTTGATAGCCGGAGCCTTTGGCGTCCTCTTCGGGGTGCATGAAAGATGTAACTCTTTCCCTCTGATACGGCTTCATGACGCGCCATGCAACGGGGAGCATCAAGAGCCCGATGAGCGCAATCGCCGCGGCATGTCTCCATTGCAAGCCCGCGAGAAATGCGCCTACCACCAGCAAGGGCACCAGAACAAGCGCGGTGCCCAGATCGGGTTGCTTGAGAATGAGAGCTAGCGGCAACCCCACGATGAGCCCTGCCTTGATCAAATCCTGCAGGGAAAGCTCATCGGTGCGCACCTCCGCAAAGAAGCGCGCTATGACGATGATTATAATCAATTTGACCAATTCCGACACCTGAAGAAATTCGCCCAGGACGGGAATCCAGCGTTTGGCGCCGAAGCGGGTGTGGCCGAAGGCCAGGACGGCGATGAGAGCGGCGATGCCGATGAGATAGAGGATGGGGGCCTGATCGAGGATTAGATGATAGTCGAGACGGGAGAGCGCGAACATCAGCACAAAGCCTACGACCAGCCAACGGAGCTGTTTGTTCTGCATGCCGGCGAGGGAGCTGCCGTGCGTGGCTGAGTAGATCTCGACAACGCCGAGCGCGCAGATGGTGGCTAGGATGGCTAGCAGCCACCAGTCGTAATCACGAGTTCCGGGTGCGTCGTTCATAAAAAGATTACCGTCGATAGCTAAGAGCCAACAGCCAAGAACCAGATGTCTGGCGTGCGGCGCGATGCGCTTTCTGTCGACTGACGTTTCACTCCCAAGTATGTCAAACAGCTAAGAGCTTAACGCTCGGGGTCGGCGCTTGCGGCGTGCGCAGGCGCTACCGCAGAAGCGGAAGCGGACTTCACAACCGGCTGCGGACGGATGGTTAGAGCGGCGGCCGCGCCAGGACCCAAATCATACCGTTTGTCGTCGGCGGTGAGTTGTCCTTGTGTCTTCCTTGCCTTCTTATCGTAATAGGCTTTGATGATGTCGCGCGCGACAGGTCCGGAGGCTTCACCTCCGTGCTTACCGCTTTCCTGGACCAGGACGGAGACGACGATCTCCGGATTGCGGCGCGGTGCATAGCCGACGAACCACGCGTTGTCTTCAAACTTCTTTTCTTTTCCGACGCGATCGCGGGTCCCATAGCCGATGACCTGGGCGGTGCCGGATTTTCCACTAAACTCAATCCCAGCGAGTCTCAATTGACCACCGGTGCCGCCAGGTTCGTTAACAACGCCCCACATGGCGTCAGTGATCTTTCGGATGGTGGGCTCGGAGATTGCAAACCGCTCTTCACCGATATTCTGGGCGTCTTTCAACATGTGCGGCTGTTTGAAAACGCCGCCCGAGGCCATTCCGCCAATCAAACGGGCCAGCTGGAGCGGCGTGGTAGTGACGGCGCCTTGGCCGATGGCCACGGAAATAACTTCACCCGCATACCATTTGCGATGAAAGACTCTCTCGACCCATTCCTGCGAAGGCATCAGCCCGGGCTCCTCGGAAGGAAGATCGATGCCAGTTTTGTGGCCGATGCCAAGTTTACTGCCGTAGTAGGAAAGGCGATCGATTCCGAGGTGCATGCCCACATTGTAGAAAAAGACGTCGCACGATTTCAGAATCGCTTCATGCAGGCTCAGTACGCCGTGCGATTTCGGTCCGGACTTCGCGTAGAAGACATAGCAATGGTACTGGCGCCCGAAGAACATGGCGTAACCGGGACAAAACGTCTTGAAGCCTTCTTCGGGAACATGGTCTTCAAGCATCGCCGTCGCGGTCACGATCTTGAACACGGAACCGGGAGCAAGTTGCGCTTGGATGGCGCGGTTCAAGAGAGGATGTAGAGGGTCGTCGTTGAGACTCTTCCATTCGTCGGCCGAAATGCGGACGGCGAAATCATTTGGATCCGGTGTGGGCCGGCTGACCATGGCGAGGACTTCACCCGTGCGCGGATCGAGAGCTACCACGGCCCCAGGCCGCACGCCTAGGGACTGCTCGGCGACCTGCTGCAAATCGTAGTCGATGGTGAGCTGAATCTGCTTGCCGGGAATCGGTTCCTGTTCGGTAAGGCGCCCAAGATCTTTGACTTCCTTGCCGACGCTGTTGACGACGACGCGGCGCATGCCGTCGGTGCCCGTCAGGATGTCGTTGTATTGGCGCTCGAGACCGGTCTTTCCGGCGAGGTCGCCAGGTCGAAAACGGCTATTACTGGCTTCGATCTGCTGCTCGCTGACTTCGCCAACGTACCCGCTGGCGTGGGACATGAAGCCGCCCGGTAGATAGCGGCGTCGCTGGACCATGAGCATTTCGAGGAGAGGGATGTCGGAACGGTGCGATTCGATGAAGGCGACGTCTGCGTTGGTGGCTTCCGGCTTAATAACGATGGGCTGGAACTTCGGAAGATTTTTGGTGCTTTCGAGCTGGTCCTTCAGATCACTGATCGGGATGCCCAGGCCATCGGCGATGGCGGGGAGATTTTTGTCGATGAGCGCGGGATCGTCGCGGAGAAGCAGGATACTGAAAGACGGATAGTTGTCCACCAGGACACGGCCATCGCGGTCCAGCATACGGCCGCGCGGAGCGATGATGGGAATGGAACGAACGCGATTGCGCTCGGCCATTTGACCGTACTTATCGGAGTCGACGACCTGGAGTTTCCAGAAGCCGAGGAGCAACAAGCCAACCATGCCCACGATGACGTAGGAGGCGATGGCCAGTCTGGCCTGTGGCAAACGATTGTCGTTGCGAAACCAGTACGACACGAAAACCCCGCGCGCGAGCCTTTATTTTACGGCCGCTAAGCGGCCGACATTCTCATCAGGGCTGTTCGTCGCCCGTCCCGCGAGTGGCCGGGACGTGCTCGCGTCACGAAAAAAAACTACAGCAGAATGTCCGTCGAAACTTTCTTCGAAAGAAATAATTCGAAAAATTCCCTAGGAGTTCCCGAATTACTGCCGGACTTGTGCTTCGTTAAGCACCAAAGTCATTTTAAACGTAGCACTTGGGGAAGGAGCCTGCAAGCCGTCCGGAAGGACAGTTGCTTAGGCCAATACCCTGTGGAAAACCGGCGGGTGGGGATGGCGTAAGCAGAGCTTGGCATGGACTGCAAAATCAACCGCTCATGCGGGTCGCAACGCCACCATAGGATCGCCTGCGGAACCTTTGTGCGCAGGGAAACAGAGCGGCTGCCATGGCGAAATATCGCCTTGCTCGGGCTGTTATGCTTACTCGCATACGGGAATCGAGGAGGGGTTGTGAACTTCGTGGACGGCATTCCGGTTTGGGGTCAAGCGGACCCGGGTGCCCTAACCCAAATCAAGGTTTGCGCTACAAACGCCGACAAGGTGGCTCTAATGGCCGACAACCACAAAGGCTACGCGGTCCCCATCGGCGGAGTCGTCGCCTACCGAGATTCCATCAGTCCAAGCGGCGTCGGCTATGACATCGCCTGTGGCAACAAAGCCGTTCTACTCGACATGCCGGGAGCTTCACTACGCGCGGACATAAAGAAAATTATGGACGAGATTTGGAGAACTATCAGCTTTGGAGTCGGGCAGGTGAACGATGAGCGAGTGGACCATGAACTTTTCGATAGTTCTGCATGGCGTTGCCAGGCCGTCGCACCGCTCAAGGAAATGGCCCGACAGCAGCTAGGAACAGTAGGCAGCGGGAATCATTACGTTGACCTCTTCACCGACGAACTGGACCGCGCATGGATCGGCGTGCATTTCGGCTCGCGTGGATTGGGACACAAGACCGCGACATATTTCCTGAAGCGAGCCGGGGCGAAAGACGGCATGGATGTCGAGCCGTGTGTTATCTCTGCGCATTCCGACCTTGGAGCACAGTATCTGGAATGTATGGCGCTCGCTGGACAATACGCTTACGCTGGCCGCGATTGGGTGTGCGCGAAGGTCGCGAGCATTCTCGGCGCTCCTATCGTTGAGGAAGTTCACAACCATCACAATTTCGCTTGGCGCGAAACGCACGGCGGAGAAGAATTGTGGGTTGTCCGCAAGGGAGCGACGCCCGCCTTCCCCGGTCAGAGGGGATTTGTGGGAGGCACGCTGGGCGAAACGTCTGTAATCCTGGAGGGCGTCGAAAATGATGATGCCAAGTATTCGCTCTACAGCACTGTGCATGGCGCGGGTCGAGTCATGGGTCGAATGGAGGCGAAGGGCAAAGTAGACCGCAAGACGGGAGAAGTGAAGCGAGCCGGAAGAGTCACGCAAGAAATGATGGACGGCTGGCTGCAAAGGTCAAATGTGGAGTTGCGCGGCGCGGGACTGGATGAATCGCCTGATTGCTCCAAACGATTGCCAGAGGTTCTTGCCGAACATGGGAACAGTATTCGCATCCTACACACGCTCACGCCAGTCGGAGTCGCAATGGCTGGTGCGGACGAGTTCGATCCGTACAAGGACTGAAACAAGTGGAGGCTCACACCGCAGAGGGTGTAGAGGGCGGGCGTCAGTCGTGGCGAAGGGCCAGCATGGGGTCGATTCGGGCGGCGTGGCGGGCGGGGATCCAGCATGCTAACGCGGCTACGACTAAGAGGATGGCGGGGGCTGTTGCGAAGGTGACGGGATCGGTGGGAGTGACGCTGTAGAGGAGAGTGGAGAGAAGGCGCGTCAGGGCGAAGGCGCCGAGGATTCCGACGGCGATGCCGACGGCGGCGAGTGTCAAGCCTTGGCGGAAAACCAGGACCAACACGTTGACTTGGCGCGCGCCGAGGGCCATGCGCACGCCGATTTCGTTGGTGCGCTGTGCTACGAAAAAGTGCATCAGGCCGTAGATGCCGATGGCCGACAATAGCAGAGCGGCGAGAGAGAAGAGGCCGAGTAGAGAGGTTTGAAAACGCCGCGCAGCGGTTTGCGCACCGAGTTGTTGGTCAACCGTTGCTACGTTGAATCTGGCGACGCTTTTGTCCATGGACTGGATTGCGCTTTGCACGGATGCTGCCACGGTCTGCGGGCCCGAAGAGGTGCGCACGATGACGTCGAGCATGTCGTCGGTTTCTTGCGCGTGGGGGCGAAAGACTTGCGGTGCCACCTGGTTTTCTAGGCCCTGGCGATGCATGTCGCCGGTGACGCCGACGACGGTGATCCACGGGCTGGGTTGCTGGCTGGGGAAGCGGAAGCGCTTTTCGAGGGGGTCTTCGTTGGGCCAGTAAAGCCGCGCCATTGTTTCGTTGATGATGGCGACGGGAGGAGAGTCGCGGCGATCCTGGTCGGAAAATAAACGGCCTCGCTTGAGCGGGATGCCGGCGGTTTCAAAAAATGGGCCGGCGATTCCGTCATCGCAAGGGGCGTTTTGCTGCGGAGGGCGCCCTTCTATCGCAACGGAGTCTTCGGGGTCTGACCGGAGCAAGTCGGAGATGGCGGCGGCCGAGCGGACGCCAGGAACGGATTGGGCGCGCTGGATGGCTTCGCGGAAATAGGCAACTTGCTGGTCGGCAGTTTTTCCGATGTGGAGATCAATGCGCATGACCAGAAGTTTTTCAGGGCGGAAGCCGGGATTTACGCTTTGCAGGAGCACGAAGCTGCGGAGCAAGAGGCCGGCTCCTGCTAGCAGGACGAGCGCTATGGAAAACTCCGCGACAACCAGAACGTAGCGGATGCTGCGATCCGCGACGGTGTTCCACGGCCTGCTTCGAGCGAGAGTTGTGCCGCTTCCTATGGCGGGCCAGAGGGCGGATACGGTTGCGGCGAAGAGCGAGAGCAAGAGGGTGAAGAGCAGCACATGAGGATCGATATGGGCTTCGTCCAGCCGGGGGATGTCTCGCGGACCAAATGCGATCAGAGCTTTCAATGCGGCGGCGGCCATCGCCAGCCCGAGCGAGCCTCCCGCGACCGACAGCACCAAGCTCTCTGTCAGGAGTTGCGCGGCGAGCGCCACGCGGCCTGCGCCGAGAGCTCTGCGGACCGAGAACTCGCGCTCGCGCGCGGAACCGCGAGCAAGAAGGAGATTGGCGACGTTGCTGCACGCGATGAGCAGCATCAGAACCACAGAACCGAAAAGCACGATTAGCGAAAGCTGGACACGGCCGGTCGTTTGCGTGTAAAGGGGTACGACGCGGATATCGGGAAGATTCTTGCTTTCGGAGTGCTCCGATTGGAGCTGGCTTCCGATGACGGTCAGCTCGGATTGCGCTTCTTGCCAAGCTACGCCGCTGCGCATGCGGCCCAGCGCGTACCAGATGGAAGAGGAGCGCGGACTGGAGCGATCGCGCGCCGCCCAGTAGGGGTGGGCGGTCATCGGCTCCCAGACCTGCGTATCGGCAAACGGGTACTGAAATGAGGCGGGCATGACGCCGATAATGCGTGACCCGCGGGTGTCCAGGATGAGCTCGGATCCGAGGACTTGGGTGGACCCGCCGAATCGGCGCTGCCATAAGCCGTAGCTCAGAACAACGACGGACTCACCGCGTTTCTCTTCGTCGGCGGAGAACAGGCGGCCGAGAATCGGTTCGACGCCCAGCAACGGGAAGAAATTTGCCGAGACGCGCGCGGATCGCATGCGTTCTGGAGGACCGTCCTTGTTGCCCAAAAGAAAAGTTTGTCCGATGAACGGCGTCATGTCCTCAAACGTGTGGCTGCGGGTTTTCCAATCGGCGAAATTGAGAAGGGAGACTCGGCCTTCCAGGATGTTGTGGGCAGGATCGGCTGACCAGAGCATGGCTAGACGGGCTGGTTCTTTATAGGGAAGAGGGCGGAGAAGGACGGCGTTGATCACGCTGAAGATGGCGGTGTTTGCGCCGATGCCGAGGGCGAGTGTCAGAACGACTACGGCGCTAAATCCAGGGCGCCGCCAGAACAGGCGAAGGGCGTGCCGAAAATCGCGCGCGAGCTGATCAGAAAGCAGCCATCGGCCGCGTTGATAAGACGCTTCCTGGATTAAGGTGACGTTTCCAAACGCTCGACGCGCGGCGGCTTCGGCATCGGTGCGTTTTTCATCGCTTTGCTGAAGGTCGTCTGCTTCATGCGCGAGATGCGAGTGGATTTCGTCGGCGAAATCGCTCGAGGAACGTTTTTTGCGCCAGAACATCGTCTATACCTCGGCTTCGCCGGGCGCGAGAATTCGAGAAATGGCTTTGGCTACGCGGCGCCACTGGCTAGTTTTTTGCGCCAGTTGTCTCCGACCTTTGGCCGTCAGCGTATAAAAGCGCGCTTTGCGATTGTTCGCCGATAGGCCCCACGCGGCTTTCACCCAGGCGTGGTCCTCGAGGCGTTGCAGGGCAAGATAAAGCGAGCCGTGGTCCACCAGAAAGACATCATCGGATTGTTGCTGGATTGCGCGGGCGATTCCTTGTCCGTGGCGTGAGCCCAAGACGAGTGTACGCAGGATCAATAGATCCAGAGTGCCCTGGAGCAGGGCGGCCCTTTCTTTGTCAGCGCTTTGGGGAGGCATCCGACATGAGCGTACAGCGCTCTTGGGTCGGATGTCAACAGGGGATGTTTCGTCGGGAAATTCGCTCCGGTCCGAACCGAGACCATCCGGGATGGCCACGCTACGGACCACCGTGCTTGGGGCCGCCGCCGGAGCGAACGATGGCACGCAGCAAACATGGTGCCCGTAACGTACCCGTGGGCGCTGTCCGTATTCGCACAGCGGTTGAACAACGCCCGCGGTGGCAAAAAAAGCTTCGATCGGTTGTTGAAATGTAAATTCTCGAATGAGCCGGCCGTCCAAAACCTGGTTTGTTGAGCTATCGAGACTTATCGACAGCGCACAGGTCCACATGCTTGCTCACCGTAGGGGGCACGCGTTATCGTAATCTGACTGTTCTCATGCAAAGCGAAGCTTCCTTGCCTCTGCGTTTGGCCCTTGTCGGGATGTCCGGTGCTGGAAAAACCTTTTGGACAAAGAAATTAGCCGACCAGGGATGGACCGCTATTTGCTGCGACGACTGCATCGAGCGGAAACTGGCTCCGCAGCTGGCCGCTGGCGGGTATTCCGGGATTAACGGCGTGGCCGCGTGGATGGGCTGGCCGGATGGCGCGACCTATGCCGAACGCGAAGCGCAGTACCTCGAGGAAGAGATTCACACGCTGGGCGAGGTGCTGACGTCGCTCGAGCAGCGGCCGGACGAACCGCTGGTGCTGGACACCACGGGCAGCGTGATTTACACGGGGAATAATTTGTTGCTGCGCTTGCGGCGGAGGATGACGGTCGTATATCTCGCCGCTTCGGCGGAAGAGCAGCAGCTTCTCATCGAACGCTACTTGAGCGACCCCAAACCGGTGTTGTGGCGCGGTGCTTTCCAGCCAAAGCGCGGCGAATCGCCAAAAGAAACCGTGGCGCGTTGTTATCCCACGCTGATTTCTGCGCGGCGGCAGAGCTATGAAGCTTTGTCGCATTGTACGTTGAAGGTGGCCGAGTTGCGCGATCCTGCTTTTGATGTGGCGGCGTTTCTGGGGAAAATTCGCGGCCAGCTTGAGCGCGGGCGATGAGGTACCGGAGCACCGGGCGCAAGGCGGCGCTGACTTCGCTGCGCGGCGCGGTACTGCGGGGGCTGGCGCCCGATGGCGGGCTGTATTTGCCAGTGGAGATCGCGCGGCGCTCACCCGAGGAACTCGAAGAGTTTCGCCGCTTGCCGTTCACGGAAGTTTGTTTTCGCGTGGTGCGTCCTTTCGCTACTCCAGATGTGCCGGAAGAGGTGTTGTGGCAAATCGTTGCCGAAGCCATCAATTTTCCGGTGAAGCTGGTGTCGCTCTCGCCCGGTTTGCACATCCTCGAGCTGTTTCATGGTCCCACTCTGGCGTTCAAGGACTTTGGCGCGCGATTTATGGCGCGGCTGATGGGCTACTTCGTTCGGCGAGAAACGCGGCTGCTGACGGTTCTCGTGGCCACCTCCGGCGACACGGGAAGCGCCGTCGCCCATGGGTTCCTCGGCGTGCCGGGAATTCGCGTGGTGATTCTTTATCCTTCGAAGCGCATCAGCGAAGCGCAGGAGAAGCAGTTCACGACGCTGGGCGAAAATATCACGGCGCTCGAGGTGGCGGGCAGCTTTGACGATTGTCAGCGGCTCGTGAAGCAGGCGTTTTCGGACGCTGCGCTGAACCAGCGCACGTTTTTGACGTCGGCGAATTCGATCAACATCGGGCGGCTGCTGCCGCAGATGTTCTATCACCTGGCTGCGTACCGCCAGTTGCCAGTGGCCTCGGTGCCGCTGATCGTGTCCGTGCCCAGCGGGAATTTCGGCAATTTGACGGCCGGGCTTTTCGCCAAGCGCATCGGCTTGCCGGTGGCGATGTACGTAGCCTCGACCAACGCCAATGATGTCGTCCCGGAATATTTGCGGTCCGGGGAATTCCGTCCCCGCTCGGCGACACAAACGTTTTCGAACGCCATGGACGTCGGCAACCCGAATAATTTTCCACGCTTGCTGGATTTGTGCCGCGGCCGCATCGAATATGTGAAGCGCGAAATCTGGGGCCACGCCGCGACCGATGAAGAGACGCTCGAGGAAATGAAGTCCCTCCACGAACGCTTCGGCTATATCGCCGACCCGCACACCGCTGTCGGAATGCTCGGCTGGGAAGCCTATAAGCGTGAGCATTCCGACCCCGCGCAAGGATTGGTGCTCGCCACCGCGCATCCCGCAAAATTCGCCGATGTGGTGAAGCGCGCCATCGGCACGGCGCCGCAGCTGCCTGATCGCCTCGCCGCTTATTTAAAGCTCGAGAAATTGTCCCTGCCGATGTCCAGCGACTACGACGACTTCAAGCAATTCCTACTGGCTCAGTAGGGTTAGGAGGGCTTACGCAGGCGGTCGAGGAGCATGAAGAGAAACACGGCGACCACGGCATTGACGAGCGCGGCGATGCCGAGGTGCATGGTAAACCACGGCTCGGGCTGAGAAAGAAGCAGCCGACGCGTCAAGGCAATGACGCCCTGGTGAACGGCAAAAAATGCAATGGTCAGGGCGAAACGCGCCGCGGGATGTTCCGTATCGAGGCGCGCGCCGATCGAGGAAGCCAGATAGCCGATCACGGTTTTTCCAATTCCGTAGAGTCCGAGGGGAACCGTGGGCCCGCTGAGACTGTCTTGCAAAATTCCGATCACCATGCCCAGAAGCAGTCCGGTGGAGGGATTGCGCCGGCTCAGACCAAAATAGATGACGATCAGCAGCGGAAGATCCAGAATCGCAGCCTTAGAGAAATAGATCGGCAGAAAAGCCTGCAACACGAGTGCAAAGGCGGTAGCCAGAATGATCGCGCCCGCACGGAACTTGTGTACCTCAATGTGCAGCTCGCTACCGCGAATATCGAAGGCGTCGTTCATGGTTTCTCGTGCGAAGCCGGACTGGCTGCAGCGGCGGAAGGCCCCCCTGCAGGGGGCGTTTCGGAATTCGGCTCCGCGGAATCTTTTTTCATCTCCAGCGCCTTCATGGTCAGCAGCACGAACACCTCTTCCAGGCGTTCGAGGTTCGCAGCAGGCCGCACGCGAATCTGCTTGAACGTATTCCCCGCCTTGATGTCCGCGATCGTTCCCACGGGCAAGTCGCGCGGAAAGATGCGATCCATGCCGCTGGTGACGATGCGGTCCCCGGGATTCACACTGTTGTCTTCGTTGGAGATGTACTTCATGACCAGCAGCGGCTCACCCGTGCCGGCAACTGGTTTCTGGACGCGCGAATCCACCAGCATCGCGCCCACGCCGCCGTTTTTGTCCGTCAGCAGCAGAACTTGCGCGGTATCCTTGTAGGACTCGATGACCTTGCCGACTACGCCGTCCGGTGTGATGACGCCCATGTTGAGGCGGATGCCGTCGCGCTCGCCGCGATCAAGATAAATGGTTTGGCTGGAGTCGGCGCTTCCGCCGATCACGCGCGCGCTAACCATGGGCACGTCCACATTCGCTTGGCGGAACTTCAGCAGGGCGGCAAGACGATCGGCTTCGCCGGCCTTGCTCTGGAGTTGCGTGATTTGCAGCTTCAGCGCGCCGTTTTCCCGCTTCAATTCTTCGTTGTCGCGCCAAGTGTTTTGCAGCGCGAAATAGTGGTTCCAGGTGTTGCGAATGTGGCTGATGCCGTGAGCGCCCGCGCGTTCGAACGGCGACACCGCTCCAACCGTCCAAACGCGGATCAGCCGGCCTTGCGAGTCGCGTTTGATTTGTACAGCGAGCAACAGCACCTGCAGGAGCACGATGCCTCCGAGCAGGAAGAGTGATCTGTGTCGAGAAGGGATGCCGACCATGGAGTCCAGTAGCACAGACCTTGCCCTGTGCGGTTCAAAATTCTGCAATAGCGTCAAATCCGGAGAATCCGTTAGTCGATGCAAACCTGCCGCAGCAACTTGAAATCGCTCAACATTTTGCCGGTGCCCAGCACCACGGACGCCAGCGGATCATCGGCAATGGAAACTGGCAGACCGGTTTCTTCCCGGATGCGCTTGTCGAGATTCTTCAGCAGCGCGCCGCCGCCCGTCAGCACGATGCCACGGTCGCTGATGTCGGCGGAAAGTTCCGGCGGTGTGCGTTCCAGGGCCACGCGCACAGCATTCAGAATTGTCGCGACGCATTCGCTCAAGGCTTCGCGAATTTCGCTGTCGTCAATCGTGACCGTCCGCGGCACGCCCTCGATCAAATTACGGCCCTTCACTTCCATGGTCAGCGGCTTTTCCAGCGGATAGGCCGAGCCGATTTCCATCTTGATCTGTTCCGCGGTGCGTTCGCCGACGAGCAGGTTGTATTTTCTCTTCAAGTACTGCATCACTGCTTCGTCCATCTCGTTTCCCGCCACGCGCACGGAACGCGAGTAAACGATGCCGCTCATCGAGATGACGGCAATGTCCGTCGTGCCGCCGCCGATGTCCACGACCATGTTGCCGGAAGGCTCTTCGATCGGCAGACCGGCTCCAATCGCCGCGGCCATGGCTTGTTCCACCAGATAAACCTCGCTGGCACGCGCGCGATACGCGGAGTCCTGCACCGCGCGCTTTTCGACCGGTGTAATCTCGCTGGGCACTCCAATAACGATTCGCGGATGCACCAGCACGCGGCGGTTATGCGCCTTCTGAATAAAGTACGTCAGCATTTTTTCGGTGACTTTGAAGTCGGCGATGACGCCGTCTTTCATTGGCTTGATAGCCACCACGTTTCCCGGGGTGCGGCCCAGCATTTCCTTGGCTTCGCGGCCGACGGCCACGACTTCGCCGGTGGATTTGTTTATAGCCACGATCGAGGGCTCGTTTACCACGATGCCCTTGCCGGCCGAAAACACCAGCGTGTTC
>Ga0210410_10004378_pt1 | contig 12385 bp, 9 predicted proteins | sample IncBWC4MmetaG_FD_161058 | JGI IMG/M metagenome (GOLD analysis project Ga0210410, IMG submission 161058) | Forest soil microbial communities from Barre Woods Harvard Forest LTER site, Petersham, Massachusetts, United States - Inc-BW-C-4-M | ecosystem: Environmental > Terrestrial > Soil >... | reverse complement strand
GCGCAAGTTTCACAAGTCTGAGGGTAAGCATTTTCTGCGGCGCTGGTGGACCTTCCGCGCCATTCGGCGTCAGTTCGGTTGGAAGTTCTGGGCCTTTATCACGGGAGGCGCGGCGCTCGACGCCGACACGGAAAAATTCTGGGATCGCCTGGGCTACGCCGCCATTCAGGGTTACGGCCTCACGGAGACGACTTCGCTGATTAGCGTGAATCATCCCTTCCGCCTGGGAAAAGGATCGATCGGAAAAGTGCTGCCCGGGCGCGAGGTGAAGCTCGCAGCGGATGGCGAGATTCTGGTGCGCGGCGGAGGCGTTGCCTCTGGATATTGGGGTTCGCGCTCGAAGCAGCCTTCGGACGCAAAGGTCCAAGATCAAGCAATTTCAGACGAGGACGGATGGTATCGCACGGGCGATCTCGGAGCGCTCGATGAAGCGGGCAATCTCTATTTCAAGGGCCGCAAAAAAGAAGTGATCATCACGCCCGCCGGGATGAATATTTATCCCGACGACTTAGAAACTGCTCTGCGCCGCCAGTCTGAAGTGAAAGACTGCGCGGTCGTGGGAATCGAGCGCGATGGAAATGCCGAGCCTTGTGCGGTAATCATCCTGCGCGATGGCGGACAGGCTCAGGAAGTAGTGCGAAAGGCGAACCAGTCGTTAGCCGGATATCAACAAATCAGAATGTGGATCGAGTGGCCCGAGCAGGATTTCCCGCGAACGAATACGCAGAAGCCCCGAAAGAATTTGATTCGCGAGTACGCGCAGAGGCAGCAGACCACGGAAGCGTCTCTGAGCCGGTCCGACACCAGTCAACTCACTAGTCTGATCGCCAGCGTGTCTAGTCGCCCCCTTAGGAATCTGAATGCGAACTCAAGCCTGGATGCCGATCTCGGACTTAGTTCGCTGGACCGTGTGGAACTGCTGAGTGCGTTGGAGGATCGCTACCAAGTCGATCTGAGCGAGACACGATTCAGCGCGGCGCGAACCGTGGGCGATCTGGAGCGAATCTTGCGGGGCGAGGCCGTTGAGCGTGCCGAGTTTCATTACCCCAACTGGGCGCTACGCTGGCCGGTAACCTGGCTGCGCCTGCTGGCTCACTACTTGCTGCTGCGGCCTGCGGTGCTCCTGCTGGGATGGCCGCGAATCGAAGGTCGTGAGCACTTGCGCGGAGTACAGGGACCCTTACTCGTGGTTTCGAATCACGTGGGTGATGTGGATGCGGGTTTCATTCTTACCGCGCTCCCGGCGCGGTTTCGGAATCGGATAGCAATTGCAGCAGGCGGAGAAGCGATGGAGCTGTTGCGAACCCCTGCACCGGGACGAGGATTCTTTGGGCGACTTTACGACCGCGTGCAATGGATTTTGGGCGCGGCGTTGTTGAACTTATTTCCCCTGCCGCGCGCTGCCGGATTCCGGCGGAGCTTCGCTTATGCCGGTGAGGCCGTGGATCGCGGTTACAGCGTCCTGGTTTTCCCCGAAGGCAAGCACACAATGGATGGAAGGATAAATCCCTTCCGCGCAGGAATTGGACTGCTCGCCAGCAATCTTGGCATTCCAGTCCTGCCCATGCGCATCGATGGACTGTTTGAACTGAAGCAGGGCGGAAAGCGTTTCGCGCTTCCGGGGAAAATCAGCGTACAGATCGGCAAACCGATTAAGTTCGCGACGGGAATCGAGCCGGAGAAAATCGCTGCCGACTTGCAAAGAGCCGTAGAAGACTTATAGCGGCGGAACTCAGATCAAACAAAAGGCCGCCACGAGGCGGCCCTGGAAATCAAACTCGTCGCGTTGCGTGGCTTACTGCGTAACTTACTGCGTGACCCCGGCCGGTGGTTGCGGCACGACACCCGCCGCCGTCGCTGCCGCGGCCTCGTTCAGAATCCGGTGATGGATGGTGAACAGGGCCAACTCCAGCCGGTCAGACACGCCGATCTTGTCATACACATTGCGCAGATAATTCTTGATGACCTGCTCGGTCGTGCCTAACTGCGTGGCAATTTCTTTATTCTTATAGCCCTGCACGATGAGCGCCACGATGCGGAGTTCTTTCGCGGTCAGCCGGTCGCGCACGCGCAATCCCACCATATCGTTTTCGGTGAGTTCGCTGGGCACGGCGACATCCTGCACCCAGTTCTCGCCGCGCGCTACTTTGCGGACACAATCCACCAATGCCGCGCTGGTCACGTTGCGATAGACCACGCCGTTCGCGCCGTTCGACATATGGCGCTGCGCGCTCTCGCCCGTGTCGGCGAGCACCACGACGCGCGTTTTCGCGCGGCCCGCGGCTTGCACGATTCCGGCAAAGTCGTTGTGGAATCCGGCCGCTACCACCAAAACCGCGGCGCGGAACTTATCCAAGGCCATGAACATCTGCTCGGGCGTTTGCGCCTGTGCCACAATGCGCATCTCATCTTCCACCGCAAGCACTTTGGCTATGCCTGCCCGGAAGATCGCCTGGTTATCGGCCAGAATCAGTTTGAGCATGTTGTCAGCGCTCCAAGAAAGTCTAGGTCTTCCTCACAAACTCGTATGAGTCGATCACGCAGGCGACGCCGCGGCCTTCGCCGTCTTTGCCAGTTTCATCGGCGCGTACCACCCGGCCTTTGCACTGGATGGTCACATTCTCCGTGCCGCCCGTCATTTCGGGCGACAGTGTGATTTCAAATTCCACGGGTGAGCCGATGTCGAGCGACGCGTCGGCGCGAATGTATACGCCGGCGGCGCTCAGATCTCCGGTAATTCCCTTGGACTCTCCGCTGGTTTCAGCCTGATGTATCTTTATCGGCAATTCCAGCGGGAATCTTTTTCCGGTCCGTGCTTCTTCGGACACAGTGCCTCCTCTGGGCGAGTCTGGTCTCTGTCTGTCGTATTTGAATGAGGCCAACGCCGTCAAACCAAGCTCCCGGCGGGCATACGCCCACTTTTATGCTCATCGGGGTTATACCACGGATGGTTACCAGTGTGAAAGTATTGAAAGCGCATTAGTTACGGTAGTAACTAGGTTCCCCCTGGGCGAAGACCCCGGCCCATCTGGCCATCACATCGAAGCTCTGTCCCCTTGGTTTGCTCAAAATGCTCCCGCAAAGGGATGCGGATGCTCGATGTCGGGTGTGGCGGACGGTCCGGGCGAGGGCGCATGATAGTGTTTTCTCATCCGATTTGCCGGTAAAGAAAGTGAAATCCGTATGTCTGCTTCTTCTGGAGAAAACGCCAAATCGCTCGCTTGGCATCGCCCGGCGAGCCTCGTCCTCTTGATTTCTATGGGCGCCATCAGCCCACGCGGCGCAGCCCAAACAGCGGGTGCCAGCGCAAAGACTGCCGCTCCGGCAGCTACAGGAACAGTTGCAGCCGAGAAGCCACAAACCGGGAAGCCGCTCACAGCTCCCGCTCCGGGCGTGCTGGTGCAATTGAACGACGCCCTGGAGAGTCTGGCGGCGCGTGTGTCTCCCGCCGTGGTTCAGATTCTGGTCACGGGATACGGCCCCCTCCGTGAGGAGGATCGCGCACAGACCGCTTTGATCGTCCGCCAGCATGCCGTCGGTTCCGGCGTCATTGTCGACTCTTCCGGCTACATCATGACCAACGCGCATGTCGTCGAAGGCGCACAGCGCATCCGCGTGGCTCTGCCTCTGCCCATGGGCGACTCCGCCGGGCAAGTGCCGGTGGGCAAGCGCCGCATTCTGGAAGCTCGCCTCATCGGCGCCCACAAAGAGACCGACCTCGCTCTACTGAAAATCGACGAGCCGGATTTGCCCACGCTCTCGCTCGTGAGCGAGCGCCGCCCGCACGTGGGGGAACTCGTCTTTGCCATCGGCAGTCCCGAAGGCTTGCAGAACTCGGTGACCATGGGAGTCATCAGCGCGCTCGCGCGCCAGCCGGATTCCACCAAGCCGCTGACTTATATTCAGACCGACGCGCCTATCAATCCCGGCAACAGCGGCGGGCCGCTCGTGGATATGAATGGCTCGGTCGTGGGCATCAACACATTCATCCTGTCGCAGGGCGGAGGCAGCGAGGGCCTGGGATTCTCCATTCCCGCCCGTGTCGTGGATTTCGTGTATCACAGCCTGCGCAAGTACGGTCACGTGCATCGCGTAGAGATTGGCGCCGTGGCGCAGGAGATTACGCCCACCATGGCCGAGGCGCTGCATCTGCCACAGCGTTGGGGCGTGGTGGTGGCGGACGTCAAGCCCGACGGCCCCGCCGCATCCGCCGGACTCCAGATTCAGGACATCGTTCTTTCCGCCGACGATCGCCGCATCGAAACTCTGCCATCGCTGACTGCTGCCCTGTATCTTCACCGCCTCGACCAGGTGCTCAAGCTGGAAATTCTGCGCGGTACCGAGAAAAAGACTCTTTACGTTCCCGCCATCGAGCACCACGATCAGATGGATCAACTTCTGGACGCGGCGAGTCCTGAGAATAGCTTGATCCCCCGCCTCGGTATTCTTGCCGTTGGCGTTACACCAGAACTCCTCGGCCGTTTAGGATCTCTACGGATTCCCTCTGGTGTGCTGGTGGTAGGCCGCGCCGCCAACCTCATCCTTGCCGACTCGGGATTGCAGGCCGGAGATATCGTGCACCGCCTGAACATGATTTCGATCGATTCCGTGGACGGCCTCCGCTCCGCCACGCTTACACTGAAGCCAGGCGATCCCATAGTCCTGCAAGTGGAGCGCGAGGGCGAGCTTATGTACCTGAGCTTTGAAATGGAGTAGTCGAACAGGCCGAGCCGCGGGGCTACGGCTGGGGCGCGAAGTAACCCTTGCGGGCTCGTACCTGCAGATCTTTTTTCAACGAGGAAATCTGAATGGAGCGGTAGCGCCCGTCGGCGTCGAAGTCCGCGGGCTTATAGGACACGACGTACTGACTCCGCAACTCGTCTTCGATGGCAGCAAACGAGTGCGTAATGTCTTTCATCTTGAAGGGAAAAAACGCGCGGCCCCCGGTCGCCGACGCTAACTGCTCCAGCACTCCATCGCCCCGCATCACCAGGCCGCTGTCGTCGGTCGAAATGGCGTAGATAATTACTTCCGCCCGCTGCGCCATCTCGATCGCCTGCGCGCGTGTAACTTCGCTCTGATTATCTTCCCCATCACTGACCACGACGATCGCTTTGCGCACCGGATGATCCGGACGGTCCTTCAGAAGCTTTTCTTTGCAAGCCAGGTAGACCGCATCGTATAACGCGGTTCCTCCACCGTCCTGCAACTTACGCACTCCCACCGAAAGCAATTGCACATTGTCGGTAAAATCCTGCGCCAGTTTACTCTTGCTGTTGAATCCGACAATGAACGCCTGATCGAATCCGGCGCGAATCGTGCGTTGCAGGAAAGTGGTCGCGGCGGTCTGTTCGAACTCGAAACGATTGTTCACCGATCCGCTGACGTCGACCAGAAGCCCAAGATGCAAAGGCAAATCCGTTTCCCGGTGAAAATTAACAATCGCCTGCGGGGGCTTGTGATCATCGAGAATTTCAAAGTCGTTTTGGTTTAGATCCTTGACGAATTTGCCGTGCTTGTCGGTCGCGATGAACAGCACGTTGACTTCATTCACTCCGGCATGAAACGTCGCCATCGGCTGATCGTCAGAATTTTCGCTGGCGCCGGAGTTGAGCTGGGCGGAACTCGGGTTTCCAGATATATACGATGACGTCTGTGCCGCCGCCAAGGCCGCCAGCAGCGCCAAGACAAGACATTCCCGAATCGCTCCGCTCGTGTACTTCGTGCTCAAAACACCCAATTTTTTCACTCTCTTCTGCCGGAACATACACTTCCAACCTACTAGTGCACGCCAGTTGCCGAAATCAGGTCTTCGCCCGACCGGCCTATCTGATCGACTCTAGGAGTCTCCAGACCTGCATGCCAAGTTACAAAAGGAGCACGCGAATGGTCATGGACCTTTCAGGTGCCCTCTCTGACACCTGTGAGGGCCCCGTGCCGCCGGATATCGATTTAAAATGAAGATTAGTGACTACTTTTGGGGCATTCTTGGGGGAAAATTCATGAAACGATCCATCGCAAGTGTTCTCGCGGTTCTGCTCATTACATCCTCGGCATTATTCGCAAGTGATGAGCGCGAGGAGGAACGCGTGAAAGACGCCGGCGAAGTGATGAAGGAAATTCTGAATATTCCCGATGACATTCCTCAGGACCTGCTCGACAAAGCCGAGTGCATCGTGGTTCTTCCTTCGGTGAAGAAAGGCGCATTTGGCGTCGGCGGAAGTTACGGCCGGGGCGTGATGATCTGCCGCGGCGGCCAGCACTATACCGGCAAATGGGGAGCTCCGGCTCTTTATGCGCTGGAAGGCGTAAGCATCGGGTTTCAACTCGGCGGCCAGGCCACCGATTTTGTTCTGCTCGTCATGAATCAGAAAGGCGCGCGCTCGCTGCTTTCCAGCAAAGTAAAACTTGGCGCAGACGCTTCGGCAGCCGCCGGACCAAAGGGGCGCACCGCCGAGGGCGCCACCGACATTGTGATGAACGCCGAAATTCTTTCCTACTCGCGTAACAAAGGATTATTCGCAGGCATCTCTCTCGAAGGTTCTACGTTGCGCTCCGACGGCAGCGCCAACGCGAAACTTTATGGCCGTAGACTTACGGCCAAGGAGATCATTCGCGATGGCAAAGTCGGAGTCCCCGGCGCGGCGCGCCAACTAGTGTCTCTTCTCGATTCCAAATCGCCCACCAATAAGTCCGACCCCAAGTCGCTTGAATAATGTCGTGCTAAAGTTTCAGCACGATGAGTACCTCCCAAAAAGCGGCTGAGGAGTTTGCCAAAGACAATCGAGTTCGCTGCTCCTGGGCGAACGGAGAACTCATGACGCGCTACCACGACGAGGAGTGGGGCGTCCCGGTTCATGACGATCGAGCCCTCTTCGAATTTCTGATTCTCGAAGGCGCTCAAGCTGGATTAAGCTGGAGCACGATTCTCAACAAACGCGAGAACTACCGCGCTGCTTTCGATCACTTCGATCCGGCAAGAGTTTCGCATTACAACCAACGCAAGATTCGGCAACTCCTGGGCAATCCCGGCATCGTTCGAAACAAATTAAAGATTGCATCCGCGGTAGAAAACGCCAAAGCCTTCCAGCAACTGCAGAAAGAGTTCGGCAGCTTCGACGGCTACGTCTGGAAATTCGTCGGTGGCAAGCCTATGGTTAACACGCGAACGTCGGCCGGCCAGGTCCCCGCCCGCACTGCCGAATCCGACGCCATGAGCAAGGATCTCAAGACCCGCGGCTTCAAGTTCGTCGGTTCCACGATTTGCTACGCTTTCATGCAGGCCACAGGCATGGTCAACGATCATCTGCGGGAATGCTTCCGATACGCATTTCTTGCGAAGTGAAGTTACTATCTGCACCAGGTCCTAGTTACCGTCGTCCTTGACGCATCGTCCCCCATTCGGGCTATCCTGTATCTTCCTTCGTCAGGCAAATTCCTGCATGCGCAATCGACGAGAAACCTTCGGTCGTCTTCCCATCGCCCGTAAGTTGCTCGTCATCGTTATCGCTTTCGTTGCGATCGTGGGCTGCGTCTTCTATCTGGGAGTATTGCGGTCGCAGATTCTCTCCGGCGTACGCGCCTACGTCGGCGGTGAAAGCCTCTGGTCCAAGGCCGAAAAGCGAGCCGCTCTCAGCCTTACGAAATACGCTTCCAGCCGCTCAGAGAGCGACTTCCAGCAATATCTCGCCGAAATCGGCGTTCCCCTGGGCGATCACATGGCCCGGTTGCAACTTCAAAATCCTTCGCCGGATATGCGGTTGGTGAGCCAGGGATTGATTCAGGGCCGCAACAGTCCGGAAGACGTCAACGACATGGCGATGTTGTTCCGCCGCTTCGGTCGCGTCGGCTATATGGCGAAAGCGATTGCAATCTGGACCGAGGGTGACCGTCAGATTGATCTCCTCCGCGACTTAGCCAACCGTCTTCACCAGGAAGTGACCTCGCAACGAGTAAGTCAAGAAAAGATTCGGCAGTTAGTCGAACAGATCGCGATGACCGACGCCCAGCTTACTCCTTTGGAGGACGAATTCTCTTCCACCCTCGGCGAAGGCGCGCGCTGGATCAACCAGGTTTTGTCGGTCGCCACATTGATTGCCACCGTAGCACTTCTACTGATGGGCATCGGCCTCTCCGTCTCCGTGCTGAACCGTGTCCGCTCTTCGGAAGAAAAATACCGCAACCTCATCAACACCGCCAACGATGCGATTCTCGTCATCGACGCCAACAGCCGCCTCATCCTCGAAGCCAACAGTAAAGCCTGCGAACTGCTCGGGGTTACCGAGGACACACTTGTTGGCATGCCGGAGTCGCAAATTTATCCGCAGCAGCCCGGCCGTGCTGAACGTTTTCTCGCCTCGCAGGATCCACATGGCTCCCGCGGCCAACAACTTGACCTTCTGAACTCCGATGGCACCACTGTGCCCGTCGAAGTCAGCGCTAGTGCGGTTGAACTCGCTGGGCGTCCTGCCGTGCTCGGGATTTTTCGCGACGTTCGCGACCGCCTGGAAGCCGCCGCAGTCCTCCGCCGCAGTGAAGACCGCTTCGGATATCTCATTCAAAATCTCTCCGACCTCATCACCGTTGTGAGCGTCGACGCCACCATGGTGTACCTGAGTCCTTCGGTCGCGCGAGTTGCGGGCTATGCGCCGTCGCAACTTGTGGGCAAAAGCTTTCTGGCATTTGTTCATCCCGACGACAACGCTTCGGTTCGCGCGGCTTTGGAACAGGTCACGTTGAAGGCAGGCACGGCCGCTCCGCCGGAGTTCCGTTTCCGCCATAACAATGGCTCGTGGATTTGGCTCGAAGCCCTGGCCAGCAATCTGCTGAACGACGTTGCCATCGGCGGAATCGTCGTCACCTCGCGCGACGTGAGTCGGCGCCGCCTGCTGGAAGATCAAGTACGGCAATCGCAGAAAATGGAAGCTGTCGGCCGGTTAGCCGGAGGCATCGCACACGATTTCAATAACCTGCTGATGGTCATCCGTGGCTATGCCGAGATCGTCCTGCAGCAGGTCAGCGAAAGCGCGAGCGTTAGAACCAGCATCGAAACTGTAATCCGCACCACTGAGAGCGCCGCCAACCTCACCCGCCAACTCCTTTCGTTCAGTCGCAAGCACGTCTTCAGTCCGGAAGTTCTTGAGTTGAATTCGCTGGTCAATCAGATGAGCGAGATGTTGCGCGGCCTCCTTGGCGAAGAAATGAAATTCGTGGTGAAGCTTTCTCCCCGCGCCGGCTGCATTAGCGCCGATCCCGGACAAATCGAGCAGGTAATCATGAATCTCGTGGTCAATGCGCGCGACGCCATGCCCAAAGGCGGTGTCTTAAGCATAGAGACAGCGGCTATGGACTTGCCGGCATCAGCCTCCTCGACAATCGGAGGGAAATACGTCATGCTCTGCGTCTCCGACACGGGCGTCGGCATGGATCAGGAGACCCAGAGCCACATCTTCGAACCTTTCTTTACGACGAAGAGCAAAGACGAAGGAACCGGGCTCGGCCTCTCTGTTGTTTACAACATCGTGCGCGGCAGCGGAGGCTTAGTCCGCGTGCAAAGCGAAGTGGGTGGAGGGTCAGCATTTCAGGTTTTCTTCCCGAGAGTCGATGCCCCCGCAACCATCGAACCCAGCAAAGTTGTTTCCGCGAATTCGCAAGCCGGTTCCGAGACCGTTCTTGTGGCGGAAGATCAGCCCGACCTGCGATGGATGATCTGCCAGTTCCTGCAGGAACTTGGCTACTCTGTGCTGGAAGCACGCGATGGCAACGACGCCGTCGCCCTTGCAAGCCAATACAAGGGAATGATTGATGTGCTTCTCACCGACATTGTTATGCCTGGCGTGCGCGGTCCCGAGGTCGCTCGCCAGTTATCCGCCCTTCGACCCGAGATGAAAATCATCTTCATGTCCGGGTATACAGAGGGCGGGTTTGACGACGCTGGCGGATCCGACTCCACTTCGGCCCACGCTTTACTGCAAAAACCGTTTGAGCTTCACGCGCTCGCCAACAAGATTCGGGAAGTCATCGAGACCCAGAGCCGCCGCTGATGGCTGCGCTCGTGGCCAAATAGATGACGATCAATCCCAGCAACAGAACACCGCTCTCTACGCGCGTTGACCACGCGTGCAGCGCGTCGAACTCCGCTCGATCGGGATTGTCCACCGGCACAGTCGCAAAGTCGCTCACTGTGGCACGCAGCGTATCCATACGCGGAATAATCCAGAACTGTGAGACCAGCGTCAGAGTCAGCATGAGCACGATCAACACGTGACGCATGGCGAAGACATGCGCGACGCCGTCGCTGATCCAGTTATAAGTCAGCGAACTGGCGAGGAAAACTACGCCGGAGACAAGCGCGATCCAGTGCAGCTTGCCCAGCGCGCGCCCGACTATATTGCCGGCGAGATGTGTGTTGGGCAGAACTCCCGGCGCGAAAACCGTCGGCGCGAGAACGAAGGCAAAGAAAATCAAGCCTCCGATCCACGCGACCAGTGAAAGCAACATGAGAAAACGCAGGAATGCCATGACGAAGAATTATAGAGGAAGAAGAAACTGGCAACTGGCTACCGACCACTGGCCACTGCTCTTAAACCGGCACTGCAACGTTCTCCACAATCTCGCGCAGAATCTGATCGGACTGCTCCGACTTCTTCAGCGTCGAGGCGTAGTGGCCGTTGACTGCAACTCTGTGGGCGAAGACTGGAACTACGAGCGGCTTGAAATCTTCCGGCGTGCAGAAGGTGCGGCCTTCGAGAAACGCCATGGCTTGCGCGGCGCGATAGAGAGCTTGCGATCCGCGCGGCGAAACTCCTAGAGAAAGATATTCCGACTCGCGAGTGCGCCGCACGATTTCCAGCGCGTAACTGACCAGCGATTCGTCCACACGAATGTGTTGTACCGCCTGCTGCATCTCCAACACATCCGCGCCAGTGAGAACGGGACGCAGGTCGTGTAGTTTGGCAGCGCCTGCTTCGGCGCGCAAAATCTCACGCTCGGCTTGCGCCTCGGGATATCCCATGCGCACGCGCATCAGAAATCGGTCCAACTGCGATTCGGGTAGCGGATAAGTTCCGTGATGCTCAACCGGATTTTGCGTCGCGACCACGAGGAACGGCTGCGGCAATTCGTAGGAGTGCGCGTCAACCGTAACCTGGCCTTCGTTCATCGCTTCCAGGAGCGCAGATTGCGTCTTCGGTGTGGTGCGGTTAATTTCGTCCGCCAGGAGAACGTTGGTGAAAACCGGACCGCGCTTGAATTCGAACCGCTGCTCCAGCGACGAATAGAGCGAAATGCCGAGAACGTCGGACGGCAGCATGTCGCTGGTGAACTGCACGCGCTGAAAGGTGCAATCGATGGCGCGTGCGAGCGCTTGTCCCAGCGTAGTTTTGCCCACGCCGGGAACGCCTTCAATGAGCAAGTGTCCGCGAGCCAGGATGCTGACCAGCGCGAGCCGGACAACATCGTCCTTGCCGCGAATCACGCGGCGCAGCGCAGTTTCCAGTTCGGCGGCTTTGTGAGATACGGCGATAGCAGTCTCGGGCGACATTGATTCGATTCTACTATTGAGAGTCGTGAGGACGCAGTTACCTACGTCACGGGAACTGCTGTCAGCTATCAGCCGTCAGCTTTCAGTTAGATCCTTCGGTCGCAAATTATTGCGAACCTCTTGGTCCAAGAACTCTGTATGAGAACGCTTCACGTCCACAAGCTTTGCTAGATTTAACTGACGGCTGAAAGCTGATAGCTGACGGCTGATTCACTGCACAAACTCCGCGGGCCTTCCCGTGAGCCGCTCGATGCGCTTCGCGATCGGCGGATGCGTCGAAAACAATCCTCCAAAATTAATTCCCAGCAGCGGCTGAATGATGAAAAGATGCGCGGTCGATGGACTCGCCTGCATCGGAAGCTGGCGCGAGTACGTGTCCAGCTTTTGCAGCGCGCTCGCGAGCGCGTAAGGATTGCCCGTGAAATGCGCACCAGTTGCGTCAGCCTGATATTCGCGAGATCGCGAGACGGCGAGCTGAATCAATGTGGCGGCGATGGGCGCGACGATCAGCATCAAGAGGCCGGCGAGACCTCCTCCATTGCGGCTGTCGCGCTCGTTGCGGCCGTAGCCGCCGAAGATCATGGCCCAGCGGCCCATGCTGGCGAGCATGGTGATTGCGCCTGCGATGGTTGCTGCGACGGAGCTGATCAGGATGTCGCGGTTGTTGACGTGGCCAAGTTCGTGGGCGAGGACGCCTTCGAGCTCTTCGTCGTTCAATAGGCCCAAAATTCCGTGAGTCACCGCGACTGACGCGTGTTGCGGATTGCGTCCGGTGGCGAAGGCGTTGGGCGATTCGGTGGGGATCACGTAGATCTTCGGCATCGGAATGCCGATCTTCTGGGT
>Ga0210410_10004377_pt1 | contig 12388 bp, 8 predicted proteins | sample IncBWC4MmetaG_FD_161058 | JGI IMG/M metagenome (GOLD analysis project Ga0210410, IMG submission 161058) | Forest soil microbial communities from Barre Woods Harvard Forest LTER site, Petersham, Massachusetts, United States - Inc-BW-C-4-M | ecosystem: Environmental > Terrestrial > Soil >... | reverse complement strand
CCGCGGTCGGTTTTTTCGTCACGGTACTTTACGATGACCGGCGTGTAGAGCGAGATTCCCACCTCGGCGGCTGCGCCTTTTCTAACCGCGCGCGATCCGGGGACGACCACCGCTCCCTCGGGAACTTCGAGCGGAGCGTCGGGGGTGGCGCGGTAGACTTCGTTGCGCACCAAATCATAAAGCGGAGTCGATCGCGTCAGAATCGTTCCCGCTCCCAGCACGGCGCGCGCCCGCACCAGAGTTCCTTCAAAAATTCCGCAATTTCCGCCAACCAGAACATCGTCTTCAATGATTACAGGCGCTGCATTGATCGGCTCGAGAACTCCTCCAACTTGCGCCGCTGCGCTGAGATGCACGCGCTTGCCGATCTGCGCGCACGATCCAACCAGCGCATGCGAATCGACCATCGTTCCTTCGTCCACATAAGCGCCCACGTTGATGAACATTGGAGGCATGCAAATCACCGACGCTGCAACGTAAGCTCCAACCCGCACCGACGATCCACCAGGAACAACGCGCACGCGATCGGCGACAGAGAATTGGCGCGCAGGAAATGTGTCCTTGTCAACGAACGACAATCCAGCGCTCATGTCCGCAAGTTCGCCGAGACGGAATCCCAGCAGAATGCCTTGCTTCACCCACGCGTTGACCGACCACTTGCCCGGATTCGCCGGATCAACACCTTTTTCCGCCGCACGGATTTTGCCCTGCGTAAGCTGCTCGCGGAACTCGAAGAACGTCGGCCGCGCTTCAGGATTGCGCTCGACTTCTCCAAGAGCAGCGAGGCGTTCGATGGAAGATTTCAGGGAAGACATGCGAGTGAAAGTATACGGGAAAGCAAGAAGTCAGAACGCAGAAGGCGACCGCTGTAACCTTGGCATCCTTAACGCTGTTACTGCATTCTTACTACACACACTTGCATTCGCTGCGGATCAGTACTCCGGTCATGGCGTGCGCGGTTTCGCGGGCTTCGGCGATGGCGGCGTAGGGGCCGTGCCAGCGGGCGTGATTGGCGTCGTGCCCGGCGGGGCGTCCTTTGCCGTGGCTGCATTGGCCGCACGATCCGCGATGCAGAACGATTTTGCGCGGGCCAGCCGCCCAGTTTTCGTAGATGTAGTAGTCAGGCGCTTCAGTCGGAGCGCTGGCCGACTTGGTAATCAGTCCGGCTTCGGCGGCGATTTTTTGCAGGCGCGAACGCGTATCGCGGCGCATGGGCAGAAGTGGCAGGCGATAGACTTCTTCGATCTTTCCCATCATTGCGAGCACGGCCTTCACCGGCAGCGGGCTCGACTCGATAAAGTTGGCCTGCATCAGCGGCAAATATTTCCGATGCAGTGTGCGTGCAGTGGTCCAGTCGTTGGCGAGTGCTGCGCGAGTCATCACCGACATCTCGTGCGGAATTTCGTTCGACGCAACTGAAATAATTCCAATGCCGCCGAGTGCGATCACCGGCAAAGTCACGGCATCGTCTCCGGAGAAAACTAAAAACGTTTCGGGCACGGCATTGATCGCTTCCGCGATCTGCGTCATGTTGCCGCTGGCTTCCTTCACGGCGACGATGTTGGGAATCTCCGAAAGCCGCGCAAGTGTTGCGGGTTCAAGGTTCGCGCCAGTGCGGCCGGGCACGTTGTAAAGAATGATGGGCTTGTCGCCGACCGCCTCGGCGATGGCCTTGAAGTGGCGATACTGGCCCTCCTGCGTGGGCTTGTTGTAGTAGGGCGACGCGGTGAGGATGTAGTCGACTCCGGGACGCACGGCAATTTCTCTGGCCTTGGCGACGGCGTCGTGGGTGGCGTTGGAAGTTGCTCCGGCGACGATGGGGACGCGTCCCGCAACGACTTCGATGGTGGTGTCGATGACGTGCAGCCACTCGTCGTGCGTGAGCGTCGGCGTCTCGCCCGTAGTGCCGCAGGGGACGAGAAAATCAATCCCCGACTCGACCTGCCACGCGACCAGATTGCGCAAGGCAGCGTCGTCGATGGAGCCATCCTGATGAAACGGAGTTACGAGGGCGGTACCGCATCCGCGGAGTTGCATAGGAATAGGATAGCGCGAGTGAGGGCGGAGGGAAAACTGGCAACCAGATATGCATTGAACATGGCTGATACGATCTAGGGGTGAGTCCACTCGTGCTCTACTTCGCTTCTGGAGAGTCGCTTTATCCAGGAGTGGGATTGCTGATCTTCGCGGCAGTGATGTTGCATTTCAGAACGCCGAAATGGTTTGCCCACGTGAGAACCGCCGCAACGTGGGTCGGAATTGCGATGATTGTAATGGCGAGCCCGCCGGTTTCATGGATTGCTGTAACATTTCTCGCAATTGCCTTTCTATTGTGGCTCATTGCGTGCCGCCCAAGCCGGGTTGCATCGCAGACAACAGTTCAGATTTTGACCTCTTGCGCATTGCTTGCGTTAGTCTTGGCCCTTTTCGTAAGCGAATACCTTCATCGCAGAACACCAAAACAGTTCTCACAAACTGATGATCATCTTGTTGTGATCGGGGATTCAATCTCGGCAGGCCTAAGTGATTCAGCATCGGCGTGGCCAGCGATTATGCAGACGGCAATCGGAAATGAGGTTAAGAATGTTTCCAAAGCTGGTGCGACGGTAGCAGACGGGCTGGCGATGGCGGATCAAATCCGTCCGGAAGATCATTTGATACTGATTGAACTCGGTGGCAACGATTTGCTCTCAGGCGAACCTTCGGGAACATTTGCATGCGATCTCGAACGATTAATTGCAAAAATTGCGGTGCCCAACAGAAGCATCGTCATGTTTGAACTGCCGCTTATTCCCCCCACCATCACATACGGGCAGGCGCAACGCCGAATTGCCGCGAAATATGGAGTAGTGTTGATTCCGAAGCGATTTTTGGTCGAAGCACTTTCTGGACGAGATGCAACGAGCGACGGGCTACATCTCACGAAAGCAGGTGCAAGGCGGATGGCCGCAATTGTTGCAAAGATTATTCTTCCCGTTCTTAAACAGCATTCTTAAGGCTTATAGCTCACGCCAGACGTCTTTGAAATCGAAGAAGCCTTTTTTCCCTTGCAGCCATTCGGCGGCGCGGACTGCGCCTTCGGCAAAGCCGCGGCGGGATTTGGCGTCGTGGCAGAGATAGATTCGGTCGGCGGAAGATTCCAAGATTACTTCGTGCATGCCGACTACGTCGCCTTCGCGGAAGGAAGTGATTTCGACATCTTTATTTATGTGCTTATTCTGAGCGCTGGCCTCGTGCGCGCTGGCCTCGCGAATGACTTGCTGGAGGGCGATGGCGGTACCGGAGGGAGCGTCTTTTTTGTGGACGTGGTGGCGTTCGAAGATTTGTCCGGAGTAGTCGTGGCGCAGGGCGGTGGCGGCAGCGCGGGCTACGTCGAAGAAGAGATTTACGCCGACGGAAAAGTTGGCGGCGTAGATGAATCCGGTGCCGTGCTGCTCGACCAGGGCGCGGATGCGGTCGAGGTCGGCGTACCATCCCGTCGTGCCGACGACCATGTTCTTGCCGGCGCGAACACAGGCTTCAATGTTTACGATTACGCCATCGGGAGTGGTGAAATCGATGACAGCGTCAGTGCCGTGGAGTTTCTCTGGGGTCAACGCGGCGCAGGCGGCGTTGTCGTCGGCTCCGGCGATCTGAATGTGATGTCTGCGTTCGTGCGCGACTTCCGCTACAAGCGCGCCGGTTTTTCCGCGGCCCAGGATCAAGATGTTCATATTTGAAATCTCATCAACGGCAAGCTCCCAAGGAGTTGTCGGACGGTTCGCCAAGAAGCAACCATGGCTCTTGAAACTCCTATTCTGCCACGAGCGGACGCCATCGGCTGGGGATCGTTGTCGACGGTCAAATCCATTCGACTGATCGACCTCCCGCTGGAAGCAACAGATTTCCTAATTGTTTCTATCTGGCCTCTAGTTGTTTTGCGTTATTGTGTGTCGCTGCGGTGTTGGTTAACGTTTCGCTGCTCGTTCGTTCTTTGATTTGAGTTCAATCAAAATCTTAAATTGCGTCTCGCGCACAACAACTCTCGCGTGTTGGCAGGCGTGTGTGTGCGACGCGAGAAGGAATCTGCCTGTGCAGCAGCGGTGCGGAGTGAATCTTTCAGAAAAAATGGCGCGATGCCTGGTGACTTTCGGAAAGCCGATTTTTATTTCTGTTTCTACACTCGCCGTCCTGGCGATGCTTTCGGGCGCAATCGCCGCAGCGCAGCAGATTACCGGGAGCATTCGCGGAACGGTGGTCGATCCGACTGGAGCCGCGGTGCCAAGCGCCTCGGTGAGCGCCAAGCAGACCGAGACAGGCCTGACTCGTGCCGCCGTGACCGATCATGCGGGAGCATACGACCTGCTGGAGTTGCCGGTCGGACACTACCGGTTGCAGGTTGAGCGGCAGGGATTTCAAACCTACATTCAGCAGGGAATTACTCTGGACGTGAACGAGACGGCATCGATTCCCGTCCGGCTCGCTGTCGGCTCAGAAACCCAACGCGTGGAAGTGCAGGCCGACGCGCAGCTGATCGAAGGTACGGTCACGAGTTTGGGGAAGACGGTTTCGCAGCGCGAGGTTCTTGACTTGCCATTGAACGGTCGGAACTTTTCACAACTCGGCCTGCTGCAGCCCGGAGTTGTGCCGCTTACGCCGGGTCTGGCGGAGGCCGGAGGGTCGTTGCGTGATGGACAGGCCTATGCGGTGAATGGGCAGCGGCCTGAGTCCAACAATTTTCTGATCGATGGCGCCAACAATTTCAACGGCATCGACGGAGGCTTTGTGTTGAAGCCTCCGGTCGACGCCATCAGCGAGTTCAGGATTCTTACACACAATGCCAACGCGGAGTTCGGCAACAGCCTGGGCTCGACCACCAACATCATCACCCGCTCAGGGACCAATCGATTTCACGGCGCGCTCTGGGAGTTCGTGCGCAACGATGCATTCGACGCGACCAACTACTTTGCAAAGACGACTGAGCCTCTGAAGCAGAACCAGTTTGGCGGCACGTTCGGCGGACCGATCGTCAAAGACAAAATCTTTGTGTTTGGATTCTACGAAGGTTTCCGCAACCGTCAGGGTGAAACGCAGGGCACTACAGTGCCTTCGTTGCCCGAGCGTCAGGGAAATTTTGGTCAGCTCTGCCCCGAGAAGTTCGACATCAACGGAGTGTGCAACAATCCGACCCCGGGGCATCAGCTCTACAACATTTTTGCTGGAGGCACGCCGATTCCATTTAACGTGCTCCCCTTCATCGATCCGCTGTCGCAAGGTCTGCTGAGTCTTTTCCCGGAGCCGAATAGCGGCGCGAATGTTTTTTCGTCGACTCAGAACCTGCGTGACGATACCGATCAATTCGGGCTGCGAGTGGATCACTATCTTTCCACCATCGACACGCTGAACTTCCGCTACATGTTCAGCAATGGCAATCGGTTCGATCCTCTCTCCACATCGGGCGCGAGCGTACCTGGTTTTCCTGTGGCGGAGGATCACCGCGCGCAAAACTTTGTGGTGCAGGAGACGCACACGTTTTCTTCCGCGGTGATCGGAGTTTTCCGCTTTTCGTATCTGCGAAATAAATTCCTGTTCGATGAGCACCAGAATCACACTTCTCCCGCCAGCCTGGGATTTCAATATTCTCCGAGCCTCGATGTTGCAGTTGGTCCGCCGTTCATTCAGGTGAATGGTTACACCACGGTCGGCGATCCAATCACGGGTCCGCGCGATACTTACGAGAATGTTTATGACACATCCGGGGCCTTAAGCTGGGTGCGCGGCCGCCACGAACTTAAATTCGGCGGCGGCTATCAGCACCAGAACATCAACGTGCTGCAAGGCATTGCCACCAACGGATTTTTTGTCTTCGATCCTGGATTTCCCATCGCAGGAGACGGCTTTGCCGCCTTCCTGTTCGGACAGCCGGTTTTCTTTCTGCAAGGCCGCGGCGACTTCTCGCGCGGCATCCGAGGTAATTCGTTGAATGGCTACGCTCAGGATACTTACAAAGCGTCGTCGCGCCTGACTTTGAACTTTGGGTTGCGCTACGAACTCCCGTTTCCTTACACCGAAATCCACAATCGGCAAACGCTGTTCGAGCCCGGCAAGCAGTCGACGGTGATGCCCAAGGCACCGGCAGGATTGCTTTATCCCGGCGATGCCGGCGTTCCCGCCGGGCTGATTCCGACATTCAAGAAAGGTTTTGCACCGCGTTTCGGCGTGGCCTGGGATCCGACGGGAAGCTCGAAATGGCTGGTGACCTCGGCTTACGGGATTTTCTACGAGCCTTATTACACCGGGCAGGGAGGGCCGTTGCAGTCGCCGATCAGCGCGCCGCCGTATTTGCAGACCGAGCAAATAAGCGTGCCTAATTTCTCGGACCCGTATAACGGCAATCCTCCTGCGGCGAATTCATTCGCCACGCCGCTGACAAACTTAACGCTCACTCCCAACCTGCCTTTGCCGTACTCGCAGGATTGGGATTTGAATGTGCAAAGATCGTTAGGTTCCGATCTTTTGTTGGAGGTTGGATACGTCGGTACCAAGGGCACCAAGCTGCCGCGTTTCATTGAAGGCAATCCTGCGGTTTACGTACCGGGCATTAATGCCGCGACGGGCCAGCCGAATTCAACCTCGGGCAACGCTGATCAGCGCAGGCTCTATTCGGGCTGCACGCTGAACGATCCGCCGAGCAGTTGCATTTATTCTTCGACCGGGCTGATCGCGGGCATTGCGAATTCCTCCTACAACGCCCTGGAGGCCAGCCTGAGGAAACGTTTCAGCCGTGGAATTTCTTTCCTGGCGTCGTACACGTTTTCAAAGTCAATCGACGACGCGTCTTCGTTCAACCTGACGGGATCGGCTTCGAAACCCGTGGCGGGCGAGAACGATCTGGCGCAGAATCCTTTCGACCTGGCGGCGGAACGTGGACGTTCGCTGTTCGACGCCCGCCATCGTCTCGTGCTCAGCTATCAATGGAGCTTGCCGTTGTGGCAGCGGCCGCACGGCTGGTATCAGCAGATTTTGGGGGCGTGGCAACTGAACGGGATCGCCACCGTGATGAGTGGAACGCCATTTACCGTCTTCGATTCGAACGACGTTTCCGAGCAGGGCGGCGCGCCGGAAATCACCGGATTCTCCGCCAATCGTCCGAACCTTGTCGCGGGGCAGAATCCTAATGCCGGCCCGCACGCGGCTACCGCATGGTTGAACACGGCGGCATTTCAGCGCATTACACCTGACCCGAATTCTCCGGTGCAGCAATTTGGAACTGCCGGTCGCAACATTGCGCAAGGGCCGGGGTATGCGAACTGGGACTTCTCGGCTTTCAAAAATATTCGCGTGACCGAGGGCAAGGAATTTCAGTTCCGCGCTGAATTCTTTAACATCCTGAACCACACAAATTTCAGGTTGCCCGACAGCGATATTAGTTCACCAACGTTTAATCACATTCTGGCAGCGCAAGATCCGCGGCTCATCCAGTTGGCGCTGAAGTTCAACTTTTAGGCAAAGCGACCATCGGGCTGGCGTGTGCAAAAGATTGCAGCGCCAGCCTGGTTGTCCGAATTTCCTTCATTCGTTTGCGTTCTCGCACTAAGATAGGGGGCATTGCGAAGGCGCATTGGGCGTGGCGTCTCGCCGTTTCTCCCGGAGGTTCTGTGCACGTACTGGTCACGGCCGATACGCTCTCTGGAGCGTGGACGTACACTCGCGAGTTGGTGACGGGATTGGTCACTCGCGGCGTGCGCGTGACGCTGGTGAGCTTCGGCGAAATTCCAATGCCCGAGCAAACAACGTGGATGGATCATCTGCATGGTCTTGACTACCGTCCGACCGCGTTCCGCTTGGAGTGGATGCAGGAGGCGGAAGAAGATCTGCCTGAGTCCTCCGCGTTTCTCATGACCCTGGTGCGTGAGATTCAGCCCGATGTGCTTCATCTAAATCAGTTCTGCTATGGAAATCTTCCCGTGGATGTTCCGCGAGTGGTTCTGGCTCATGGCGACCTGGTAACGCGTACGCACGCCGTGCAGGACCGCGCCGCGAGGGGGAGTCATTCGTCGAAGTGGTATCGCGACACGGTGATGCGCGGCATTGCCGGAGCCGACGCCGTGGTTGCACCGTCGAAATGGATGCTGGACCGCATTCGTGCCTGCTACATGCGGCCCCGACGCGCCGAAGTGATTTATCCCGGACGCAATCCCATTTTCTTCAATCCCTATGTCAGCAAAGACGATTCAGTGCTGGCTGTGGGTCGGATGGTCGACGCCGGCAAGCAGGTCTTTATGTTGACGCAGCACGCGCATTCCGTCCCCATTTGTATCGTAGGTTCTGAGCAGACGATTGCAGTGCCGCGCGTGCCGATTCGCGCCGACGTTAAGCTTGCGCTCGATCAAAATTCCGTGGCCATTCGCGGTCCGCAGACCGAAGCCCAATTGCGCGCGTTGTATAGCCGGGCGGCAATCTTCGCGGCGACGGCCCGCTACGAACCACTCGCCATGCCCGCACTTGAGGCTGCGTTTTCGCGCTGCGCGCTGGTCGCCAATGACATCCCTAGTTTTCGGGAGATTTGGGGCGATGCCGCCCTTTACTTCGCGACCAACGATTCCGCCAGCCTGGCCGAGAATATCAATAAGCTGAACGCCGACCGCACCATGCGTCGTGCCTATGCGGAGTTAGCCTATACCCGAGCCCGCGAGCGCTTCACCACCAAGCGCATGATCGACGAATATTTGCAGTTGTATCGCAGCCTGGCCTCGGTAGGCTCGGCCGCTGCGTAGACTTGCCGGTGTGGAGCGGGCCGCCCTTGCCCTCTGCCTTTGATCTGATGTTGATTCGTCGCAATGCATCACCCAACGCCGTCATGGTATCTTCGTATGCTTACTATAAATTCACAAGGTTAAGGATGGTCTCATGGCTCAGGTAAAGATCACAGTCCGGCCCAACGGCCCTTTTCGCGTAGAGGCAGCCGAGGGCGCAATCGAATTGGTCGATGCCAACGGTACTCCGTACGATTTAACGGGGAAGCCGGCATTCTCGCTCTGCCGCTGCGGCGGTTCGGTGAACAAGCCTTTCTGCGATGGCACTCACAGCAAGATCGGATTTCAGGCGGCGGAAGCTGCAGTGAAGAAAATCGAGGGCTAAGGTTTGAGCGATTCGACAGACCGCGAACTTGGGATGCGGCGCCGAATTTCACGCCGCGACTTCATCAACGGAGTAGCCGTCACAGCGGGCGCGGCGATGATGCCGTGGGAGCTTTTCGCTGCTGCCGGCGGAGATGAAGCCGACCCGGAAAAATCCCCGAGCTACTACCCTCCCGCACTTACTGGGATGCGCGGAAGCCATCCCGGCTCATTCGACGCCGCACACAGCCTGCGCGATGGTACTTTCTGGGACTCCGCCGGCAAGCCCATCGACACCGGCGAAACTTACGATCTGATCGTTGTAGGCGGCGGCATCAGTGGTTTGTCCGCCGCCCATTTTTACCGCAAAGCCGCGGGAGCGAACGCGCGCATTCTCATCCTCGACAATCACGACGACTTTGGCGGACACGCCAAGCGCAACGAATTCCGCGTGAACAAAGCTTTTCGCCTTGGCTTCGGGGGAACTTTCTCCATTGAAAGTCCTGCGCCTTATAGCGCCGTGGCCAAGGGCTTGATCGAAGAGTTGGGCATCGATGTTCCCTCGTACCCAAAATACGTGGCGAAAAATCTTTACGGTTCGTTCGGCCAGCGCTCCAAAATATTTTTCGACAAAGAGACGTTCGGCGCCGACAAACTCGTCGTCAACCCGACCCCGCGCGGAGGCAATGAGAGTGAGGTCGCCAATCAAGGCCCGCCCGCACTGTTGAAACAATTTCTCGCCGGCGCACCCATGGCCGAGCAGGCCAAGCTTGATTTGCAGCGTCTTTATGATGCGCCCAAGGACTATTTTCCCGGACTGACTTCCGACGAGAAAAAAGCGAAGCTGGCGCGGATGAGTTACGCCAGCTTCTTAAAAGATGTGGCCGGAGTTCACGAAGACATTGTGAAGCTTTACCAGGCCATGCCTCATCCACTCTTCGGCGTAGGCATCGACGCGGTCGCGGCGCAGGACGCATGGGGATTCGATCTTCCCGGCTTCGCTGGATTGAAACTCGACGACACGCCGGGCAAGGGAATGAATCGCGACGCCATCCCCAACGAGGAAGCCGAGAAATATTTCTTCCACTTCCCGGATGGCAACGCGACCATCGCGCGTCTGCTGGTGCGCAAACTGATTCCGGCTGTCGTGCCGGGTACTTCGCTGCCGGACGTCATCCTGGCAAAAGCCAACTACGCCAAACTTGACGAATCCAGTTCGTCGGTTCGCATCCGCCTGAACAGCACGGCAGTGCGCGTAAAGCACATGGGCGATGCGGCCAGCGCAAAGGAAGTTGAAGTTGCCTACGCGCGCGGCGGCAAGGTCTACACCGCCAAGGCCAAGAACACAGTCCTCGCTTGCTGGCACGTTGTGATTCCGTACATCTGCGATGAACTTCCCGACAAGCAGAAAGACGCGCTGGCCTCGGCTCAAAAAGTTCCACTGCTCTACACCAATGTCGCCCTGCGCAACTGGACTTCATTTCAAAAACTGGGAGTGAGTTCGGTCTATGCGCCCGGCATGTATCACACATCTATGAATCTTGATTTGCCGGTGAGCATGGGCGGATACGAATGCGCGCGCAAGCCGGAAGAGCCCATCGTCGTGCACATGATGAAGGCGGCGTGCCATCCCGGCCGCCCCGCGCGCGATCAGCATCGCCTGGGCCGCATTGAGCTTTACAGCACGACGTTCGAAGACATAGAGCGAAAAATCCGCGATCAACTCGCCCGGACGCTGGGCCCCGGCGGCTTCGATCCCGCGCGCGACATCGCTGCCATCACTGTGAATCGGTGGCCGCACGGCTACGCCTACGAATACAACTCGCTGTGGGATCCCTTCTGGCTCGAAGGCGGCGAAACTCCATGCGAAGTCGCCCGCAAACCCCACGGGCGAATCGCCATCGCCAACGCAGATGCGGGCGCTTACGCCTATACAGACGAAGCCATCAATCAGGCGCACCGTGCAGTTGGAGAATTGGCAGCCAGCGCCTAGTGTCCGCCCGATATATCGATAACCGCCGATATGCGTTTTGGACTAGCTGAGTTAGTTTTCTACTGCAAATGGGGATCGTCCAAACCGTAGGGGTAAGCCGTAGTAGTGGGTTACCGCGAATGCGACGCCGACAAGTACGAGAGTCACTGCAACGAAGAGCAGTACGCGGCGAGGAGTCTGTTCCATGCGCGGGGCTAGCAGAGCAATCAGCGCGCCGACAATCAAGCCCGTGATCAGTCCGCCAATGTGTGCGGTATTGTCGATGCCCGGCAGGAATCCAAAGAGCAGGCTATAGACTACAAACGCGCCGAGGCTGCGCAGTGTCCCTGACAACGCGGAGCGCGGAAGCGAGAATTCTCCTAGCTTAAAGGAAGCCAGAAGTGCGCCAGCGAGGCCGAAGATGGCCCCAGACGCTCCTACACTGTGAACGTAAGGATGCCATGAAGCGCTCGCGAGACTGGCTCCCAAACCACAAACCAAATAAATGGTGGTGTAGGTCCAACGTCCATAAAGTGATTCACAGAGCTGCCCTAGGTTCCACAGAGCCCACATGTTAAAGGCGAAGTGGAAGAGGCCGCCGTGCACAAAGACGTTTGTGACAAGGCGCCACCATTCACCCGAGAGCGTCAGAGCGCCAACATTATCGCCCCACAGTGCGATCTGCGCCCCGAAATTCATGATGCTCGAGCCCTCGGGTGCCTTGCCTATGGCCAACTGGACACACATGGCCAGGAATACAGCTGCGTTGATGCCCAAGATTATGTTGGTGACGCCGATGGTCGATTCAGCGTGACGCACCCACGGCGCAGGCATTACCCGCTGCTTGGACTCGACAACTTCGCCACGCTGGATGGCCTGATACTCCACGCACCACTGGCACAGCTTTTTTCCAAACGAAAGTCCAGGAAGTTTACGGCCGCATTGAGCACAATTCGCCATGATTATGATTCAGAGAGCATTAGTAGAGCATTGATAACGTATCCGCAACCGTGGAAGAGCGGCGCTTTAGCGCCGCGCAAGGGTCTGAAAATGAACTGGGCTTCAGCCCCTGTTGTCACCTTTCCATGGGACGGTTCGCATCGGACACAACTAGTAGTTTGACATGCGTGGCGAATCTTTGGGAAGCGTGCCCTGTCGCGCTAGTGAATCGTCTTGGTCTTCCGCGACATGTAATCCATCAGCAGATATTGCCCCAGCGTGTACGGCGTGGTGAAGTAGGCTTTGCCGCGGCACATCTCGGTGACCTTCTGCACGAACTGCACCAGCCCATAATCGGACGCCAGCATGAAGGTATTGA
>Ga0210410_10004376_pt1 | contig 12389 bp, 9 predicted proteins | sample IncBWC4MmetaG_FD_161058 | JGI IMG/M metagenome (GOLD analysis project Ga0210410, IMG submission 161058) | Forest soil microbial communities from Barre Woods Harvard Forest LTER site, Petersham, Massachusetts, United States - Inc-BW-C-4-M | ecosystem: Environmental > Terrestrial > Soil >... | reverse complement strand
TGTCAGCGATGTCGATTGGGAGTCGAAGGATGGCCATTACCGCGTCCGTCTCGAGGGCCGATGGATCGACGTTCCCGACGATGCCGTAATCACCGAGCCAAACCGTGCGGGCAGAACTATGGTTTGGCCCTACACGGCCGTTCGCGGGACCGATCCTCCGCGTACTGAAATTCGGTGCTTCATGCCCGGCAGCATGGGCTAGGCGCGGGGGCTTCGGTCCCGCGCCTTTTTCAGTCGAGCTGGCAACCCGCCGGGGGCGGACTGAGCCGCGCCAACGCTCAGCCAGCTCAATCTGGCGGGTTTTCTTTGGTGTTTTTCCGCGCGGCGCGGCGAGTTGGTTTTGATGGTGCGGGTTTCGTCCCGACATCCTTCGACGCGGCAGGTGCGGCGAACCGAGACGCCCATCGCTTTTCTAAGCATCTTCGGATGTGAAGCGGAATCGCGCTCATAGCAAACTCCCAGGCATTCGCCCCCGGGGTGAGCCGGCAACTCACAGCATCGATTGCCGATCCTTCACGGCACTACACACGTTCGTCATCGGGCCGAACGAGCGCTGGCTTCAGGCCCGCGCCTCCGGGCCGCCTCGCTCGAGCCGGGCCGCCCGGCATCGGTCATTAATTAGCCCACGAAAATGTGGTTGGAACAGCTTTCGAATCGGGGCGTCCTTATTGCGGGTCGCGTTTTCCAGCGATCACGCGGCCTGCACGGTCGCCGTCCATGCCACCTACCCCAAAAGTGGGCGCGCGGCCGAGCTTGGCGCCAGCGCCCCTGGCACCGACCGCAGCCAGCTTGTTAATCTTTCGTTAACCATGCCGTTGCAGTCTGAAATCAGACGCGATGGCACCGGAGATTGAGCCGGCAGTCGCAAGGAAAAGCCGACGGCGTAATGCCCGCCGGCTTTTTCTCTGGAGGAGGCCATCAATGTCGAAAGCCATGGTGCAAATCGTCGTCTCCCATGTTCGGTTGAACAACCGACGGGGTCTCGAAGATCTTCGGACGCATCGTCAGAAGTTGTCCGTCGACCTCAAGGGAAGAGCGGGCTACGACTTCAGCCTACCGATCGGTCAGATCGATAAAGAGTTCGCCGTGATCGAGGCAGGCCTCGATAGGCTCAACGCGAGCTCATAGCGCATGAGCGACACGAAACGAAAGAGGCCGCCATCTGAGGCGGCCTGACTTTGGTTCCGGGGAGAACCGACCCACTGTCACGGTCCCAAAGCTCAGAAACGTATTGAATTATAGATACTTGGATGGGGTTCGAAAAGTCGATGTCGTATTGCTCGGTGTACGGTTTCATCTGATCTATTTGCCAGTCGGGGCCAACGCCTTGCGTGTTCGGATTTTCAGCTCCCATATTTTGTTTGCGCGTCGGCTACCGACTCTCACGATGCGTCAAGTGACGCTCGAACATCATCATCAAGGCGTTGCAGGCGATCGCGAAAACGGTCAACAGTAAAGCGATGGCCATAATAGTATCAATCTGACCAAGATTAATTGCGCTGGTCAGGAGAAAACCAAGCCCGCGCTGCGAAGCGAACATTTCGCCGATCAGCACGCCGAGTAACGTGAGTGATAGGCCGAGCCGCACGCCTGAAGTGATCTCTGGCAGGATTGCCGGCACGATTACAGTCAGCGCCGTCTGCAAAGACGTCAATCGCAGGACCTGCGAGGTACGCCGGTAGATAGGCTTCATTTGGCGGATCGCATTCATGGAAAACAGCGCAATAGGTATAAGTCCGTGCATGACGCCAAAGGCGACTTTGGCGGAGATGCCAAGGCCAAAGCAGAGAAGTATCAAGGGATAAAGAACAACCTTGGGGATTGAATAGAGCGTGACGAGAATAGGCTCCGCGACATTGCCTGCCAGTCGACCGAGGCCGAGTGCCATGCCAAGAGAAATCCCGCCGAGAACAGCAATGGCCAAAGCCCAAACAAATGCGCGACCAGTTTCGGAGACATGAATCCAAAAATAGTCGTCACGCAAAAGTGTCGAAAGCTTTTCAACGGTCTGGAGAGGCGAAGCGAGCGCTGAGTCTCCGACGTAGACATAAAGCGATTGCCAGATGGCAACGCAGGCCAAGATGACGAGAGCGGTTCCGCCAAATTTGTGCATTATCTCACCGATGTCGCTGCGATTGCAGTCGCCTGTCGATGCCGTTAAGCAACGCGTTCACTCCAGTAACCAGCAGGATGATCAGCAGCATTAGTGCATACATGTGACGGTTCTCGAAATTATTGTATGCGTACGCGATGGCATAGCCAATGCCGGATCCCGAGAGGATGAATTCCGAGGCGATCACGCCAATAAAGGAATACGCGACAGAAAGCTTGACTCCCGTGAAAAGAGAGGGCGCTGCCGAGGGCAATTCGATCATCACCGCCATTTTGATGCGGGACATGCGGTATATTCGTCCTATCTTGCGCAGCACGCGTGGAATGCGATCGAGGCCGTTTAGTGTCGCCGTAATCATCGATACAATGGCAAGGAGCACTGCTATGGCGACGATCGCGCCCGAACCAACGCCGAAAAGACTGATGAAAACCGGGTAAAAAATGAAGGTCGGCACGGCATAATAACTGGCCAGCAGAGGCTCCAGCGCAGCCCTAAGGCTTGGCGCCGAATATATGATCAGCCCGGCTACAAATCCTAGCGTCACCGACAGCGCCGCGGAGATCAGCACATTGGCGATACTCGAGATGATATCAGCCGAATACTCGCCGGAGACGAGTATCTTCATCAGCTCCGCCGCCATCTGCGACGGCGCGATCATGACATCGACCGGAATTATGTGAAGCCGGCACAGCATCTCGACGGCGGCGACGAGGAGCGCCACGATGCCAAACCTGAGAACAGCCTCTGATCTCACGGCGATCACAACTCGCTGGTCGACATCATCTTCAGGGCCTCGACGCGAAGCTTCTCCCAGAGTCTCGCGGTAATGTCGCCGAAATGCGGCGTGGATACCACGCGGCTGTCACGATTTATGTCCCAGCCGGTCTCGATGATATCGATGAATGTTCCAGGCCGGGTCGACATCACGCCAACCCGATCCGAAAGCATCGCGGCCTCATCCAGCGCATGCGTAATCAACAATATCGTAGCTGACGTCTCCCGCCAGAGACGAAGCAGCTCGTCGCCCATTATCAGCCTGGTCTGCTGATCCAACGCTCCGAAAGGCTCATCAAGCAAAATCAGGCGGGGTTGCAACACCAGCGTACGCGCGATGCAAACACGCTGGCGCATACCACCCGATAACTGGGCAGGATAGGACGCGGCGAAATCCTTCAATCCCATGAATCCGATTGCGTAGTCGACCCGTCGCTTGATCTCGGTTGGGTCGACGCCGGCGCGGCGCAGGCCGAATGCTACGTTGTCGTAAACGTTGAGCCAGGGAAAGGAGGCGTCTTCCTGAAAGACGACACCCACGCCGTCAGGCACGCCCAAGATTGGCTTTCCCTCGAAATGAGCCGTTCCCGTTTGGGGAGGATTCAGGCCCGCCAGAATGTCAAGCAGGGTAGACTTGCCACAACCGGAGGGACCGACGACGGAAAAGAATTCCCCTCTGGCCAGGGAAAGATCGACCGGACCGAGCGCGTGCAAGCTGCGGCCTTGCGAATGATAGACGCAGGTGACTCCGCGAAGCGCCGCATGTGCTTGCTCGACGGGCGTCTGCTTCACGGGAGCAGCTTTCGCCGCGGTCTCGGATGCCACCGGGATCATTGCTCAGCCTGCAAATCGGCCGGCAGAAAGGACTTGTCGATCAACTTTGACCAGTCCACATCCGCCTTGATTTCTCCCGTCAACTTCAGAGCATCTACCATACGGTCGAGCTCAATCTGATTGAACCCGCCTTCACTCCACATATGTGGGGCGATCATGTTGTTCACAGCCTCCGCTGCAATATCGGATTTCAAATTATACGACTTCTCCAGAATACGGCCAGCTTCCACCGGATCCTTGTAGATGGCTTGCACGCCAGCTCGTCGACCGGCAATGATGGCGCGCAGCTTGTCCGGATGTTCCCTGGCGAACTCCCGGGTCGTAATACCCACTGAGGTCGTCATCGGCTTAAGGACGTCGCCGGCGTTGTAGATGGTTCGATATTTGGCCTTTCGGATGATCGACAGAGGCTCGATAATCACCGCAGCTGACACGCCACCGTTTTCAAGCATCGTTAGGCCTGGCATGTAGCCGCCAGCCGCCACACGGGCAATCTTGCTTGCGTCGATGCCTTTCTCGCGCAGCACGAGCAGGAACAACATTTCGGAAACAGATCGGGGTGAGGTGACCGCAACCTTCTTGTTCACCAAATCCCCAACGCTCTTGATGTTGGAATTTGGCATCGTGACCATCGAGGCCTCGGCGACGCTATGGGTCCCAACGTTCACGAGCACGAAATCGAGTCCTTGCGCTTTGGCCGCAAGAGCCGCCGAGATCGCCACTTCCCCGTAAGGTGTGGGGCTGGCGAGAATGTTACGTACCGTCGTACCACCACCGCCGGAACCGAGAATTCCTGTGATGTCGATGCCCGCCTGCTTGAAGAGCCCTTTCTCCATCGCCACGGCATAGGGCACTCCATACAAGCTCGCGCCCCATTGCGTCACTGAAATCTCTTCCGCCCGCAACGGGACGTGAGCCGATATGAGCGTCGTCACGGCAAGGGCCGCGGCGCGGCAGAAACACTTCAACCTAACCGAAACTATCATCCGAGCCCCTTTGCTCTCGTGTGATAAACGATTGCTTTTGCCAGCGGTCAAAGTCTAGAGAAGCGGTTTCGTTTGTATACGAACGAGAGTTTCAACGGAGATAGTGTTTGTCAAGACGAATCGAGGTGGGCGCCATGCCACGAGCGGACCTCAAGTGCTGCTTTTCAAGGCGAGGTTGACTGCTATTTGCTCAGCGGGCTTAAGCAGCCAAGCGTGGGAGACGGACGTCCCTGAGCTGGATATGAAAGCATTGCTGGAACGAGACTGCCATATTTGAAATCGCAAGCCCCGTTTGTCAAATTGGTTGCCGGCGTCGGCGGCTGATGTCCCACAAATATTCAAGACTTTGGAAATCAGACGGGGTCGTCATAAGCGCAACCGATAGTCACAGGGCTTGCTAATCCGGTGCAGGGGGAATTTCTTGCTGGGCGCTCCATCCATCGTCATGAACCCGCAGATGAACGTTGTCTGGATTGACGTAATGGCGGCCGAGCCAACGGCTTAAGCCGTCGAGCCCCGGGAACAGGACGCGTTCGGTCATGTTCGCCTGATCGAGCTTGTCGCGTACTTCCCACTTCAGGCCGGCTTTCAAAATCAGCTTGCGACCGATTGTTGGCGCGTCGGCGAGCCAGGAATCAAAGGAGAGTCTGGCATTGGACATCAGCGAGAAAACAGCAAACTGGTTGGTAATGCGCTCGTCAAGGGACGGAGGTTCAAAAAAAAGTATGAATGCTTCGGTTCCGTTGAGGTTGTCGAACTCCTTCAACGTTGAAGCGTACTGACGCAACATCTCTGTCGTGAAAACATGCGAACCCGCCTCGGATAGGATCGATTTGAGGCGGTCGGGCAGTGTTCGCGCCGCTTCGTGATAGTTGACGATGATTATCGCGCCATCGCTGTCGTAGTGTGAAAGTTCAGCCGTTGCGAAATGCATGGCAACATACGGCGAATAGGTCCAATCCAGGAGGCGGGTCGGGAGCCCGTGGTGCTGACCGAGCGCGATCCAGTTCCAATCGTCATCGAAGGGGACCTGCTCTCGGGTTGCATATTTCCGAAACGCCCGGAGTACGTGATACTCAAGTTCCCAATATTGTCCGCCGAGCCTCGCGAGGGAAGTGCGAGTCTCAAGATGGGCCTGGCCCATGCCGCGAAAAAGGGCCTTTGAACGGTGCCGTCGAAGACTTGGGTCCCACGAGTCTCCGAAGACTTCCGCCTGAAGTTGTTGCCAACTTGTAACCTCGACGATTTCATACACGGGCTGCCTCGTGCGTTGATAGATTTGCGTCAAAAGCTAGATATCGTCTTAAACGCTTCACCGCAAAGCCCACCGGGCGGGCCTTCCTGCGCTTCAAACTGTCCTGCTGCTATCCAAACGTAAAATGTGCTCGGAGCCGCTGACTCAGCCGGCAGCTGGCGCACGCAGAGAGCGACGCGACCAGATCGCTTGATGAACGTTCTGGAAGATGCCCGAACCATTCGTGGTTTTATTCCCCCGAGATATTTGAGGGCTGCGACAGTCCTCAATAAAACCGCACTCGACGTGCCGCGATCGGCCAGCCGTATTGACAGCAACGGCATATTCTATATATCGTTCGTATACAAATGTATTTCCGAGCATGTGGCGACCGCGCATGAGCCTGTGATCGGGCGGAATATTTGGGAGTCAGCCTCGATGTACGATTCTTTCGTTGTTGATCGTCTCATCGACCTCTGGCTTACGGAGGATGTCGGGTCCTGCGATCTAACCGTTCAGGTGATGATCGGGTCCGATGAGGTTGGCAACTTCTTGATGAACGCCCGCGAGCCCATGATTGTCTCGGGCATCGAAGTCGCCATGCGGGTCTTCAAACGTTATGATCCCACACTTGATGTCGTCCCGCGCGTGAAAGACGGCGACAAGGTCGAGAAGGGCGTCGTCTTGCTGGAGGTCAGGGGTCTCGCGCGAAGCGTGTTGACGGCGGAACGCACTGCCCTAAACATTGCGCAGCGGATGTCCGGTATCGCCAATGAGACATCTCGCTACGTCGCGGCGATTGCCGGCACCAAGGCTCGCCTGGTTGATACGCGCAAGACGACACCGGGCCTACGAATGCTGGAAAAGCATGCGGTTACCAGCGGTGGAGGTCTGAATCACCGCCTCGGTCTCGATAATGGTGTGATGATAAAAGACAATCACATCGCGATCTGCGGCAGCATCGCTGCCGCAGTGGAGCGCGCCCGCAAGAAATTGCCGGTGCTGACGAAGCTTGAAGTCGAATGCGATAACCTGGACCAGGTCCAAGAGGCCATTAAAGCCTCCGTGGATGTCATCATGCTCGACAACATGCCGATCGCGGACATGATCAAGGCCGTAGGCCTGATAGACGGCAGGGCGAAGGTCGAGGCCTCCGGCGGAATACGGTTTGAGACAATTCGCCCGATTGCCGAAACAGGCGTCGATTATATCTCGACCAGCAAAATCACGCAGGCGGCGCCCGCGGTTGATATCGGTCTGGATGAGGCGTGACTTGCGGGTCGGTACTCTCTTTTTCGTTGTTGGGCCGAGCGGTAGCGGAAAAGATTCACTCATCACTGGAATAAAAACTGTTTTAGAGCCGACCGATCGATACGTGTTTGCTCGGCGAGTGATTACGCGTCCGGCAGGTTCTCCTGGCGAAGATCATGAGTCCGCGACAGAAGAAGACTTCGCTCGTAGCGTCGCTCTTGGAAATTTTCTGATCTTCTGGAATGCGCATGGCCTGCGCTATGGGTTACCTGCCAATTTGATGGTGGCGCTCGAAAACGGGCGGAATGTCATAGCCAACGGATCGCGTGCCGTAATCGTTGAATTGGCTGAGCGTGTGCCGCGGCTCGTCGTCGTCGAGGTGGTGGCGCCTCCCGAGCTTCTTGCCGCTCGCATCGCTGGGCGTGGCCGAGAGATGGGCGCCGCAATTGACCAACGCGTTGCACGCAATGTCGCGCAATGGCCGCCTTCCTTGAAGACTGTGACGGTCCGCAACGACGGAACTATTGCCGTCGGGGTCGAACGCTTTTTGGCGGCACTGGAATCGTGCGCGAACTACATGCAGCTGCGGCGGATACCAATCTTCGGCGGCCGGGATTACTGCGCTTACTTACCGGCCAACAGCGAAATCGTTACCGCATTTGATTATCTGGGCTCCGCCAAACTTGAGATCAGTGCAGGCGCAGCAAGTATCCGGACCCGAGTTCAGGTGATTGATATGCCTGATTTGTTGGATCCGGGTGCCATTGGCTTGTCCAGCGAAGCCTTTGCCGAGTTGGGCGTTCCGGAAGGGTCTGAGGTAACAATTCGGCGTACGCCTTCACCGGAGAGCCGCGCGGCACTGACGCACAAGATTCAGGGCGGCGAACTCTCCGAGGAGCAATACCACACGCTCATTCGTGACATCGTCGAGTCGCGCTATCCTGAAGGCGAGGTAGCTGCCTTCCTTGTCGCAGCAACCCGGAATCTGAGCGATCACGAGGTCGTTTCGCTGGCCCGTGTGCGCACGCGGTTTACCCAGCGAATTACCTGGCCGGATAAAATAGTCGTCGACAAACATTCCATGGGCGGCATTCCAGGCAGTCGTATCACGCTGATCGTCGTTCCAATCGTCGCCGCCCATGGCGGCTTTCTCATGCCGAAGACGTCCTCACGTGCGATCACCTCGGCCGCCGGCACTGCCGATACGATGGAAGCGCTCGCGAACGTCGAACTGGGTCCGACCGAGCTTCGCGTTTGCCTGGAACAGGCACGCGCTTGCATCGCCTGGAATGGCCGGCTCAACCACTCGGTGGTCGACGATGTGATGAATGCGATCACGCGCCCGCTGGGCATCGATTCCAACCGCTGGTCCGTCGCTTCGATTTTATCGAAGAAATTAACCGCCGGCTCGACCCACGTCATCGTTGATCTGCCCTTCGGGAGAAGGGCTAAGCTCAAGACCGAGGGGGATGCGCTCGAACTCGCGGCGCTGTTCGAGAGTGTCGGCCGCGGCCTCGGGTTAACCGTGCAGGCTTTCGCCACCGACGGTAGCAAACCAATCGGCCGCGGTATCGGCCCGGCGCTAGAAGCGCGCGATGTGATTTGGGCTCTCGACAACCATCCAGAAGCTCCAGCCGATCTGGTCGAGAAAGCGCTATTTTTTGCCAGCCGCATCCTAGCCTGGGATCCTGCTATCGGGTCCGTCAAAGCCGGGCGAACTCGCGCAGAGAAATTGCTGCGCTCGGGTGCCGCGCGCAAGGCGTTCGAACGAATCATCGATGCACAGGGCCGAAGGTCGCCGCCGGTAATGCCAGGACGGCTGATGCACACCTTTCATGCGGACCAAGCGGGCGCAATCAAGGAGATCGACGGCTGGGCGGTAACAGAAATTGCGCGCCGCGCTGGGGCGCCTCTCGACAAGGCAGCCGGAGTGGATATCCTGCGCAATGTTGGCGACACAGTCGAATGCGGCGAGCCACTTTTCGTGATTCATGCCAGCGCGCAAGGCGATCTCGAAGAGGCTGCGCGGCTCGCTGGAAACAGTCAATGTTACGTCATTGACTAGCTCTTGTCCTTAGCGAGGCCGCCACGGTAAGGCGATCCACCAGCTCCGGTTAAGAAATGCGTATCCGGCCCGACGACAATGATTTGCTGCTTATTATTGACGTCCAGAACGATTTCTGTCCCGAGGTGCGCAGGCGGAAGTGCCCAGAGATTTGAGCCCCGACCCCCTACCGAATTTCGCGATTTTTTTTACGACGTACCGCGCGTCGGCGGGACTTCAACGTGGCGAAAAATACATGCCCCAAATTTGTGTGCTAGTCGACGCGTTTTTCGACTCATCGGTCCTGGCTGTTCCGTAAGTATTCGATAAGGCGAGAATTTTCCTCGGACAGAATTGTGGGTGACGAAGAAATGCAATTCACTCGCGCAAAAATTATAGCGAGCGAGAAAAAAATCCCTGACTGAAAAGTCCCACCGGTCCGCACCCTCATAGCGCCAAAGATTTGACCACCCCCACCCGCACAGGCGTTAGTTGCCGATCGCGTACGCTGGTAAGTGCTCCAACGGCCGGGAGAGCCTAGTGATTCTTCACTAGTTCACAAAAAACCTTCGAATTAGAAATGGATGTCTCAAATAGCTCGCTTTGACCGTTCAAGCATAGACCGCGCGGTGGCGTTGCCGCCCGACCAGCACACTGACTATAAGCAGATTGAGAATGTTGGCGCCGATGCCGACGGCGAACGCGGGCGCATAATATCCGAGATGGTCGTAGAGCAGGCCGGCGACCCAGCCGCCGGCGGCCATGCCTCCCCCGCTGAACAGCAAAAGCGTCGGGATTCTCCAAGAGGCTTCCGATGCCGGAAACAGTTCACGCACCGCCAAGACATAAGCCGGGATGATGCCGGAAAATCCAAGCCCGAAAGCGGCAGTCACCGTGAACAGGCCAGCTTCACTTTGTGTCAACAGAAAGGCCGTCATCGATGCGGCCTGCCAAGCCGATCCAATCAGTACGGTGGCGAGACCGCCGATACGATCGGAGATCACACCCCAGATTTGCCGGCTCAGGAACGCGGTGCCGAACAGCACCGACAGCATCAGGGCGCTCATCGACCGGCTGATACCGAGATCGCTGCAAAAGGCGACCAGGTGGCCCTGCGGCATCGCCATGGGAATGCAACACAGCACGGCGGCGCCGCAGATCACCGCGAATACGGCATTGGGCGGCCAGCCGAGGACACGCGCTTTGCGTGAGCTGGCTCCCGCCGCCGCCGGATGAATCACTTCGGGCGGCGCACGAAAATAAATCGCGGCAAGTGGCACGATGACAACGATCTCAGCGAGAGCATACCACAGCATAGCCTGCCGCCAGCCGAAACTGGCAATCGCTTGCTCGAATATCGGCGGCCACATCGTGCCGGCGAGATAGGTGCCGCTCGAGATCAGCGCCAGCGCCGAGCCGCGCCGGCGGTCAAACCAGCGGCTGACATAAATGTACAAGGGAGCATTGATGCCGCCGATCCCGATCAAGCCGATGAACAATCCGTGGCCGATCCACAGCGGCCAAGGCGGCCCGAAGGTCGAAATTGAGAGGCCAAGGCCGATCATCAACGAGCCGAAGATCACCGTCCAGCGCGTGCCGACCCGATCGGCGATTCGGGACATGATAATGCCGCCGGTTGCGGAGCCGAGCCACGCCAGCGCACTGGCGAGCGCTGGAACGGAGCGCGACCCGCCCACCTCGTTGGCGATGTCCTTGAGTGCTACCGTGGTGAGCCAGGCGGCGCCGAACGACATCCCGAGGATGAAGAGCGCTACTGAGGCGACGGCCCAGGAGGCTTTGGTCTCAATGGAACGTGAGGGGGATTGCAACATTAGGAGGGAAACTCGACTGGCGAACCCTTTTACAGTTCGCACGGAATTTCACCACCCACATCCACGTCGGGTCTGCTCTACATGCTGCATTGCGTCAATGGTCTCCGATTGGACCGGTCGCCGTCGGCGGAAACATCGATACAACGGATACAGTCCGTGCCGAGCAACCGCGACTGACCTCGTTGTGTGTACCGAAAACCTTATCCGAGTTGATGCCGTGATCGAATCGCCTAAGCTGGCGGAATGATCGGGCTGCTCTGTTTCGTTCTGGCCGTGCTGGCCTCGCCGTTCAAGTCGAAGTTGCGGCTTGAAGTTGAGAACGCGGTGCTTCGACATCAGTTGATGGTCTTGAGGCGTAGTGCCCCCCAGCAAGCCCGGCTGCCAATACACCAAGCCATGGCGAGCCCGTCAAAAATGACGTCGCAAATCCGGTCATAGCGCCAGTAAGCCATGTACCTTCAAGGCCAAGATTTACACGTCCGCTTCGTTCAGTGATCACCTCACCCAGACTTACGAACAGATACGGAGCCGAGATCCTGATTGCTCCGCCTACAATGGCAATCAGAACGCCGGCTGTTTGTACCGAAAACCTTATCCGAGTTGATGACGTGTTGGAATCGCCTAAGCTGGTGGAATGATCGGGTTGTTCTGTTTCGTTCTGGCCGTGCTGGCCTCGCCGTTCAAGTCGAAGTTGCGGCTTGAAGCTGAGAACGCGGTGCTTCGACGTCAGTTGATGGTCTTGAGGCGTAGGCTGCATGGTCGCGTCCGGTTCACGAACCATGATCGCTGGTTCTTTATCCAGCTGTATCGCTGGTGTCCATCAATCCTGCGGGTTCTCACAATCGTCTGGCCGGTGACGCTTGTGCGTTGGCACAGGTCCGGCTTTCGCTGCTACTGGCGTTGGAAATCGCGTCGACGGGGAGGGCGCCCACAAATCGAGATGGAATTGCGCGCGCTGATCCGACAGATGAGCATGGAGAACCCGCTTTGGGGTGCGCCACGCATTCACAGCGAACTGCTCAAGCTGGGTTTTGCGGTCGCGCAGTCGAGCGTCGCTAAGTACATGGTCAAGCGACGCGGGCCGCCCAGCCAGGGATGGCGAACCTTCTTGCGTAACCACGCGCCGGACATTGCCGCCATGGACCTGTTCGTTGTTTCAACGATCGGTTTCGACCTGCTCTATGCCTTCGTCATTGTCCAGCTCGACCGCAGAGACCTCGTCTGGATCAACGTCACAGCACATCCGACGGCCGAATGGGTTGCACGTCAGATAACGGAGGCATTTCCCTGGGATGAGGCTCCGCCCTATCTCATCCGCGAT
>Ga0210410_10004374_pt1 | contig 12395 bp, 4 predicted proteins | sample IncBWC4MmetaG_FD_161058 | JGI IMG/M metagenome (GOLD analysis project Ga0210410, IMG submission 161058) | Forest soil microbial communities from Barre Woods Harvard Forest LTER site, Petersham, Massachusetts, United States - Inc-BW-C-4-M | ecosystem: Environmental > Terrestrial > Soil >... | reverse complement strand
TCTGCCCGGTTGGGAGAATGCATCCGGCCGCAGCGTGGGTTGGAACGATCTTGATTCGCTGGAGGTGATCGACGGCGCCGCCGACGGGTTGACCAATGAAGAAAAACGATCAGCGATCGGCCTTTGGGCGCTGTCAAATGCGCCACTTATTCTCGGTGGCGATCTTAGGAATATTGATGCGTTCGGCAAGCAACTCTTGACGAACGATGAGGTTCTGGCGGTAGATCAGACAGGGAAGCCGGCGAAACAGGTACTGGACGGTGATCTGGAGGTCTGGGTCAGCAAACTGGGTGATGGCAGCTACTACGTCGGTATTTTCAATATGAACGCGACGGAGGTCCATGCTAATATTCCGTGGAATCTCATCGGGTTCCGGTATGCCGCGGAGGTTCGCGACTTGTGGGCGCATCGTGAAATTGAATCGTCGTCAAGCGGATTCGCAACCGTGCTGGGAGCGCATGCGTCGCGCCTGCTGCGAGTGCGCGGATTCGGAACGCCAGGTCCTTCACCATCGACCAGCTACGAAGCCGCTGCTGCCGTTCTGGGTGGTTCAGCCTCGATCGCAAACTGTCCTGCCTGTTCGGATGGCGTAAAGGTCGGCAACCTGGGTTTGGGCGCGAACAACACGGTGACCTTCAACAACGTGTCCGTGTCCAAAGCAGGCGAGTACCTGATGGAGGCGGACTCGATGACGATCGGGCTGCGATCCTACCTTTACAGTGTCAACGGCGGGCCCTATCAGACGCTTAATTGCAGCGGGGGAAGCTTCATGCTTCCTGCGAGCACCACTGTGCCCATCCATCTCGAGAAGGGAGTGAACACGATCGCGTTCGGGAGCCCGGTAAGCTATCCGCCCGATCTCGATCGTATCGTCATCAGCGGCAATGGCGATTTCCCGGCTCCCGCCACCACGACCTATGAGGCCGAAGTAGCGACGTTGAACGGGTCGGCCGCTGGTGTGTTCAGCAACTACTCGTCTGGATTGGCGAAGGCCGGAAACGTTGGTGGAGGCGCCGCTAACACCGTCACATTTTCGAATGTGACAGTTCACGCGGATGGAACCTATCAGTTGGAAGTCGATTACCAGACGAGCGGACCGCGATCATTCTTTATGAGTGTGAACGGTGGCACGGCGACAGAACTCGACCTGAATGGCGACACGTTCAACGATCCGACTCCGATCGTCATTCAGGTGAACCTGCATGCCGGTTCCAACACTATCGAATTCGGAAACCCTACAGGGTACGCCCCGGACCTGGATCGGATCGTTGTTGCGCCCTTGAGTCCATCTCCGGTCAATGATTAGCAGAATTGCGAGTCGTGATCAGCGGCAAGCGAGTGCTGCGCGGCGCTTCGCTTGCCGGGTGGACGCCAGACGTACCGAAACTGAAGGAGGAGTAGACGGACCCGAGGACAGTGGGAAAACTGAAGTGCTTTTACTGTCCTCGCCCGCACGCGCTTGTGAGACAACGATAGACCCGCCCGGAGGTACATTGACCGTGGTCCAACTGATGGGCGTGCCTCCAGAAAGCAGGCCATGTTCAGCGTGAACTAATCGTTCATTCACTTGAAGCTTATCGATCGTGCCCTCAAATACGGCTCTCCATCGGAGGATAGGCCCCTTGCGATTGACGAAGCGCGTGCCCGGGCCGCCGAAGTGCGAGACATCAACAACGTTGCCTTTGATCCGCAGAGAGGCGACGGACAATTCGTCCGTTTTCGTCATCGGCTGAGGTAAGGTCTGGACGTCGTAGGCATCGCCCATTGGGGCCGGTTCGATTCCCATGGCACCAGAGACAAGAGCCGCTATGACCGCATAGGAAACTTCGGGATACTCGCGTCGGGGTTTGCCGCGCGCAGCCAAGTCGAGAAGCACCTGATATGCCGCTGGGGTTCGGCCATTGCGAAACAGGACGATGGGGACATAGCTTTCTTCTTCAATATTTATTGTCTTCCAATAGGCGGAGTCGGATACGTAATCGAGCGCGCCGTGCAGATGGCCGGGATCTTTGACGGCGTTGAAATAGAGGGCGAGTGTGTCTCCGGAGCCGTATCCACGAAGGCTCTTTTGAATGACGCCATTGAAGTGCCCATGTTCCTGTGACCAGGCGATTTTCTCCAGGAGGTGTTGGATCGAGTTTGCGGTCGCCTGCAGCCGGACGGCGAGTTCCTTATCCTCGGGAGTAAGCGCGATCTCGCGATAGGAACGGATGGCGCGGTATTCGGCGGCGAGAAGATCCGCTCCGAAGATGAAATCCTTGGGGCCCTCGGTGTAACTAGGGATGCCGCGCGAGGCGACAAATTCGCCCTTGGCCTGGAGCTGATTGGCGATGCGCGGCCGCGTCAGGATCGTCTCTGGCTGAAGCTGCCACTGCGCGATGTAATCGGTGAGGGTTGCGCGAAAGAAGAGCTGCAAGCGCGGATCATTGCGGTAGGATTCGTCTCCGGTCCATCGCCACATGCGGACAATGGCGTCGAGCATATCGAAGTTTGCGGGAAGATTGAACCAGAAGTCGGTGTCGGAACGATAGTCGGCGGGCGAGGGCGTGCCCTTGCCGTCGATCTCCCAGTAGGCGGCCCAGTTACGTGAGGCTGCGGCAGAATCTGCGAAGCGGTGGAGCATATTGCGATTGGCTGCAAAAAGGCCAAGCGCCGCCGCGCCTGTCGTCTGGTGCGAAACATCGCGCATGCAGAAGGCATTCCGCCCGGGCAGCGCGGCCTCGTACCACGGGCCGATAGAATCGGAGCCGTTGCGTACGTAAGCAAGGGCCTGCTCCCGGGCCCAGCGAAAGGCCTCGTTCAACGCGGGGTTCGAGGAGTGGAAGTCGAGCTCAGATAATGGAGGAGCTTGCTGCGCGCGGGCGTGTGAATTCCAGAGCAAAGGGAACACAAATAGCAGGCTGCAGAGCTTAACGATTCTTCTCATGGCACCTGATTCACACGAGGAATGCCCGGCTCCGCGCGCCGGGTTGTCTCCAATCCGAGGCCACCTCTTTTATGCGAGCGCCAGCACAAGACCTGGGGAGGAAAGATCGCCCGGGGTGCGGGAACGGAGCCCCTCGTTGTGCAAGACGCTTCCGCTCAAGTGGACGCGGTTACCATCGAATTTTACAAGAGCGGTGATATCGACGGGTTCGTCACCGGCCAGATCCTGTGCGAGGACGCGCTTGCCGAGCGGAGCTTTCGCAAAGTTCAGGTTGAGTTGCTCGTATTCGCCGAAGATTCCGAAGGGACCAGGGGCGTTGTCGATGTTTATCGTTACAGCGCAAGGCGGCATGTACCACGGGTGTCCCGGCCGCGTACGCTCTTGCGTGCCGACGGCGACGGCTCCATTCGGGAAGCGTGCCGCGAACACGAAGGGTTTTTCGCCCGCAGCCTTGACGGAAGGCAGTTCCATATTGCGGGCGAGGATGGCGGGCGCCCCCTGCCATACGGTCGTTCCCACCAAATCATGCTGCCAGGTTTCTCCGGGAGCAAAAGTCCAGCCGTCGCTGAGGATCTCGCCGGCGGTTTCGAACCGGCCTATGCCGCAGGGGAACGGCGCGGCAATTCGCTGCCAGCGCACGGCCCGTACCACTTCATCCATGCGAAGCTTTGCCTTGCGGTTCCCGTTGAAGAAGAGATCGGGATCGTTCTCTGGCCGCAGGCCATGCAGGGGATGCCGCATGACGCCCATGGTGCATCCGAGCACTGCGGCGACGTAGACTTCGTCTTCGACGTTGAGCAGGCTGCGCACTTCGGGATGGCCCGCGGCGCTGCGCAGCAACTCGGCGGTTCGATCGAGCGTTGTGGGCAGGGAGAGGATCGACGTGACATCGTAAGTCCGATACACGTCTGTGTGCTCGAGAATCTTTATTCTTTTGGAACCCCAGGGCTGGGGGCCAAAGCGTCCGTCGGATTTCCAGTCACCGTTAACCGGAAGCTCGCCGTGCACATGTTCAAGGGTCAATGGAATGCGTGCGCCGTTGCGGGTTCGGACCAGGTTGAAGGAGGGATCGCCGATGTCGATTTTCCAATAACGGATTCCCGCGTCGCTGCATTTACTTTCAAGCCGGTAATCCTGGGCGCCACCGGGGGTATTGCGACACCAGAGGGCGGTGCCGCGCCATCCGAGGCGCTCAATCTCGTGGTTCAGGCCACGCATCCGCTCCACTGACGACCCCTTGAAGGAGGGGAATTTGGCGGAGTCGAGCTCAAAGGTGGCCGTTCCGCCGGTTTCCCAGCCGTCGTCGAGGAGAAGATAGAGGTCTTCGCGCACTTTGGAGTGGAAGCCCGATGCCCAGCCTCCCTGACCCAGCAGAGCTCTCTCGCTCATCGCATTGTGCGCGAGACGGCCTCCCGAGTCTCCTTCAAGGCGCGCGGTGTCGAGGGTGCGCAGTCCCTGGCCATACATATAGTTCTGTACGGCCCATGTGCACCAGTAATTCGGTGCTCGCGACGGTTCATTGGGGACGAGGCTCGACGTTCCCGATGACGAAGGCGCCGCCTTGGTAAATCCCGGTGTTGCCGTGGCTACTGATGCTGCGGCAAGCGCTGTCAAGAACTCCCTGCGATTTGGCAAGAGCTCCCCTTCCCGTGCTGCGTTACTTGCTGTGTCAAACCGCTGCACAAATGTAGCGCGAACTCCGACTTACGAGGAATTGCCGGAGGCATTGAGGTCCTCCGGCAATAGCTTCGTAGGCGGTGGTCAGAAGGTAAAGTGAAAGCCCAGCTGAATCTCGCGAGGCGTCCCATTGGTACCGCCAATCTGACCAAAGTTGGAGTGGGAGAGATTGGTGTCAGGATTGGAATAGTGAGGTGTGTTGGTCATGTTGAACGCGTCGACCTGTACGGCTACTCGCATTCGGTCGTGAATCGATTCCGACTTGGATAGCGAGAAATCCGAATTGTAGTACCCGGGTCCGTGCACTTTACCAGAGCCGGAGTTGCCAAGCTGGAGCGGCGCCGGCGTGGTGAAGCAGCTGGTGTCGAACCACTCGGACACGGAACCGACCGTTTTCACGTGGGAACAAGTTACGTTGGCCCGGTTGGTGACTCCGCTGCCGAGGTTGTCGTAGGCGGCGTTGAAGGTGAGAGGGTTTCCGGATTGCAGCTTAGTGATCGTGCTGGCCTGCCATCCACCGAGCATCCACTGCGCGGGACTGGGAGCATCGGTCAGCCAGCGCTGGCCTCGTCCGAACGGCAAGCTATAGACGAGACTGGCGATGAAGTTCTGGGGAATGTTAGGCGCCTGGTTGGTGCCCTCACCGCGGTTATAGCGGTCATCGAGCGGCCACCACAAGTTCATGTCGTCGATTTCCTTCGACCAGGTGTAGTTCACGCGGCCCGCCAAGCCACGCGAGAAGTTGAGCTTCAACTCTGTTTGCAGAGCGTGGTACATGGAATAACCGTTTGCCGCGGCGTCTCCTATGTTGGTGGCGTATTGCTGGCCTGCGCTGTTGAAATACTGATACGGCAAGCGGGAGTTAAACGGCGTGTCGCCGGGGGGCGGTGTGTTCAGGTTGTAACGGCGGAACAGGTGCAGGCCACGGGTGCCGACATAGGTGATGCTGGCGGACATTGCATTGGTGATTCTCTGCTGCACGCCGAAGTTCCAGGCATAGGCCACGTCGGGCTGCATGCTCTTCGACATCAGTTCGACGGACACTCCGACCGGCGGCTGAACAGGAGCGGACAGCGACGTGGGGACATATTGAGGCAGTCCTGTAACACTGAGAGGGGTCAGCGGCACGTTGCGAAGTTGTGCGGGGCTGGAGAAGACTTCAAAGAACGGGAAGTTGCGCTCGAGGAAGCCGCCCATGGCACCGAAGTTGCCGGGGAAATGGGTGACGCCAAAGGCACCACTGAAGGTGGTATTTCCGCCGAAGGGTGTGTAGGCAAAGCCGACTCGCGGCGAGTAGCCGCCATAGTAGGTGTCGACGTTGGGACCACGATTGCCGCCTTTTGCGAAGTCAAGCACGCCGCTGGTCAAGTCGAAGTTGGATTGGCGGTTGTTCTTGTCGATGGCGGGCGTGATGACGTCCCAACGGAGCGCGAGGTTGAGGGTCAAGTTGCGGGTTACACGATATTGGTCCTGCGTATAGATTCCCAGTAAAGTCGCACGGGTTGCGGGATCGGTGGCGACATAGCCGCGATCAAAAGCGGATGGGAGGCCCAGCAAAAAGCTGGCGAACTGATTCCCGCCGGTTGGATTGGTGCAGGTCGGTTGCATGGTGCAGCTGCTGGTGTAATCGGAGATGTAGGTGAAGTCGCCATTTTTATTGGCATCGGAATTGGTCAGCGAAGCCTGGAGGCCGCGGTAGTCCTCTCCGAAGGTAAAGGTGTGCGATCCCCATAGCCGTGTGAGATTGTCGGTGATCTCAAACGAGTTGCTGATGCGATGCGAGTTGGTCCATCCCTGCGAACCGGTGGACGCGATATTGCCGATACTGAAATTGCCGATGCCGGTTGCTCCGAAGGCAGTGTCGTTGCCATTGGGAATGCCGAGAGTGCTGTTTTCGTTGGTGCCAAGGTCATTGCCAAAGTCCTTGGTATAGAACCGGTTGAAACCCAGGCGCAGTTCGTTGACCATGCTCGGCGAGAAGGTGTGGTTATAGCCGATGGCGGCATTGTGATCGCGCGTGGTTGCATTGACGTCGCCAATCTGAATGAAACGCGTTCCGGGCGACGGGGCGGACAGGTCGCGCCGCTGATACGATTCGCGAACGAAGATGCGATCGGCGTTGGAAACCTGGTAGTCGGCCTTCACGTCGAATTGATGATTGTCATCAGGCTCGACGGTGTTGGCCTTGTAGTTGTTGCTGGTGCTGGACTGATCGGTGGCGGTCGGCCAGATGGTGGCGCCATTGACCATGTTGTGCGAGACCGGATCGAAGCGGGCAGAGGGGATCTGCCATGCGTCGCCCTGGAGTGTGGAGACAGTGGGGAAAGGCGCCTGGGTGGTGGGATCGTAGAGCGGCCCTGGAAACCGCGATTTCAGAAATGTGCCCTGCTTCATCAGATCAGTTGGCACGGTCAGAATGTAGCTGACGCCATTGCGCAGGAGTAGCGCCTGGTAATCGGCGAAAAAGAATGCCTTATTGCGAATGATTGGGCCGCCAAGCGAACCGCCAAACTGGTTGGCGCGGTACGGTGCTTTGCTGGCGGCCCGCCATTTATATGCGCTGAGTGAATCGTTGCGGAAGAATTCGTAAGCCGAGCCGTGGAGGGAGTTCGTCCCCGACTTGATGAACGCGTTGACCTGCGACCCGCCGTAGGTCCCCACGGTAATGTCGGCGTTGTTGGTGGAGACTTTGATTTCCTGGATGGAATCGAGAGGCGGAGTGACGTTGATGAAGGCGTTCAACAATTCCATGTTGTTCACGCCGTCCAGAGTGTAGGTGGTTCCGCCCCAGGGCATTCCGTTGACGCTGGCGGTGATGGATCCAGAGGACCCTGCACCGGCCGCGGCTTCGGGCGCGCTGCCGAAGCCTGCTGCAACCGAACCTGGGACGGTCTGGACGAGTTGGGAGAAGACGCGGCCGTTCAGAGGCAGACTGGTCACCTCGCGCTCGGCCAGAACTTCACCGAGGGAGGAGCTGGTGGTGTCGACCAGGACGTTTGCGGCTGACACGGTGATGGTCTCGCTGGTGGAACCGACTTTCAACGTGAGGTTCACCACCGTGGCATTGTCCACCGTAACCACATTGCCCTTGGACACAATCGACTGGAGGCTGGCCGATTCAACTTGTACCCGGTAGTTGCCAGGAGGCAAGTTGTCCGCCCGGTATTCACCATTCGAGTTGGAAATGACCCTCGTGGCGATCTCTGTGTCCTGGTTGGTGATTGTGACGGTGGCGTTGGGAATGACCGCTCCACTGGAGTCGGTCAGGATGCCGACGATTCGTCCACTGACTCCCTGGGCGACGCTGAGAATCGTCCCGAACGTCATCAGAACGACGAGCAATCCTGCGCAATGCAGCATGGTTACTGCTCCACCTCTCCTGGCGGTTGGACAAACGCCGAACACGGACAGATTCATAGAAGCCTCCTTGCCTCATTTCGCTTTCGCTGTGGCCGCCAGCCCTGTCTCCGGGTTATGTGCAGCAGGGGTACCCGGCCATATCGACCTCACCAGGTAGTCACTGTTGACCCAAACTCACAGCGTCCGCAACCGTATCCAAATAAGCAGGCAAGGGCTAGTTACTCCGAGGATACGGATTCCTGACACGCAGGACTTTCGGCGGCTTCTAAAGCCACGTTTCAATCACGTTTCATGGGGGTTACATCGATCGTTACGCATGAAATTCAGCCACCTGCGGCAAACGCGGGCCGCAGATTCCAGGTGCCGGCGAAGGTTTTGTTGATCGGTACACAGGGCAAAACCCTTCGCGAACACGCGAGCGGCGCCGGAACAGGAAGGGAAGAACGCGGGAGTCAGAGAGAGACTATAAATCCTGAAACTAACGCGACTCAGAAACCGGACCAGCCTTGGAATGGGAGGCATTGGTTGTCGGCATCGGATGAACAGCGGTGAGTTCGGCGCCCAGCACTTGATAACCCTTCGCAAGACGCACGCGCACCAGCGCTTGAAAAGCCATGGGACTGGCCGAGGAGCCGTTTTCGGCGCCCAGCACGCGAACTATTTGCTCGACACCAAAGTTCGATGTAGCGAACAACGTTGCTCCCTGGGTGCCCTTCGTATCGAGGCCCCCCAGGAAAGCGATGGACCGGCCGGGCACGACGCCCGGCGCAATCGTGATCAGGCCGTAGTCCGAGGTCAGAACCCTGGTCGCCGCATCACGCTCGGTACCGTACGCGTCTGATTCGCCATTCCTGGGATGAGCATCGATGATCTGTGCTCGCCATTGTTCGTGGCGCTGATCGGGGTTCTGGAACACAAAATCTCCCGCCGTCAGCAGTTGAGCCACGGCGACGTTTTGGAAGGGTGAACCCAGGAGAATTACATTGTGTTGGCTCAAGTCATCCGGAGTCAGGTCTCGCGAAGACTTAATAGTGGGTTTCACACCAATTCGACCAAGGAGCCCGGAGAGCATCGCGACCGACTCCAGCTCTCCCGTGCCTGTGTATCCATTGTCGTAGTACAACTGGCCAGCCATCCCCACTAATTGGGGATTGGAAGCGAACTGTCGGGCGAGATGTGGTTCGACCAAACCACCGCGACCATCGCTCGCGCCGCGCCGATATCGGAAGAGATCATTCGAATCGTCGAGCAGAAATACAGCATCGGGGTAGGCAATCACGGGGGCGCGATCGTCATTCAGGAAATGCAACCAGAAGTTTTCAACGAAGTCGTTGGTTCCGGGCTTGGCGCCATTTCTCGAGGAGGATTTTTCGCCGTTTACCGACTGGAACCTCGGATACTGCTGACCGACCCAGAAGCCTCCGAATCCGATCCCAATCATGAGCACAACCGTGATGCCCATGGTCCCCGTAGACCATGCAATTCGGCGCCGTGGAGATGCGGGAGTTGGCGCCCCAGCGACGTGGTGCCTTGTCGTGGATTCTTCCGGAGTGACCAAACCCGGCGAGGCAATCTCGGAAATATCCGCGACCGGTGCCGCGAGGATCGCCTCCGCAACCAGAGGTTGGAAGGTGGGAAGGTAATGGCCTTTGGGGATCTGGATCAGGACCGGATCGTGACTCCCCTCGTGGGAGTAATACTCCTTCAACTTGGTCCTCAGGCGATGGCTTTGCACTCGGACGATGGGATCGATTTTAGGATCGAAATCGTCCTTACGCCCGAGCGCCTCGACTCCGATTGTGTACTCTTTGAGAGACTCGCCAGCTCCAGCAATCGATTTGGCCGCCAAAAATGTCAGTAGTTGCTGCAGCGTTGATGCGTTCCGGAAGGTGCTCGACCGAAGGATTCGGCGCACCTGCTCCTCGCATTGCTCAACTCCCGGCGTTTCCGCGTCTGCGCCCAAAGGATGGGGATATGCCAAGTTGTCTGTTCCGCCGCGTATGGGATTATAGCAATCGAATAGCCTGGCGGACAGTCAAGGTTCGTACTCTCTCAAGAGATCTATTCAACTATTTTGCAATCAAAACTTTAAAGGTTAGCAGCGCGTTAGGTCCTGCGAAATCCGCACATCGGAAATCGAACAGGGAGTGCCGGTCGGTGCTCTCGCCGGGTTGACTGAGGAAGCAGGCTTGGTGGTTTCTGCCTTGCGGACGAGCCAAGAGCGGTCTGAGTTTTGGGATCCAAATGGGCGTAGTTGCCTGCTTACAAGAATCGATGATCGCCTTAACCGGCCTAACGCGGTTCCAACAGAACGCGCCGACGATTCCTTTGTCTCTCCAGCCTTCCCGTGCAGCGATAAGGGAAAACGCTGCAGTGGTGTCCCGATGGCATGTTGTGTCTGTTCTTGCTTCGAATCGTGCATTCGCGACAGTCACGCCTGAGCGAACGCTTAATGTAGCCACCGTTAACTCTGCACAGATTACGTAAGGTTCTTGTTTTCAGTGTGAAACGGAACCGTTAGCGACGCGTTCTAACGTTGCGGGAACTGACAGCGCTGGGAGTAGAGTGATCGCTGCATTCGAAAATCAACTGAAAAAGGTGATCTGTCCGTTGTAACTGCCCAAGGAAAAACAGAGAGCGATGCGTGCAGAGACGATGAACGGCGGATGGCAAATTCCGTCAGCACTTTGGTTCGATTCGACGACAGGGTAGGCACTTGCCTCTGATCGGAGATTCGATCCTCTCCAACTACTGAACTTCATGAGAGACCAGGGAGAGTCAAATGACGCAACAGGCAAGTTGGCTCAAGTACTCGAATTCGAGTCTGCTGTTCATCGCGCTATGCTGCGCGAACGTGTTGTGCTTTGCGCAAAGCGATCGCGGCAGTGTATCCGGAATTGTTACCGATCCGACCGGTGCCGGAATCACGGGAGCCAAGGTAACTATAACCAATGCCGCGACGGGCACACAGAACTCCACCGTGACGACCGGGGCCGGAGACTATACGATCCCGCAGTTGGTGGAGGGCGTCTATTCGGTTACGGTGGTGGCACCGAGCTTCAACACGCTGATCCGCAACGGAATCACCGTCTCCGTCGGAGAGACGGCACGTGTCGATCTAAAGCTGGGTGTTGGGCAAAGCACGGCGACGATTACAGTAACCGCAGACGCTCCTCTGCTCCAAACCGATAGCCCACAGAACAATATCGAAGTCTCCACGAACGACATGAATGAGCTTCCGTTCAACGTCGCCGGCATCGGATCTGTGCGCGACCCGATGAGTTTTGCCGCGTTGGCGCCGGGAACTATCGTGGGCGGCTGGAACGATATCCACATCAGCGGCTCGCCGGGAACGACGTACCGCGTCTTTATGGACGGCCTGGACGACACTTCGGCGGTCAAGGGCGCCATCTCCGATGAGAACCAGCCCTCGGTCGAATCGCTCGCGGCGCAAGAGCTCCTGGTAAACAACTATCCGGCGGAATTTGGCCAGTCCGCGGGCGGAATTTTCAACTACACCTCGAAATCCGGCGGCAACAAGCTGCACGGAACGGCCTTCAACTACCTCGAGAATGAGGATCTGGACGCCGGGCAGCCCTTCAACTACACACACGGCCACAAGATTACCCCCGTGCAGCGGCAGCTTGATTTTGGCGGCTCGTTCGGCGGGCCGGTGGTGATTCCTCACCTCTACAACGGCCATGGCAAGACCTTCTTCTTCTTCGCGTACGAGGAGTACCACAACACGCAAACCCTCAACCAGGGAACGATTACGGTTCCCACCGTTGCCTATCGCAACGGCGATCTGAGCTCTCTCTTGCTTGGTCCCATTGTGGATTCCAATGGAAAGCCGATGGTGGATTGCCTGGGCCGGCAATTGATCAATGGCGCGGTTTACAACCCGAATTCGACTTCAACGTGCCCGGATGGTTCGTCGGTCCGCGATCCGTTCCCGAACAACTTTATAGGCGCTCCCAGTACATGGGACCCGGTGGCGCAGAAGGTTCTTACCTACATACCTACCCCATCGGGGCCTACTGCGAACGCGCTGAACAACAACTATCCAAATGTGCAGCCGAACAACAAATACCAGTACTTGACGAGCATCAAAATCGATCACAACATCGGTCAGGCGTGGCACTTGTCGGGGTATTACATCGCCGAGCAATCGAATAAGGACAACGCGGCTGACGGCATAAACGGCACGGCAGCACAGACCCGATGGAACACAACCCCCGCCCCGCAGGTGTATCTCAATGCGGACTATACGGCCACGCCGAAGCTTGTGCTCCACGCCGGATTCGACTATACGAGCCACAATGCCGCGCAGGATTCCGCGGTGCAGAATTTCAAAGCGTCGACTCTTGGGCTGAATACCGCGGCCAATATGCCGGGAGGCGCTGCGAACACCTTCCCGATCATCCACGGACTC
>Ga0210410_10004372_pt1 | contig 12396 bp, 14 predicted proteins | sample IncBWC4MmetaG_FD_161058 | JGI IMG/M metagenome (GOLD analysis project Ga0210410, IMG submission 161058) | Forest soil microbial communities from Barre Woods Harvard Forest LTER site, Petersham, Massachusetts, United States - Inc-BW-C-4-M | ecosystem: Environmental > Terrestrial > Soil >... | reverse complement strand
TCTAACGCCATGAACTTTTCCTTATCTCGAGGCGCTCGGATGGTCGCTTTGATCTTTACCCCGGCACGCAACCCGTACCGCTTCAAGATCGAGGCCGGCACATAAACATCCTCCGGACAAGGTGTGAAGTTGTAGCGTTCCCAACGCAAAAAACCGTACGCTTCATTGGAAAGCTCTAACATGCCTTCGGCGCGGAGTTTGATCCCCCGAACGCCGTAAGCCTTTAGCAAATCGAAGGTGAACTGGTGCCGGGTCCGCTCCTGAGAAACGCGCAGATTGAACTCGCGCGCCATGTTGACCAATTCGGTGTGAGGTAGCTGATGAAGCTGATCCAACTCCAGAACGGTACCATTCTCGGTTAGATACTGGGAGCCGGGCAATTGAACGAGCTCAGTCGTTTGAGTCTCCATACCTCGCTGCGATCTGTTTGGCCAGACGATCGGTCTGAAACTTAGTTATCTGAAGCGGACAATCCGTCCAAACCACGTGAGCCGCACGCTCGATCTTCTCGGCCAACGGCATTTGGGAGTTTATCATTTGTTCAACCAACGATAGGGGTAATGAACGTTTCTGAACCATTCTTTCGGTTTGGGTCTGGTAGCTGCAAGCCGTGACCACAATCAAGTCAATGTATCGATCGGCTTTGGTTTCGAAGAGCAAGGGTATCTCAGCGAGCAACAGCTTCTTCTCTCTTATCTGCCCAAGCCATGCCGCCCGAATACGCGGGTGCAAAATATTCTCCAGTTCTTTTCGTGCTTGGGGCTTTTGGAAGACAAGTTCCCGAAGTTGTTCCCGTCGCAAACGACCCTCGCTGTCAAAGAGCTGCGCGCCGAGTTTTTGCCTAATCTCATCCTGTACACCCAAATCTGTGTCCGTCAATCTCCTAGCCTCAGAATCTGAGCTAAAAAGCGTGATGTCGAGCTTGTCTCGCAAAATCGCAAACAGCTCCGCCGTAACGGTCGACTTCCCCGTGGCGATCCCCCCGGTTATGGCGATTCCCGGCATAGTTTGGTCTTCGCGTCCTCCTCGAGCTCCCGAAAGTAATCAGTAATCGGTAAACCAGTAATCAGTGCCTTTGTGTTCATGGCTTCCGGACTGATTACTGACACACTGATTACTGATTACTTCGCCCCAAGGGCCGGGCGAACTCGAAGCCGAGCACAAAACCGAGGAGGAAAAATCGGCCCTCGGAGCGGCTGAGCGGCTAAACAGCCAGTTTCTGCTTAAAGTATCCAATGGTCTCGCGAACGCCGGACTCAAAATCAACCTTGGGTTGCCAACCAAGGAGACGCTTTGCCCGGGAGATATCCGGCTGGCGAACTCGGGGATCGTCTACCGGGAGCGGTTTAAACACGATTTGGGCTGAAGACCCGGTCAAGGCCAAGATTTTCTGGGCAAAATCGAGAATTGTCATCTCCGCCGGGTTACCGATGTTTACCGGCTCATGGAAATCGGATAAGGCCAACCGGAAAATGCCATCAATCAAATCCGATACATAACAGAAGCTCCTGGTCTGACTCCCGTCACCGAAAACGGTGAGTGGCTCGTTATTGAGAGCTTGACTAATGAACGCCGGGACAACTCGCCCATCTCGCAGCCGCATCCTGGGACCGTAGGTATTGAAGATCCGGACAATCTTCGTGTCCATTTTATGGAACCGATGGTACGCCATCGTCATCGCCTCGGCGAAGCGCTTAGCCTCATCGTATACGCCGCGCGGTCCGATCGGATTGACATGCCCCCAGTAGTCTTCGCTTTGGGGGTGAACCAGAGGATCACCGTAACACTCCGACGTCGAGGCCAATAGAAAGGTCGCTCCTTTGTCCTTCGCCAAACCAAGCGTGTTATGGCTCCCGAGGGCTCCCACTTTCAGCGTGGGAATCGGATGCTCCAAATAATCAATCGGGCTGGCGGGCGAGGCAAAGTGGAAAACGTAGTCTACCGGACCGGGGACAAAGATGAACTCCGATACGTTGTGGCGGATAAACTTGAAATCAGGATTTCCGGCCAGGTGCTCGATATTATCCGTATTCCCCGTAATCAGATTGTCGATCGCAATGACTCTGAACCCTTCCGCGAGCAAGCGATCGCTTAAATGAGAACCGAGAAATCCCGCACCTCCGGTGACCACCGCCGTTTTCTTATTAGACTTCGTTTCAAACATGGACACGGACCCCCATCAGAAAAGTATGAGCTTCGGATGTCGAGGAATTAATGCTACTCCTCAACTTTGCGCTGGTACGTATGCCGGATGTCCTCGGCGTGATTCGTCCAAACTGCATCCTCGGCAATATTGGTCGCATGATCACCCACGCGTTCAAGGGCTCTCGCGATCAATATGATGTTTAGATAGGATTTAACCTGATTGGGATCAGCCACAATGCGAGTCATGATTTTATCGCTCACTTCCAGGTTAAGTTTATCTAGCTCCCGATCGCGAGGTTTCATCTTGAGCGCTAGGTCGATGTCGCGATCCACAAAAGCATGCATGCTGTCGCGAAAAATCGCCAGGCCGTGCTGGAAAACCGGCTCTAATAACGAAATTTCCGGGACGATCGCCTCAGCATTTAGCTTTTTTGCTTTCCGGGCGATCGCCACTGACTGATCCGCAATCCGCTCCAGGTTAGCGCTTAGCTTCATCGCGGCAATGACTTCGCGCATATCGGAAGCCACCGGATGAAACCGGATTAATAGGTCGATACCTTCCCGATCGATTTCTTTCTCTAGAGAATCGACCTCTTCATCGTCGGCGATCGCCAGATTGCAAAGATCGTTATCTCGCTTCAGAAGGCCTTCCATCGCGAAGTTAAGGAGCCGCTCCGTCAAACTCGACATCATCAAGACATTGTTTCGTAGTGATTGGAGCGCGGTATCAAAATTGGTACTGATATGTTTACCTAACGGAGCCATAAATCTTCATCCCTACGACAGGGATAATACTTGCGCCGAGGTCACTCGGCGAGAGTAAGTTTGGGGAAAGGAACGGGGTAGGAGCTAGGAGACGTGCGCCATCGCCCTCGTAATCGTCCTCGTCGTCGTCCTCGTCCTCGATTTGGGAATTGTGTGTAGCAGGTTCTAGCAGGCATGTTTGGCGCAGTAGTCGGATCGGAGCATCGGAGACTCGCAACTTCACAGCATGTATCGCGTTCACCCCAATCGAGGACGAGGACGAGGACGACGACGAGGACGATTACGAGACCGATCGCTCACGCCCTCCAATCCCCTCACATCCGCTCCGGAACCTCAATTCCGAGAAGCATCAGACCGGTTTTTATCGTCTGGGAAAATAGGTCGCAAAGCAGCAAGCGGCTGGTTCGTGTCTCACCCTCGGCAGTAAGGACCGGGCATCGCTCGTAGAAGACGTGGTATTTGGCGGCAAGCTCGTAGAGAAAACTGGCCAGCACGTTTGGCTTGAAGCCATCCAATACTGCCGGTACGACCTCGCCGAAGCGTAAAATCTCTTTCCCTAAAGTCTGCTCCGCCGGATCGGCCAAGACCAGGCGAGAAGGCGGCTGAAAAGGTCCATCCAATCTTCGAAAGATTGCTCTGCTCCGCACGTAAGCGTTCTGCAAATAGGGGGCTGTGTTTCCCTGAAAAGAAAGCATTTTCGACCACGAAAACGCGTAGTCGGTCAGCCGATGTTGAGAAAGCTCCGCGTACTTAACGGCGCCAAGTCCTACGGTCTTGGCGATTTCGCCGGATTCAGTGTCGGTTAACGCCGGATTTTTCTCTCGGACTAATTCACCCGCGCGCTGGATAGCTTCCTCCAATAATTCCCGCAGGGGTACAGACTCCCCGGAACGCGTGCGCATCAATTTTCGGTCTTCTCCCAGAATGCTACCGAAAGCGATATGCTCCAGGTCAACCCGGTATCCTAGCCGGCGAGCAACCGAGAATAACTGCCGAAAATGAAGTTGTTGCGGCGCGCCCACCACATACCAGATGCCATCTGGGTTCCACCTTTTGATCCGGTATTCGAGCGTGGCGATATCGGTCGAAGCATAACCAAATCCGCCGTCGGACTTGCGGATCATGAACGGTGTTTCCGCAATTTCGTTATCGAAGATAACGGCAGCGCCGTCACTGATTTCAGCTATGCCCTTGGCTAACAGCCGTGCTACCATTGAAGGTAGTTCTGCGTCATAAGCGCTTTCGCCGAGTTGTTCGTCGAATTCGACGCCGAGCAGCTTATAAACGGAAGCAAATTCGCGGAGCGAGAGAGCAACTGCTTGTCCCCAAATAGCCCGGTTTTCCGGGTCGCCTTGTTGCAACTTAACCAGTTCCAACCGGCATTGCTCCAACACCGCAAAATCCTGTTTTGACCGTAGATCCGCCTCCCGATACAGACGGACCAGCTCAGCCATGGGGTCGGTCTCCAGCGCGTTGTTATCCCGAAAATGCTTCCACGCGTAAATGACTTTACCAAACTGAGTCCCCCAATCTCCCAGATGATTGTCGGTGATGACCCGATGCCCTAAGAAGCGCGCCACCCGAGTGATCGCGTCACCGAGGATGCTAGACCGGATATGGCCGACATGCATCGGTTTGGCAATATTCGGCGAGCTGAACTCAATGATCAGCGTCTTGGAAGTTGGGTCCTTCTCGACACCCAAGCGCGAGTCTGCCGAGAGAGCGAGCAGTCTTTGAGCTACATACTCCGGGTCTAACCGAAAATTGATAAATCCCGGGCCTGCTACTTCCGCTGGGCCGCTGATCCCGGCCAAATTTATTTTTTCGGCGATACGGCCGGCTAAAGTACGCGGGTTCTCCCGGCGTGCCTTGGCCAAAACCATGGCGATACTGGCCTGATAGTCCCCATTTCTCGGGTCCGCCGTCGGCACGACCTGGACGGGATCATCTGATGTAAGCTCCAGCGCTGCCAAGGCGTCGCGAAGGCGCTCTTGCAGTGTCTGCGCCACTGTTGGCATCGTTTAAGAAGCTTGTGCCTTAGGCGCTTTATTATCGAAGATAGCGAGAATCTCTTCGGCCGATTCCGCTCTCCCGAGCTGCTCACGCACCGATTTATCGTTCAAGAACTTGGCGATCGCAGCCAACGTCCGGAGATGCACCTGGAACTGATCTTTGGGCACCACAAACAGAACGATGAATTTAACGGGTGAATTGTCCAGAGAGTCGAACTCTATACCGGCAGACGACCGGCCGAACGCCGCCACCACTTCGTTGACGCAGTTGGATGAAGCGTGAGGAATGGCGATTCCAAAACCGATGCCAGTACTCATGGTTTCCTCGCGTTGGCGTAATGCAGCCAAAACAGATTCACGGTCGGCCTTCCGGACAGCGCCTTTCTCGACGAGGAGATCGATTAATTCAACGATCGCCGCCCACCTCTCGGTGGATTTCATTTCCGGGACAATTTGATCTACAGATAAAAGAGAGCCCAAAGTCATAGCTCAGGAGCCAGAATGCGGCACATTATCAAGGTGCAGACCTTTGACAAGATCGTTTCACTTGAAAGATAAAGAGCGCGTGCCATCGATTTTTAGTTAGCCTGTGCAGAGGCTGCGCACGGCAAAGAAGAGTTATTCACCTCATTAAGACCTAACGAACACTAAGGTATGAAGATTTTAATGGCAACGAGTGAATTCGCTCCGCTCGCATCTACTGGTAACCTGGGCGACACGGTGCGCACCTTGGCGGTAGAGCTGAAACGCCTCGGACACGATGTCAGCATCGCGATGCCGCTATATCGCTCCGTCAGGGAAGGGCGCTCCCAGCTGGAATCGTCCTACGACCAAACCCAAATCGCCTTGGGCGAAAAAAGAGTGACTGCCGAGTTTCTCGTCACAAAAACCCCAGAAGGCATCCCCGTTCATCTAGTTCGCCGGGATGAATATTTTGACCGGTCCGGAATTTATTCCGGAAACGATCGGGCTTACGAGGACAACTCGGAACGATTTATCTTTTTCGCGAAAGCGGTGGTCGAGCTGGCTCGCCGGATGAGTCCCGCCCTCGAAGTCATTCATTGCCATGATTGGCCAACCGCCTTGATCCCCGCCTTTGTAAAAGACCGGCGCCTGCCCTTCTTGACCGCGTTGAGCGTCCACGACCTCGAATACCAGGGCTCGTTTTGGAGCTTCGACTTCGCTTTGACCAATCTTCCCGGTGGCTACTTTTCACCTCGCGGGATTGAGTTTTACAATCGGCTGAACTTCCTCAAGGGCGGCATTGTCTACGCCGACGCCATCGTATTTCCGGGAGAACTCGTTCTTTACGAGTCACTTACACAAGAAGCCGGGTATGGTCTAAACTTGGTCCTCCAAGAAAACTCCAATCGCACGGTCGGCATCCCTTTTGGCATCGACTATTCCGTTACCAATCCCCCTTTCGAAAAGCTCCTTGGACGGAAGGTGAAAATTGACTCTGGAAATGGTAAGGCCGCTTGTCGCCAAGCGATCGTGAACCAATTGGAGCTGGAATCCACCAACAGCGATCTGCTCATGGTCTGCCCGATCCACGAAGGCGACAATCGAGCATTGAACCACGTGATTCCTGTTTTCGATCGCCTGCTGACCAGCAACTTGCGCTTTATACTTCTCGGTACCTCCACCAACGAGAACTGGGTTCCCGACCTGATGGTCACCCAAAGGAAATACCCCAAGCGGTTTGCTTGGCAGCGGGAAAACGATTCCCGGCTCAAGAGCCTGACTTTAGCAGGTGCTGATTTGGTCCTGTTCCCCGGTTCGTTGGGACCTCGCGGAATCACCGCGATGACGGCGATGCGCTACGGTACCGTCCCCATCGCCGGCAACCGAGGAGGGCTCCGCCAGATTGTTGTCGATTTCGACCCGATTCAGAATGACGGTTCTGGTCTCGTTTACTATCAAGACGATCCCGAGGCTATCTGGGACTCTGTCCAGCGCGCTTTTTGGCTCAAACGACAGCCGGAGACTTGGAACAAATTAATCGCCGGATCCGAAGCAGCCGATTTTTCTTGGACGGCTTCAGCCCGCGCGTTCGCCCAACTTTACGCCGATCTGCTGCGCCACCGGCAGGCCGTATCGGCGTAAGGGCGAATGGGCGAAAGGGCGAATGGGCGCAATGGTAAGGCACAGGCTCCTGAAATGCCCGCGCGGGTCGGCGGAGTGAGTGGACTGGGTAGACGTAGTGGACAGAGTGGAGCTAAAGCTCAAGCAGCAAGAGTCTGCCTTCTGTCCACTACGTCCACTCTCGTCGACTGGGTCCACTGTGCCCGGGTATTCGCGCCATTCGCCCGTTCGCCGTTTCGCCTATTTCGGCTTGGGGTCGCCGTCGAAATCGAGCACCAGAGACTCAGCCATATTCGGCTTGATGATCTCTTCGACGAACTTGATGTAAAAAGGGTCCTCTTCGAAAATCCGCAAACGCTCCTTCGAATCGAAATCCACCGAGATAAAAAAACCCCAAGGATTCGATTTATCCGTCCTTCGACCGCAGCGAACATTGGCGGCAACCGAGATCTTGAGGAGTTGGATTCGAGTTTGCATCATGATCACTTCGAGCTGAGCAGCGCTGATATTTGGCTTCAGTTTATAGAGAACGATGTGATGGAACATGAGCTTTTTCGTTTGTAGAAACTACCTTTGTCCGAGGCAAGTATTATCGGCGACGTAACCGGTATCACCTAAAAAAATGAGCCTGAATTTAATTGGCCAGGCTGGCTGCGGGTTACATATAACATGAAACCTGAGTCGCAAAGTACACTGGCCTGGAGAAAGATATGCCACGAAAAATGGGTAGATAGCTGGCAAGAGCGGTTGCTCTGGCTGGGCTGGGAGCGGCTGGTTATCACTCAATTGAGCGGCAGCAAACGGGTCCGCCTGGAGATATTCGCCCTTACCCGGTCCGAAGCCGCCATTCTAAAAAAGGAATTCGGCGGTGAAATCCGCAATCTGAGTCGATCTACGGCTGATTGGGTCAAGTCGATCGTCCAGAAAAAGCCGATCCCGATTCGGGGCAGACTCCGCATCGTCAACCGTGACCCCGAGTCCAGCGAAACGGCCGATGCTGATGTTATTTTCGTTCCAGCCAGCCTCGCCTTTGGCACCGGTGAACACGCGACTACGGCAGGTTGTCTGCGTCTCCTTTGCGATATTGTTGACCGGCGACCGCCGGGCTGGTCCTTCCTGGATGTGGGAACCGGCACCGGCATTTTAGCTATGGCTGCGGTGAAGCTCGGCGCCGGTCAAGTCCACGCCTTCGATGCGGACGCAGTGGCAGTGCGCACGGCCAAGCAAAATTCCCGGTTGAATGGTTACTCCAAAAAGGTCCGTATCTGGCGCCAAGACGTCTTACAATTTGAGCCGGACTCAACGTATGACGTCGTTGCCGCCAACCTGTATAGCGTCCTTCTTCGTCAAGCTCTACCCCGATTGGTAACAGCAGCTTGCCAAGAAGGCTTTTTCATTTTTTCCGGAATCCTTAGGGATCAAGCGACTGAAATTAAAGGTTGGCTGAAACGATCGGGGCTGGAAGTGAAGGAAACCCGAACCCGAGGCAAGTGGACGACTTTGCTAGCACGGCTCAGTTAGTGTCGCCGTGGTCTGTGGAACGCCGTATTGAACCAAAGTAGACAAATCCTTGGTTGAAATAGGTGGCTGACACATATAGTCAGGAAAGGTTTTATGCAACTTTCCTCACGAGCGAACAGCCTAACTCCGTCTCTTTCTCTTTCAGTCGATAGCAAGGCAAAGGCGATGAAGTCCGAAGGACTTGACGTCTGCGGCTTCGGCGCCGGTGAACCCGATTTCGATACACCCGAGCATATTAAAGCCGCTGCTATCGCTGCGCTGCAATCCGGGTTTACGAAGTACACCCCAAGCTCCGGAATCCCGGAATTGCGTCAGGCGATCGCTGATAAACTGCAACAGGAGAACGGCATCGCCTATAAGCCGAGCCAAATTATCGTCAGTACCGGAGCTAAGCATTCCTGTTACAACGCCATTCTAGCCACCTGCCAACCGGGAGATGAAGTTATCATTCCTAGCCCTTACTGGCTAAGCTACCCAGAAATGGTGCGTTTGGCCGGAGCTGATCCTATCTTCGTCCAAACCAAGGAGGAGAACGGCTGGAAGATCACCCGCGATGAGTTCGAGAACGCCATGACACCTCGAACCAAAATGATCATCATCAACTCGCCTAACAACCCGACGGGAGCAGTTTACACCCGGGAAGAAATTGAAGGGATCGCCGCGGTAGCTGCAGAAGAAGAAATCCTGATTCTGGCGGATGAGATCTATGAGAAGCTCGTTTACGACGGCCTGGAGCACGTCAGCATTGCTTCACTCGGTCCGGAGTTTTACGACCTGACCATTACCGTCAACGGATTTAGCAAGGCTTATGCGATGACTGGTTGGAGGCTCGGGTATCTAGGGGCACCCGACCCGATCGCTAGAGCCATCGACTCGATTCAAAGTCACGTAACGTCGAATCCCTGTTCGTTTGCCCAAAAAGGGGCGCTAGCAGCCTTAAATGGTGACCAACAGAGTGTTGCCGACATGCGGGATGAATTCGATATGCGTCGGCAATACATTATCGACCGGTTCGCCAAGATCTCTAGCGTGAGCATCGTAAAACCGGCCGGCGCTTTCTACATTCTCGCCAACATCAGCAAGCTAGGTTTGACTTCTCAAAACTTCGCTGACCGTCTGCTGAGCAAAGCGAATGTCAGCGTGGTACCTGGAATTGCCTTTGGAGATGACCGCACGGTTCGGTTCAGCTATGCAACCAGCCTTGACGTTATCAAGAAAGGTATGGACCGGTTTGAAGACTTCTGTCGAACTCTGTGACGCGTCTCAGCCAGTACATTGAAGTTTACCGCATAATGTTGCGGAACTCCCTTGTCCGGGAGATGAACTTCAAGCTGAATTTTGTTCTCTGGCTGTTTACGGATGCACTTTGGTTTGTCGGCCAACTCATTTTTATAGAGGTCATTTACGCGCAGGTTGGCGCCATTGGCGACTGGACCAAATGGGATATGGTCCTCTTGGTCGGCACATACCAAATCATCAGTCAGATCTTCCAAGGATTCTTTTACCTTAACCTGACCAACTTATCTGAGCTGGTCCGGACGGGTAAATTAGACTTCGTCCTTTTGCAGCCGATTGATGCTCAATTCACAGTGTCTATGCGCCAGTTCGGCATAGACGGTATCGTTAACGCGCTGATCGGCATCGCGATTGTTTCCTATTCACTAGTCCAACTGCACCTGATGCCGTCACCAGGGCAGATTTTGCTTTACGCTGTCGCTGTCGGATGCGGGATATCAGTTCATTACGCAGCGATGCTAGCCTTTGCTGCAGTCAGCTTCTGGACTGTCCGTACCCAGGGAATCACGTATGGTTACTACAGCTTGATTAGCCTGGCGCGCTATCCAGACTCCATGTTTAAAGGTCTGGCGAAGTTTATCTTCAGCTGGGTAGTACCGATAATGGTGGTCACAAACGTCCCTGCTCGGCTGCTAATCCATGCGACTTCCAACCCATGGCCATTATTGGGACACTTGGCAGCGGCTTCTGTTCTAATGATCGTAGCCAGCCGTTTGCTTTGGAAAACGGCGCTCAACCGGTATTCGAGCGCAAGCTCGTAGCGGTAGGGACGAGCTCCGAACTCGTGCTCGTGCCTCATGCTCGTCCTCGTGCCCGAAGGTTCTATCCCAGCAATTTCGAACCACCTGGAGAACAATCTTTGGAATGCGCGCCGGAGCGTGGCCCGTTTAAGAATTCGAGCACGAGGACGAGCACGAGCACGATGCGGGAGCTAATCCCCACCAACCCCACCGTCCCTTTGGCCCCATCCGGCAGACGCCTGATACGCCTGCCATGCGATTTTTGCAGGCTAGTTTAAACATCCGGGAGGGATCCGGCGTCGAATCTGTCTCAAAACAAACTGACTAGTTATCGTGACAAAACGCTGCCCCGGAAATGGCGAAATCAGCGGTCGATTTTCCCGCAATCTTTCGCTTGAACCCGATGGCAATTGCCAGTATATGTTCGCCTCTTCCAGGGGGTAGGCGGCGCGCGAACTAGCTTTGCACAAATCTTTTATGGCGAAATCGAAAACACAGAAAAAGGATGACGCGTCCGCAAACGGGCACTTACCTGCGGACGAAATCAGAGAGACACCTGTTTCCTCTGCATCCTCCATATCCTCCCTCTCGCCGGCGCCCAAGGATAACGGCGACGAGAAATTGTCCCCGTTTCTTCGCAAACAGAAGCTAAAACTGCTGCACCTGCGCGACACGCTCCTCGACTCCATGATGGGGGTTTCTCGGGACACATTACGAGCCCGGGCAGAAGGCAGCGAGGCGTCAGCATTCGGCATGCATCAGGCAGACGCCGGTAGCGATGCCTACGATCGAGACTTTGCTCTCAGCTTGCTTTCCCAGGAACAAGATGCGTTGTACGAGATTGAAGAAGCTCTAAAGCGCGTCGAAGCAGGCACTTACGGAGTGTGCGAGATGTCCGGAAAATCAATCCCGCACGCCCGACTCGAGGCGATACCTTTTGCCCGTTTCACGGTTGAGTGCCAAACTCAGATCGAGAAACAGCGAAAAGCGACCCGGATCCGCCAGCCTGTCACTTCGCTTTTCGGCCTGACAGACGAGGAAGGCGGAGACGGAGACGAGGAAGAATCGACCCCGGAAACTAAGGAGTAATTATGCCTCGCGACATCATCATTTTGGAGTGCACCGAAGCTCGGGCGGAAGGGAAACCGGTTTCCCGTTACGTCTCCACCCGGAATAAAAAAAGTCTAAATACTCCGGGCCGCTTGGAAAAAAAGAAGTATAATCCTTTCCTTCGCCGGCACACGCTGCATCGCGAAGTTAAGTAGCTCATGGAACCCAAAACTGCTAAACGACGGTCAAATTTCCGCCGAGCCAATCGCGCAATGCCGCGGCGCCGAATCGATATCGCTTTTGAGGCGATCGATTACAAAAACCCGGATCTCCTGCGCAAGTTCGTTACGGAAAGCGGCAAGATCCTGCCTCGCCGTGTAACCGGAATGCCGGCTTACCTGCACCGCAAAATCACTCGAGAGATCAAGCGCGCACGCTCAGTACTCTTGATGAAGTAACCGGCGCCTGTAGCCGGTTACGGTAAGGCGAAAACTCTAGTTTGGAGAGCCTGCGTCACGGCAGGCTCTCGATGCTGTCATGCCTTGCGATTGGCCGTCACGCAGGCTCTCCAAAGTAGAGTTTTCACCTATGTAGCATTCCTCGCCGCAAATGCATGCGCATTTGCGACGAAGAATGCTCGGGAATCTGCTTGCACCCCTCTCTCGGATAGCTATCTTTTGCCTCCCTCTGATTCCGCGAATAGCCGCCCGTGTGGGCTGCTCGGTTCGGAGCAAAATTAAGGTAACCCGGGGTTTGTTGATGTTTGTAACTCTTTTATGACT
>Ga0210410_10004371_pt1 | contig 12397 bp, 13 predicted proteins | sample IncBWC4MmetaG_FD_161058 | JGI IMG/M metagenome (GOLD analysis project Ga0210410, IMG submission 161058) | Forest soil microbial communities from Barre Woods Harvard Forest LTER site, Petersham, Massachusetts, United States - Inc-BW-C-4-M | ecosystem: Environmental > Terrestrial > Soil >... | reverse complement strand
CGACAAGATCGGCGAGTTCGTCGAACGCAAGGTCACCGCCGAAGATCAACTCCGCCGCATCGACATCCGCGCGCCGCAGGACGGCATGGTGCTGCAGTCGACGGTGCATACTGTCGGCGGCGTCATCACCGCCGGCGACGCCATCATGATGATCGTGCCGCAGGCCGACGCGCTTTCAGTCGAGGCCAAGGTCAATCCGCAGGATATCGACAAGCTGCAGATCGGCCAGAAGACGCTGCTGCGGCTGTCGGCCTTCAACCAGCGCACCACGCCGGAACTGAACGGCGTCGTCACCCGCGTCTCCGCCGACGTCACCACCGACCAGCGCACCGGGCAAAGCTACTACACCATCCGCGTCTCGATGCCGCCGGAAGAGGTCGCCCGCCTTGGCGACAACAAGATCATCCCGGGCATGCCGGTGGAAGCCTTCGTGCAGACCGGCGACCGCACCATGTTCTCGTACCTGCTGAAGCCGCTCAGCGACCAGTTCATGCGCGCGTTTCGGGAGAAGTGAGTTTATCGTGTCGTCCCCGCGAAAGCGATGCTTTCGCAGGGACGACGAGCTTCCTATCGATCGTCGTACTGGTCCGGTCCCATCGCCCACGCCCATTGCTCGTGGCCGGCTGCGTAGGTGCGGTTGGTCTCTGCCGGGTTGCGGTTGATCAGCGGGCGCAGATACATCGGGTGTGTCGCGCTGCGCACCTCGTGCTCGACCGTGAACAGGTGCTTGCCGCTGGCGGGATCGACGATGTCGCGAAAGCTGTATTGGTACTGGTTGTCCTCTTGCGAGACCAGGCCGCGATCCCTGAGTTTGCGATAAGGGCCGGAGAAGTTGGTGACGTAGATCTGCACATGGTGACCGTCGTACCCCGGCTGCGGCCGGTCGGTCTCGCGGAATTGCAGATACTGGTCCTTGCCCACCTTGGCGCGCGCGACCGCGCCGTCGCCGTTCTTCAGTTCGGTCGCGACTCCCATGAACTCCGGATAGAACGCGCAAATGCCTTGCGCGGTCCCGGGCGGCACGTCGAACTCGACATAGGGGATGCCGAGCGTGATGCGCCCGAAGCGCGCGGCGTCCGGCTCATGGCAGCGCAGGCGATTGCCCCAGGGACAAACCGCCTCGACGTAGTCGTTGTGCTCGCTGAACGCGAATGAAGTACCCTCTAGCTTCTTCGCAACGGACGCGAGCCGGTCGAGCAGGGCCTGCCGGCCCGAGATCACGAGGCCGGTATGGCCGCGAAGCACCTGCGGCGCGCCATTCGGCAGATGAAACTGGCTGCGGCCGACATTGACCCACATATTGGTGTCGGACACCATCAGATAGGGATCGCGGGTCAGCCCGAGGCCCGCGACATAGAACAAGGTCGCCAGACGCTGATCGGGTACCGTGACGTTGACGTGTTCGAGATGGATCGAGTTGCCGAGATCCTCGGCGGCGCGGTCGAATGGCTGCTGCATGGATGCGGTCCTGGATACGCTGCCTTACATCATAATCCTGCCTGACACTCAATCCAACCGCCGCTCAGCCCGGCGCACCCATGATGTAGGGCTTCAGCATCGCATACATCAGGCTGTGGGTCGGCGTCGGGACGCCGAGCTTGCGGCCGAGTTCGGCGACCTTGCCGCCGAGCCAGGGCAGCTCCAGCCGGTTGCCGCGCTCGAGATCGAGCGCCATCGAGGCCTTCATGGTGGGCGGCGCGTGGCTGTTGAATTCGAGAATGATGTCGAGCGCATTGGGCGGCAGCGCCACGCCCCTGGCGCGGCCGACGTCGATCACTTCCTGGTGGGCGGCGAGGAAAACCGGACGGATCTCCGGATCGTCGCGCAGCTTGCCGATCGGCTGGCGGGCCAGCGCCGTGATGCTGGCGTTGGTGGCGAGCAGGACGAACTTCATCCAGAGATCGGTGAGGATCTGCTCGCTCAGGACCGCATCGAACCCGGCCTTCTGGCAAAGTGCCAGAAAATCCTCGGCCCGCTTGCTGCGCTTGCCGTCGAGCTCACCAAAGATCATGCGCATGAAGGTGCCGACCTGCTGGATCGTACCGGGGGCGATGATCGACGCAGAGATCTGCGCCACGCCGCCCATCACGGCGCGCTCGCCCAGGATCGGGATCAGCCGCTCGGCGGCGTCGATGCCGTTCTGCAACGGGATGACAGCGGTGTCGGGGCCGATCAGCGGCTTGATGGCAAGGCCTGCGCTTTCGACGTCCCACAGCTTGACGCAGAACAGCACGATATCGACCTTGCCGATCCCGGCGGGATCGTCGGTGGCATGGGTCGGCACCAGATGGGTCTCGCCGCGGCCGCCCTGGACCTTCAAGCCCGCGCCCTTCATGGCGGCCAGATGGGCGCCGCGCGCGATGAAGGTGACGTCGGCGCCCGCCTTGGCCAGTGCCGCGCCAAATCCGCCTCCGACGCCGCCCGCGCCGACAACCGCAATACGCATGGAGTTTCCTCTCGTTGACTACTACCCGACAGTGTGGCCTGTCGGTGCGCGGGAATCCAGACACGGCAGCGGGGGGCAGCAATGAGCGACTGGTTACACAATTTGCCGGTGCCGTTGATGGCCCTGGCGATCTTCGGCTTCACCTATCTGCTCGCGCTGGCCATTTTCGCAGCCATTGCCGCGCTCGCGACCGAAGCGCGGGCAAAGTCGTTCAAGGCGATTTCGCCCGGCATGCTGCCGGTGCTGGGCATCATCTTCGGCCTGTTCGTCGCTTTCATCGCGGCACAGGTCTGGGGTGACAATGACCGGGCTGCTGCGGCGGTGAGCCGCGAAGCCAGCGCGCTCCGCGCCGTCACGCTGCTCGGCGCCGGCCTGCCGGCCGAGCAGGAGGGCCGGTTGCGGGAGCTCGTTCGTGGTTACATCGAGCAGGCGATCGCGGAGGAGTGGCCGATGATGGCGCACCAAACCGCCTCGCTGAAGGGGTCTCCCGCAGCCCTTGCCGAGGTGCTGCAGCTCGTGGTCGCGATGACTCCGTCAGGCGCCGGCCAACAGACCGCGCAGCGGGAAATAATTGCCGCCCTGGGGACCGCGCTGGACGCGCGCAGGCAACGGATCATCATCAGCCAAGCGGAAGTCAATCCGGTCAAATGGTGGTGCCTGTACCTGCAGGCGATCTGCGAGTTGCTTGCGATCGCTCTCATTCACTGCGATAACCGGCTGGCGTCCGGGATTGCGCTTATGCTGTTCGCGACCGGCGTGGCCGCCTCGGTGCTGCTGATCGCCGCGCATGACCGGCCATTCACCGGTCAGATCTCGATCGGGCCGGAACCGCTCCGGCAAATCATGCCGGGCGCGTCGCCGAGTCGATGAGGGCGCGCGCCCTTCAACGCGAAGGCGGCTCATTTCCCAGCGACAGGAACCGGCCGCTCGCAAGCCCGCCGATCCGAACGAGGCAGCTAGGCCGGTGCGGGCGCGTCCTGCGGCACGCCGGCAGGGCCCTTTTCCGTCGGAAACACGCTCTCGTATATCGCGCGAGCCTCTTCAATAAGGCGCGCCTCGTTGCGGTCGCGATCAGGTTTCGGGAACTTTATGACTTCACCCATTTGATCTCCAGGGAAGGAAGCGTCCAGCACGAATCAAAATGCGAATATCGTGCCAGATCGGGAGTGCCGTTATCCGTACTAAACCGGGAGTCTGCCCGCGCGTCGGTCGATTGGATGGCCGCCTGATGGCGCTTTGTCGGCGTTCGCGCGGCGCTGCCGCGAGCATCCGCGAGGGCTAATGTGTTCCCGACGCCTGCGATGGCGGCGAGTCCGTATGTGCGGCGTCATAGACGAGCCACAACTCCAGCGTGGCCAGAAACGCCACCGCCGCGCCTACCGCAATACTGAAATGCATCGCGCGCGTATGGGGAAAACCGAGCACCCAAGGCGAAACAATCAGCCAGAATCCGAGCAGCAGGTTGACCCATTCCTCCCATCTCGAAAACGCAACCATCGCCGCCAGTGAAAGAATGGCGATCGCCGCGCCGCTGATCCGAAGATCGATTGCCGCCGTTGGGTTGGCGCGCGCGAAGAACCATGGCGATATGAACAGGAACATCGCCAGCACCAGATTGTACAAATCAAGCACCGATTCTTTCCGCCATTTTTTCATGACGATCTCTCCCGGCCGCTTGCCTCAATCCCGCTGTCCGTACACGCCCGCCCCGCTGATATCTTTCCCGGTGTAGTCGGTCATCAGCGCGGTCGCGATCAGCGTGATGACGGCGCATATCGCAATGTAGACCGCGATCGCGGTTGCCGAATGAAACGACCCGAACAACCAGGTTGCGATCAGCGGCGCCGGGCCGCCGGCGATGATCGATGCGAGCTGGTAGCCGAGCGACGAGCCGCTGTAGCGCAGCCGCCCCGTAAAGCTTTCGGCAATCAGGGCCGCCTGCGGTCCGTACATCATGTCGTGGGGAATCAGCGAAAGGAAGATCGCGAGGAAGATGATCGCCTCCGTTCCGGTATTCACCATCGCGAAATAGATGAAGCCGAATATTCCGGTTGTCGCCGCCCCGATCATGTACATGTTCTTGCGGCCGATCTGGTCGGACAGATGGCCGAACAACGGAATCGAGACGAACGACAGAACGGAGGCCGTCAGCACCGCGGTCAAAAGGAAGTTACGCGACACGTGCAGGGTGTCGATGCCATAGGAAAAGATGAAGGCGGTGAAGATGTAGAATGGCGCCTGCTCGGCCATGCGCGCAAATGCGGAGAGCAGGATCTCTCTGGGGTATTGTTTGATCACTGCCAGCATCGGCGTGCGCTCGATCTTGTTCTCGGCCAGCAGTCGGGCGAACACCGGGGTTTCCAGAATGCCGAGACGGATGTAGAGGCCGACGACGACCAGGATGAGGCTGAGTGCGAACGGGATACGCCAGCCCCAGCTCAGGAACTGCTCCCCCGACATCTGGCTGAACGCCAGCACTGCGAGGTTGGCGAGGAACAGTCCGCACGGCACCCCGAATTGCGGCCATGACGCGATCAGTCCGCGCGACCGGTCGTCGCGCGCCCATTCCATCGACATCAGCACCGAGCCGCCCCATTCGCCGCCGACACCGACGCCCTGGATGAATCGCAGGGCGGTCAGGAGCACCGCGCCCCAGATGCCGATGCTCGCGTAGGTCGGAACGATCGCCACCGCGGCGGTGGCCAGTCCCATCAACAGCAATGTAGCGATCAGGGTCGCCTTGCGGCCGATGCGGTCGCCGTAATGCCCGAAAATGGCGGCGCCGATCGGGCGCGCGATGAAGCCGACCGCGTAGATCCCGAACGCCTCCAGCGTCCCGACCCAGGGGTCGGAGTGCGGGAAAAACAGTTTTGCGAAAACCAGGCCGGTGACGGTGCTGTAGAGGAAGAAATCATACCACTCGATCGCGGTGCCGATGGTGGACGCAACCACGGCGCGGCGAAGCTGAACCTGATGCTCGGATGGGGTGAGGGGAGTGGTGCGGGCATCGGGTGTTGCCATGAGCGTTTCCTCCGCAACAACCCCCCGTTTTGAAACGGGCCGCAGCAGGCCTTTGCGCACAACGTGCGGATCCGCCGCCGGTTCCAGCCGGGGCCGGCAATTGCGGCTAGACTTTAGGTGGATTGGCCGGAAGATTTTTGCGCAACTTGGGCGCATCGCGCCGCGGGAATGCGAAGCCGGACCTTGAGCAACGTCATTGCGAGGAGCGCAGCGACGAAGCAATCCATTCTTTCTTTGTGCGGCGCTATGGATTGCTTCGCTTCGCTCGCAATGACGACTTCACCGCGACAAATTCTGCAGCAGCAAATTCAACGCCGCGCCCGCAAAAGCCTGCATGTTCGCTTGCCGATCCGCGCTGCCGGTTTCCAGCGTGATCACCGACGTTTGCGGGCCTGCCACCGCCATGCAGCTATGGCCGGCGGCGTCGCCGTAGCGGTTGCCGGTCGGCCCGGTGGCGCCGGTCTCCGACAGGCCCCAGTCGGTGGCGAAGCGTTGCCGCATCTGGCTGGCGAGCAGTTTTGCGTACGGCTCGGACGCCGAGCGGATGCCCTTCATGGCCTCGTCGGGAATGTCCATCAGGATCCGCCGCGCGTCGCGGGTGTAGATCACGCCGCCGCCGAGGAAATAGGCGGATGCGCCGGGCACCGCGAGCAGCGCGGCCGAGATCAGTCCGCCGGTGGAGGATTCCGCAACCGCGATGGTCTGTTTCCGCTCGATCAGTTTGGCGGCGATTTTTTCGGCGATCGTAACCAGCTCTTTCATCTCAACTCCGGTGCAGGATTCGTTTCAGCAAAGGTTTGTTCTCGGCAGCAGGCTTGTCGGCGAGCGAATGATAGACCACGCGAATGAAATTCCTGGCGGCGAGATCGGTCGGCGCCCATTTGGCATCGAGATCGGCGAACGGCTTTGCCGCCACGACGTCGTCCTCGCTCTTGCCGTCCTTCACCAGCTTCGCCATCCGGTCGCGCGAGGTCACCAGCATGGTGCGGTACTCCTTGAGCGCCGCCTTGTCGGCGATCGGGCCGTGGCCCGGCACGATCCGGCTCCTGGCGTTGGTCAGCTTGAGATAGGCGTCCGTGGCCGCGATCATGCCCTTGATGTTGCCGCCATTGGCGAAGTCGATATTGGGATAGCGGCCGTTGGTGAAGGTGTCGCCGGTCGCGAGCACGTTGGCGGTCTTGAACCAGACATAGGTGTCGCCGTCGGTATGGGCGTTGGCGATGTGCTTGAGGTCGGCGATGCGGCCGTCCAACCGGATCTTGAACGCGCCGGTATAGGTCTTCCCAGGCAGGGCGCCCGGCGCCGCCGGCGGCGTCCTGGCGCCGGTCAGGCCGTTGGTGGTCCCGGCGGCGAGCCGGGTCTTGACGTTGACTTCCGATACGACGACGGCGCCGTCCCTGGCGAAGGGCTCGTTGCCGCCGGTGTGATCGCCGTGAAAATGCGTGTTGATCAGATATTTGACCGGCAGGTTCGAGATCACGGCAATCGCCGCCTTGATCTTGTCATGCAGCGGCGCGAACTCGCTATCAACCATAATGATGCCGTCTTGCGCGGTCGCCACCGTGATGTTGCCGCCCTGGCCTTCGAGCATGTAGACGCCGTCGCCGAGGTCGGTGGTCTTGATTTCGACCTTGGAGAAATCGACCGGGGGCGGTGCAGCGGCGGGCGGTTGCTGTGCACCCGCAAACCCGGTCAGCAGCACGGCGGTCGCAACAACGGCCAATCCAGCCCGAATCATGAAAATTCTCCCCAGTGCCCAAATCATCCCTACGCCATGTTTCCTAGCACACGAGACCATCGTTTGCGAAAGTTGCGGCCCGCGGGCGGGCCTGCTTGAATGCGAAGCAAGAACAAGATGCCCTGAGCATGCGCCTTAACGAGGAAACATCATGACCGCACCGATCGCGGCTGGCGTGGATTGCGATCTGCATCCCGCCGTGCCGCATCTCACCAGCCTGCTGCCGTATATGAACGACTACTGGCGCGACCAGGTGACGACGCGAGGCATGACCGACCTGATCTCGCAGTCCTATCCGGTCAATTCGCCGATCTCGGCGCGGCCGGACTGGCGGCCGGCGCAGGGCAAGCCGGGCTCGAGCCTCGAGGACATGAAACGGCAGGCGCTCGACCCGTATCGCGTCAGCTTTGGCATCGGCAATCCGCTCTACGGCGTGCAGATGGTGTTCAGCGAGGACATGGCGGATGCGTTCTGCCGCGCGCTGAACGACTGGTTGGTGAAGGAATGGCTCGACAAGGACGAACGCCTGCGCGGCTCGATCGTGATCCCCGTGCAAAGCATCGAGAAGTCGGTGGCGGAGATCGAGCGCTGCGCCGGGGATAAGCGCTTCGTCCAGGTGCTGATGCTGGTCATGGGCGATATGCCGCTCGGCAAGCGCCACTACTGGCCGATCTATGCCGCGGCCGAAAAGCTCGGGCTGCCGATCGGCGTCCACGCCGGCAGCAATTATCATAACCCGCCGACCTCGGTCGGCTGGGGCTCCTACCACATCGAGGATTACGTCGCCCAGGCGCAGGCGTTCCAGACCCAACTGACCAGCCTGATCGTCGAGGGCGTGTTCGCGCGGCACCCGAACCTCAAGATGGTGATGCTGGAATCGGGCTTCACCTGGCTGCCGGCCTATCTGTGGCGGCTGCACAAATTCTGGCGCGGCGTCCGGATGGAAACGCCCTGGGTCGACCGCGCGCCGCTGGAAATTGTGCGCAGCAACATCCGCTTCTCGCTGCAGCCGGTCGATGCGCCGCCCGATCCGACCACGCTAAATCGCCTGTTCGACCATATGCAGTCGGACGAATTGCTCCTATTCTCGACCGACTATCCGCACTGGCAATTCGACGGCGACAAGGTGCTGCCGGACGGGATTTCGCCGGATCTTGTGCGCAAGATCATGATCGATAATCCGTTTGCGACTTACGGCCGGCTCAAGCAGCCAGTGATCAAGGAGACGACGCCATGAACATCCAGTTCCGCGACCGTCCGGAGCAGGGGCCCGCCGCCAGCGTCAAGACCGCGATCGCCGATTGCGATATCCATCCGGCCCGCGCGACGCCGACCGAGCTGTACCCGTATCTGGCAAAACGCTGGCACGAACATCTCCAGACTTACGGCAAGCACGCCTATCAGGGCATGATGGAGGGGCCGCCCTATCCGAAGGCGCAGCCGAATGCGTCGCGCCGCGACGCCTATCCGCCGGAGGGCGGGCCGCAGGGCTCGTCGCTGTCCTTCATGCAGAAGCAGCTTCTCGATCCCAACAATGTCGCGCTCGGCGTGCTTAATCCGCTCCAAACCGGGCAGGGCTTGCGCAACCAGGACCTCGCCGCGGCGCTGGCGACCGCGATCAACGACTGGCAGATCGAGAAATGGACAGCCAGGGATTCGCGGCTGAAGGGTTCTGTCGTCGTCGCCAATGAAGACGGCCCGGCCGCGGCCGCCGAAATCCGCAAGCGCGCAGGCGACAGGAATTTCGTCCAGGTGCTGCTCTTGAGCCGCAACGTCGAGCCGCTCGGCCAGCGCCGCTATTGGCCGATCTACGAGGCGGCGCAGGAAGTCGGACTTCCGGTCGGCGTGCACGCCTTCGGCTTCGGCGGCAATCCGATCACCGCGTCGGGCTGGCCGAGCTACTACATCGAGGAGATGGTCGGCCATTCGCAGTGCCAGCAGACCGCACTGGCGAGCCTGGTTCTGGAGGGCGTGTTCGAGCGTTACCCGAAGCTGAAGATGGTCATGGTCGAAGCCGGCTTTGGCTGGGCGCCGTCGCTGGCGTGGCGGCTGGACAAGAATTTTGAGCGGCTGCACAGCGAGGTGCCGCATCTCAAGCGCAGGCCGTCGGAATATATCCGTGACCACATCTGGTGGACCACGCAGCCGATGGAAGACCCGGAGCGGCGCGACCATCTGTTCGAGCTGATCGAGTGGATCGGCTGGGACAAGCTGCTGTTCGCGACCGACTACCCGCATTGGGATTATGACGAGCCGTCGCGCGTGCTGCCGGCCGGCGTCAGCGACGCCAACCGCGAAGCGTTCTATCTCGGCAATGCGAAGAAGCTTTACGGGATCGCCTAGCATGATCCGAAAAAGTGGGTACCGGTTTTTCGAAAAGATCATGCGGAAATAAAAAATGGTTCGTCATGTCATTGCCCCGGTGGACGAGCTTCCGCCGGGCACGCGAAAATTCCTCGTCATCGACGAGCGGCCGATCGCGGTCTTCAATATCAAGGGTGAGTTCTTTGGCCTCTTGAACCGCTGCCCGCATCAGGGCGCAGCGCTGTGCGAAGGCCCGCTGATCGGGCTCGCGACATCGTCCGATCCCGGCGAGATCGAATATACCAGGCTCGGCGAGATCCTTCGCTGCCCCTGGCACGGCTGGGAATTCGATATCCGCACCGGGCAATCCTACTGCGACCCCAAACGCTTCCGCGCGCGCGCCTATCCGGTCAATGTCGAGCCGGGGTCAGCCGTGGTGAAGGGGCCGTATGTCGCGGAGACGTTGGCGGTGTCGGTCGAGAGCGACTACGTGGTGGTGGATTTGTAGTTCACCGTCATTGCGAGGAGCGCGTGCGACGACTTGTCCGCCGTAGCTCAACGAGCGAAGGCGGAAGCAATCCATTCTTCCTCTACGTGGCACGATGGATTGCTTCGCTGCGCTCGCAATGACGGCATTAGACATGCCCCATGAGGTCCATCCCAAGGTCCCGCGATCGGGGGATATAGCGCACCCGGCTCGGATGTCAGCGATGTCGCCACGGAACAAAAACCCGACTCTGAAAGCAAAGTTTTTGGTCGGAAAAAATTCAACCGTTTTGCGCTAGATCAACGCCGCCAGTGCCGGGAGGAGCAACATTTTTGACGTATTCTCTAAGCTATGGAGAGAACAGATGAGCCTTCCGAGATTGTGGACGAGTAGCCAAGAGCTGGATCCGTTCCGAGCCATGCGGCGCGAACTGGAAAACATGTTTCGTGCTTTCGACCAAAGTTCGTCCTCCCCCAACATTGGGGCGGGCGCGCCGCCAATCAGTGTGGCGGAAACAAAAGATGCTATCGAGGTGACAGCCGAACTTCCGGGCGTGGACGAGAAAGACATCAAGGTCAGCCTTGATGAAAACCAGTTGGTCATTTCCGGTGAGAAAAAGGTCGAGAGTACCAGGGAGGAAAAGGACTGGCATGTCGAGGAGCGGAGCTACGGCTCATTCTATCGATCTATGTCTCTGCCTTTCGAGCCGGAAGACGGAGCCGTCGACGCACATTTCGACAAGGGCGTGCTGCATCTCACAATCAGGAAGCCCGCCAAGGCGACGAAGATCACAAAGACAATCAATGTCAAGACGGGCGCTCCACCGAGCGTGGATACCGAGAAGACGGCTGCGCCGAACAAGGCCGCTTAGTCCCTGACGGTCGTTGCAAGAATGCTCAGAGGCCGGAATTGTTTGACCCAATTCCGACCGCTGGCGGAAGTGAGCAGGGTACGTGGTGGTGGATTTGTGACCGTCATTCCGGGGCGCGCGAAGCGCGAGCTATGATGTGCAATTGCACATCTGAGAATCCACACTCACGATCGTGGTTATGGATTGCGGGCCTGCGCCAAGTGGCGCATCCCGGAATGACGACCGGTGGGTTTGAACCCCGTGCCACTCACGCTGCCGAAACGGCCGGCTCGGACAGGTCGGGGTCTGCTCCCGGTTGTACCGGAGCCGCTCTCGCGATCAGGCGGTCGAGATTCCGGACATTCTGCGGCTCGATGAACTTGACGGCGATCCCGTCACGCAGCAGCCGAACGACGCGGCCGATGCACGCGCCGACAGCGAGCGGCATGCCGACGGGCGGCTGCACGGCGGCCGACACCGCAACGCCGGAGGCCGAGACATCGATGATGAAGCAGGGATGGATCGATCCATCCGCCAGCGTCAATATGGAATGCGGATGCGGCGGGACGATGCGCGCGTGCCTTCTGCCATCGAGAATCGTCGAATCTTTCTGCTTCTTCTCGATCCAGGTCAGCATGTCGGAGAGTTTTTCGCGCCTGGCGCGGGTCATCTCCAGCTCAAGCAGGAAGCTGCCATGCATCGTGTCACTGATGCTGCCTTCGAATTTGCCGAAGTCGCGAAAATAGGAGGTGAGACGGTCGCCGATCTTGCCGACCACGGGGACGTCGACAATCATCCGGAACGGCGACACGCGCGTGGTGCGGCAGGCAAAGGTGCGAAGCTTGCCCTGCGGGTCATACCAGTTCGGAAGCGTGTAGCTTCCGCTGACCACGACGTTCACCGCTCGCTGGTTGAGAAAATCCTGAACTGGCACGGGGGATCCGCAAAGCGTGAGTGGATGAGTTTGAGCGGCCGCTGATCTCTGTCAGCTTGGTGGTCGCTCCTCGGCCATTCGCGACCTCGGATGCGTGGAGCGAAGACACGGGATCCTCGGCACCGTGCTTGTACGAAGGATTCGTGAAAGAGAGGTAAAAAGGTAGGCAGATTTTCTGGCTTTCGGGGTGGACCCGTGGTCGAACGTCGTGCCAAGCCTGCCCGACGGGCAAATCAAAAAAAGCTGTCAAGCCCGTCTTGAGAAAATTTTCCTCTTGCCGCGTCGGGCAAATCAGCGCTACCAGCTCGCCCCGTCCTTTCCCGGCAAGAGGGGCGTATCGCGATCGTCACGAACGCGGGAGGGGATGCGGTGGACGCAGCAGCGTCGGCGCGCAGGATTGTTCACGGGGCGAGTTTCTCGTGAGTGAACGACTGCGCGCAGGACGAACGGCGCTTTCAGCGTACGGCAAAACCGTGTGGTCCCGACACCCGTTGCTGGTGCCAAGCTGTCGGTGGCGAGATCGATCCAACCGGATCGGAACAGCCATCAAGCCGGCAGCGACGGTGACAAGACGAATTCGTCGCCGGGGAGAGCGCGATATAAGTCGTAAAACCATT
>Ga0210410_10004370_pt1 | contig 12400 bp, 11 predicted proteins | sample IncBWC4MmetaG_FD_161058 | JGI IMG/M metagenome (GOLD analysis project Ga0210410, IMG submission 161058) | Forest soil microbial communities from Barre Woods Harvard Forest LTER site, Petersham, Massachusetts, United States - Inc-BW-C-4-M | ecosystem: Environmental > Terrestrial > Soil >... | reverse complement strand
CGCCGAATCCCTCATCGGCTCCTGCCGCGTCGGATTCATGGCGCGCCCCGAGCGCCTCGTCCTCGTTATCCTCGGAGCCCTCTTCAACCGCATGGCCCCCGTCCTCTGGATCATCGCCGTCCTCAGCACCATCACCGTAATCCACCGCATGCGCTACACCTGGACCCGCACCCAGGACGCCCCCACCGTAACCAAAGCCGGCCAAGCCGCGTAATAACGGCGGGCGTTTATACTGATCGACGGAGAACCACGAAACCGCCAGCGAGAACAAGATTACCCGTTACGACTCCGAGAAAAACAACGTGAGCTCGCGATACGACGATTTATCGAAGGAAGAACTTGTCCGGCTATTAGACGCCAGGGATCAGCGTGACGCCACGCGTTTCGGTCTCGTCTGGGAAGCCAACGAAATTGAGCGTGACAAAGCGGTGAACAATGACTTTGTGGCGCTGGACTTGCTCCCTGACCGATGCGTCGGATCGTATCCTTGGCGAAATCTCATCGTCGAGGGCGACAATTTTGATGCGCTCCGTTATTTGCGCATGGCATACGCTGGGCAGGTAAAGTGCATCCTGATCGACCCCCCCTACAACACAGGCAAAAAGGATTTTGTCTATAACGATCGCTTTGTGGATGAAAACAACTCTTGGCGTTTCTCAACATGGATCGAGTTCCTTTATCAACGTCTAGTAATCGCCCGCGAACTGTTACGTGAAGATGGCGTGCTGCTGTGCACGATCAATGACGAGAACAGATCCAAGCTCGAAATGCTGCTTGATAAAGTGATGCCGAAACGACGCGTTGGCAGCTTTGTCTGGCGGACGAAGGATTCTGCGAACGACGCTGGCGGAAACATGAGCCAGGTGCACGAGCATGTCCTCGTATATGCCAACGCAGCCTTCGCTTTCAATGGTAAGGCTCTAGTCCTCACCGACTATCGCAACGCTGATGGTGATCTGCGCGGCGACTGGACGCCCCAACCTCTTACAAAGGCAGCCACTCTCAAGACGAGAGAGAACACGTACTATCCAGTTCAGGATCCAGAAACAGGATATTGGTATCCCTGCGACCCCGATAGGGTTTGGGCTTACGCTACTGAGAAGAGGGTGAAGCCCGGACAACATCTTCGCGCCGATACGATGGAAGACCTAATCCGTCGCAAAGAGGTCTATTTCCCTCCATTTAAAACCTCACAATTAATGCAATTTGACACCAAAGATGAGTTACTCGCCGCAATTCGCGGCGGCAAGGGCCCAGCCCTGCCGAAGAAGAAAAAGCCTCTATTGCGAGAGGATCTTCCTGATCTCGACTTTTGGGTCGGCAAGCCCATCGCACCTGGGCGACCGTCTCTCAAAGACTTTCTCGGACGGAAAACAAAGATGGCTGCTCCCGTCACCAGTTGGATCGCAGGAGAGAAAGAGGTCATCGACTACATCTACGACGATCAAGAGAGTCAGACCGAATTGTTGCGCTCTGCGCGGGGAGGCGAAGGCAATGATGAACTCGTAGCGATTCTCGGGCGAAAGGCGTTCGATCACCCGAAGCCGCCCTCTTTAATTCGCGCCCTTGTGCAACAAGCAACTGGCCCAAATGATTTGGTTCTTGATTTCTTCGCGGGATCAGGTACGACCGCACAAGCCGTGTTGGAGTTGAACAAACAGGACGGCGAAAGAGGTAAGCGACGCTTTATTCTCGTTTCAAGCACGGAAGTTACTGTGGATGAGCCTGAAAAGAATGTTTGTCGTGATATCTGTGCTGTCCGCGTCGCCAATGTAATCAACGGCTATGGGAACGCACCTGGCTTAGGAGGCGAATTCGCATACCTGAAAACGCATTCGATTCAAGCGGGAAAGTTCCTCGAAATTGAACACTCCCAAGTCTGGATTGCGATTCAGTTAGCGATGCTGGACAGCATTGAGCCTTACGAACACAAGCCGTTTCTTTGGCGGGGCGACGAGGAGTCAGCAATTTGCTATGTACCACGTTTCCACCGGGAAATTGTTTCCGCGCTTCGCCAGAAAGTGAAGGGGGCGTCAGAAGTGGCGATATATTCTTGGCAACCTCAGACGCTCGCGCAGCACATTCTCGATAACCACGTAACTCACTTGCCAGTTTCCGAAACACTAACCCGCCGATTTGGCTTGAACTTGACACTGAATCCAATATGAGCCAGACCACGCCCAAACCATTTCAGGACGATGCCATCCAAAGCGGACTCCAGATTTTCGAGGAGTGCAAGCGCTTACTTGACGTGTCGCCGGACATCCCGAGCCGTTCCGCTGCGATTTCTGAACACGGCAAGCTGCTTTTGGAAGCACCAACGGGTTCAGGCAAGACTCTGATCGCTGGGCACATTGTCGAGCGACTATCGGCTACTGAGGCTGTGGTTTGGTTCTGGTTCGCGCCCTTCAAAGGTATAACTGGCCAAACAGCCTCAGCCCTACGAGCTGAATTGCCGGGCTTGCGCCTTCGGGAGCTGTCCGAGGACCGTCAAGCGTCAGATAGTCGTTCAGGCGATGTGTTTGTAACGACGTGGCAAACGGTCGCTACAAAAGTTAAGGATAGCCGCAACGTGCATCGTCCCGGCGAACTAAATCAAACCATCGAGCAACTCGTTCTGGGTTTACGCCTAAAGAACCTGCGCATCGGTGTGGTTGTGGATGAAGCACACCATGGCTTTTTTGGCGGTGGCTCAGAGACGCTTGCGATGCGCTTTTTCCGCGAAGTTTTACAGCCGGAGTACACAATACTCGTGACGGCTACACCAGATGACTCAGATATTGCGCGCTTCAAGAAGTCCCTGGGGGTGGAGAGACTCAATCGAATCACAATTGGCCGCCGGGAGCCGGTGGAAGAGGGCCTGATAAAGGAGGGCATCAAGTGCGTGGCGTACTTTGCGCCACCTGGACAGGAGCTACTTGTCGATTACGAGGATGTCGCGTTGCGCGATGGAGTAGCCCTGCATAATAGGCTCAAGGATGAGCTGAAGAAGTTGAATGTTGACTTGACCCCGTTAATGCTGGTGCAAGTTGACTCGAAAGACAAGAGCGTCGAGCGGGCCAAGGAAAGGCTAGTCTCACTCGGGTTCTCCGAGACGCAGATAGCCGTGCACACCGCCGACGAGCCGGACAGCGGCCTGCTCGCCCTGGCAAATGATGAAGCGCGTGAGGTGCTAGTTTTTAAGATGGCAGTGGCGTTGGGGTTCGACGCTCCTCGTGCGACTACTTTGGTATCCATGCGGGCCGCTCGGGATGAGGACTTCGGAGTTCAGCTCGTGGGTCGCATTCTGCGAGTACATCGTCGCCTCCAGGGACGAGCCCGGACGAAAAAGCTGCCGGGGGTCCTGCGCTATGGTTACGTCTTTCTGGCGGAAGCCGAGGCACAAGTCGGCCTCGATCTCGCGGGGCAGAGGATCAATCGCTTACAAACGGAGTACGCGAAGGTAAGCCCCACTACGGCAGTGGTATACATAGGCGGTCGAGTACACGTACAGGTGCTTGGAGAAGATGGGCAATTCCAGCTTCTGCCCACAGACGCACCTGCGAGCTTTTACACTTCCCCTTCGTCAGCAGCATACGAGGGCGGGGAAGGCTCGGTTGCGCCTGTTGGACCTACTGGAAATTTCATGCTGGATTTCCTGACGGGGAGCTATTCAGCACAAGATTTGTTTCCCGACGAAGCCGCTCCACCACCCGTCCTGGGGATTCCGGCGACCCGCACGCCGCAACCTTTTAACTATCCTCTGAGGCAGGACGTGCCGCGCCGCTTCAAAACGCATAGGGTTTCATCCGACAACGAAGTCACAGAAGAAGACTGCGCACAAAAGTTTATGGTCTCATCGCGTGAGATTCTTCAGGCACTTGTTGCGAAGGTAAAAGTTGAAAAACGAACATTGGAAGTGTTCTCGCACCAAATCGAATTGGGCTTCACTAACGCTGCAATGGACCCCGACCAGGCCGCGCGAATCGCGCTGAAAATACTGACGAAGAATGAGGCTTTCGATCCGCGAGAATTGAGGCGCGCGCTGCTGAGGAAACTCGCGATGACCCTTCAGGAACTGGCCATGGACGAGGCCCAGAACGAAGAGCAGGTCCACGACATGCTTAATTTGATTCTGTGCGCTCGCCCCGACCTTCTCTACAAAGCGCAGAAAGCCGCGTTAGCTACTCACTGCGAAGTTGAACAGACCGAAGAGGGAATCCCCGCCACTCTGGAAAGTGATCAGCCGCTCCCGATCTCGCGACTCAATGTTTATGGCGTTATGCCTCCCGGTTTGAACACCTGGGAACGTCCCTTCGCGGAGCTACTCGATCGCGACACACGGTGGATTGTGCGATGGTGGCATCGCAACCCGCCACACAAGCCTTGGAGTGTCCAGGTCGTGCTTGATAACGGCAAGGGCTTTTTCCCCGATTTCGTGATCGGCATCGAAGGGCGCAAATCTGAGGACGGAGGCTTGCTCGCCGACCCAAAGTTCCAATTTGAGATCACGCAAGAGCTCCCTAAGACCTATGCGGCCCATCCTGTATACGGCCGCGTTCTGATACTCAGCCGCCAAGGTAGCACGCAGTGGATGACAGTACGATACGACGAACAGCGCGAGAAGGCCGTCATCGACCGAGAATTCCTTTTGGCGGATGCTTCGGGCTATTGAACTTTTCTGCAACCGCGTCATCTCTCCGATTTGGCGGCACTAAGTTCTCCACAGCAAATACGCTCCCGCATGTGACATCCAACCTTGCCTTCGACCGCAATTTTGTTCAATCATGGACACGGCCCACGGAGCGCGCGTCACCCGCTTCGGACGCAGCTAAGTTCTTTAGAATCTAGATTATGACCTCTAAGTCCTTTAGGCTGCGGATTTTGCCGGGAATTTCTTGCTTAAACCGATGATTCTAAAAGACCGGAGGGGGGTGGGGGGGTACCCCTCAAATCTTCAACTCTGATCCCGCTCTCGCCCCCTAAACGAGACAAAAATCGAAAACGCGCTAGACTAAAAAGCGCGATGCCAAACAATCCGGTTCTGGTGGTTCACGGGGGCGCTTGGGCCATGCCTGACGACATGGTCGAGGCCCACATCCGCGGGGTGCGCAACGCGCTGGCTGCGGGATGGAAGGTGCTCGAGCGCGGCGGCCCGGCGCTGGATGCCGTCGAGGAAGCCGTTGTCATTATGGAAGACGACGAGACGTTCGACGCCGGCCGCGGCAGCTTTCTCAACCGCGACGGCAAGGTGCAGCTCGATGCCCTCATCATGGACGGCGCAACTCTTCGTGCCGGGGGCGTGGGATGCGTCGAGCGTCTGCGCAATCCCGTTCGCGCCGCGCGCAAAATTCTCAGCGAAAGTCCGCACGTTTATTTTGTCGGAGAAGGCGCGGAAAATTTTGCCGCCGAACACGGCATCGCGCTCTGCAACAATGAAGACCTGATCGTTCCCCGCGAAGTCGAGCGTTTACGCGACTATCAGGCCGAAGCCGCGAAGCGCGGATCAGGGAATGGAGTCGTGAAAGATGGCAACGATCTCTTCGCTCCGACCGCTCACGATCCAACGATTTCGCACGACACAGTTGGAGCTGTCGCGCTCGATCGCGACGGCAACATCGCCGCCGCGACGTCAACTGGAGGAACGTTGAACAAGGCTCCCGGAAGATTAGGCGACTCGTCGCTGATTGGATGCGGATGTTACTCCGACAATCTGAGCGCAGCGGTTTCGACCACAGGTTGGGGAGAACCGATCATGAAGCTGGTGTTGGCGAAGTGGACCGCCGATCGCATCAGCGCAGGCAACATGCCCGAATGGTCCGCGCGCGAAGCGATGAACTATCTAAAGCAGCGCGTAAACGGACACGGCGGAATCATCGTCCTCGACGCGCAAGGCCACATCGGCATCGCCCACAACACGCCGCGCATGGCCTTTGCCTACCAGACAACGCAGAAGCAAGAAGCTGGAGTGGAGCGAAATAGCTAGAGGTTTGGAGATTGCTCTCTTACAGCCAGCCTTTGGTTCTGGCGATGCGCGCCGCTTCGACGCGGTTGCCGGCGCCTAGTTTGCTGATCGCTTCAGAGAGATAGTTGCGCACGGTGCCGTCGGAGAGTTTTAGTTCGCTGGCGATATCGCCGCTGGCCATGCCTTCTCCGGCAAGTCGCAGGACCTGGCGCTCGCGGTCGGTGAGGGGATCCATTTCGGCCCAGGCTTCGGTGGCGAGCTCCGGATGAATTACGCGCAGCCCCTGATTCACTCTTCTGACAGCATCTGCCAATTCTTCGGCGCGCATGTCTTTGAGTAAGTATCCGGATGCTCCAGCTTCGAGGGCACGGCGCAAATATCCGGCGCGCGCGAAGGTCGTAACAATTACCACTCGCGTTCCGGTACGCATGCGTTTCAATTCCGCGGCCACGTCGAGGCCGCTCATGTGCGGCATTTCAATGTCCGTGATAAATACGTCGGGCTTGTGGGCGAGCACGGCTGCGAGCGCTTCGCGCCCGTTACGGGCCTGGGCCACGACGGAAATGTCGCCTTCAATTTCCAGCAGCGCGGCTAACGCACCAAGTACCATGCTTTGATCTTCGGCCAGCACCACGCGGATGGTTTTGCGCCCGTCTTTATTCGGACTGTCTCGGCGCGGAACTTCTCGGACGTTATCTCGGGCGTTCTCTCGGCTTAGGGGATTCAATTCAGGCGACCTTCGCCGTTCGGCGCAACATCTTTAGTGGGCAAAGTAATGGTTAGTGTGGTTCCGGATTCGGTGCTGCGGTCCAAAGTTCCGCCCAGCATTTCGACTCTCTCGCGCATGCCCCGGAGGCCGTTGCCTTCGCCATTCGAGCTGCCACGGCCATCGTCGTGAATTTCCAGGCGGCATGTGCCGTTCTGCTGTTCGACGCGCAAGCTGCAACTGCGTGCCTGCGCATGGCGCACAACATTGGTTACAGCTTCGCGCACAGCCAGCGACAGAACACTCTCCTGCATCGCGGGCAGCTTCACGGTCGAGGCGGCGTCGCATTGTACGGCAACTCCCGCTGTCTCGAGTGTGGATTTCGCCAACGCTAATTCCGACGCCAAGCCCTGCGCGCGATAGCCGCGAATGGCATCGCGTACTTCAGAGAGCGCTTGCCGGGAAATCTGCTCTACTTCGCCGATTTCCTTCGCCGCCCGCTGCGGATCGCGTTCCATTAGCTTCCCCGCCAACTCCGACTTCAATGTAATCACAGACAGCGTATGCCCCAGCACATCGTGCAGATCACGTGCAATGCGCTCGCGCTCCGCCAGTTTGGCTAAGTGTTCGATCTCTTCGTTGGCTTTGCGCAATTTCCGGTTCATCCGGTTGCGCTCGGCGAAGAACGTATTTCCCGTGCCGATGATCATGGGGAAAAGCGCAGAGTAGAAAAGCGTCCAACCGTTGACGCGCAGCAATAATCCTTCAAGGGCGCCAACACTTCCGATCGTGAACAAGCCGATGAAGGCAGCGCGCTGCGTCTGCACGCAAAACGGGACCATAGCCGCAGCATAGATGAAGAATGTGCAAGCGCCTGAATTGACGGGCGCCAACAAGACGCCGAGGAAAAGCATGCCGCCAATGTGGGCGAGACTGAAGGGATTTTCTAAAAAGAAAAGCCCGAGATAGAGAGCCAGAAACACCGCGGCGGCGAGGCCATCCAGGAACCACACTTTCGCGGTGGCGTGACTCAGAATGGGATCGATGAAAAAGAAGCCAAGATAGAGAACCCAGAGCAGAGGGCTCCAGCCGTGATCTTTGTCCTTGAGTAGGGCGTTCAGCGGCTTCAATTTCCAACGGCTGCCGGTGTTGCGGTCGACGTCGCGCTCCAGGGACATTAGCGGCATATCTCTATTCTCACCCTGCGAGTCAATTCCTGCCACTGCGTCGACCATTCAACAGCACGGTTCCGGCTGCATACCATATCAGTATGGCTGCGGGAATCAGCAGCGCTAAAGACTTCGTGCCTCCATACATTGCTGCCACGCCGAGGATTATCAGGGCACTTGTCCAGCCCATCGACTTTTTCGAATCTGCGCTCATAACGATTCCTTCTTAACAGTGACCTCTAGATCCGAGGACGTTTAGCCGTACATCTTTTCCTGGTCACGCTGAAATCCGATGCGGGCTACGCCCAGGCAAATCATGGTGAATGCGCCGAGGACTTCCCAGTGCACTGGGTTCGATTCGTGCATCCCAGCCCCTACGACTCCGAGCGCCAACTGCGACAAGTGATAGGGAGGCAGGGCGTGAGCGATCTGCTGTACAACCTTGGGCAGGAACATGAACGGCACCCACAGACCGCTGCAAAACGACATCGGCAAATAAATCAGGTTGATCATCGGGGGCGCCGAGTTGGGGCCAGCGAAATACCCAAGAGCCAAACCCATGGCCGAAAACGGCAGCGATCCGGCAACGAGCGTTCCCAGGAGCTGGGCAAAATTAGCAGTTGGCATGCGAACTCCCCCGAGCGTGATGCCCAAGGTGAACAGAGCGACCACCACTATTGCGCTGAAGACCATGCTTGTGATCACCTTCGCGATAAAGTATGCAAACGGAGGCATTGGGCTGGCACGCTTCACCTGCAGCCATCCCAAGCCGCGGTCAGAGGCGAGTCCGGCCGCCGTTCCGAACAGAGATGCTCCCATTACCCCGAAGGTGCCGTAGGAAGCAATCAGATACGTCGGAACGCGCGTGCCAGCAATCGCTTCTTTGGAATTCAGCACGAGCCCGAAGAGCACATAGAACATGATGGGGAAGCTCAACACCGACGCGGTGTAGACTCGCAGGCGCAGGTTCTTGAGGAATTCATATTTCGCTTCCTTCAGATAGATCGTCGCTGTGTGAACAGGCGAACGCTCGATGCGTCGATTGCTCAGTGCGATGGCCACGGTGCTCATTGTTGTTTCTCCCGGCGCTGTGCGCTTAAGTCTTTTGTCCCGCTCAAGAAATTCAATTCAGTTCGAGTGCTTGCCGTTCTGACCGCCATCCTGGGTTAATGCGAGGAAGGCTTCTTCCAGACCCGCGCTGGTGACCTCAAGTCCGCTCAGAGAGCGGTCACGGGCTAACAATTCGCGGACCACCAACTCGGCCTCAGCCGCATGAATCTCCACCGCTTCGCGATCCTCTTTAACCTCGCTCACTCCCTGAATTTGACGCAGACTCGCGAGGGATAGGCTGGTGGTGCAACGAATCCGCTTGCCGCTGGTCTTCGATTTGATTTCCGCAGGCGTTCCTTCGGCGATGATCTGCCCCTGATTGAGAACGACGACACGATCCGCGAGGGCATCGGCTTCCTGCAAATAATGGGTGGTCAGCAGTACGGTCTTGCCGCGATCCACCAACCGGCGGATTTCGTCCCACAGCAGGCGGCGCGCTTCCACGTCGAGTCCAACGGTGGGTTCGTCCAGGAACAGAAGATCGGGATCGCCGCAGATCGCGAGCGCGAAGAGCACACGCTGCTTCTGTCCACCAGAGAGCTCGGCATACTTGCGGTCGCGAAGTTTTTCCAGCCCGGCGATCGTCAGAACCTCAGCCAGCGGCAATGGATTTTCGTAATAAGTCGAGAACAAGTCGATGTGTTCGCGGACGCGCAGCGTCTCGGGCACGCGGCCAACCTGTAACATGGCGCCGGTTCTCATCCGGTTCTCAGGATTCGTAGGGTTGCCGTCGAAGACGCGCACCTTGCCGGAGTTCGGCTGTATAAGCCCGAGCAGCAGCTTGACGGCGGTGGTCTTGCCCGCGCCGTTGGGGCCAAGGAGGGAGACAACTTCTCCCGCGCGCACGCCAAAGTTTACGGCGTGCAGGGCTCGCACCGCGCCGTAGTTCTTGGTCACGCCATCAAGGCTGGCTACGATTAGAGAAGAATCTTTTTTGCTCTCAATTTCTGTGGGCTGCATGGTAGCAATCATTCCCGTTTCCTCTCGGCTCATCGCCTGATGGATGTTTCAACGCCATTGATCATCGCTGAACGGCTGTGCTGGCAGTAGTGCCATCCATCACGCCAGTGGCGTGACAAATGTCACCGTGAGGGAGAAGGGTGGGTAGCTTGCCGAAATAACGGCATTTTTGAGCGAGCGCGGCACCCGCCACCCTAGCCGTTAGGACGTGCATTTTTGCGTTTTCCAAGAACTTGTTACGAAATCCGAACAGGGATGAGCTGACTGAAACCCCGTTGCCTGTGCTGACTCCGATAGACTTAGGGGCGGCACAGGCAGCTCAGGCCCGTGAAATAAGGGCCAAAGCTTGTTCGGATTTCGTAACAAGATGTACCGAGTTGGGATTCCGTGCACTTCTGGGAACACAATGCGGCTGGGGTTTGATATCATTTGTTCCACTTCATTGGAGGCACGATCATGCTCCCCGCCGGAAAGAGTCTTCGTACCCTGCGCGAGAAACTCGGCCTGACGATGCGTGACATTGAACTGTCGAGCGCACGGTTAGCGGAGAAGTACCGTAACGAAGAGTTTTCCATCCCCCCGAGCCGGTTGTCGGATATTGAGACGAAGGCGATTTTACCCAGTATTTATCGGCTTTACACGCTATCGGTGATCTATCGCCGCGATATGCGTGAACTGCTCGCGTGGTACGGAGTCGAGATGAATAATTTAGCGGCGGATCTCGGAATCATCTCGCCGCCTAAGTCGCATGTATCGAATGCCCTGGCGGGATTGGGGTCGGTGCAGGTTCCGTTGCGCATGGACCCGGCCTTCGACGAGCGGCGCACCATGAACCTGGGACGCATGGTTGAGCAATGGGGACTGGTTCCGTTCGCCTATCTGGCGCAGTTTGCCAACAGCGACTTCACTTACGGGTACGTGGGCAATCAGGATTTCACCATGTATCCGATATTGCCGCCGGGCAGTTTTATTCAGGTGGACGAGGCGAAAAATAAGATTGTTGAGGGATCGTGGCGTTCGGAGTATGAGCGTCCCATTTATTTTGTGGAGACGCGCGACGGCCACACATGCTGCTGGTGCAGCATGCGCCGCGAAGACATTATCTTGCAGCCGCATCCGTTGTCGCCGGTTCAGATCCGTATCCTCAAGCATCCTCAGGAAGCCGAGGTGCTGGGACAAGTGGTGGGTGTCGCTATGAAGTTGACGGAGTGGACTGCCCTTGATTCTTCTGCAGGCTCGAAAGTGCCACCAGCACTGAATTGAGGTGGGTCGCAGAGGGCGAGTCTTTGGGCTCGCCGGGCAGCAAATCGTCGAAGCATTCGCGCATTTGCTCAACGTAGACGTCGGCCGCAAAGCCGATCCCCTGGCTCGATTTCTGTAAATCTTCCAGCAATGAAGGCAGAGGAGTGCGTAGTACTCCCGACACGACCTCGGCGTGAGCGGCCTTGAGCGCCCGTTCCGATGATTCCTGGCCGTGCACGACGGTCATTCCCCAATGTTCGTAGCGCCCATGTCCTCGACGCAACGACGCCAGATACGCCAGCTTACCCAGCAATCCTGACACTGCGGAAAGCGTGGTTTCCTTCACATCCTGAAGTGCGGATCTCAAGGTCATGGGACAGCTCGTGTTACGAATTCCGAACAAGAAAACGCTAAAGAACTGTTTGCGGCCTAAACCGGGCCTATGAAATTATCACGCTCGATTCCCTCAGTACAAGGAGAAAACAATCATGAAGCGTGTGCTACTCGTCCTCGCAGCGGCAGTCCTCTTCCTCAACACCCTCGTCATTCCCACCGTTGCCCACGCCGATGGCGGCGCCGGCACCACCAATTGCGACGGCAAAATATGCAAGCCGTAGTTGGGCCGTTCGCTTGCCAGCCCATTGTGCCCGAGGAAGTCCTGGTTTTGACGGCGACTTAGAATTCATTACGAAAGCCGAACAAGATGCGCGATTTTGTCGCGGCCTGCAGCAGTCAGCGGTATAGTAACTAGCTACCGCTATGCTGCAGGCGCACTCAATCTTGTGGCATTACCTTTGGGTCGCACCCAACGTCTTCCTCCTCATTCTCGCCATGGTGTTATGGCAACGAGGCCTACACCGGCAATACCTCGCTTTTTTCTTATTTGCCATCTGGGGTGGACTTGCGCAGTTGACCCTCTACGCCGCCGATGTAATCCCCTCAGTATCGCCGGACACTTTCTGGCACGTACTCTGGTCCGGCTTACTGATTGAGGCCGTACTCAAGTTCGCGGTGATCGGAGAACTTTTTTCCGGCATTTTTGGCCCTTACCCTTCTTTAGCAAAACTGGGCAAAATTCTAATCCGCGGCGTCGGGGTGTCACTTGTTTTGGCCGCCGCTCTGGCAGCTGCGTTTTCCCCGGTTTCCAACTCGCACCGGCTCATCTGGGGGCCGCACCTTCTCGAACAAACGATCTACATCATCGAATCCGGCCTGCTCCTGTTTTTTTTCCTTTTTTCGGCATACTTCCGACTGCGCGCCGATCGAATC
>Ga0210410_10004365_pt1 | contig 12409 bp, 9 predicted proteins | sample IncBWC4MmetaG_FD_161058 | JGI IMG/M metagenome (GOLD analysis project Ga0210410, IMG submission 161058) | Forest soil microbial communities from Barre Woods Harvard Forest LTER site, Petersham, Massachusetts, United States - Inc-BW-C-4-M | ecosystem: Environmental > Terrestrial > Soil >... | reverse complement strand
CTATGAAGAACCCGCCCCATCCGGGCGACCTGATCAGAACCGAGATCATTGAAGCCCTCGGGCTTAACGTGTCGAAAGCGGCGGAGATTCTTAAAGTGCGCCGCGCCACCCTCTCCGATCTTCTCCACGGCAAGGCCACGCTAACACCGGAAATGGCCTTACGCATCGAAAAGGCGTTCGGTCCCGACATGAACCACCTTCTCCGCATGCAACTCGCCTATGACGTGGCGAAAACGCGGCAGCATACAAGGGACATTGCGGTCAAGCGTTATGTTCCGGCTTAAATTCATCCTCTTCGGTCATGCCATAATCGGGATCGAAAGAGAGGCATTTCGACTAATCGAATCGTTGCTAATGGATATACCAGTTCATGGCGGCCCACTCAGGGTCGATGACAATAGCCCGCCGATCGAACACATCGAAATTGCAGCCAAACGGGCTTCCGCAACAGCCAAACCGCGCAGGGTTTTCGGCCACCGCCAGGAACCTGGGACACTGTTTTGCGCCGGGCTCCATCTTCGGTCGTTGCATATACGCGGCTACGCCGGGCTGGTTTCCGTGCGCCGCTGGAAATGTTGCAATGCAGAAGTTTAAGATCGACAATTTTCTTCGGGAAAATCCGGGAATGGCACCCCCGTCCTTTGTGCCACTAACAGACGCTGCAGTGAATGAGCTTGTGGAGACCTTGCTCATCAACGCGGGCTGCCCGGCAGGTGTTCCCAAAGACGTCCTTCGGGAGCTATCGGCCAACGCCACACCGGTCACCGGAGTAAATCTTGAGCAGGAAGAACTGGAACTCCAGGTGTTGTTCGGGAAATCCGGCATAAATCCCGGACCGGTCTTGTACGTGGAATGGGGAGCGATGCGTGAGATTGATCGTTTCCAGACTGCCGATCTTAACAGGCACTTCTACCATGTGTGGTACCCAGGCGCCGACGATATCGAGATCTTCGACGATAGTCTGACATGGCTGATGTTTGTCCGGCACTACGGAAGTGTGCATGTGTGGCGTCCGTCCGTGTGAACGCGCCTGTGGCGATTCTACGCCGCCAAGGGGGTTGAGCTTTTCGGCACTACGCAGATTTGCCGAAAGGACACTCCGGGTTGCACTTCTTTGGAGTGGCGAAAGTCAGGTTAGCAATCCTGGGAAACTACGAATTGCGATCCCTGCATTGTGGCAGCGGGATAATGCGAGAACCATTAAGAGAAGGGGTTTACGACTCTCACTTGTCCATATCTCTGTCCATCGCTCAGATCTTCGGAGTAGACCGTGTCGGTTCCAAGCGCTTCGGCGGCTACCAGGATGGCGGCGTCCCAATAAGAAATCGCGAATCGCTCAGATTTCTCGATCGCGATACGCACTAATTGATGGTCAATGGTCTGACAAGGAAATGCCGTCCACTGCTCAATCCACTCCAAGGCTTGTGCTGCAGAGAGCGGACGTGACGCCTTCTTTACCACTGTCACAAAGAATTCCTGCAAGACTTGAGCCGAAGTGCCAAAATCCTCCGATTCAATCAGCTCGATAGCGCGAATCCTCTTAGGTTCGTCCTTGCCCTTTCCTACCGCCGCGTAGACGAGCAAGTTGGTGTCGAAGAACACCCTAACGGCCATGCAAATCCTCCCGGGACCATGTCTTCTTGCCAAGCCGCCCTTGAGATTGCGCGCTCAACTGCCGCAATCGCACGCGGGCGCGCTTTGCCCGATCCTGGTGCGCGGCGAGATTTGTTAGAAAGTCACGGACCAAAGCGTTGACGGTGGAGTCGCGTTCGGCGGCGTGGCGGCGAACGGTAGCCAGGACATTCTCGTCTACGCTGAGGGTAATATTCTTCACAACCACAGTATATGTGTAACTGTGCAAACCTGCAATGGACGCAGAAACATCAGCCGATCAGTTGTTTGGTGAACTCGTTCTGGCCGTGGACGTCGGTGAGGCGTTGATCGCGGCCTTGATACAAGTACGTTAGCTTTTCGTGATCGAGTCCCAGCAGGCGAAGCAGCGTGGCGTTTACGTCGTGCGCATCCACGCGCATTTCCGACGCCTGTACGCCGAACTCATCGGTTGCGCCTAGCGCTCGGCCACCTTTCACGCCGCCGCCGGCCATCCAGGTAGTGAATCCGTAGGGATGATGATCCCGGCCATTCTGGCCCTGCGAAAGCGGAGTACGGCCGAACTCGCCGCTCCACACTATCAGCGTTGAATCGAGCAGGCCAAGAGCTTTCAAGTCCTGAAGCAAGCCGGCGATGGGGCGGTCGATTTTGCCGGCCATGCGCGTGTGCGAGGCGATCAAGTCCGTGTGCGCGCTGTCCCAGTCATCGCCGACATTGGTTCCGGAATAGATTTGAATGAAGCGAACGCCGCGTTCTACCAGACGGCGGGCAAGCAGGCACTTGCGGCCGAAGTCAGCCGTGAGCTGGTCATCGAGGCCGTAGAGCGCCTGAGTGGCGGCGGACTCCTTGTTGAAATCCACCACTTCCGGCGCGGCGCCTTGCATACGATACGCAAGCTCGTAGGAAGCGATTCTGGCGTCAAGAGTGGAATCGCCGGCCCGCGTTTGCTCGTGCAAGCGGTCCACCTGATCGATGAAGTGCAGCGTATCCTGCTGCGCCACGCCGGAAACGCCTGGGGGGTTTTTCAGATACAGAATCGGATTCTGGCCGCCTCGGAAGACCGTGCCCTGGTAGACGGCCGGCAAGTAGCCTGCGCTATACGCCGGAGGGCCGGACTTGGTGGAGCCGTCGGACATCACCACGAACGCGGGCAGATTCTGGTTCTCCGATCCCAGGCCGTAGGTGACCCAGGAGCCCAGGCATGGCCGTCCGGGGAACTGCGAGCCGGTGTTGCGCAGGTAGATCGCCGGCGCGTGGTCGAAGGCGTCGCCATAGCAGCCGCGGATCACGGCGATGTCGTCCATGCGGTCTCGCACGTGCGGAAACAGGTCGGACACGGGAGTGCCGCAACTGCCGCCGGGCCGGAATTGCCAGGGGCTGCCACGCAGAATTGCTTTGGTGGGATCGTGAATGAAGCTGGTCTTGATTGTTTTCGCTAGTTCGACGGAGAGGGGCTGGCCGCTGCGGCGCGTCAATTCGGGCTTGGGATCGAAGGTGTCCACGTGGCTCGCGCCGCCGTGCATGAACAGGTAGATGACGCTCTTGGCTTTGGCGGGCAGCGGTGGGGCTTTGGGGGCGAGCGGGTTCGAGGCTGCGGCTTCCAGCAGGCTGGAGAGAGCCACGGCGCCGAAGCCACAGCCTGCTTTGCATAACATGTCTCTGCGGGTCATCTTGGATATCCTTCAGTCGACATACAGGAATTCGTTCAGGTTCATCAGGCCTCTCGCTAGCTCGGCATAAGCCGCTGAGGCGGATCCCAAAGTCGCGCGCTGGCGCTCGACGAAGGTCGCGGCCGCGCTACGCTCTTCCGGGCTCGGGTCGCGGCCCAATACGCGATGCCAGGCGTCTTCAACCGACTTCACGCCGCGCGCCAACGCCTGCGCCTCCTCCATCATGAAGTGGCTGTTTAACAGCGCGAGCGATTGCGGAGCGGTGGTGCTCTCATTCCGGCGCGAGCAGGAGAGCACGCCATCAGGCGCGTCGAAGGCTTCGAACATGGGATTCTGAAATGTGCGGCGCTGCAACATATATATGCTGCGTCGCGTGTGCTCCTGCGGGTTCGGCGTCACGGCCCAGGCGACCTCCGGTTTGCCGATGATGCCGAACAACTCTTCTTTCTCCAGCGGCGGAACCACCGGCGCGCCGCCCATCTTGAGATTCAGATTTCCGCTGACCTGCAAAACAGCGTCGCGAATTTCCTCGGCTTGCAAGCGCCGCCGATTGTAATGGGAAAGCAGCGTGTTGGCCGGGTCCTTCTGGCGCGCGGATTCAAGAGCGTTCGGGCTGCGCCGGTACGCCTCAGACGTCATGATCAGCCTGTGCATCGATTTGATCGACCACTTGCGCTCCACGAATTCGGCTGCCAGCCAATCGAGCAGCTCGGGGTGAGACGGCCTGCCGGCGCGCGTCCCGAAGTCGCTGGGGGTCACCAACAGACCGGAGCCGAAATGAAATTGCCAGATGCGGTTTGCCATCACGCGCGCAAACAGCGGATTGTCAGGGCTCGCCATCCATTGGGCGAGCGCCTTGCGGCGTCCGGTGCTCTTGGCTTCGATCGGTGGGTCGGATATTTCGCCCCCGCCGAGCGCCGACAGAAATCCGGCTTTCACTTCTTCGCCGCGCGCCTCCGGGTTGCCGCGCAGCGCAATATAAGTACGCGGCGCCTCTCGGCCCACGTCGATCACACCGGGGGCCATCGGCGGCGGACCGTATCCGGTGAAAATGGACACCAGTTTTTTCTCGATCGCATGCAGACGCTCGGCGTCGCCCTGTGTAAGCGCGGCGCGGACGTCGTCATCCCCTACCTTGACGGCCTCCTCGGATTGCGTTGCTAGCGCCTGCTGGTCGGGCGTGCGCGCCTCGGGCTTCATCTTCAGCACAGCCTGCACATCAGGCGCGAGCTTGGCTATCCTGGCTGCCCGCAGTTGCTGGCGATAGGGCTTCTCAATATCGGCGATCTGTTGGCCAATCTGGCGCAACCGGAACTCCCGGCTGTTGGCCTGCAGATCGTAGAAATGGGCTTCGTTATATTCGAGGAAGACGCGGTCGTTGACGGCGGGCGCGAAGATGGCTTGCATGCGGTAGAAATCGCGCTGCGGAATCGGATCGAACTTATGATCGTGGCAGCGCGCGCAGCCGACCGTCAGCCCCAGGAAAACTTGCGAAGTGGTGTCGACATAATCGGTTAGTTTCTCCACGATATTGACGTCTTCCACCTTGAAGAGCATGTCGCGGTTGGTTCCCACGCGATAGTAACCAGTGCCCACGCGGGCTTGGGGCTCATCGGGATAAAGCTCGTCGGCCGCAAGCTGCTCTTTGGCAAAGCGGTCATACGGCTTGTCATCATTAAAAGATTTGATGACGTAATCGCGATAGCGCCAGGCTTCGAGAGTATAAGGATCCTGCTCGAAACCGGCGGTGTCGCCGTAGCGCACAAGATCGAGCCAGTGGCGGCCCCATTTTTCGCCATAGCGCGGCGAAGCGAGCAGCGCATCGATCAGGCGCTCCCAGGCGTTCGGCGATTTGTCGTTGAGGAATTCGCGCGTCTGCTCGGGGGTGGGCGGCAGGCCGTGCAGATCGTAGCAGGCGCGCCGCAGCAGCGTCAGGCGGTCGGCTTCGGAGGAGGGCTCGATACCGGCGGCTTTCATTTTTTCCAGCAGGAAGGCGTCGATCGGATTCTTGGCGCCCGCTATTTCCGGTACGGCCGGGCGACGCGCCTGATGGAACGCCCACCAGTCCGAGCTCTTGATGGCCACAGAATCGCGCGGCCACTCGGCGCCCTTGTCAATCCAGGCTCGCAGCGTCTCAATCTCGTCGTTAGGAAGCTTCGCGCCCGGCGGCATGGCGACTTTGCCGATATGCGAGACAGCTTGAAACAGAAGACTGTCATTGGCCTGGCCGGGCTTGATGGCCGGACCGCGGTTGCCGCCAAGCAGGGCATGCTCCCGATCGGTTAGCCGGAGATCGGACATGGCCGTCTTCTCCCCGTGGCAAGTAAGGCAGCGCTGCTGGAGTATCGCGGTGGCTCTGGCGCCGAGCGGCTCAGCGGAATCGGCGCGCTGCGATGCCAACGCGAACACGGCGGCGGTCACTATGGTCCAACGAGGATTCATGACTACATAATAAGATTACCGCATAGCACCGTTCCCTAAGGAAAGTGCTTGATGAAAAAATCGACCATCTCAGCGGTGAAGGGACGCGCCTCGCCAGCCGGATAGTCCTTCGGCGTACGAAACAGGCATGCGACGCCGAGCTTATCCATGCTCTCTTTGAGAAGCAAACCGAAGCGAGGGTTGTGGATCATCTCACTTTGATTGGCGGGAGGCAGAGGCTTAACATTCTGGGTGTAGTAGAGGAAGGCCGGCGGGGCATCCGCTTTGAGGTAGGTGATGGGAGAGCCGGCGGCAAAGATGGCACGCGACTTTTCCGTTTTCATATCCTCGCCTGCGATACCGTATAGCGCCCGTATTATCGGGGATTGCAAGATCTTTTCATCAATCAGCTTGGCTATTACCCAGGGATCGTATGAGGCTTGCCCATCGACGCTACCGATCGCGCTGATACGGGTGGATTGGCGTTGAACCGGGTCAGCGTTGGTGGGGTCGGCGAGATCGTCGTGGAAGCCAATCCACAGCGAGATTCCGGCTCCGGAAGAGCCGCCCGCGGCTACTACAGCTTGGGGATTGAGATTCCACTCCTTGGCATGCAAGCGCAGAAACTGGATTGCCCTGGCGCCATCGAGCATCGGGGCGGGCAGATGGAGTTGGGCGTTACAGTAGCGGTAGTTGGCGGTCGCCACGGAAATACCGCGCTTCAGGCACAACTCCAGCAGCGGTTTATCGAGCCACTCAATCCAGGTCTTATCGCCATGACTGAATCCGCCGGGATGAAAGTAGACCACTATCGGGGTGGGCCGATCCGATTTCGCTTGCCAAAGATCGAACACATAGCGCTCGTGGGGACCGTAGGAGACATTCTTTAAGTCCGGCTGGCGAGTATAAGCCATCGGACCGGTTGGAGCGGGATCCAGTTGAGCATGGAGACTGGCCGCAACCAGAAGCGCCGCGCAGCTCGAGCAAGCGAGGGTGGTCATAATCTAAAAATACAGCTTCAACGATGAATCTTTGCTGCCGTTCCAGCCTTAATGGGAACCGCACGAAGCTCGAGGCGCCGGTTCAACGCTGTAGCAATTCGCCGCACCATCGCTATGGTGTGGCCCTCATAATCGGCATCTTCGAGACGGTTGATCGCCGACGCAGATGTTCCTACCCTCCTGGCAAGCTCACGTTGGCTAAGTCCGGCTTTGGTTCTCATGGCATGGATCAGTTGAGCCGCCTCGATGTTGACGAGTCCTACTTCAAACTCTTCCTGCGCGGCTGCATCATCGCCAACCAGCTCCTCATACAGTTCTTGAATCGCAGCGGACTTGAATTTTCGCTTTGTCGGCATCTTCGACTCCTGAATCGGCGTCCACTTTCGCGGACGAATATCATTCGATGTTCTATTTCCCCGGCTTGTAGGTGTGCGTCTTGGGATCAGCTTCAAATTTTTTCCTACGCTCGATCGCTCTATCGATCTCCGTAGCGGGAACCGCGCCTTCCTTCGTGATTCCGTGAGAAAGCACCACCACATCCCTTCCCATGAAAAAGTAAAGGATGCGGTAGTTCACGCCTTGATATGAAGGTCGAAGCTCATAAATGCCGTCCCGAAGGAAGTCCGCAACCGGACGGCGTAAGTCGTGACCCTGCATTTCGAGTTGTGCGATGTACGTCAAGCATTTCTTCTGGACCTTCGTTGGAAGTTTTCCCAGCCACTCCCGAACCAACACCGACTCATCTTCTTTATAGAAGATGACCTCCGGTTGCGGCATGATTCATGTTCTCATATATGAGAACAACCGACAAGGAAACTTAAGAACAAGCTAAAGCATGTTCCACTCAGAACGAAAGGCGCAGCGCGAAACGCAACTGGCGCTCGCCGCTGGCCGACGTGATTTCGGTATAGCCGTTCAACGCCTTGATCGAGCCGTCGGCGTTGCGGGTTACCGAGGAAACCGTCGCTCCGGGATTTCCGAACTGAGGCGTGTTGCTGAAATTGAAAGCCTCGGCGCGGAACTGGAGCTTGAACCGCTCGGTCAGCGTAAAACTGCGGAACAAGCTCAGGTCCGTATTGAACAGGCCCGGTCCGCGCAGGATGTCTCTACCGCTCGAACCGAAGCGGACCGCGGTCACCGCCGCAAAAGCATTGGGGTCGAAGTAGGGATTGCCGGGACCATGACCACCGAGGGTCGCCACGTTGGCAAGGACCTGGTCTGCGGTTTGCGTGTTGCCCGGGGAATTTACAGAAGTACCCGAGGTACCGACGGTGAACGGCGTTCCGCTGGTCCGGCTCAAGAGGGCGTTGAGCTGCCAGCCACCGGCCACCACGGCCGCCATGCCCTGGGATGCCCACTGCTTACCGTGGCCGAACGGAAGCTCATAGTTGGCGTAAGCCTGGAAATTGTGCGTCCGGTCAAAGCCCGCCACCGCCCTGTTGCGACTGAACATCGGAACCCAGGCCCAGGTGAGGCCGGAGTCGTCGTTGTCGCCGTAGTCGATCGCTTTCGAGAAAGTGTAAGTTATACCGAACAAGCCGGCCCCTAACCGCCGGGTTAACTGGGTCTGTAGCGCATCATACTTCGCCGTATTGAAGGGCATGATCTCGGTGATATCGGTAGTTCTTCCCGTGATTGGAAACAAAGCGCGTCCGGCGTTGCCGCCGCCAGGGCCGGCCGCGTTGACGTTGACCTGATCGGTATGGCGGATCGCCCGCGTGCCGACATAAGCAGCCTGAAGGTTGAAGCCGGCGCCTATCTCGCGCTGCAGCGTCAAATTGAATGACTCGATATAACCGCGATTGAAATCCTTCGGGAACGTCGTGGTCGAGATGTTATTCGGCAACAGAATCGTTCCTTGCGAGATGTCCGGACGGGGCACAGCCGGAATTCCCGTCACGAAGTTTCCCGCCTCCTGGTACGAGGTTGAGCCCACCACCGATAGAGCGATGATGGCCGGATAGGCGTCCCGCATAGCCCGGAAGTTGTTCGGATCGACGCTGATGCCGAATCCGGCGCGAACCACGGTCTTCTCGTCCAGCCGATAGGCGATTCCCACCCGAGGCGCGATCTGCCCATTGCCGACATTGACGCCGGTGTCATAGGGCACCCCGCCCAGTCCGCCCAGGAATACCTGGTTGGTGTTGGGATCGAAGAGGTCGCCGCCGAAGTGGTCCCGGCTGGCGAACGGAAAATATTCGTAGCGCATCCCGTAGCTCAGAGTCAGCTTCCGGCTCACTTGCCATTGATCGCGCGCGTAGAAAGCGTAGGACGACTCGCGAACCGTCGCCGGGTTGATATTCTCGACGGCCGTACCCAACTGCTGCGGCAGGCCCAGCAGGAAATCCGCCCAACCATTATAGAGAGTGGTCGCCGGGCCCCCGTTCAACGTCGTCAGCCCACCTGTGAAAGTGAAGCCGCCGCGCGGCCCGTACGACGTCTGCGGCTGGAAGTGGTTGATGCCGAAGTGTTGGAACTCACCGCCAAACCGCAGCGAATGGGATCCTTTGACCCAACCCAGATTCACCGCCGCAACATACTCGTTGTCGCGAAACAGAAACGGATTGGAATTGTTCTGATTGCCCAGGTTGGTGAAGGCGCCTGCCGCGGCGGCGCTGCCCGCTCCGGTGGAGGCCGCAAACAGGAAAGCGGGGTAGCCGCCGTCCAACTTGTCGGAACCGTTGGTGCCTGGAATATTGAGCGTGTCCAGACCATAGTTTTTGTTGATGTCGACGTTCTGCGCTCCGAGACGCAGCCGCGTGTACCCGACGGTTCCGTCAATCAGAATCGTGGGGGAGACGGTGTAAGTACCGCCGACGACGGCGCTCTGGACCCTGCCGGGCGCTGTGCCGGGCTGTCCATTGTCAATGGCCGGACCTCCAGCCTGTCCCAGCGCCTGGGGGTCAACGATGTTGGTCGGCGAAATGCTATAACGGCCAAACACCGACGCTTTGTCAGTCGGATTGTAGTTGATCTTGATATCCACGTTGTCGCGGGTAAAGGCATATCCGCCGCTGGCGAAGTAGTCGTTGTTGGGCGTTGAGGAGACCGTGGCTTGATTGGGCTCAGGAAGCAGCGCGGACATCTTGGCCGCGGCCGAAGCGATGCGGTTCATCGGAATCTGATTATTGGGGAAGAGCTGGCGGCCGGTTCCATCGGCGGCGCCGGTGGCCGGATCGTAGATCAGCCCGCCCGTGCCCGCGAAGTTCCCGCTCTTGAGCGCGTCGGTGGGGACGGTCTCAAGACCGGAGACACTCTGGCGGCGCAGCGTGCGTTCCCAGCTCCCGAAAAAGAAAAGCTTGTTTTTCTTGATGGGACCGCCCACGTTTGCGCCGAACTGGTTTCCGATGTTTTTAGGATTATTGGCGCCGTAATAGAAGTAGTTCCTGGCTTTCAGATCGCTGTTGGTGTTGTATTCCCAGGCTGCGCCGTGGAACTGATTAGTCCCGGATTTGATACCCACGTTGATGACCGAGCCGCCGGCCATTCCCTGCTCGGCGTCGAAGCTGGCGGTCACGACGTTGACGGTTTGAATCGAATCGACGGGCGGCACGTAGGCGGCAATCTCCGGAAGCCAGGGATAAGTGTCGAGCGCGCCATCCAACCGCGTCGCGTTGTTGTTATAAGACGCGCCGTTGACATTCATGGCCAGGGCGCCTTGCGGATTTCCGGCCTCGGAGTGCGAGGCGCCCGGAGGGCTAAAGCCCGGCACGAGCTTGAACAGATTCTGGAAATTACGGCTGCCACTTTCGGGGAGGTCGGTAATTTGCGCGGTTCGGAGCTGGGTGTTGACGTCGGCGCGGTCCGTCTGCAGCGTGACGATGGAAGCGTCGACGGTCAAGCTCTGATTGACTTGCGAAACGCTGAGCTGAGCGTCGGCGCGGCGCACGGTGTTGGCATCCACGGCGACGCCTTCCTGAACCAGGGGGCCGAACGCGGGAGCACTGATAGTCACGGTGTATTTGCCGGGCTGGAGATCGTTGATGAGGTAGGCGCCACGCTCGTCGGAGAGCGCCTGCCTGGTGATTCCAGTCGCGGCGTTCAAGGCCTCGATCTTGGCGTTGGGCACGGCTGCGCCCGTGGCATCGCTGATGTTGCCGGTCAGAGAACCGTAGAGCACTTGACCGCGTGCGACGCTGGGTTGAAACGCCGCAAGGAGAACCGCCAGCGCCATGGCGCCGATCGGTGAAATTCTGGGAACAAGCAAGGTCCGGAGCGACATAGCTCGGTTCGATAACATAGACACCTCTTAGGTGGCTCCTATTCTATATCGAAAAACTGCGGGCCGTTCGGGCATCTTCCGGATTGCCGGCACGAATGCTTATCCCCACCAGCGCTCTCCCTCCGCCAGATGGGCCTTCACAACGTCCGGATTCAACTCGACGCCAAAGCCCGGCTGCTCCGTTACCTTGATAAATCCGTCCTGAATGTACGGCCCCTCATGCATGAGAACTTGATCCATCCAACAGCCTACGCCCGTGATCGTCTCGCATGCTAAGTAATCCCGGATGGAGCCGGCCCACTGGCAGGTCGCCCAGGTGTGGAGTTGGCTTCCAGTATTATGAGTCGCCATCGGCAGGCCGAAGGCGGCGGCCATGTCGGCGATACGCTTGGTTTCGAGGAAGCCTCCGCTATTGCGCAGATCGGGATGCAGGATGCTGCATCCCGCGTTGACGATGAAATCCCTGAATCCCTCGCGCCGCTCCAGGTTCTCACCAGTGCAGATGGGCACGCGCGTGCTCGCGACGAGGCGCTTCCAGGCTTCCGAATATTCCACCGGGAGCGGATCTTCGAGCCACATCGGCTTGATGGACTCGACTGCCTCCGCCAGTTGGATGGACGCCGGGAGATTGTATTCCCAGTGGCAGTGGACCATGATGTCATGATCCCAGCCGACGGCCTCGCGGCAATTTTCAAATCCTTGGCGGACCTGAATCAGTTCCTTGGTAGTGAGCGCCTTATTTCCCAGATCGCGCGCCTTGTCCGCCGTCTGCCGGGTGTGGGGAAATCCGAATTTATGGGCCGTGAAACCGCGCGGATCCTCCTTCACTTTCTGCGCCCATTCACGGCAGGACGCTTTGTCCAGCATGTTGCGCGGAGCTTCATGATCGTAGACGCGGACCTTGTCGCGGAATTTTCCGCCCAGCAGCGTGGTGGCCGGCTGTCCGAGGGTCTTGCCGGCCAGGTCCCACAGGGCCATCTCGATGCCGCTTGCCGCGCGCATGAGCGAGTGCGCCGATCCGTCGGTACGCGAGCCGCTGAGACTCTCGCCGTGCTCCCCCAGTAATGTGTAGATCGTATCGATCTCCAGCGGATTCTTTCCCACCAGCAGGGATTTGAGAGATTCAATTTGCTCTTTTGTGCCGACTGCGGGGCTGCCGTAGGCTTCGGCGATCCCGTAGAGGCCGGCATCGGAAAGAATCTTGACGTAGGTGTAGGTTCGAGGTCCCTTTACGGTCATGGTCTGAACATCGCGGATCTTGATTCGCGCTTTCTCCGCCGCCGCCAGTTGACGGTAGGAGGCCAGGAACGAAAGGGTTGCGGTCTGTAAAAATCTGCGGCGGGTTGGCGTAATCATGGCCCCGATTCTACCGCGCAGTTCCGATCCTCACAAGCGCCCCCCGCGGAATCCGGCAGAACCGCGCGCGTCCTCAAGCGGCTGCCTGATCGTCCAACACGCGGCAGATTCCTCACCGGTCACGCCTG
>Ga0210410_10004364_pt1 | contig 12411 bp, 12 predicted proteins | sample IncBWC4MmetaG_FD_161058 | JGI IMG/M metagenome (GOLD analysis project Ga0210410, IMG submission 161058) | Forest soil microbial communities from Barre Woods Harvard Forest LTER site, Petersham, Massachusetts, United States - Inc-BW-C-4-M | ecosystem: Environmental > Terrestrial > Soil >... | reverse complement strand
CCGCGGGAGCGTAACGGCGTATCGGCGTTACAGGCGCGAAGCGCTGCGAGATTGCAGCCTAGCATACTGTTGAAACACGGCTCCGTAGGAGCCAGATCTTTATAGCCGGCGACGCAAACAAACCGGGTCAGCTCCGTAGGAGCGAAATCTAGGTGGGAGCGTTGATTAGCTTGGGGAATCGTCCGTTCGATGTCGCTCCTAGCGGAGCTGATCGCATATAGGTTGCCGTTGCTATAAATATTTAGCTCCTACGGAGCCAGTCGCTTCGCGCCTTTCGGCTTGATCTTTGTTTCGCCCCTTCATCGTAGGCTCGACACGCCGACACGCCGACACGCCGACACGTCGTCACGTCCCATAAAGCCGGTCACCGTAATCTCCCACGCCGGGCAAAATGTATTTTCGCGAGTCAAGCTCCCGATCAAGAGTAGCCGCGTAAATCGAGATCGATTGGTCCACAGCTTCCACGGCTTTCACTCCTTCGGGAGCAGCGACCACGCACACCACCGAGATGTTCTGTCCCCCATTCTCTTGAACCAGTCGGATAGTTTGTACTGCGGAACCACCGGTTGCCAGCATCGGATCCAAAATCAGGACATGCCGTCCGGCTAACGGGGGAAGTTTGCAATAGTAGTTCCGAGCGATCGCTGTTAGATGGTCACGCTCCAATCCGACGTAACCGATACTGATATCCGGAAAGAGATCAGTGTACGGCTGTACTAGACCGATAGCCGCTCTCAAGATAGGAACCAAGACCAGAGAATCGCTTAAAACCTGCCCCTGATAGGTTTCTAACGGCGTTTCAATCGTGGTCTCTTTCGTCCGTAGATCTCGGGTGGATTCCAACGCCAGTAACAGCCCGATTTGGTAGTTCAAGGTCCGAAACGTGACCGGTTTAGTAGTCCGATCCCGTAAATGCGTGATGATATGCGCACCAAGTGGGTGGTTAAGCAGGTGGAGCATTCGCCCGAAGAATACAGGAGGCGGCCCCTCAAGAATAGCAAATAGCACAGAAGGAATTCGAGGAGTTCAAGGAGTGGCCGGAGCACAAGGAGAGTGGCTAAGCGATACTTGTTCCCGGTTACAAATGCGAACGAGCTGAAACTCGTCCTGCGGCTGGTGCCTTAACCAGTTCCTACGCGTGCATTCGCGGTTCGACTTTTCTTTCCCGTCCGTTAGTGGTTGAAAATTCTCAACGGAGCGCAGAATCTTCGCCTTATGTCCGATTCTGTCTCATCTCCGGGGACCACGGCGGCACCTGCTAGCGAGAAATATCGCAACACGCCGGATCAACAGCTAACCACCATGCCGCCCGGTGTACCCTACATCATCGGGAATGAGGCAGCCGAACGATTCAGTTTTTATGGGATGCGCGCCATCCTCACGGTTTTCATGACGAAATACCTCCTGGATCGGAGCGGTCATCTCGCCGTGATGGGCAGTGACGAAGCTGGCTTCTGGAGCCACATGTTTGTTACCGCTGTTTATTTTTTGCCGATTTTTGGTGCGCTCCTCTCGGATGGAGTACTCGGAAAATTTCGGACAATCTTTTTTCTATCAATTGTCTATTGTTTTGGCCACTTTTCCCTCGCCCTGGACGACACTCGTCTAGGACTGTTCCTGGGCCTTCTTTTAATTTCCATTGGCGCCGGCGGCATTAAGCCCTGTGTGTCCGCGAATGTAGGGGATCAATTCGGCCAAGGAAATAAACACCTGCTCGCGCGGGTATTTTCCTGGTTCTATTTTTCTATTAATGTCGGCTCGTTCGTCTCTATCTGGGTCTGCCCTATCCTGCTCGATGATCCGAGATTTGGACCACACTATGCATTTGGGCTTCCGGGCCTGTTCATGGTGATCGCCACCATCGTGTTTTGGATGGGGCGTAAGAAATTCGTGCATGTTCGTCCCGGCGGTCTCGGTTTCGTTCGCGAGGCCCTGAGCCGCGAAGGACGCACTGCTATCGGTCAGTTGTTCTTGATCTACCTGTTCGTTGCGATTTTTTGGGCGCTTTGGGACCAAAGCGCCGGAATAGAGTGGACACTACAGGCCGAGCATTTAAATCTCAATTTTCTTGGCCTCAAGTTCTTGGCCGCTCAAGTATCAGACGCCAATGCGATCTTGATCCTGATTTTCATCCCCTTATTCAGCTACGTCGTTTATCCCCTGATCAACCGCGTATTTCCGCTAAATCCATTGCGTAAGATCGGCATCGGTCTCTTTGTGATGGCGGCGGCATTCGCAATTGTTTGGTGGTTACAGGTTCGAATCGATGCCGGTCAGACTCCAAATGTCGGGTGGCAATTGTTAGCCTATGTATTTCTAACCGCCAGCGAAACGATGGTTTCAATAACCGGTTTGGAGTTCTCTTACACCCAGGCGCCACCAAAGATGAAGAGCGCGATCATGTCCGTCTGGCTCTTGGTGGTTGCGCTCGGGAATTTCTTCACTGCATCTATGCATTCGCTCGTTCCGTCGCTTAAGGCTATTGGTCTGAACTTAGAAAACGCCGGTTGGTTCCAATTCTTTACGCTACTGATGCTGGGCGCGGCGGTGGTTTACGTTTTTGTTGCCCGCTGGTACCGAGGAAAAACCTATATCCAAGGCGAAGAAGCCACTGAACTAGCCACCGCAGAAACCCTCAGCAGCTAGAAGACCAACCGCAGATGAACGCAGATTGACGCAGATAGGTTGTCGGCGAAATCGAGCGCGGCCGGGTGTTTAAAATATCCATTGCGGTTGTGCGCGAAACAAAGGCGAGCCCGATTGCAATCCTTCAACGACTAAGAACGAGCCGCTCCCATTGCAATTTTGAGTAGCGGAAGTTCAAAATAAGACCAATAGGTAGCCGAGTGATCCGCAGATAGTTGATCATTTGGCCCCTTTCATGATTCGTGATTCGGTCGATTACTTTGGTGTCGATAATAATCCTGCCGCCTGCGATCAAATCGGGGATGTACTCGCCGACTTTAACAGTCTTATAGATCACATCGAATCGAGCCTGTTGTTCGCAAGGAATTTGACGGAGACTCAGCTCAACCACCAAGGCGTTTTCGTACGGCTTCTCGTGGATGCCGTGGCCGAGTAGACTCGACACTTCCATTGCCGCTCCGATAATCGCGTAAGTCTGATTTTCGAGTCCGCAATCCGTCTCGTCCATAGATCGCAAATTATATCACATGATTATTTAATGTTGGTGTAAATATTTTTGGCGCTAAAAAATCCTGATATCGCAGGTCTACAGCCCATCTGCGTCAATCTGCGTTCATCTGCGGTTGGTCTTTCTTGCGTCCATTCGCGGTTGGTTTTATCTGGCGATGCAGTCTCTTCCTGCCCAGAATAGGTCTATGAGACACATGATCTGGGTGGTGATTCTTCTTGGTTTTGTTGGTTGTGCTCACCAGGAGGTCACTGAACAGATCCCGGTCGCCGGCCACCGGTCGGTCACTCTGAAGCGCGTCGGAAATGAATTCACTAAGGTCGAGAACGATCGGTTTGCGGTGGTAGAAGCCGGTCTGACCACTTATCGAACCGAAGGGAAGAATTTTGTCCGTTGGCAATTCACGATTCGGCCTAGACCGGAGACCCAGCTGGCAGTTGTCGAAGTGGAAGACTTAACCGGTAGGCGGCCATCGTTGCTGATTAAGGATGAGCATCCCCAGATCGAAGAACTAGAGTGGTCGGGACAAAGCCAACTGATCCGAGCGACGCCATCCTCAGTTCGGTGGCTGTTTACTCCTGATCAAAGCACGCGCGTCTTCCGCGTTACGGTTACCGAGCCCGACGGGAAACGATCCTCCCTCTATCAGGCGACTCGCTATAACGCAGATGCGAAAAAGAAGTTTCGTATCATGATGGGCCCAGAGCTGCAGAGGCCACCGGAACACTGAGAGAAGCAAGGAGCTGAGACAGTCCGCGTCGAGTTTTGAACGGTAATTATTCCGTTACCCCAAAGAGGAAAACTAAAACCGCGGTTGCAGCGAAAAAAGGCTAATCCCCGTGCCGTGGCGCAGTCGCCTTAACCCATTCCTTCCTCAGGAGACCGAAATGCATTTCGTCTTCGTAAACTCCTCGAAAGAAAATACGTTGGCGCAGCGTACCTTCGTGAGTGAAGCCTAGCTTTAGCAAAACATTATTAGACCTGCTGTTTCTCGCTAACGGATTAGCTTCGATTCGATTGAGTTCGAGCTCTTTGAACCCGTAAGAGATTACGGTTGGCAGAACTTCCGCCATAATACCTTGCATCCAGACAGTCCGATTCAGTTCGTACCCGATCTCCGCAAAGTGAGATTCCGGATCGAGAGGCCAAAAGTTGCAAGAGCCGATAGGAACGTCGCGGGTTTTGAAGGTAATCGCCCATTGGATTCCTTCGCGGCCGGCGTAAGTATCTTGGAGAGCTTGAATCCAAGTCTCGGTGTTCTGTAAGGAAACATGCGGCTCCCGTCCGTAGCAGCTCGTCACGTCAGGATCGGACTTAATTTGGAAGAAGGCTTCCGCATCGCTGAGCTGGGTTCGACGCAAATGGAATCGATCAGTCGAAAGCGTAGGGAAGCTAGAAAACGCTACGTCGAGGGACATGAATAGGTGATTTAAGCGAAAGGAACGAAAGCGCAAGCGGCAGCAGCAGCAACCAATGGACTCTTGGGACCTATATGACATTTCAGGTTCCCATTAGTCGCATAAGTCCCATCGGTCCCATCCGAGCCATCGCCCCTGGCTGTCGGTTATCCGCGCAGCGCTGTTCCTCGCTCGTTGACAACCCTCCCCGAGCTTCTGAGATTCACGCCATGCGCGGTGAATTTTTCGTTCAGGAACCTGTGGTCCTTGCATTCATCGGCGAGGTCCATTCGGTCCTGGAGCACGAGTCCGATATCCGGAAACGTCTGGCGAGGTTGCGTTCGCCGTACCGGAATCTGTTGGATGATAAATCGTGGCTGCCGGAAGCATACCGGCAAATTAACCCGGAGAGCGGCATGGGCGGAGGGATTGCGTCGTGGCTGCTGTACCAAAATCTGGAGAAAGATCTGTCGCTTTTCAGTTTGGTCGTTCCTCCCGGCGTGACCACTCCCATTCATAATCATCTGGCCTGGGGTTTGGTCGGACTTTACCTGGGAGAACAAGAGGAAGAAGAATTCGAGGTCGAACATCACGATCACTTACAAGCGGGCGATAATGTGCGGATGAATCGACGTTTCCTCCGGGTTTTAAAGCCGGGAGAGTTTTACGAGCTGATACCGCCTTACAACGACGTTCACCGGGTCAAAACCATCTCCGTCGAGCCGTCGATCAGCCTACATCTGCTCGCCAACGATACCGGATGTGTCGTTCGACAGAAATTCGAGCTTGCCACCGGTCATGTTGATACATTTCGATCGGGGTGGAGCAACAGGCCTTGTCCTGAATCTGAGGCTGACGGAGAGTAGACACAATCCCTTACCAGCCATGCCCTTAAATGTATTCCCCCTCAAGGAAGCAAATCTGAAATCATTCCCACCGGAGGTGGGTAAACCGACCTACAACCGGAAAGAAGTTGGCCAGTCGATATGTCACGTGGGTGTCGGCGGCTTTCATCGAGCACACCAAGCCGTCTATGCCGACGATCTCTTGCAACAAGGTGGAAACCCGGAATGGGGCATATGCGGGATCGGACTGCTACCGCATGATATCCGGATCCGAGATGTCCTTCGAGATCAAGATTACCTTTACGCCGTAGTAGAGCGAGAGCTGGGGCATGATCAGGCCCGGATCATCGGCGCCATTGTCAACTTTTTGTATGCCCCGGAGAATCGGGAGATCGTGCTGGAAAAGTTAGCCTCGCTGGAGACGAAAATCGTTTCGATGACCATTACTGAAGGTGGTTACTATTTGAACCAGGCTACCGGCGAATTCGACGATCAGCATCCGGACATCAAACACGATCTGGAACATCCGGAGCAGCCGGACTGCTCGTTCGGTTACATAGTAGAAGCCTTAAATCGGCGTCGCCAGCGTGGCCAACCTCCGTTCACGGTAATGTCGTGTGACAACGTCCAGGGCAACGGAGACGTCGCTAAGCGGATGTTACTGGCTTTTGCGGAGCTTCGCGATCCGGCGATCCGGAACTGGTTGGAAAAGGATGGCGCGTTTCCCAACAGCATGGTGGATCGAATCACGCCAGCCACTACAGATGCGCATCGCGCATTTGTGCGGGAAAACTTTGGTATCGATGACGCTTGGCCGGTCGTACCAGAGGCGTTCCGCCAATGGGTAATCGAGGATCATTTCCTTCATGGACGTCCCTCTTGGGAACAGGCGGGCGCGGAAATGACTTCCGCTGTCTTGCCTTATGAGAAAATGAAAATGCGGCTGTTGAACGCGAGTCATCAGACCATGTGCTACATCGGGTTGTTAGTGGGATATGAATATGCCGACGAAGCCATGGTCGATGCCGAGATCGTTCGCTTGGTGCAGCGCATGATGGACGAAGAAGTAACTCCGATTTTGGATCCAGTGCCCGGGATCGATCTAGAAGACTACAAACGAGCGCTGATCCGTCGATTCTCAAACCCGGCCATAAAAGACACGTTGCTCCGGTTGGCGACAGAAGGGTCGGCACGCATACCGAAGTTTATTCTTCCATCGATCGTCGAAAGCCTGAGCGCAGGCACACCAAATCGGCTCCTGATTTTTACTGTCGCCGCCTGGTTCCGCTATCTAACCGGAACCGATGACCACGGTCGCGAGCTGCCGATTATCGATCCGCTAAAAGATCGTCTGCAGGAACGAGCCCGGAAAGGGAAAGAAAACCCAGGTCCGTTGTTGGAAATCAGTGAGCTATTTCCGGCCGCTTTAACGCAGTCTTCTGTGTTCGTGCACGAATTGACCGAAGCAATGCGATATCTATATGGCGAAGGCGCCAGAGCTGCGCTGAAAAGGTACGTGGGAGCGTAGGGAGCGAAAGGGCGTATGGGCGGAGTGGCGTAGCGGCGTGTCGGCGTAGCGGCGTGTCGGCGTAGCGGCGAGGACGACCCATGAGTCTCATTGGTCCCATAAGTCTCATTCGCCGTTTCGCCGTTTCGCCGTTTCGCCCAGTCGCCGTTTCGCAGTGGCGCCGCATGGCCTAATTGGGTTGTCGAAGGAGGATTTGCACCGAGGGAGGCGACATCACTGCGGGGACTTTTTTTCTGAACTTTACCAGCTGAGCACCTTGGTTCAGCGCGATATCAAGAATTTCTTCTCCTCGGCACTCGAAAAAGGGCCAACTGGCTTGCGGTGTTCCTTGGCTGAAGGCGATAGCCAGCCGTCCCCCGGAAGCGAGCAATCCTAGGAGACAGGCGATTGCCGGTTCTCTCTCGCTAGGTGCAAGATGCATCCACATCGCGTTCGCCAAGATGAAATCGAATTGAGATTTCCTAGCAGAAACTTTGGCGAGCTCAGGTAACCTATCGTCAATCCATTCGATATCTCGGCAACGGCCAAGCTGCCTGGCATAAGCTGCCATTCGCGTAGATGGTTCTACTGCGACCACTGTATGGCCGAGCGAGCTAAGCCAGGCGGCATCCCGGCCTGACCCAGCGCCCACATCAAGAACCCGCGCTGGTGACCTCGGCAAATCCTTTCGCAGCCAAGCATTCGCGTCAGTAGCCTGGATCGATTCGTGACGCTCCACCACGGATTCAGCGTGCAGGTCATACCATTCGATTGAATCAACCGCCAGATCAGCAGAGGGGACCATGCCTAAAGATATAATGATGTTTTTGAGACGGGCAACGGCGAGAAAGAGAGGAGCCAGGAGGCGCGGCAGCGTGTGATCGGACGCTGGAGAGAGCCAGCCGCATTGGTCCCATAGGTCCCATGAGTCCCATCTGTTCAGCCACCCCAGACGTTCCATACGCTTAGCACCCCTCCTGGCTCCTGGATTCTGGCTCCTGGCTCCTTTGCTTACCGCGCTCCCAACATTGACAAGTCTAGGACTCGGCAGACGTTCATGAACAACCCCATCAGAACCCATGAACCCCAAAAATACGGCTCTAGTCCTTATTGAATTCCAGAATGATTTCACCACCGAGGGCGGAAAACTTCATGATGCTGTGAAGTCGGTGATGCATACGACCGGGATGTTAAAAAACACTCAAGCGACGGTCGATGAAGCCCGAAAAGCAGGCGCTACCATTGTTCATGTTCCGATCCAATTCGCACCTGATTTCCGGGAGATCAGCAATTCTCCTTACGGTATCCTCAAAGGATGCAAGGACGGCGAGACTTTCCAGAAAGGTACCTGGGGAGCCGAAATTGTTGATTCTTTGAAACCGCAATCGAACGATATCGTGGTCGAAGGCAAACGGGGACTGGATGGGTTTGCTACTACCAATCTCGATTTCATTCTGCGCAGTCGAAAGATCGAGAACGTTGCGATTGCCGGGTTCCTAACCAATTGCTGTGTTGAATCAACGATGCGGACCGCTTACGAACTGGGGTACAACGTGGTCACGCTGAAAGATTGCGCCGCCACGGTTAGCGAGGAGGCGCATCAAAACGCAATTGAACATGATTTCCCCATGTTCTCGCATCCGCTCACTCACGATGAGTTTCTATCCGAACTCACCGGCAAGAAGGCGGAGGTTGCCGCGTCTTAGCGAAACGGCCCACACGCACGGCACGGCTCAAAACCGGCGCGAAGGTCCCTCAAGAGAAAAGACATCTTGGGCGCGCCGAGTTTTTCGCCCCACCACGCAGACCTACTTTCACCCAAAGCCGGCAAATACCAGAAGCGCCAGGAGCACCGCTGCGGCGAAGACGAAGAGCAGCAAAGTGTCCGCGAGCGGATCCGGTAAGCGGATGTAACGGCGTCTCTGCTCCGCTGCTAAGCGAACCGTTTCTTCTAGCCCAAGTAGTCGGGTCTCGGCTTCGGTTTCTTTTAATAAAGCGCGCCGGGCGGTGAAGAAATCGATGATTTTTTCACTTGGCAAATCGGAGCCGGCGGCCTTTTTCGAGGTCGTAGCACTTTCAGGCTGTTCCGTAGTGATCATCGAAGTCGTAGGGATGAATGGGCAGAGGCAGAACCCCTGCTCGAGTTATAGTTTGGTTAGATTCACCGTGAGCGCGCTTAGCGCGACTCAGGGTTGACCGAAGGAAAAACGCCGCGACTGCGGCGGACAGGCGTCAGAACCGGATTTACGGCTTGGCCATCCCGATGAGGGGCAAAGTGACCATGTGACGCTGCAACCGGAACCCTTTAATGCGCGTGTTGATCATAGGTTTGCCTCCTTTCAGGAGGTAGAGAGCAAACCAGAAGAGCGCGTAGTTCGCAACCGAAAATTTAGCGAATTAATCAAATAACGCCTTCAACCTGTTCAGTTGTGACCTCGAAATGTTCCAGCGCATGCTTTCCGAACGCCATGGTAATCGGTACGTCGCCGGCATCGCGACCACGACCGATCACGACTCGACCAATCCGGCGAGCATTGTGGCGAGCATCAAAAGTGTACCAGCGTTGCCCCAGAAAAACCTCGAACCAAGCACTGAAATCCATCGGATCGGGGGTAGGCGGTACCCCGATATCGCCTAGATAACCGGTTACATAACGCGCCGGTATATTCAGGCAACGGCACAACGTGATCGCCAAATGGGTGAAGTCGCGGCACACACCAACCCGTTCCCGAAAGGCTTCCAAAGCGGTCCGGTTGGCTCTCGCTTGCATGTAGTCGAACCGGATATGCTGATGGACAAAGTCACAGATTGCTCGCACGCGCGGCCAGCCCGGCAGCGTTGACGCAAAAGTCGTCCAGGCGAAGTCGAGCAGCTCGCTATCCACTTCGCAATACCGGCTCGGGAGAATAAAAGCCAGGGTATCCAGCGGCAACGAAGTAACATCATGCTGGATGGCGTTTGGAACCGATGGGTCCAGCTCGCCCGAATCCCGTATAATCGTGTCATTAAGGAAGCGAATGATACCAGCGGGCGCGTTCACTCGGCCGCAGCGATTCCCGTATCCATCAAAATACTCTTCCACAGGTAAACTCGGCTCAATGCGGAAGGTCTCCGGGGTCACCAGATCTGAGGTCCGCGAAGGATGAACGTGTAGTACGTAAATGACGGCAGTAGGAGCCGAGAGCCCGAGCGCGATATTGTAGCCGAGTTTGATAGCGATCACACTGTCACGTCCTTTTCTCCCCAGCGGAGCAGACATCGCGCCAGTAGCTTAGGCCCGATTAACAAAGCAGCCTCGTTAAGATTGAATGTAGCGGTGTGCAGCGGTGTTATCTCGGTGTGGGGAAAAGCCACGCCCAAAGTCAACATACAACCTGGCACTTTAACGACGTAATCGGCGAAGTCCTCACCACCAAGGCTCGGCGGATCATTCGAGATAACATTGTTTTGACCCAGGAACTCGCGCGCCAGGTCAGCGCATGCCTTCGCCGTTTTTTCGTCGTTCACCATCCCGTTCAATAGATTCTTGAAGCTTACTTTTATTTCGGTTTTGAAAGCCTGAGCGGTCGCCTCTGCCAGCCTGTCCAGATTTCCACTTGCCTCCATGGCCACTTCCCGGCGAAGAGCGCGGATGGTTCCCTTCAACGTAACCAGATCCGGGATCACGTTGCTAGTGAAGCCGCCTTGGATCATCCCGACCGTTACCACTAAAGGATCCCGGGCGTCTGCGCTGCGAGGCAAGGCTTGATAAATTAATGTGACGAGATGGGCTGCGGCCGCGATCGGATCGATAGTGGCGTAGGGTCGAGCGGCGTGTCCGCCTCGCCCACGAACGTCGATGACAAAATCGCGGCAGAACGCCGTCCGCGGTCCGGGCGTAATTCCGACTTTGCCAAGTTGCCGATTTGGATCGACATGCAAAGCCAAGATGCGATCAACGTTTTCGAGTGCGCCCGCCTGCACTAACTGGTGAGCACCTTGACCTTCTTCTTCGGAAGGCTGGAAGATGGCACGCCAAGAGAATGGCAGATTGCTCTCCTGTTTCAGTGCAAGAACGGTGGTTAAAAGCATGGCCGAATGCGCGTCGTGACCGCAGGCGTGCATGACCCCGGGGTTACTCGAACGATAAGGGACATCGTTCTCTTCCTGGATGGGCAATGCATCGATGTCGGCTCGGAGCGCCACCACCGGGGCCGCTGGATCGGGCGACCGAATGATCTCACCAATGATCCCGCAACCGTTGGCCGCTAGTCGGTGAGGAATATCTGCCTTAGTCAAGACCTGGCTGATGAACTGGGCGGTGCCCGTTTCGTGGCCACTCAGTTCTGGATGCTGATGAAAATGGCGTCGAAACGCGATGAGTTGTGGTTCCGCTTGTTCCAGGCGTCGGTCTAGGCGGTTAAGTACCTCTGTCGATTGCTGGTTCATCCGATAAATCAGGAATTTACCGCGAGACAGCCGATCACCTAAAGATTTCGTTGGGCTGGTGGTGTCTCTAATTGGAAGAGTGTTGGTGGGGCGAGGCTCGCGAAAGGCCCAATCAGGATCGCAAGGGGATTCGGGGTTTCGCAGCTCTGCTTCTCGCGAGGCCGATTCGCGCGCCGAGCCGGGTCCTGGAAGTGGCAAGTCCAGGGCCCGGCTCGGCATGTGATTGGGCGTCGCACACAACAAAACACCGGGAGATCTATTCTCTTTGGGTATCCGTTCCAGGTTGTTCGGGAGCCTCGCCCCACCAATCTGCCTTCCGACGCCCAAGATTAGGACATTGACGCTGGCGCCAATCCCATTTCTTCTTTTGGCAGATATCTTCGCAATGGAACCTGCATCTGAACCATCTCGATTTGGGATAGCGGAACGGGCCGCGGAACTCAGAGCCGACTCTAAGAGATTGGCAGAGCTCATGGACAACGGAGCCGAGTTCATCCCGGTGTGGCGCGGTCTAAATCTCTTTGCTCAAAATGGCCAGGGAAGTCCGATTCTCCTTCCTGGTTCCAAAGTCAAACATCTGTCTGATCCGATCTTCCTCGGCTTACGGACGGACGGTGTTGGACTGTTTGCGGTCAATGTGACCGATGCCGAATCGCCGGAAGCAGCTTTGCACGGCGTCGGTCCGGACGGAGATGAGGCCGCGTTTGTTCAGCTTCGCGAGTTCAAGGGATCGTTAACCCCGGAAGAACGCACTACTTTACTTTATGCGAGGGCATTGCTGCATTGGCACGACACGCAGAGATTCTGCAGTTTCTGCGGGAGTCCAACCGTTGCCACCGAAGGCGGCCACGTGATGGTATGCACGAACCCCGACTGCGGGCGTCAGTATTTTCCCAGGAGTGATCCCGCCACGATCATGCTGGTTCATCGGCCCGGTTTTTGTTTGCTGGGAAGGCAACCAAGCTGGCCTGAGGGAATCTATTCGACATTGGCTGGTTTTGTTGAAGCCGGAGAAAGCGCCGAACAAGCAGTAGCCAGGGAAGTGAAAGAAGAGAGCGGGATCGAGATCCGCAACCTGCG
>Ga0210410_10004363_pt1 | contig 12414 bp, 10 predicted proteins | sample IncBWC4MmetaG_FD_161058 | JGI IMG/M metagenome (GOLD analysis project Ga0210410, IMG submission 161058) | Forest soil microbial communities from Barre Woods Harvard Forest LTER site, Petersham, Massachusetts, United States - Inc-BW-C-4-M | ecosystem: Environmental > Terrestrial > Soil >... | reverse complement strand
AGTCGTCACGGGTGGATCGAGCGGCATGGCGCTGGCGAGCGCCAAGCTGTTCGTTGAAGAAGGTGCCTACGTTTTCATCACAAGCCGGAAGCAGGAGCAGATCGACAGATCCGTTAAGGTAATTGGCCGGAATGTAACCGGCGTTCAGGGTGACGCGGCCAATCTCGACGACCTCGACCGGCTGTTCGACATCGTGAAGCGGGAAAAGGGCAAGATCGACGTCCTGTTCGCGAGTGCCGGCATAGGCGAGTCCCTCCCGCTGGGGGAGATCACCGAGCAGCACTTCGATAAGACCTTCGACCTGAATGTGCGCGGCACGCTCTTTACGGTGCAGAAAGCGTTGCCACTGTTCAACGACGGTGGGTCAATCTTCATGACCGGGTCCAATGCTGCGGCGAAAGGTTTCCCTGGTTTCGGCGTGTATGCGGCGAGCAAGTTGGCGCTGCGCTCCTTCGCACGGACTTGGCTCAACGAGCTGAAGGACAGAAAGATCCGCGTGAACCTGCTGGTTCCCGGTGCTATTGCCACACCGATGCAGGAAGCAGTTCTCACCAAGGAAGCGAAGCAGTATTTCGAATCCCTCATCCCGCGGGGAACGATGGGTCAATCTGAGGAAGTCGCGACGGTCGCGCTGTTTCTTGCTTCAGACGATTCAAGCTTCGTGAACGGGGTGGAGTTGTTCGTCGACGGCGGCATGACGGCGATCTGAAATCTCAATCGTTACTTCGAGGCGAGTCACTCATCGCCGCGCCACGCGCAAACAATCGAAGCCCCCGGGCCAACAAAAGGCAATCAAAGGGATCTTCTGTACTGAATGTTCCAGATCTACCAAAGGGAGTCATCATGGGAAAGCTTGAAGGTAAGGTTGCAGTCATCACGGGTGGATCGAGCGGCTTGGCGCTTGAGAGCGCCAAGCGGTTCGTGGAAGAAGGCGCCTACGTTTTCATCGTGGGCCGAAGGCAGGAGCAGCTCGACGAGGCCGTCAAGCTGATCGGCCGCAACGTGACGGGCGTGCGCGGCGACGTTTCCAATCTCGACGACCTCGACCGCCTGTTCGACACAGTTAAGCGGGAAAAGGGCAAGATCGACATCCTGTTCGCTAGCGCCGGCAAGGGCGAGGCCGCCAAGCTGGGCGAGATCACGGAGGAGCACTTCGATGCGGGCTTCGGCCTGATTGTGCGCGGCACCTTGTTTACGGTTCAGAAGGCGTTGCCGCTGATCAACGATGGCGGATCGATCATCATGACCGGCTCCGTTGCTTCCGTGAAAGGGTTTCCTGGTTTCGGCGTGTATGCGGCGAGCAAGGCGGCCTTGCGCTCCTTCGCACGTACCTGGCTCAACGAACTGAAGAGCAGGAATATTCGCGTGAACGTGCTGAGCCCCGGGCAGGTCGACACGCCGGATTCCCGGCGCCTCGACAAGGAGACGAGGGAGATGTTTGAGTCCCTGATCCCGCGCGGCAAGATGGGTCGTCCTGAGGAAATTGCGGCGGTCGCGCTCTTTCTTGCTTCAGACGAATCGAGCTACGTGAATGGCGTGGAGTTGGCTGTCGACGGCGGCTTCTCCGCAATCTAAAAGCCGGGAAATCAAGAGCAACATCAACATGTATCGGAGACACATCATGAGCTATGCCATCGTAGGATTCGGCAAGATAGGCCAGGCCCTCGCCCACGCCTTCGCCCGCAAGAACATCGAAGTCACCGTCGCGAGTCGCCGACAGCCCGAAGAGTTAGCGCCGCTGGCTCGGGCGATTGGACCCACGGTCGTCGCCAGGTCGCTGCAGGATGCGCTCGAGGCCGAGACAATCATCTTGGCAGTCCCGTTCGGAGAACATCGCGAGGTTGCGAAGGCCCTGTCGAGTTGGAAAGGCAAGACAGTCATTGACGCGATGAACTCGTTTCCAGTCCCACCTGAGGAACTGGACGGTCTCCCGTCCTCCGCCTTCGTTGCGAAGTCGTTTACCGGCGCCAAGCTCGTGAAAGGCTTCAATCACCTGGTTGCGGCCATCCTGGCGACCGATCCAGTCGTCGCGGGCGGCCACCGGGTCGTCTTTCTGTCGAGCGTTGACGAGGACGCGATCGCCCCCGTGGCGGACCTAACCAAACAACTCGGGTTCGCACCCGTCAAGCTGGGGAAGCTCAACGAGGGTGGCGCGCTGGTGCACGCACGCGGCCGCACCTGGGGTCCGCTCATCTTCCAGGATTTGTTCAAGAAGGAGCAGTGAGCGGACACGCTTGTTCTAAGGGAAAAGGAGAGTTTGATGAGCATTGAAAAGAACGTCCAGGTTGTGAAGGATTTCTTTGCAGCGATGGGCAGCGGGGATAAGCAAGGCCTGTTGTCGTTGTCTGCCGAAGATATTGAGTGGATCGTTCCGGGCGAGGACTGGCCGCTGGCAGGCACGTACCGCGGGCACGCGGGATTGGCGGGGGTGCTGCAGAAGGCTTCCGAAGAGATAGAGATGACCTATCCGGAGCCCCCGGAATTTGTGGCGCAGGGAGAACGGGTTCTGGTCGTCGGCGTCGCTACGGGGAAAATCAAGGCCACGAATAAGGCGTTCAAGGACGACTGGGTCTTCGACATCACTGTTCGGAACGGCAAGGTGATGAAGATCCGGGAGTACATCGACACGCAAGCGCTGGCGCGGGCCTCGGAGTTGGACGCGAGCCCCAGGCTTTAACCCATCTGATAAAGGCGCTGCTGGATGGTGGGCATGCGCACGCGAAGCTCGATGACGCAGTGAACGACATACCCTTCGAGAAGCAGGGCATCGTGCCGGATGGCCTGCCGTACTCCGCCTGGCAGTTACTCGAACACCTCCGCCTCGCTCAGAAAGACATTCTCGAATTCAGCGACAATGCCGACGGCTCCTATAAGCCAATGAAATGGCCCGACAATTATTGGCCAAAAGACGCGGCACCGCCCGACGAAAAAGCGTGGAATAAGTCCGTCGCAGAGCTGAAAAATGATCGCGCAGCCTTCGAGAAGCTGCTTAAAGACCGCGATCTGACCGAGGCTTTCCCGTGGGGTGACGGTCAGAATCTTCTGCGCGAAGCTCTGCTAATCGCCGACTACGAGAGCTACCACACAGGCGAACTTATCGTGACGCGACGCCTCCTGGGTGAGTGGAAGCCCAAGAAGGGTCACGCGTGAACGAACCCGGTGTAGTCCGGCGAGAGTCTTTGCACAGAATATCGTTGATGTTGCCGCCTCGCCTGAAGCTGTCTGGTCACAACTGATCGATTGCGTTGCGTGGCCGCAGTGGTACAAGCATTGTTCGGATGTGTCCATCCTTCGTGGCGGTTGGTGCTTGAGTTCCGATTCGAAGTTCAGATTTAAAACACTAGGCTTTTACTTCGAGCCCGAAGTCGTAACGTTCGAACCGCACCATACTCTTGTTTGGTCGGCCAGGGGGCCAGCAGGAACGAGCGGCTCACACGCTTGGTATATAGAAACGACACCCGCGGGCTGTCGCGTAATCACGGAAGAGTCGCAGAGCGGTCTGCTTCTTTTCTTCTTAGGAGCGCGCACGCGCGACCGGCTCTTGGTATCGCACGAAGAGTGGCTTCGTGCCCTCAAGGAGCGGGCGGAAGGCAGCAAGAACTAGATCGATCCGACGCGCGTCTACGACCCCGTAGCAGTGATCATTAGGGCTACCTCCAGATCGACAATGATTGTTGCATTGTGTTCGCTAACTTTTCCGTCGCGAAGGTCGTTGGCGATAACAGGCCAACAGACTCATTCAGCTGGTTTGTGACCGCAAAGCGATCGATTTGCCGCATTCTTTGAAAACACGCGCTTCTATAGGAAAAGGGGTCAAGACAACTTGATTCTTGGAAATAGCTTTGTACCCTCGTACTTCAGGCCGCTTCGAAAGATCCCATATATGGCATGGAGCAACTTCCTCGCAACAGCAATGAGCGCCTGTAGGCGGGCTTTGTTTCGAGCCAAGAGGCTCTCAAAAAAGCCTTCGCATGTGGATCGCAACGGGATGCGACCAGCGCCGGCATGTAAAGAGCTCTTCTCAGGTGACGATTTCCGGCGCGACTGATACGCGACGCCTTCCTCACCGAACTTCCTGATATTTCGTGTGCAGGATCAAGGCCGCTATGGGCAACCCACTCTCGCACTGTGAGGTCAGGCGGTAAGGTGGCCAGTTCCGCGAGCAATTGCATGGCACTCACCTGTGCGATGCCTGGAATACTAACTAAAAGCTCAAATCGCTTGCGAAGTAAATCGTCCAGGCGAACGAGTGCCATTGCCTCGCGCCGAAGTTTGTGGATACGAAGCTCCAAGGATGCCACGGAGCGCTTCAAATCTCGAACAATGCAGCCCGGTATGGAACTGGAGCCGCGTGCCGCGTGAAGACGGTTCTGATTCTGAGCGCTCTGCACAGACAGACTCTCGACGTGGCGGACAATTGAGCGCAATCGCAATGAAGCTGAACTAGGGGCAACCCAACCGGTGAACGGCATTCGACGCGTGTATTCAGCTAACACCTCGGCGTCTGCCGCATCTGTTTTTGACCGTCGAATTGTTTGAGCAAATCGATTGGCGACCTTGGGATTCAAGACTGCGACTTCGATCCCTTCCGCTGCATCAAGTGCAAATGCGAGATCCAGAGAGTAAATCCCCGTTGCTTCCAACGACACTCGAACCGGTGATTTGGCCTTTCGCAGCCAGACAATAAGAGCTTTGTGTCCAACTGAAGTGTTAGGGAAGCTCCTTTGCTCGACTGGCTGATGCACGCGCTGCATTGCCACGGTGAGACTTCTGGCACTGACGTCGATGCCACAGTACATTGTTTCCTGGACCTGCATGGATCGCTTGCTCATGAACCGCCTCCAGCGTTAGGATTCGGCCTCGGCTTCCGTCCCTGTCCGCAGTCACGGACTTACTCTTGTCGCCGACCTTGAACATGCAGGCTTTATGCCTCCGATTCTCCACGGCGTAATAAGAGAGAGAGAGAGAGAGAGACGGTGGCCGTTCTCTGCGACAGGCTCAGGATCGCTCCCGGCCTTAGGTGGGTACGGCCTTTCCGCCGAAGCGCAACTTCATCGTTACGCCCTGATTCGCAACATACAGGTGAGTGGTCGTATCACCAGCGAACTACAACGGACCGCCGATCCCCAAAGATTGATCTGTGGCTGAATTTGTTAGCTAAATGCTCGCGAGCACTCTTCAGGCCTTCGGCGCTGCACTGAAGATCTCTACCAGCCGATCGGCGATGTACTTATCCTCGCCTTCCTTCAACTGCCAGACGGCAAAGCCGAACTTCGTCGGGTCCTGCTGACGATTGTGGCGTTCAGGCTGATTCGCCGGAGCGTCGGGATTGCGTCCGCGCATACCGCCGGCGTCGGCATTCAAGCTACCGATGCCGACAGGCTTCGTCTCAGCAAGGTGGTGCATGACCTCCTGAGAGGTGATCTTCAGCTTGGTCTGATCGATTTGCCAGCTGTAGTGCGGCGTTACGTTGCCCAGAGCGTTCGGATTGAACTCGCGCGGCAGAGCCGTCACACCAAACCTCGCAACCGCCTTTGTGATCACCTCAGCGCGCGCGTCGTAGCTCTTGAGGACCTCGTCGTAGTCCTGGTTGACGAACAGCTCCAGCGCCTTGAGCAGTGCGAAGATTGTCTCCTTGCCCACCTTGCTCGAGCGGCCGATACGATCTTCCTGCGGGCTCATGTTCATCTGCGCCCAACGAATCAGCTTCTCCTTGCCGATCAGGATACCTGAGGCCTGCGGTCCACAGATATCCTTGCCGCCCGAGAAGGCCACGAAGTCCCAGCCCTGCGCGGGGTACTCCCACAGGCGCTCCTTCGGGGGAACGTCGGCCGAGGCATCGTTGAATGTGTAGATGTTGTGCGTCTTTGCAATCTCGATCATCTCGGGCCCGCTCACCTTACCGCGGTCCGACTGGATGTTGATGAAGTGCATCGCCAGCGTCTTCGGATTGATGGCGTTGATCATCTGCTCCTTTGTCTCCACCTCCACGAGTGTCACGCCCGTCTGGCGAACCTGGTGGTCGAAGTTGTTGCGATGAGCCTTCTGAATGATGACCTCGGTCTTTGGAAAGCCCGTCAGATCAGGACAGACCTTGAGACGCGGCTCAAGGTCCTCGGTCAACATGCCGGCATAACCCACCACGATGCCTGCAGCCACGCCGCCCGTCACCAAGCCGGTGTAGCCCGGAGGGGTCTTGCAGAGCTTTTCGATATAACGGCCGGCGGCAACCTCAAGCTCGTTGACCAGCACAAAGTGCTGGTTGCCCTGGCGCATCAGCTCCATCACTTCGGGCTTCATCACAGAGCCGCCGATGACGGTGACCGTCCCGACGATGTTGACCAGCGGCGTCACACCCAGTTCTTTATAGACATCGCCCGTCGATCCCAGGCCGCTCTTGATGGGAACGATGGGGTGGCCGTCGATGCCATGCTTCTCGTGCTTTTCCTTCTTCTCGGCGACAGCCGCGCGTGGTGAAAACAGGCTGCCGGTTGCAGCACCAAGTAGCGACAAAAAGGAACGACGATTCCAACCAGACTTCAAGATCATGTGTGACTCCTATCCATTGATAACTAGTTCGACGAAGAGGCGGGCGGATTGACAACTATGGCACTGCCGACGACTTCAATCAGTGAATCACAGGCGATCAGTCGAGCGCTATGCAGGACCGCGATGGAGCTTTACTGGGACTGAAGTATATGTTCTATATCGCACCCAGCGTGCGTATTGGCCTACTGCTAGAGATGACAAGGGACCTGCCTTCGATCCGGGTTACGAACTGGCCTAAGGAAATTAGCGTAGTTAATGAGTATTTGATACTTGTTCGCGTTATCCTTCTCTTACGGTTTCTGGGGGTTGCCAGTGCTTAGTGTCGTATCGCGCTGCGAAACGTAGTCGATCGATGAAGTGGCAGCGTCGCTGAAACTCATCCCGGCCCGGACCGAATTGCTTCCTATCTCGGGTGCCGGGCACGAACTGGTGTCGAAGCGGAATCGCGATGAGATCCCGAAAATAGTGGTGGAGGCCTTCCGGCTATTCACATGCGACGCGGCTCCTTGGGGGCCCCCAAGCACCGTGATGAATTAGATGAATCGGAGGCCATCGACTTGCCTGACATTCAGATTCGCGCCGCGACCAGAGACGATCTCCCACGCCTCACGGAGATTTATAACCACTATGTTCTCCACACCCCCGTCACTTTCGATATTGACCCCTGGGCTATTGAGCAGCGAATTCCTTGGTTCGAGCAATTCGACAAGACTGGTCGATACCGACTTCTGGTCGCTGAAAAAGACAGCCTTGTTGTCGGCTATGCTGGCACTACTCGCTTTCGTCCCAAAGCCGCATATGACACCACGGTAGAAACCACCATCTATTGCGCGCCGGAGTTTATCAGCAAAGGATTGGGCACCCAACTCTACGCCGCGCTTTTTGCGACTCTGTCCGGAGAAAGCATTCATCGGATCGTCGCCGGATACGTGCCGCCGAACCCAACTTCGGCAGCACTGCACAAACATTTCGGATTCAAAGCAGTTGGAGTATTTTCCGAGAACGGTTATAAGTTCAACCGCTACTGGGATGTCTGCTGGATGGAACGCCCATTGAAAATGCCCTAGCACTCACTGAGTCCAGCACAACCAGAAAGATCACAGCGACTGCCGGCTTTGCGGGAATAATCCAATTAGGGGGAGAATTGGCTACTAACTGGCTTTGCGACTTTCCTGCAGGTTGATTGCCGGCTGCGGCGCTTGAGCAAGGTAAGTCGTGTTGCGTCGTTCCAGTGTTGTGTGTGCGCACTGCATCACGACCTCACGAAAAATCGCCATCGCTGTGGTATCGTTGGTTTCCATAGCGGCAAGGCCGAGCTGTAACTCGGGCAAAGGCTCTTTGAATCTGACCGCAACGACACCCGGAAATGTGCAGGCCGCCATCGATTCGGTAGCAATTGCTAGACCTTCTCCTGCGGCGACGTACGCAAACTGTACTGAACAGGACTGAGGAGACTCCACGATGCGCGGAGTAATTCCAAACGGCCCTAGAAGCTCATGCAGAAAAGGCTGGTGAAAACGGCAGTCCTTGGGGCGCGACGCGACAATGCTGATATAGCGCAAATGCTGTACAGAGATACAGTGATCGTTCGCTAGCTCGCTCTGCAGTGACACCATTGCGACCAGCGTCTCCCTGCAAATCGGATCGAAGCGCAGCCCTTTGACCGGAAGAGCGCCCACCATTAGCAGAGCATCCACTTTTCCTTCCGGAAGTCGTGTCATCTGCTGCTCGGTCGTAAGCTCAGTGACTTCCAATTCGAAATCGGGGTACTCCGCCGCGAGCATACGGATCACGGCAGGTAGAAGAACGAACTGGCCCACAGGGCCACAGGCCACCCGCAGCCGTAGTCGCGTATGAAGGCCACTCAGGCACTCATGCGCCGCATCTACTGTATCCATGATGCTTTGAGCGTATTTGCGAAACACAGATCCTGCGTCAGTCAACCGAACCTGTTGGCGATCACGTTCAAACAGTTTGACTCCAAACGCCTCTTCAAGCGAGTTGATCTGAAACGTGATTGTAGGTTGACTCATGTACAAAGCACGCGCCGTCTTCCCGTAGTTCAGAAGATCTGATAGCGTCAGAAAACACTGTAGCTGCCTGATTCTAAAGTCCAAGTAGGGCCTCGGTGTCGTGCTGAAACCTATGCGCTGCTACGGGCTGTCAAAGCAAGAAAGAAAAATGTGAAGTTGTGTCAGGTAAACCGGTTATTGCGCCAATTAAACGGACAATTTACATCGGTGTAATGACATCTTCGAGGCTGTTGCCTGTTTTGTCAATGAAAACTGCACGTCATTCCTTTGTCCCGGTGTTTTTCTATCACGTGCAAGAATCTTTCGATTAGACACCAGCTTGGAAAGCCAATACGCTCCAATCATTCAACTCAAGAAAGCTTTTTTGAACCACAGTGAACCATTAGTTGATTAGTTCTCCTCTTGAAGGAGATGCTCTTCTTCCTCTGCAACTCCATCTTTAAGTAAGCCTCTCCATGTCATTTATCCCAGCGCTTAATCGCCTGGTCTTCGACGGCAACTTAACCATCGTTCCGCGCTAGAGCAGTTGCGAATTCAAGAGCCATGGCTAAACCGATCTTGCATCGTGAGGTTTCCAAAATGAAGACTATTCATCGCTTTTGTTCTATTTTTCTTCTCTCAGTCTTTTTGTTTGCGGCCACGGTATTGTCCGCTCAACAAACCGGCATCACAGGGCGAGTCGTAGATTCTCAGGGCGCTGCCATCTCCGACGCTGCCGTAGAAATCAAGCAGATTGGAGCGGCATCGTTTCACACAAAGACGAATGCTGCGGGAACCTATCTGATCCCATCACTTGCTGCCGGCGACTACATCGTTATCGTGATGGCACCGGGATTCAGTACGGTTGAAACCAAGGTTTCCATGCTTGTCGGGCAGACCCCTGAAATAGATGTCGTCTTGCCGATCAAGGGCGTCAGCGACGCGGTGATAGTGCGGGCCGACGAAAATGCCGTCGACACGACTTCTTCAACCGTCGCCGGCAACATCACCCCGGATGATGTCAAAAGCCTTCCGATCAACGGCCGCAACTACATGGAACTAGCCACGCTTGTGCCCGGTGTACGCGTCAACGCCATTACCAACGACACACCGCTTGGCGGAGAAAACTCCGGCAAGTTCCAGATCAACCTCGACGGTCTTCAGGTCACCCAGAACACCGCAGACGCCAGCTTTGGGCAACCTCGCTTCTCTCCGGATGCGATCAGCCAATTTCAGATCATCACGAATCGGTTTGATGCGACCGTCGGACGCTCTTCGGGCGTGGTCGTCAACGTCCAATCCAAGAGCGGCAGCAACGATATACATGGCTCGCTGTTCGGATACTTCCGTAACGATGGGTTCAACGCGGCTGACCCCGTAGCGAAGGTAGTAACGCCGTTGTCTGATCAGCAGTTCGGAGGCACCTTTGGCGGCCCCATTCGCAGGGACAAATTGTGGTATTTCGGTTCCTATGAGGGGGAGCACCAGGCGAGCGGTATCACCGACTCGCCGCTGCTTCCGGGCAGCGCCACCAATCTCGTCTTTCCGCAGACCATCACCGTTAACGAGTATCTGGGCCGTGTCGACTTCCTTGCGACAGGCAAGGACCACATCTTCGGCCGCGTCAATGGCTTCACCTTCAAAAATAACTACACTTTGGCTGCAGGCACTACAGATCCAAGTTCCGCCTATTACGCCACGCGTGGTAACTACACCATACTTGGAGACTGGAACCGCGCCGTCAGCTCGAAAATGGTCAACGATTTACACGTAGACTTCAGCCACTTCCAGTGGCAGAACCTACCAGTCTATGCCTCGCAGGCTATTACCTTCGGCACCGTTACGGTCGGTGCTCCGTACAACTACCCACAAATCTTCTATCAGAATGTCCAGGAATATCGCGACGACCTCTTTTACCTGGCCGGGAAACACAGCCTGAAGTTCGGCGCTGAGGTTCTGCATGACGCGAACACCGGTCTGTTCCAGCAGAACCAAGCTGGAACAGCGAGTGCTTGCGCTTCGATCGGAGCCAAAACGGTTAATGGTGTGTCTTATACCGCCGCCCAGGTTGCCGCCGATCTGTTCCCCAAGGGGACCTCGGATGTAGCGTCATGGAACTATACCAACATCAACGATCCCACTCAGACCAGCATCAACTCTCTTTGCGCTCTCGGCACTTTCACGCAGGGATCGGGAAACTTCAACGTCAATATTCCCCGAACGCAGATAGGCTTCTGGGCACAGGACGACTATAAGATACTGGCTCGGCTTACGCTCAATCTCGGCCTGCGATACGATAACGATCTCGGTATCTTCAATACGAACCTGAAGCTGAACAACGGTCTTCTAACGCCGCAGAGTAACGACAACCATCAGTTCGCGCCTCGCGTCGGTTTTGTCTACGATATCGCCGGAAATGGGAAGACGGTGTTTCGCGGTGGAGCAGGGATGTTCTTCTCGGACGTTGCCGCTAACCAGACCATTGACGGACAGATCTTCAACGGCGTGACATCGCTGCAGAATTCGGTTACCGGCACTTCTACGTCGAACTTGAATCTTCTCAATCCGTTTCCTCCCTCCATCACGGCCCCTCGCCAGGCAGTCCAACCACTTGGTCCTAATGTCTCCACGCCGTATGCTCTGCAACTATCGGGCGGTATTCAGCGTGAGCTTCCTTACCGCACTGTTATCACTGCAGACTACGTTCATACCCGTCTCTACCATGACTGGATCCGCCTCAACTCAAATCTGATTCAGAACCCTGCCAATCCGGAGTTCAACTACAGTCCGAGCACGAAGCACACTGCGGGGCAAGGAACGACATGTCCCACAGTGGGCGTGACCCAGGACACTGCTCCATACACAACAAGCAGCTTCAACGTCTGCGCTCAGGCGTTCACCAATATCAACCAGTTCTTTACTCCAAACGATGCAGGCTCCATCTACGATGCTCTTCAAATGGGACTTCGTCATTCGCTTCAGCATGGTTTTACCAACGGCGTCGCCTATACTTACTCGAGGGTAAAGGACTCGAGCGAGTCGCCCTTCTACTATCCCAACAAGCCTTTCGTGAACGGCATCCATGATGAATGGGCAAACGGTCTGGATGACCAACGCCACACCCTCACGGTCACAGGGGACTACGCCATCAAATACGGCCTGTCCCTTTCTGGGCTCTTCCACTTCGGTTCCGGCAATGCTTTCGCTACTGCAGTTGGAACAACGCAGCCCACTGGCTACGCCCCCACCACCAATCGTACATTTGCACTCAACACCATTCCAATTGCTCCGGGAACGGCTTGTCCTACGGGCAGCACCTGTGTCACGGTCTATAACAACCCTGCCAACAACTATCTCGACACTGCCACAGGCTACTATCTCACCAAACGCGACGCGCTTTATGGACGCAATGTCTACCGGATGGACAGCCGTCTGCAGGAATCGCACAAGTTTGGTGACCGATTCCGGGGAGTGATTGCGGTGGAAGCGTTCAATCTTTTCAACCATTCCAACTTCGGTAACTATAACGGTATCGTGACCAACCCGAGCTACGGTACACCGTTGTCCCCGTCAACTCCTGCAACCGGCATCCCTGTTGAGTGGCGTCCGCGCTCGCTTCAATTCCTGGGGCGCTTGGAATTTTAGATCGTGGTCTGAATCCACGAATGCATTACACGAACGCGCCTAGCGATTCACACTGCGCGTTCGGTGGAGGGGAAACACATGCATCAGGCAGCAACCTGCTTTCGCGCCATCCACATCCCCGTTTGCTTGTTCTACTTCGCACTTGCCCTTCCGGCCAATGCCGCACCCTCCGAGAAAGAAAAAACGATCACTATTTCCGAAGGCACAG
>Ga0210410_10004361_pt1 | contig 12415 bp, 12 predicted proteins | sample IncBWC4MmetaG_FD_161058 | JGI IMG/M metagenome (GOLD analysis project Ga0210410, IMG submission 161058) | Forest soil microbial communities from Barre Woods Harvard Forest LTER site, Petersham, Massachusetts, United States - Inc-BW-C-4-M | ecosystem: Environmental > Terrestrial > Soil >... | reverse complement strand
TGGCGGCCATACCGCCCTGCCCGACGACCAGATCCGCTGTATCTGTGAAGGCTGCAAGCGCGGCCTCGAACTGGTTCACAACGGCAATGAGCGCTCGGCGCTGTTTACGCTGCGAACCGCGCGCGAAATGGGGGATCTCAGCCGCGTCATTCTCGGCACCGACGCACCGGCCGGCTCCGGCGTGCAGCCGCTCGGAATCCTGCGCATGGTGTCGCTGCTGTCATCGCTCGGCGATCTGCCCGCCGAAATCGCCTTCTGCCTCGCCACCGGCAACACCGCGCGGATGCGCGCGCTGGACTGCGGCATCATCGAGGTCGGCCGTTCCGCCGACTTCGTGATCATGGACATGGCGCAGCATTCGCCCGGCAAGAACATCTTGCACAGCGTGCAGCTCGGCGATCTCCCCGGCATCGGCATGACCATCATCGACGGCATCGTCCGCACCCAGCGCAGCCGCAACACGCCGCCGGCGACAAGGGTGCCGGAGATTGTCGGGCACTAATCCATCCGCCGGTTTCATGTCTTAGTATGCGCTATCGTCGTGAGTTAAGTGCACTGTCACCGCACCCTTGGGACGGGACCGCAATGGGGACTCGTAACGGAAGAAGCCGCCGCTGAGCCAACCCCAGCGGCGGCTTTTTTTGCCTTTAAGCCGCGGTTGCCGCGTGCTCGTGCTGAGCTCGCTCGGTGTGACGCTGTTCAAGGGCGGCAATGGTTATCTTGAGATTGTCGCGCCGCTCAATCAGCGTCCTCGCCAGTATCGGATACTTAGCGTCGGATCGGTCGAAAACCCGGGCGCGCTCTTCTTCGGCTGCGATGTCGGATTCGATCAGTTGAACGGTGCGAACAAGTTCAGCCAGTATCTTACGAATTACTGCGACCTCTCGTACTGCACTTTCGCGCGTTGTCTCAAAACGAGATTGTATGTTCATTTGCGTGCTCCCAATGACTTGGTTCGGCACATCCAGAGCCCGGAAGCCGAACAGCTGACACACCCATCGCAAGCTGTTTGCCAATTGCGACCCGTAAGAACACGGTCATCGGAACCCATCGGCCCCGGGGCCCTCGGCCTCGCGCCGCCTACATTGGAAACGACACCCCACACTCACAGATTTTTTCTCCGGTGCCCCCGAAAGGAGGCGGGTTTTTCACAGCGTGCCACCCTTCCAGAAATAAGTTCTTGTGATCGGAGTGGGTCTTCCAACTCTGAGACTTAAAACCAACTGTTGGCGGAATGCTTTTCCAAGCCTGGAGAACCCCATGGGCGAAGTCATCCGTTTTGTCCCGAAATCCGAGCTCGAGCGGACCCGTCTGATTAGAGAGGCCCGCGTGATATACGAAAGCATATTCCCATCGGATGATACCGTCGGCAGCGCGCAGCATGACCGCAGGGAATGAGCGCGCCCGCATCCAACTCGGCGACCTCCCTGCCATCGGCATGACATCATCGACGGCATCGTGTGGACGCAACGCGGCCGCAACACGCCGGCGGCGACGATGATGCCGGAGTTCGTGGTGCGCTGATTGTCGCAGGCCTGGCCCCTGCATCGTTCCTTTCGCCTGATGCCATTGAGGAGTATGGTGACCACAAGCGAACCCCAGCCGGCGGCACTCGCAAGAGGAATCAACGAGCCGGGTTAGTTTTTGCTGCTGCATGCCGCTGAGCCATCTTGGTACACACCGAGGCAACCAGGGAGGCAGTCCGATGACGATCAGGCCAGATCCCACGTTTCATGCATCGCCGAAGCTTGCAATGGAAGCTCCGCCAGAGAGCTTTGCCTACACCTTGCTGCTTAGCCCGGACTTTTCAAAACCCGACGCGCTCGCGGTGATTGATGCAAAGCCTGACTCTCCGACCTTCAGCCGGGTCGTCCACACACTGACAATGCCGACCAAAGGCGACGAGTTTCACCATTTCGGATGGAACGCCTGTTCGTCGGCCCTGTCGCCGCTCGCCGGGCACGCATTCCTTGAGCGCCGCTATCTCATCATTCCCGGTATGCGGTCGTCCCGGATTTACATCGTTGACACGAAACCGGATCCCACCAAGGCCAGCATTCACAAGATCATCGAGCCTGAAGAAATCTTCAGGAAGACCGGCTACTCCCGGCCCCACACGGTCCATTGCGGGCCCGAGGGCATTTACATCAGCACGCTCGGTGGCGGCGGCAAGGATGGCACCGATGGACCGCCCGGCGTCTTCATCATGGACTGCGAGACATTCGATGTCCTCGGACGCTGGGAGATCGATCGTGGCCCCCAGAAACTGCACTATGACTTCTGGTGGAATCTGCCACGCGATTACATGGTGACGAGCGAGTGGGCGTTGCCACCGCAATTCGAGAACGGGATCGTGCCGGAGGATCTGCTCTCGAACAAATATGGCCATCGGATCCACTTCTGGGATCTGCGCGCGCGGCGGAATGTCCAGACCATCGATCTCGGCGCCAACCATCAAATGGCGCTGGAAGTGCGTCCCGCTCACGATCCCGTTCGCGAGTACGGCTTCCTGGGCGTCGTGGTCGACACCACAAACCTCGAAGGCTCGATCTGGACCTGGTGGCGCGAGGGCGGCACGTTTCACATCGAGAAGACGGCGGCGATCCCACCCGAGCCCGCGCCGAAGGAGCAGCTGCCGCCGCTTCTGCAGGGCTTTGGCGCGGTGCCGCCGCTGGTCACCGATATCGACCTGTCGATGGATGACAACTTTCTCTACGTCGCGTGCTGGGGCACCGGCGAGATGCGTCAATACGATGTCAGCGATCCCCGAAAGCCGAAGCTCGCCGGATCGGTCCACATCGGCGGCATTGTACGCCGTACGCCTCATCCGAACGGCAAGGCCTTTGCCGGCGGCCCGCAGATGGTCGAGATCAGCCGCGATGGCAAACGTGTATACTGGACCAACTCGCTCTACTCGACGTGGGACGACCAGTTCTATCCGAGCGGAATACCGGGCGCCGAGGTCATGGCCAATGCAAGCGCGGGCGGCGGACTCGAGTTGGCCAGGGATTACTGGGTGAGCTTCCCCGACGGGTACCGGGCGCACCAGATCCGGCTCGACGGCGGTGACTGTTCGACGGATTCGTTCTGCTATCCGTCGGTTTGAATGTGAGCGCGGCCGATTGGACACCGGCCTGGCTCTGGCTGTTTGTCATCGCAAGCGGTCTCTATCACGGCGTAAATCCCGGAATGGGGTGGCCGCTGGCCGTTTCGGCCGGATTGATGGAGAGGAGTCCGCGTGCGCTGGTGGCCGCGCTTGGGCCGCTGGCGGCCGGCCATCTGCTCGCGATGCTGCTCGTCATCCTTCCCTTCGCGCTGCTGGTCGCCCTCGTCGAATGGCAGCGCCAGATACAGATCGGCGCCAGCCTCCTCGTCATCGGGTTCGGTATCTTCCGGCTTGTCGCGAGGGGCCATCCGCGGACACTGGCGCGAATACGACCGACGCAACTTGGACTTTGGTCCTTCGCGGTCGCAATCGCCCATGGTGCGGGATTGATGCTGGTGCCGATCTATCTCGGGCTCTGCCGGGAAGCCGACCTGGACAAGGGCCACGAGGCAGCCCGGGCCCTCATCAACGTCAATCTCGGTATGGCTGTACTGGTTTCGATTGTCCACGCCACTGCGATGATCGCCGCCGGCGGATTCCTGGCGTGGCTGGTCTACCGTTATCTTGGTCTCAAATTCGTATCGCGGAGCTGGTTCAATCTGGACACATCCTGGGCCGTTAGCCTCATTCTGGTAGGGGTCATAGCACTCGGGTTCGGCCTCGCGGAATAACGCGAACGCTGCGCGGCATCGCACATGCCTGCAATTCCGACTGAATGAAGCAAGCGCCCTGTCACCGCAGCTTGTTCAGCAATCCCATCAGCGTCTCGCGCTCCCTGGCATCGAGCGGCGCCAGCGTCTCCTTGGTGATCGCCAGCGCGTTCGGCGCGGCTTTTTCGGCCAGTTGCTGACCGGCGCGCGTCAGGCTCACCAGCAAACGGCGGCCGTCCTCGGGATCGGCGCTGGTCTCGGTCAGGCCGCGGGCGGTGAGGCGGTCGATCACGCCCTTGATGGTGGCGACGTCCATTGCCGTCAGCCGCCCGAGCAGGTTTTGCGAGCACGGCCCCGTCTCGGTCAGCTTTGCCAGCGCCGCCCATTGCGTCGGCGTCAGGTTGATGCCGATATCGCGGGCGAAGATCGTGGCATGGCGTTGCCATACCTGACGCAGGATGAAGCCGATCTGCTCGTCCAGGATGTAGGACGGTTTTGACGGCTTGACGCTTCGCTTGGGCGAACCATTTCTGGCCATGGCGTTTCCCATCTCTATTCTTGTCCTGCGCCGGTCACAGCGACAGATGCGCGTCGCGGATATCGGGACGCGCGTCGAGTTCGCTCATCGTGCCGCCGAAACAAATCTTGCCGCGCTCGATGATGTAGGCGCGGTCGGAAATCAGTCGCGCGAAGTGCAGATTCTGCTCGGATACCACGATGCTGACGCCCTCCTTCTTCATCGCCAGGATGGCGTCGACCATCTGCTCGACGATTTTTGGCGACAATCCCTCCGACGGCTCATCGAGCAGCACCAGCGACGGATTTCCCATCAGGGTGCGCGCGATCGTTAGCATCTGCTGCTCGCCGCCGCTCATCCGCCCGCCCGCGCGACCGCGCATTTCGCCGAGGTTCGGAAACAGCGTGAACAGCTTTTCCCTTGTCCAATACGGCGCATTCGGCCGCTTCGGTTGCCGGCCGACTTCCAGATTTTCCTCGACCGTCAGATCCGTGAAGATACGGCGCTCTTCCGGCACATAGCCGAGCCCGCCGCGCACGATCGCATGCGTCGGCTCGGCCGATACGTCCTTGCCTTCGAACAGGATGCGGCCGGTGCGGTTCGCGACCAGGCCGACGATGGAGCGGAAGGTCGTCGACTTGCCGGCGCCGTTGCGCCCGAGCAGCGCGACCACCTCGCCATCGCCGACTTCGAGTCCGATATCGAACAGGATATGCGCCGGGCCATAAAAGCTGTTGAGGTCTTTGACTGAAAGCTTCATGCACCCGCTCCTTCGCGGTGGCGGGCGTCGTAGACCAGACCCTCGCCGAGATAGATGGCGCGGACTTGTGGATTGCCGCGGACTTCTTCTGGCGATCCCTCGGCGATCAATGTGCCGCGATTAAGCACCAGGATGCGGTCGGCGTGCTCGAACACCACGTCCATGTCGTGTTCGGTGAAGAGAACGCCGATCGACTGTTCGCGGGCAATGCGCGCGGTGAGCCGCATCAATTCGATGCGCTCGCGCGGCGCCATTCCGGCGGTCGGCTCGTCCATCAGCAGGAGTTTCGGCTGATTGGCCAGCGCCACTGCGAGTTCGAGCCGCTTGAGATCGCCGTAGGCCAGTTCGCCGCAGGGGCGCTCGGCGTAGGCACCCATGCCGACGAGATCCAATAGCCGCCCGGCCTCGTCCCGCGCGTAATGCGCCGTCGAGGTCCAGAGATTGAACAATTGCCGGCCAAACGACACCAGCGCGACCTGAACATTCTCTCGTACCGTCATGGTCGGGAATGTCGCGGTGATCTGAAAAGTGCGGCCGACGCCGAGCCGCCAGATCGCGCGCGGCTTCTTGCCGGCGGTATTCTCGCCCAGCAGACTGATCCGGCCACTGTCGGGAATGTTCTGGCCGTTGAGTATGTCGAAGCAGGTGCTCTTGCCGGCGCCGTTGGGGCCGATCAGCGCCAGGATTTCGCCGGCGCGCAATTCGAACGAGACGCCGCGCACGGCATGAACGCCGCCATAGGACTTCGTCAGCCCATCGACCGACAGCAATGTGGGGACCATGCTCATTCGGCGGTCTCGATGCGCGAGGTGACCAGTGCAGTCTTTGGTGAAGAAGGACGACGGCGATTCCTGATCGTCTCCAGCATGCCGACGATGCCCTTGGGGAACGCCACCACGATCAGAACGATGAAGCCGCCAAGCACCAGCTTGGAGAGATCGGTCTGACTCACCAGCCAGATATTCAGCGCCTTGTAGACGATGGCGCCGACGACCGCGCCGGAGACGGTTTCGACGCCGCCGAGCAGCACCATGACCAGTGCATCGACCGAGAGCGATATGCCGAGGCTGTCGGGGAAGACGCTGCCCTTGAGGTACGCAAACAGCGCGCCGGCGACACCGGCGACGGTGCCGGCGATCACAAAGGCGGTCCACTGGATGCGCTTGCCGTTGATGCCGACGGCTTCACTGCGCAGCGGCGAATCCCGCGTCGCGCGCAGCGCAAAGCCGAACGGCGAGAACACAATGATCCGCAGCGCCGCCACCGCCAACGCCGCGATCCCAAGCGAAAGCCAGTAAAAATGCGACGGGCTCGCCGCCCATTTCTCCGGCCAGACGCCCAAAATGCCGTTGTCGCCGCCGGTGACCGCGACCCACTGGAACGCGATCGACCAGACGATCTGCGCAAACGCCAAGGTCAGCATCGCGAAATAGACGCCGGACAATTGCACGGCGAAGAAACCGAACACCGCAGCCCCAAGACATCCGAGCAGCGGGCCGAGCAGAAGCGAAACGATCATCGGCAGTCCCGCCATCTTGGCGAGGAACGCGACGCCGTAGGCGCCGAGCCCGAAATAGGCGGCGTGGCCGAACGAGGCGAGCCCGCCGACCGACATCAGGAAATGCAGGCTGGCCGCAAAGATCACGAAGATCGCGATCTCGGAACCGACGGTCAGCGCGTAGTTGCCGCTGACGAACGGCAGCGCTGCCGCTGCAATCAGCGCCGCCACCGCGGCCCATCGTTCGCCCGGGTCGAGCGGACGCCAGGGATTGACGGTGAGACCCGGCGTGCGGCGTGCCGGCGCTTCAGCCTTTCCGAACAGCCCCCACGGCCGCACGATCAGCACCACGGCCATCACCAGAAACACCAGGATGATCGATATTTTCGGGAAGATCAGGATGCCGAAGGCGTTAAGCTCCGACACCAGCACGGCGGCCACGAAAGCGCCGATGATGCTGCCGAGGCCGCCGATCACCACCACGACGAAGACATCGACGATGATGCGCAGGTCCAGCGCGTGATGCACCGCATCACGCGGAATCTGCAGCGCGCCGCCGAGGGCGGCGAGAAATACGCCGACCGCAAACACGCTGGTGAACAGCCATTTTTGATTGACGCCAAGCGCCGCCACCATGTCGCGGTCCTGCGTCGCGGCGCGAACCAGCACGCCCCAGCGCGTGCGCTGGAACATCAGCCACAGCAATCCCAGCACCACCGGGCTGAGCGCGATCAGAAACAGATCGTAACTCGGAATGTTCTGGCCGAAGAAATCGACCGCGCCCTTGAAGCCCGGCGCGCGGCGGCCGAGCAGATCCTCCGGTCCCCAGATCAACACAACGAGATCCTCGACCATCAAGGTCAGGCCGAAGGTCGCGAGCAGCTGAAACAGCTCCGGCGCGTGATAGATCCGCCGCAACAGCACCATCTCGACCAGCACGCCGATCGCGGCCACCACGAGCGCCGCGACGACCATGCCGCCCCAAAATCCAAACGCGCTGGAAAATCGCTCGGTTAGCGTGAACGCGACATAGGCGCCGAGCATATAGAACGCGCCATGAGCGAAATTGACGATCCGCGTCACGCCGAAAATGATCGACAGGCCTGACGCGACCAGAAACAGCGACGCCGCGCTGGCCAGACCAGTCAGGAACTGAACGAAGTAAAAGGCCATAGGCGGTCCGGGTTAGGGGCATCCAATGAGATGCCAAAATACAGTGCGTCTACTTCACCTCTCCCATAGGGAGAGTCGGATCGCGCAAGCGATCCGGGTGAGGGGTTACGGACCAACGATAGACCAAAACCCCTCACCCGAATTTTTCGCTGCGCTCCAAATTCGACCTCTCCCTTCGGGAGAGGTAAGTCTCACTCCTTCGGCCGAAACTTCTCGACTTCGGCATCACCAGGCAGATAGTCGGAGCCCTTGCGGTAGACCGAATCCACCATCACGCCCTTGCCGTCCTTGACCGCGGTCTTGCCGACGTAAGCGCCGAGCGTTGACTGATGGTCGATTTTGCGGAAGGTGATCTCGCCGAACGGCGACGGCACCGACAATCCCTCCGTCGCTGCGATCAGCTTTTCCGGATCGGTCGAATTCGCTTTGGCGAGGATCGCCGCCGCCGACTTGATGGTCTGGTAACCGACGATCGAGCCGAGCCGCGGATAGTCGTTGTACTTGGCCTGATAGGCCTTCAGGAACGCGTCATGCTCCGGCGTCTTGATCGAGTACCAGGGATAGCCGGTCACGATCCAGCCGTCCGGCGTCTCCTCCTTCAGCGGATCGAGATATTCCGGTTCGCCGGTGAGGAAGGAGACCACCGCGCGATCCTTGAACAGCCCGCGGGTGTTGCCTTCACGCACGAATTTGACCAGATCGGCGCCGAAGGTGACGTTGAGGATCGCTTCCGGATTGGCGGCGGCGAGCGCCTGCACCACCGGACCCGCATCGATCTTGCCCTGCGGCGGCCACTGCTCGTCAACCCACTGGATGTCGGGGCGCTTTTCCGACATCAGCTTCTTGAATACCGCGACCGCCGACTGGCCGTATTCATAATTCGGCGCGATCGTTGCCCAGCGTTTGGCCGGCAACTTGGCCGCCTCTTCCACCAGCATCGCGGCTTGCATGTAGTTGGATGGACGCAGGCGGAAGGTGTAGCGGTTGCCCTTGGCCCAGGTGATGGCGTCGGTCAGCGGTTCTGCCGCGAGGAAAAATACCTTCTTCTGATTGGCAAAATCGCTGACGGCGAGACCGATATTGGACAGGAACGTGCCGGTCAGCATCGCGACGTTTTCGCTCGACACCAGCTCGTTGGCGGCGGTCTGCGCGTCGGCCGGCTTGCCGCCGTCATCCTTGGAGACGACGATGAGTTTTTTGCCGTTGATGCCGCCTGCGGCGTTGATTTCCTCGACCGCGAGCTGCCAGCCCTTGCGATAGGGCTCCGTGAACGCGGGCAACAGCGAATAGCTGTTGATCTCGCCGATCTTGATTTCGCTCTGGGCCATGGCGGTATTGGCCATGCCAGCGACCATGATGGCCAATCCCGCTCCCAGCAAATAACTCCGTCGCATACCCAACCTCCAATGTTGCAGAATTATTATCTCAAACCGTCTTCGCCCTTGACTTCAGAAACCGTGAGCCCGCCGACCCGCGGCAGCGGCCTGCCGCTATCGGTCACCGCGACCGCGACCATGATTTCGTTGGCGCGCGGCGCATCGTTGATCTGCACCTCCATGCCGTCGAAATGGCTGCGCACGAACGCCGCATCCTTGTGCCCGAGCGGAATATCCAGCGTGGTTCCCGGGCCGCTGCGCTTCTTCGACGACGGAATTAGCGCAGCACCCTTGCTCAGCACTTTGCGCACCGGGGCGCCCATCTTCGGATGCAAGATCGCGGCCGCATGCTCGAGTTCGCCGTTTTCGCCGACCGCGGCGGCCTTGCCGTAGCTTTGCGCCTTGGCGCCGTCGATCCCGAGCGCCGCCACTGCCCTTTTCGACAGCAATTCGCCGAGTTCCTCGCCGATCGCGATCAGCGGCGAGAGGTCCTCGACATATTTTCCGGCAAACGGGTTTTCGATCACGGCAATCGCCGCCGCACGCCGCGTCGGCGGCGAAATCTTCTGCCCCATCTCCAGATGGGTTTCCTCGACCACCGTGACGATTTTGCGAATGATCGCGCTCATCCCTGTCAGTCCTGTTCCCGATCAAGCATGCATCATGCTTTCTATCGTCTGGTTGTGAAGCGCTTGCGATCCCTGCGTCGCGGTCCCCGTCACCTCCACCACGACGATTTCGCCGAGTAGCCGCAAGGCCGCACCCTCGATCAATCCTGCCACGAGCAGTTGGCGCGCGCGCCGTGCACCCGCCGCGAGCGCGTCCTCGATCTCATCGTTCGACAGCTTTCCGACGTCCCGGGTGACGAGGCGCGCACCGAGATCGCTGTCCGGCTGCAACGCGTTCGCGGGACAGCGGACGATCGCGGGGTGCCCGGGCAGATCGACGGCATTGGCGATGATGGTCGCGGCGGCATCCGCCTGCGACGCCGTTCGCGCCAGCACGGTGACGGCGTCGGCAATGCCGAGCGAAAAGCTGCGGCCGTGGCGTCCGCTGGTGGCGACGCCCCGGATCGGCTCATCGGCGTCGATGACCATCGTCCGCAGCAATCCATGCTGGTCCGGACGGTCCATCAGACCAACCGTGAACTGTTCGCCTTCGGAGAGATGCAGCGCGATATCGCCGCCATTATTGACATAGGCGCGATCGAGCCGCGCCGCGCCCTGCATCGCGCCGAGAATCTCTTCCGCCACGCTGCCAGCCACCGCCGCCATTGGCGTGATGAAACAATCGGCGGCAAATGGCGCGACCGCGGCATGCATGCGGCGCGCAACGACGCCTCTCAGGGAGCATCGCGCCGGATCGGCCGCGCTGCGCAATTCCGAAAGCTCGGCGCAGAGTTCATCCAGCAAGCCGGTGAAGCGCCGCGCCGCCGCCTCATAAGCCCCCCGCACATCCGCCTCTTTCCCTTTAGCCTCGAGGATCAGATCAATCGGACCGTCCTGCAAATGCAGCCGCATTCCGTCAGGAAGAAGCGCGATTTGCGGGAGCCGTTTCATGCGCGCCGCCCGGGAATGTAGGGCATCGGGCGGGTTTCGGTGTTGTCCTTCAACGACTCCAGCGGACGCACGTAATCCATGTGGCCGCCCAATGCCGCATAATCCGACAGTTTGAGCGTGAACTCGATCGGCGCCACCAGCGCCGGCGTCGGAACATAACCGAACGCGCCCGCCGGCATCTGCGTGACGTCGACCATGAAGGTGATGCCGCCGCCCGGCCAGACATAGACCGGCGCGCCGCCGCTGGTGACGCGTGTCAGCGCGTCCTTCACCGAGCGCGTCAGCCGCACCGGATTGTCGGTGACGCCGGCGCGTAGCGATCCGCCGGCCCCGCCCATGAACAACACCGTGCACAGCGCCGGCTCGCAATTCTCCTGAATGCGCTCGACCGACATTTTCAGGTCAGGCGGCATCTCGCGCTCGACCGGCTTCAGCTCCTCGTCGAGTTCGTAATACGCCGCATGTTCGCCGGTGGTGGAAACCATCAGCATGGTGAGGCCTGGCCGCGCCTCCTTCGGATCGAACGGGCCGAGCACCGACAACGGATCGGAAATCTTGGTGCCGCCCCAGCCGGTGCCGGGCTCGGCGACCTGAAAATATCGGCCCGGCGTCGAACGCCGGCCCTTCATCTTGATCCCGGTATCGGGAATATCCAGCAGCTTGCCGGCCTGATGTTCGCTGAGGACGCCGGTGATGTGGTCATCCACCACCACCACCTCATCGACCTTGCCCTGCCACTGCTTGGCGAACATGCCGATGGTGGCCGAGCCGCAGCCGACCCGCATGCGTTCTTCCGCGACGCCATTGACAACAGGCGGATAGCCGGCTTGCACCACCACGGTGGCGCCGCCGTCGATGGTGAGTTCGACCGGCTTGCAATTAGAGAGATCCATCAGCGCGTCGCAGGTGACGCGGCCTTCTTTCTTGGAACCGCCGGTGAGATGATGCACGCCGCCGAGCGACAGCATCTGCGAGCCGTATTCGGATGTCGTGACATGGCCGATCGCTTCGCCCTGCGCGCGCACGGTCGCGGTCTCCGGACCGAGATAGCGGTCGGTGTCGATCTTCACCTTGACGCCACAATAGCTGAAGATGCCTTCGGTCACGACCGTGACCATGTCGACGCCGTCGATCTCCGATGAAACGATAAAGGGCGCCGGCTTGTAGTCGGGGTACGTCGTGCCTGCCCCGATGGCCGTGACAAAGACCTCCGGCTGATGGACGATCTTGCCGTCCCAGTCGCCGGTGGCCTGAAACGGCACCAGCCGGCCACCGTGCTCAACCGTTCGCTCCAGCACGATATGCGGATCGACCCGCACCAGTTCGCCGTTGTGATTGGCATAGCGGTCGCAGGCGCCTGCCGCGCCCGGCTTGATGTAGCACATCACCGGGCAGGCATCGCAGCGGATCTTGTCGCCACCGGCGGCCGTCGTCGCATCGATCGTCATGAACAAGCCTACTCTCGGGCGGCTTCAATCATACCCTGTTTTCAGCCGCCGGGTATATTGTTCGTATACGAACGATCCTGCGCGCAGGCTGGAAACCTGTCAAGCGGTCGGGGAAGCGAAAAACCGCCATTGCCGAATAAAAAATCAATTGCCTCGCACCGTTGTTTATAAAGCGGGCAACGCTCTGCACCGCGGAACGGGCGGCTTGCACGTTTGTATACAAACGTTATCCTCCGATTAGGTTTGGATCTGACTTTGCAGTGCAATCGTCGGGGTTTTAGGGAGCACGATCACGATGCGCCTGACCGTTAACGGCAGGGTCCATGAT
>Ga0210410_10004359_pt1 | contig 12417 bp, 10 predicted proteins | sample IncBWC4MmetaG_FD_161058 | JGI IMG/M metagenome (GOLD analysis project Ga0210410, IMG submission 161058) | Forest soil microbial communities from Barre Woods Harvard Forest LTER site, Petersham, Massachusetts, United States - Inc-BW-C-4-M | ecosystem: Environmental > Terrestrial > Soil >... | reverse complement strand
CTTAGGTGTCAATTCGAGTTGGACCGTCTTTTTACTGTCTAGGTCGGGCTCGCCCAGCAGCGTGACCAGATAGTGCTTCTGCAATTCTCTTCCCTGCGTGCCGAAGCCGAGCAGCAAATATTGTTCGAACAGCGCGCGATTCTTGCCGAGGTTGTACTCCTCAACGCGTTTGAGCCCGGGATTGTAAATGTACAGGTTGTCGCCGGTGCGCAGAATGGTGCGGGGATCGGGCGCCTTCATTTCCAGCAACATCCTGTCGCCCCGAACGAGAATATGGCCGGTCTCCGTCGAGCGATCATTCACAACCACGGTGACCTTGGTGCGCTCGACGTCCGCCGACAGGCTGCGGAAATCCTTCGACTCTCCGTCCAATTGACGCAGAACACTTTCCAAGGAGACAGGCGCGTGATTTTGAAATCCGGCGGCTGAATTACCGACGATGAATGCAGAAAGCGCCGCCCAAAGCGCCAGCCGCGCTGGCCAATTCTTGCAAGTCAATACCTTCCCCCGTTTGCAAACGTGTTGCACAAAACCGTCATGATAGCACAGTGAGTTAGACGGAACGGCCCGATGGCAGGTTGCCGGGTTCCGGGTAAGAGCGGGCGAATTGTGCATGGCGGCTCAGGGATGGATGGTGACGTCGTAATACGTGACCGAGCCGTCATCGGCGCGAATGGGATCAATGCGGCGGACCTGGAATGTTTGGCCTTTCAAATTTTCCACAGCGCGCGCAAGAATATCGTGCGTTTCCCGCTCAAGCTCAGGGGTTGGTTTGGCGGTGCGTTTCTGCGCGGGCAGCATGCTGGCATCCAAGCGGTACGTGGTGGTCTGGTTGGGGGAATCCTCGGACACGAGCTGCACCGCCGAACTTGCCAGCGCGGTCGATTGCGGCTGGTCGTGAAACCACTTGGACGGCGTGACCAGGACAAACACGACGATGACGATGACCATCAGGTCGTACGGCCAGCTACCGCGTTCGTAGGACCAAAAAATCGTCCGCTTCAGACCTTGCCAGAGTGTGCCCATTTCAGTGCACGGACGTGCCGTCAACGACCATCCCGTCGCGCATGTGCAGAATTCGATGGCCATACGCGGCGGCGTCAGGGTTGTGGGTGATCATCACAATGGTTTGGCCCAAGTCCTTATTCAACTGGCGCAACATTCCGAGAACGCTCTCGGAACTTTTCGTGTCCAGGTTTCCGGTGGGTTCGTCGGCGAGCACGATTTTAGGCTCGGTGATGATGGCACGAGCGAGCGCGACGCGCTGCTGCTCCCCGCCGGAGAGCTCGGATGGCTTGTGATGCAACCGCTCGCTGAGGCCGAGCATGTTGGTGACCAGCTCGAAGCGGTGGGGATCGAAGCCGTCGCCGTAAATGTGCTGTGCAAGAGTGATGTTGTGGTGGGCGTCGAGAGTCGGCAGCAGATTGAAGCGTTGAAACACAAAGCCCACTTTGTGCCGCCGCAACAACGTCCGGGCAGAATCGCTCATCGTCGTCAGATCATTGCCGTCGAGCAGGACGCGCCCGCGAGTGGCCTGGGCGAGGCCGCCGATGACGTGGAGCATGGTGGATTTCCCGCAGCCGGACGGACCCATGATGGAGACAAATTCACCGGGGAGAATTTCGACATTGACGCCGCGGAGAGCCGGCACGTCCACCTTGCCGGTGCGATAGACCTTCCACAGGTTTTCGGTCTTTAGAATGGGTTCCAACACCGGCTCCCGGTCAAACAGCAAAACAGCAGGGAATGAAAAGATTCTAGACGCGTTTTGTATGGATGACCAGCGGCGACGCGGCCCATGGGATTACTCGTAGGCCAGCGCTTCCACGGGATCTTTGCGGCTGGCCATCCACGCGGGATACGAGGCTCCCAGCAGGCCGCCGACGATGGCAATCAGCGCGGCGCGAAGAATCCACTGCGGTGAAATGAGAATGGTTAGCGTGGGGAAGATCTTGATAAAGATGGTGCGCGTAAGGTAGCTGAGGCCGACCCCGGAAACGACCCCCGCCAGGCAAAGCAGCGTCGTTTCACTCAGTATAATTCTGACGATATAAATTTTTGAAGCGCCGAGCGATTTCAGCACGCCGATTTCCCGGGTGCGCTCGATGATGGTGGTGTACATGGAAAGGAAAATCACCAGGAAACCGATAGCAACGGCGATGGCGATCATGGTGTTGATAAAGGCGCCCAGGCCCGGAAGATTCGAGGAAGTCATCAGGGAAATAAAATCCTTGAGCGGGCGAATTTCGTAGCGCGGGAGAAGCTGGCGGATTTGATCCATCACCGCGGGGGTGTGATCGGTGCGGTCGCACTTGATGAAGAAGACGGAAGCCTTGTCGTGGGCTCCGGCCATTTCCTGCAAGGTGGGCATCATGACGAAGAGACGCGCGCCTTTGCCGTGCTCGACGATGCCGGCAACATGAAAATCGTGTTCGAGGATGTGCAGGGTCTGACCGACCTTGGTTTTTTTCGATGCCGAGTAAACGTCGTCCACCAAAATGTCGTTGCGGTCCTGCAAATCGTGACCGGAATGAAAAACGAATCCGCCCGTAACTTGCCGGAAGCTTTCCTGGTCAATGCCATAGACGATATCCAGGCCGTTGACGGAATTGAATTGCAGCAGCACCGGGGCCACGGCCTGCACGAAGTCCAGCTCCTGCAATTTGCCGGCAATGGAAATGGGCATGGGCGCGCCGCTGAAGGCCATAAACACGGATGCCGAGGGAGGCTGGACCATGATGTCCGCGCCCACGCCTTCGATGCGTTTGGCGGACTCGGACAGCAGGCCGCTTGTGAGGCCGACGACGATAATGACGAGGGTGACTTCGACGGCGACGGCAATGACGGTGATCAGAGTGCGCAGCGGCCGGTGCAGCACGTTTTGAACAATCATGTGCCGGATCACGGCTGCTCCTTCGCTTCTTCACCAACGTGCACCAGTTCAGACCCCTTGGGCTGCTCGAGGACGAAGCGGTCGGCGGAGATGGTTTCGTTGAGCGTCAGTTTCTTGATGGTGATCTCCAATTTGTAGTCGTCGCCCGGGCGGCTGATCGAGATTTGCCGCGGATAAATATTCTCCCCCGCGACTTGCCAGTCATTGTAGCGGACATCCGAAGTCACCTTGCCATCCCGGTCGTAGGATTGCAGGCGCACAACCTTCAAGTCCGCGCGGTCGAACCAGATCTTATTGTCGAGAATCCAATTCGTTCCAACTGGAACAGCAACACCTCCGGCGGTGAAGGTGCCGTCCAAGGACCCAAGCTTTGTCAACATATAGTAGCGCCGTGCCGCTTCATCTGCTTCCTCAAATAGCATTGGCCCCGCAATCGGCGTCCACAGCAAAGCGTCGACCAGGTGCTGCGGGCGGAGATTCTCGACGGGCTTCTTTGCCGGGCTCTGCACATAGGAGCGCCCTACGAGGAACTTGTTCTTCGAGGGGATGAAGATATGGAACTCCAGTCCGTCGCTGACCATGTCGAAGATGTTTTTGCCTACCACCGGGGCCTGACCAATCACACGGATGCTGGCGGGCTTGGAAGCAAGGATGAATCCATTCACCTGGTGATATTGCTCGATGACGCCGGAGTAGGCGGAGCCGGCGGTCAGCTTCATGGAGACGGTGGCGTTGAGGGACGTAACTGATTGCGCCTGTTGACTGTACCGGGCGATCAGGTCGGCCTTGGTGGCGGTCATGACCGGACCGGGAGCTTCGCCAGGCTTCACGACGGTCTTCTTGCTGACGGAGCAGCCGCCAGCCAACAGCACCACGGCTGCCATGGCAGCCATCCAGATTGAAGCGCGCCCTCTCAGTGTGAATCCCCCCGTAGGTTGAAACGATTCAATGTAGCAACCGGATTTGAGGGGTGTCAACTGAGTCGTGGGGCAAGGAGTTGGGGAAGTAAGCCCGGCCGGTGGGGTGGAGACGGGACGGGAGAGGCGAAAGGTAGTGCCCACCCCGAGGGGTGGCTTTTTGTGTCGATTAGACAGTACCACTGTTGTTTGTTTTGAGCGAGTTAGGGCGGGTTCTATTCGCGGAGTGTGTCGATTAGCCCTCCACAGATCTGGCGGGCAGGCCTCCACACTACTGGCGGCCAGGGAAGTGGAGAGGTTGGGGCGAAAGGATAACCAGGTTGTCACTCCCCCGGGGGGTGGCTTTTTGTTGCGATTAGAAAGTGCCGCCGTTGTTTGTTTTGATGGGGTTACGGGGATTCCGGTTTCCGAGGTGTTGCGATTAGAAGTGGAGAGCGCGAGGCGAAAGGGTAACCAGTTTGTCACTCCCCCGGGGGGTGTCTTTTTGTACCGACTAGAAAGTACCACCGTCGTTTGTTTTGTGTGGGTTACGTGGATTCCGGTTTGCATGTGTGTACCGCTTAGAAGTGCATGGGAGGGGGCGAGAGGTCGGTTGGAAGCGAAGGGGGCATAGGAAGCAGAGGATGCAGAGGAGAAAACCTGACATTCACAGCATGCCCGGCGGGCAGGGAGCGGGTGCAGTCCCTTGAGCGGTTGCGATAGTGAGGTGTGGGTCGTCATGAGAAAACAGCCCAAGGTAGCATTTTTTCAGGGACTCGTAAATTCGCAAAAATACGATGACGAGCGCGTGATCTGGAGCTCGTCAGGAGATGTCCGACAGTGAAGCGCGAAAAAGTACTACGTACAAGCCGCAACTGTGGCGAATCCTGACAGGGAGGCGGCTCTCCCCGGCGAAGAAGTGCTGCACCCCGACAAACACGGTCGGAGCGCCTCGATTGAGAGCATGAGGGCAGGCATAGACCTCGCCAACGGCTCTCGGCGGGCGAGTCGAGCTTCGCCCTAACAAAGCGGTGTTCCCTCGGCGTAGCTCGGGACAAGCTCGCCAGCGCACTCCAAAAAATCGGGGGCGGGCGGGGTCCGGGGGCAGCGGTGGCCATGGTCGAAGCCTGTGAGCGGGAGACCACAGGCAGGATTGCCTATGCCACTGTGAGGAAGAGCACAGATTGAAATCTGTGCTACCGGAAGCGATTCAATCAGTCGGCGAGGGGGGTGGAGTCGGCGGAGGGGGTGATGGGGTCGACGCCGCCGAGGGAGACCAGCAGGCGGCGGAGCTTGGCGCGGTCTTCGAGGCCCATGCCCACGGTTTCGAAGCCGGCCTGGTGAGAGCGGACGAAGCGGACCACGGCTTTCATGTTGATGGAGCGGAGGCCGGCGGGAATTTTCAGCGTGGCTTCGGTGCCCACGGGAATCTGCAAGTCGCCGCTGAGCAGGCCGCCATCGAGACTGAGGACGCTGATGGCGGAGGAATATTTTCCGCGCGCGGAGGTGATGACCGCGGGAACGTTGCGCGGGAGGCGAATACGGCGATAGCGGCGATGGCGGACAAAATCGCGCTCGCGGATGGGATCGAGCGGTGCCAGAGCCATTACCTTGGTGTCGAGCCCGGACTGCGCGAGAAACGCCTGCATCCATTCGGGATCCGGCTTCATGAGCGCCTGCGCGGCGGCCATGCGAATTTCATCGGGATACGCCCAGCCGAAAGTTTTGCGGGCTTCGACAAATTGGCGCAAATGGCCGGCCGCGGCCGGGGCGCGCATGCGGCCTAGAGCCTCGATGGATTTCACGCGCAAGTATTCGGAAGTATCGGGCAAGATTTCGCCCGCGGCGATGCGCAGCAGTTTTGTGGCAGTGTCGGGATCGCCGCACATGCCGATCTCATCGAGCGCCAGCGGCAGCACCATGGGATCAAACAGCTCGAGCGAATCGGCGAGCAGCTTGCCACGCTCGGGCGCGCCGGAAATGGAGAGCTGGCGAACCACGGCATCGTGGAAGCCGCGCTGCCCTTCGCGCAAACGAACCGGCAAGATGTCTTCGACAGCCAGGGGATCGAGGCGCGCCAGTAGGCCGACGACGGTGGCGGCCTTGGCGGCAGCTTCGTTTTTCAAGATTTCTTTCAGGTGACGAACGCACGGCGCGGCGACAGACTGAGCGAGCTCGACGACTTTCTCGCGTTCTGTGGCGCGGCCAGAGCGCGCCAGGCGCACTCCCAGGTGCTCGGCGGAAGTTTGCGGAACGCGCATAAGCACGCCCACGAGACCTTCCGGCATAGTCTCGGCAGCGAGCGCTTCCTCAATGAATTCGGGAATGCGATTTTCAACGCCGATGCGCGGGCGCAGGCTCTGCACCCAGCTGGGGCGAAATTCTTCGAGCTCGGCCAGAGAATCGAGGGCCTGCTGCATGGCGCGGTAGTAGCGGCGTGAAGCCGATTCCTGGCTCAAACGGACGAAGGCGGCGCTCAACAGCGTTTGGAGTTCGGGATCTCTTTCTTCGGCCATCTGCTGGCCGATTTGCGACAGTGCGTCCTGGAGGCGCTGACTGGCGGCCTTGCTGTAGAGTTCGGCGAGTTGTCCGAGGCCGATGGCGGCCTTCTTGCGCGCTTCCGCGTCTTTATTGCGAACGCAGGCGGCGTATTTCAGCAGAATGTCACCGGCAACGTCGGACTCGCCCCGACCGAGCAATTCTTCGACGTATTGCTGGACGTTGCGCGGTGGGATGCACCACGCTTCGGAGGAAGTAAGCACGCTGCGCTTGCCGGATTCCGGCACAGCGGCCCAGAACTGGCGGTCGAGCACGTCGGCGTGAGACTCGATGGACATCCCGGCATTGGTCAATTTTTCTTCGCGCGCTTTCAGCAATTTGCGCAGCGTTTCGAGTTCGTGGCCCATGCGGTCGAGCATCTGGCGCACGGCGTTGACGCGTACTTCGCCGCGCTGGAAACGGTCGAGGGCGAAGCGGATGGCGAGGTCTTCGGCGAGTTTGAGCATCGCGGCTTCGTCCATTTTTGCCGAGGGCGATTGTGCCGCGATTCCCGCGAGAGCCTGGCGCAGCGTGACCTGGGCATCCTGCGGGAGAGATGCCAGCTTGTGCTGCCATTCGGTGGCATCGAGTTGCGGAGTCTTGGAGGCTTGCGCTTCACCAAACTGGGCGAGAAGTTTCAACAAACTTTGAAGATCGGCTTCCTGAAGGCGCGAGATGGGATCCGCCCCGCCGGACCCGGCAATGTAACCGCCACCTGAACCGGAGCCACCTCCTGCGCCCGTCCCGCGACCAAAGCCTGCGCCTCCGCTATAACCTGTGCCGCTGCCAGTTCCAGCGCCTGACCCAAATCCACCGCCACCAACACCCGAGCCGGTGCCACCGCCGGCTCCTTCACCTGATGGGGCGCCTGATCCTGCGCCACCGCCTGTGCCCGGACCACCGGGGCCGCCATGCGAACCTTCGGCTGCGGCGATGAGCTGAATCATTTTTTCCGGGCTGCGGAACCAGTCCTGGATGCGATCGGTTTCCGCGCCAAGAGTTTTGATGGTCAGCTGCGCGGCGACGCGCGCTTCGGAGAAGCCGGCGTCTTCGGCGAAAAATCGAATTTCATTTACGTGAATGCCGGTCACTTGTTTTTGACCGAACAATTTTTCGAGGCGCTCGCTAAGCGTGCCGGCTTTCGGGCCGCTCTCCATGAAGGCTTTGACAAAATTTACGAACTCGTCGCGGTCCACGCTGGGAGTGAAGGAAATGCTGGCGACTCCTGCGGTGGTCAAGAGGTCTGCGAAGCTGCGCTCCGCGGGGGTGCATTCCAGGGGTTCGCCATTGAGCAGGAGCTGAGAACCGGAAGAACCCAGGAGCAGCCCTCCCTGGCTGGAGGCTTTCACGGCGTCCTGGAGTTCAATCCAAGTGGCTTCGAATTGGCCGGCCGAGCGGGTATGCTCTAAACCATAGAGCCGGGCGTACTTAAGCAGCACGTTCAGGCTGCGAACGAAAGCGCGGGCGTTCGGGGCTGTGGACTCGCTGGGCACTGTCAGCTCACTCGGAAGGGGCGACATCTCCTTGGCCTACCCTGAGTGTACTAGAACCATTGTTTGGGGGAATAGTACGAAGGGCCTAAGTTCCGCAAAGTGTAACGGGGACGGTTCAGGCGGGGAGGCGCATTTCAACTTTGAGGCCCTGAAGAACGGGACGAACTCGGCGGATTACTTCGCTGGCCCAGAGTTTTTCGCTGAGAAGAACCAGCGAACCGGCTTCGAAGCCGCAGACGGCGCAGAAATAATAATTTGCAAAGGATTTGTGGTAGGCGTCCGCGCCGCGACGGGCCAGTTCGCCTTCGAGCTCCGTGTCTCCCGTGGCGACCAGAGCGCCGGCGCGAGCGCCGAAGGTCTCGGCTTGAAAGCGACCGAGGAGAGCCTCGAACGCGGCAGGCTCCGGAGCGGGGATGACGATGGAGCGATGTGTGGCCTCGCGAAAATTGACTTGATGGCGCTGGCAGAAATCGCGGATGCGCTCGAGGTGGCTGAAAAAATCGAGGGCCCACGGTTCCGTGGCGGTGACGGCCAGCAAGACGCGGCTCCAGATTTTTGCAGCGTCAGGGCCGCGGGCCGGCTCGCGGTTCTCATCGGCTTCGACTAATTCGAGACCAACGGCGCGAACATCGGGGCCCAGGTCGAGCGGCTCGACATCCAGGAGATACACCTATTCGGCCTCGGGGCTTTCGGGAGGAAACTGTTTCTGAAATGCGGGAGATTGTTTGCGGACTTCCAGCCAATCGAAAAATGCGTCGGGAGTTTCGAGCCAAATGGCGAACCAGTGGGCGATTTCTTCTTTCTCAGCGCGCTTGGCGGCGTCCACTTTATGATTGCGGGAGATCATTTCGGCGCGGCGATGTCCCAGTTGCGCGACTTCGCGCACGCGTTCAGCAGCGGCGCGCTCGCCTTCAAGCGTGAATTTGCGAAACAGCTCATCGAGGCGAATGATGCACATTTCGGCTTCTTCGAGGGTGGAGAAGTGGAGCAGATCGCTGAACTCTTCTTCGTAGCGGCCTTCGGTGTCCGCTCGCGTGGAGAGAACTACGCGCATGCCGGCTTCCTGGAGGACCGAGACAATGTATTCGACGGAAGTTTTTCCCTGGGGTCCGAGGTGGGCGATGAGCTGGCGGCGGATTTGTTCAATTTCCGCCGGAGTGAAGCGTGGCTTGTCCATGCCACGGGCCACTTCAAGGATCATGGCACGCTTGGAGGGAGATCCTCCGGAGGGGTGCATGTCGGCGCGGCTGGCGTTCAAGAGGGACCTCGAGGTTTGGCCTTCTTCGGCTCCGGGTCTGTTGCTGCCGCCTGGTCCGCCAGCAACTGGCGATAGCGGGCGACATTGCGATTATGCTCCGCCAACGTCTTGCTGAAGAAGTGGCCGCCTTTATCGTTGGCGACAAAATACAAGAAATCGGTCTCCGCCGGCGCCAGAGCGGCTCGCAAGGAAGCCTCGCCAGGGTTGGCAATGGGCCCAGGTGGGAGTCCGCGGTGCCGATAGGTATTGTACGGCGAATCGAAGCGCAAGTCGCGAGAGCTGATATTTTTTTGCGGGCGGCCGGCAAGGTCGAGGGCGTACTGAATGGTTGGATCACATTGCAGCATCGAGCCGTGCTGCAAGCGGTTGTAGAAGACGCCGGCTACAAGCGGGCGTTCCTGGGGGCGGGGGGTCTCGCGCTCGACGAGCGAGGCCAGCGTCACCACCTGGTGCAAGGTGAGTCCCTGGGGCAATGCAGTGGAAGCAGGGGGCGCGACGGCCTCCCATATGGCTCGAAAATCTCCCACCATGCGCTTGGCGATTTGCTCGCAGGAAGTATGGCGGGTGAATTCATAGGTCGAGGGGAAGAGAAAACCTTCCAGGGATTCGGCGTCCGGAGCGATATCGGATATCGCCCCGGGATTGCGAGCAGCGGTGAGGAAATCTTCGCGGGTGCAAATGGCTTGCCGGTGCAGCTCGTCGGCGATGTCGAACATGTTCCAGCCTTCCGGGATGGTGACGGTGTGGACGAAAATTTTCCCGCCAGCAATTTTCCAGAAGACTTCTTTGGAATTCAGCGGATGGTCGAAATAGTATTCGCCGGCTTGCAGAGGTTTGCGCGGATGCCAGATGCTGAACGCTTCGAAGGCCACGCGATTGCGGATGATGTCGTTCTTCTTCAGGATTCCGGCGACGCCCCAGCGCGAGGTGCCGCGGGGAATATCCACGAAAACTTTTTCCACGGTACGGCCGCGGTAGGGACGGCTGATTTGCGAATCGAGCCAGCCGGCGAACCCGCCCATCGCAGCAATCACAAGTAAGGCCACAAGGCCGAGGCGGCGCATGGAGGATTATTCCGTTTCCGCTGAGGAGCGGGAGTATGGAGTGCGGCGGCGATCGAGGTATTCGCGGAGAAGGAGTGCGGCGGCGACGTCGTCAACGGAGGTGCGCTTGCGTCGCGAGGAAGATTTCATTTCGGCCAAGGTTTGTTCGGCCTCCCAAGTTGTGAGTCTTTCGTCCACGAGTTCAATCTCAATGCCCAGCGCCGTCCGGAGGCGAGCAGCAAAGCGCCCGACTTCCTGCGCCATTTCACCAGCTTCGCCGGTGATGTGCAACGGATGGCCTAGGAGGATGTGCGCGACTCCGTACTGGCGGCAAATTTCGCGCAGACGGCGCAAATCCTGGCGGCGATTCACGCGCGAGAGGGTCAGGAGCGGCTGGGCGGTGATGCCTAGCTCGTCTGAAAGTGCCAGTCCTATCCTCTTGCGGCCGTAGTCGATCGCCAGAATGCGTGCAGCTTTGCCGTCCGATGCGGTTGCGGTGCTAATCCCCCGTGCATTTGCACGCGATGTTGCTGCCATCCTTCGTCTATTATACGTGAGTGGCGGGGTTGGCCGGAAATGGGCGCTTCTGGAGGAGTTCCGGCGATTGGGGTCAAGTGGAACGCACTAAGGCTGGCGGCCGCGCTGGCCGTTCTGCCACTGGGACCATTTGAGACCGGCATTCTGGTCCAGATGATTTTCCTTCAGGGTGAGTTCCACTTCCGCGCGGGAGAGGCGCAGTCCGACGCGCTGCTCGCGGTCAGCCAGTGCGTAGGCGGCGATGGCGGCAATGGCCACGTGGCGTTTCAATTCCGGGATATCAACTTTGTCGAAGGTATCGGATGAGGCGTGGTAGTTGAGGATGTAGTTGGACGGCTCCTGGTAGGCGACCAGCGTAGGCACTCCCTCCAGCAGGAAATCCAATTCATCGGTGCCCGTTTCGATGTCGAAAGTGAAGTCTTTCACGCCGAGTGCGGCAGCCGGAGCGAGTGCCTCCTGGACGGCAGGCAAAATGTCTTTCCTGCCGCCGAGCCAGAAACCGGTAACGGCGCCATTGCCGCCGTCGAAAACTATCGCGGCGATCATGCGGTCGAGCTCGGCGCGATGGGCCCGCGCGTAGGCCCAGGAACCGAGCATGCCCTGCTCTTCCCCGGTGAACAAGGCGAAGCGGATGGAGCGGCGCGGAGGCACGCCGGTAGCGCGAATCACCCGAGCGGCGTCGATTACCAGCGCGGCGTTGCAGCCGTTGTCGAGCGCGCCGGTGCCCAGGTCCCAGGAATCCAGATGAGCACCGAGCAGGACGAATTCATCGGGCTTTTCGCGGCCGCGAATTTCGGCGATGACGTTTTCTGACTGGACAGGTCCGGTGATGTGGTTGGGCATGTCGAAGTGCACGCGAACCCTTTGCGCGGCGGCAAGAAAGCGCGCCATTCTTTCGGCATCTTCACGCGCCAGGACGGCTTGCGGAAGCTGGTCAATCTGCCCGGCGCCGGCGACGGTGTGCCGGTAAAGAAGCAGGTTCGGGCGCGAAGACATCCAAAGCAGCGCCACAGCGCCAGTGTCGGATGCGCGCTGGGCGATGCCCGCCATCACGCTGTATTCCTGTCCGAGATCGTCCCAGGTAACCAGAAGTTTCGAATGCACCAGGACAATCGCGCCTTTGGCGGCCGCGCCAGCCTTCGCAAATCCCGCCGCGTCGCCATCCCCGGCGTCAACGACGTCGGCCGTGATGCCACCCTCGGGAGTTGGTGAAGACCACGCAATCGAGACCAGGCGAACGGGAAACGGCTCTGGCGAAAGAATGTCGAACCGGGTATGGCCCTCGCTCCAGTCGGCGGGAATCTGGAATTTTTCGGTGTGAACTTCATCCACTCCGGCGCGCCGGAGGGCTTCGACCGCCCACCCAACCGCGCGGTCCGCAGCAGGCGAGCCGGTGACGCGGCCTCCAATGCTGTCGGTAAGGTAGCGAAGGTTCGACTCCAAGGGGGACGTGCTGGCGGCGCTCTGAATCATGGCAGGCGCAAGATCGGCGCAGGAGGTATGGATGGAGCAAACCGCTTCGCTTGAGGGTGGCTGCCGGAGGAGTGGTGGCGGCTGAGTCGGGGAAATCTGTGCTCGTGCGGCAACTGCAAGACATAGCCCAGCCGCGAGAGTGATGACCGCACGGGCGCCTGTCGAATGAATGTGTTTCATGATGCTCCTATGACACCGCCGGGATTTCCACAGCTAGTACCCTAGACGCAGGGAGTCCGGGAATAGATATTCAGGCCGGATTATAGCCGTGCAGCCGCTCAGTTGC
>Ga0210410_10004358_pt1 | contig 12417 bp, 10 predicted proteins | sample IncBWC4MmetaG_FD_161058 | JGI IMG/M metagenome (GOLD analysis project Ga0210410, IMG submission 161058) | Forest soil microbial communities from Barre Woods Harvard Forest LTER site, Petersham, Massachusetts, United States - Inc-BW-C-4-M | ecosystem: Environmental > Terrestrial > Soil >... | reverse complement strand
ACCGTCCGTGACGAGTGCCGGTATCGTGACGGATGCCCACCGCCCGGCAGGCAGCGGATTGCCTCTCTGGTTATTCCGCATGATCGCCCCGTCGTAGGGGAGCGTGTGCGCAACGGCTTTAAGCTTTGACCACACAGGTATCATCAGTGGCATCAACGCCCTGACGAAGCCAGGAACTCCGACCGACTTCAGGAAGAGCTTGACTGCATCGCTTCGCCGATCTGCAGCGACCGCCGCGCTGATCCGATCCCAATCGTCTTCGGTTGTGGGACGGGTGTCGTCCACGATGAACGGCGCCTCGTACAACGCCAGCTTCTTGATGCCACTGAGGCGATTCGCCGCTTCCAGTGCAAGAACTGCGCCGGAGGACATGCCCCAGACAAGCGCCGTCCCACCCGCTTCGCTCAGGAGCGTTGCGATGTCTTCGACCTCTCGCTCCACCGCATAGGGCGCCGTATCACCACTGCCGCCTCGACCTCGACGGTCGTAGGTGAAGACGGTGAAGTGCTGTGCCAGAAGCTCAGCCAGTTCCCCGCTCTGACCCATACCTCGGTAGCAGAGCGCGCCATCGATCAGAATCACAGGCGGTCCGTTACCGATTCGATCGAATGCTATCGCCGTGCCGTCCTTCGAGAATACTTTTCCCGCAAACGGGGAAGTCGCCTCCTGCACAATCTTTAGGACTCTCCCTTCGGTAGCTTCTAAAACTGTCATCTGCATAAATCCTCCTATTTCATCTTTCGCTCGGCCCCTACAAAATCCGCGCCCTCGTTCAACATGCTGCTCGGCTTACGCGAGCGTGGAGAGGTATGCCGCGAGGTTTTCTAGGGTTTGAGCCGTGCCGGCATCAATGCGCATCTGGAGCAGAGCGTCGCGATCCTGGTTCGTCGCACACTCAATCGTCATCGTCAACTTCGTTTTCTTCCCATCCTCGGTGAAGACCAGCGTCCCAACCGGCTCGGGACTGGACGGAAACATCCGTACGGTGAAGACGAGCTTTTCTGGCGGGGCGATTTCTCGGTAGATGCCTGTGAACGAGTGCCCCTCACGACCATCGGGAGCGCGATGGACCCAACGAAAGGCTCCGTTCGGCCGCAGCTCGATTTCACAAACGGCGAGCGGTACGCCGCTCGGATCCCACCAATGTGCGACGTGTTCGGCATTAGTCCAGGCCTCGAAGACAACCGCGCGCGGCGCATCGAAGATGCGCGTTATCACGATTTCGCGGTCGGTGGGAGTTGCAATTTTCACCGTTGCGATGTTCTTCACTGGTGATTTCTCCTTATCGCTTCGTGCGTCCACGTGTTTTCTGCTTCCTTTGCATCTCTTTCAGGTAGTCGTCCAAGCTGGCAAATTTCTGCTCCCAAAAGCGGCGAAAGGGTTCAAGCCACTCAGCGATATCCTTGAGCGGGACGGCCACGAGCGTACGCGGACGCCGCTGTGCATCGCGCGTACACATAACGAGGCCCGCTCGTTCGAGTACATGGAGGTGCTTAGAGATAGTCGGCTGACTTAGGACGAACGGCTTCATAAGCTCCGAAACATCCGCGTCTCCCAACGCGAGACGGATGAGGATCGCGCGTCTCGTGGGATCTGCCAGCGCGGCGAAGGTCAGGCTCAGACGGTCGGCATGCCCATTCATCTCCATATGGCTATATTGCCAGACAGCGATGTAAGCGTCAAGTCGAGATGAGAAAGCTAGACTGTTACCAATCAATTAAGAACTTCTTGACTAAAATAATGTGTTTGCGCTATACCCAGTCAGGTGGTGTCTCTATGCAGGCATCCACGACTGTCGGGAAGATCAACTCCAATACAAAACTCAAGCAGAAGCTCGCTTTCGATGCACAAGCCTTTCTCGATTCGACCGGTGTAGCGAGAAAAGTTGTGGCGTATCGAAGGTCCGAGAAGGTCTACTCTCAAGGTGATCCCGCCAAAGGTGTGAAATACATCCAAAAAGGGGGTGTAAAGCTCGCCGTCGTTAATGAAGTCGGCAAAGAGGCAGTCGTGGCGATCCTCGGACCGGGCGACTTTTTTGGCGAGGGCTGCCTGGCAGGTCAGCCTGTTTGTATGGGGACGGCCACGGCCATTACCGCCACGTCCATACTATTTATTGAAAAAAACGAGATGATTCGCGTGCTCCACGATGAACATGCTTTCTCCGACCGCTTCATCTCTCATATGCTGGCCAGGAACATCCGAATCGAGGAGGATTTGATCGATCAGCTTTTTAACTCGAGTGAGAAACGGCTGGCCCGCACTCTTCTATTGCTTGCGCGTTACGGTAAAGAAGACCAGCCCCACAGAATACTACCCAAAGTATCGCAAGAAACGCTGGCGGAAATGATTGGCACAACGCGGCCACGGGTGAATTTTTTCATGAACAAATTCAGAAAACTCGGCTTCATTCAATACAATAATGGAGCACTGCAGGTCCACAGCTCCCTCCTCAGTATTGTCCTGCACGAATAAGCACCCTTCGCGCTTATTCGAAAGCGGCATACTTCCAGATCACTCTTAGCAACACGGCTTTCACTCGGAGCGTCGCCAATTTGAGAAAGTGGCACTCGTCCAACAGGATCTTGTATTCCCCCTTCACATGGAAAGGGCTGAGCAATGAAAGCTCGCGGTGGAGAACCTCGACTTGCTCTTTCGTCATCGCCTCATCCGGAATGTTCGCACGCCGCTGCGCCATAACGGACAGATCTCATCTATGCGCTTTTCATTCGCCTCCCTGACCCAGCTTCGATATTAGAAACGAGGCCGCACATCCATCACTCTTTCTTCTCCGATATCTCTATCCCCAAGACGACTCCCGCGAGCGTAAAGCCCGCCGCCAAGACGGTAATAACGTAGCTTGCGATATTGGCCCTTCGCGCCGAATGCTCCTCTTTTTCCCGCGCCTCCTTTGCTGCCTGCAATGTCTTGGAACCAAGTTCTTGAGTGTCGGTGAGGATCGCACTGCATTTCGCATCCACGGCCATCGCTCTCTCCCAGTACGATTCACCTGGTTTCGTATAGGCAACAATAGAATCCAACAGGGGCTGGGGCTTCATGGTTTTGACCTCCGTCCAATCAGCATCGAATTCTTTTATTTTTCCCTGAATGCGAGCTCTTTCATCTTTCTCCGCTTGGTTCTCGGGAAGCTTTCTTGCCAGACGCATCGTGCTATCGAGAATCAGCTCTGCATCGCGGACCTCGCCGTCGACCGTCGTAACCCACCGACCGTCCTTATCGGTCATGATCCAGCCTGACGTCTTCGTCGAATTTGAAGGCTGCAGCACATCGATCTCCCTTCCCGCGTGCTTAATAAAATTGTAGATACGTTGATTTTGGGCTGTGAGGACGAACGTGTCCTCCGCGCGGTCGATCGAGTCCGCAAGGGATTTCACATGATCGCGATAATCGTCCTTGACGGCGAACGACACAATCACGAAGAATGCGCTGACCAGCGCAAAAACAAACTTTGCGTTTCCCTTCCACCATTTCTTCGCATCTTCGCGCGATAGCGACTTCAACTTCTTTTTCAGTTTCATGCTGCCTCCACGTAAGGACAAGCGTTTTCCAGGTTATCCCCACCTCTCGCTGGACGGGTTATGGCGGTATTATACGATTAAAGAAATCGAGTCGAAACGAAGCTCTCCGAAGAGCACATGAAGTTTATCGACTAGGCGGCGTAGTTTGCAGGTACTAGAGAGGCCTGGCGTAAGTTTCAGCAGCCAGGCTCGTGTCTTATCACTCGGGTTATTAAGTATCTCGAAGGAATAAAATTATGCAAAAACGCAAACTTGGAAAAAGCAATCTTGAAGTGTCGGCCATCGGGCTCGGCTGTATGGGAATGAGCTTTTCCTACGGCCCGCCGAAGGACAAGCAGGAGATGACCGCCCTTCTCCATGCCGCCATCGAACGAGGCGTCACATTCTTTGACACCGCCGAAATATACGGCCCGTTCTTGAACGAAGAGCTTGTTGGCGAAGCACTCGCAGCGTACCGCGGGAAGGTAGTGATCGCGACCAAGTTCGGGTTCGACATCAGTCCCGGCAAGGATCCTCGTGGGATGACGGGTGCGGCGCCCGGTCTGAATAGCCGGCCGGAGCACATCAAGGAGGCTGTCGAAGGCTCGCTCAAGCGGCTCAGGGTAGAGGCGATCGACCTGCTCTATCAGCACCGCGTTGATCCGAATGTACCAATCGAAGATGTCGCTGGAACGGTGAAGGAATTGATTCAAGCAGGCAAGGTCAAGCACTTCGGACTCTCTGAGGCAGGCGCGAAGACGATCCGTCGCGCGCACGCCGTTCAGCCTGTGACTGCTCTCCAGAGTGAATACTCGCTGTGGACAAGAACTCCCGAGAAGGAAGTCATTCCCACGATCGAGGAACTCGGAATCGGCCTCGTGCCGTACAGCCCTCTGGGCAAAGGCTTCTTGACGGGAGCAATGACCGAAAACACGAAGTTTGAAAGCACCGACTTCCGTAGCACTCTGCCGCGCTTTACGCCCGAGGCGCTCAAGGCGAATCAGGCCCTCATCGATCTTCTCGGCAGCATCTCGCGCGGGAAGAAAGCAACTCTTGCGCAGATTGCACTGACTTGGCTGCTTGCGCAGAAGCCATGGATCGTTCCGATTCCGGGCACGACTAATCTGAACCGGCTGGAAGAGAACATCGGAGCAGCGGCCGTCGAACTAACTCCCGATGACCTGCACAACATCGATGCCGCCGCCTCGAAGATCAAGGTGGAAGGTGCTCGGTACCCCGAGAAGCTGGAGAAAATGACGGGTCTGTGAAGGGCAAGAGTTAACGAAAGCAGAGCGTTGTGCGAGTCGGCATCTTGGGTTCGAGATTGATGGGCACAAAGTTCGGAAAGATCTTCGCGCGTGCCATCTTCAGTTACGTACGAAGCAAGGACAAACTCAAGCGGCTGGCGCGCGAGGCACAAACCAATGTGCGCCCCGGCATGGGGGTGTCATGAGTAACAAAAAGATTTGGTTTATCACCGGAGCCAGCCGTGGCATGGGCGTCGATTTCGCCAAGGCCGCCCTGGCGGCCGGCCACGCGGTTGTGGCCTCTGGCCCGGACAGCGACCGCGTCGAAGTTCGGCCTGGAGGGCTGGATGGAGTCGCTGCACGCCGAGGTCGCGCCGTTGGGCATCACCACCACTATCGTCAATCCGGGGTTCTTCCGCACGGAGCTCCTCACGGAGCAATCGACGAACTACGCCGAGCCGTCTATCGGGGACTACGACGAGCGCAGAGCGAAGCAGCTCGAGTTTTGGAAATCCCAGAATGGCCAGCAATCCGGCGGCCCGGCGAAGCTCGCGCGAGCGCTCATCGTCTTTGCGAGCCAAGGGCCACCGCCGCGCCGCTTTATCGCCGGCGCCGATGCCATTGCCACAGCGGAGCAGAAGGTCGCCGATCTGAAGACGCAGATCGACGCTGAGCGGGACCTCTCGACGTCACTCGCTTTCGACTAAGAGCCCGCCGCGGACGATGTAGATAATTTTGAAAGGTGATCAGCATGTCCATCGAAACGAATAAGCGCATCATGCACCGTCTCATGGAGTTCATCAACACCGCCAGTGAGAAATAAGCCGCGGAGCTTATTTCGCCGAAGGTAGTATTCCAGGTTCCGGGACGACCTGAGCCCCTGCAGGGTCCGGCTGGGTATCTCGAAATCATTGGAATGATGCAAGGCGGGTTCCCAGACATCCGCTCCGGGCGCCTCAAGCGTAGAGTCCGCCGCGCGGGCGGCTTCGTTCAAACACCGTAATCGGAAACTTAATCTCAACGATGTCCGGTAACGCGTGCGGGTGCTGACAAGGTTTGTGCGCACAATTTCACCAGAAACTACTCTAGCTTCGCGTACTCGGCCTTGGCCTGCTTGAGAATTGGGATGTCGTGGTCAGCGTCTTTCCAGAGCGCGAGGAAATCCTGATAGGCGGCCTTGGCTTTGACGCCATCACCCTGCAGGGCGTAGGCGCGAGCAAGTGCGAACTGTGCAAGCGAGCCGATTGGTTCAGTCTGAACAATCCCGCGATGGGCAAGAATCTTCTGAAATTCGGCAACGGCCTGTGTACCTTGTTTCGCTGACACATACGCCAGCCCGCGAACATAAACGGGATACATGCTAAGACTCATGGAAATATTGCTGGGTGAACCGAGTTCATAAGGACGCGCCGCTTCCAGGATCTCGATCGCTTTGGCGAGATTTCCATTGTTAATTTGAAGAATGGCGTTGACAGTCGGCAGATAGTTAAATTGGACCACGGTATCCTCAGGAAAACGGCGCGCCAGGTCATCCATGCGTTTCGTTGTCTGCGCCAGGGAGTTCTTGCTAGTATCCGTGAGAGCAGAGGCAAGGGCAATTCCATATTCGACATCGCGGGGAGTGGCTAGTGCCAAGGCCGCCGAGGCGCGCTGCTTAGCTTCGGCTGGATTGCCAAAGAGGGCTTCACGAAGCGCGGCATCGGCTTCGTAACCTGCTGCGGTTTCCTTTTCGCCCTCCTTCAGCGCGGAGGCCACGGCCTGGCGGGAGAACTCGCGGGCTTTGGCCAATTGCCCGTAGTAAGCCGCGACGTCCGCCTCAGCGGCGATCAGGGCATCCTCAATACCAGGCTGATCCTTGGCCCAGTTCACCTGTTTGGCCATCTCGGAGGTGTCGTTCTGGAGGAAGCCAAGCTGGTACAAACCCAGGTGCAAGGTCGGGGAGTCAAGTTTTTTGGTTTGCACCTCGACAGCCAAGTTCCTGGCATCCTCGAAATGGTTCGTTTCGATGGAAGCTGCAAAAAGATTGGTGAGGGCCAGCGCGCTGCCGGAGTCCAGCTGCACAGATTGGGCCGATCCAACCAAGCTTTTGTCGAATTGTCCGAGAGTGCCGTAGTTGGCGTCGCGGTCAACTCGAGCCACTAAATCACGCGGATAGGTTTCTACCCACAGCTCCAAAGCATGGCGAGCCTTCTCCAGATCGCCGGTAGCAAACAAATGGTATTGAGACTCAATGGCCAGGCGCTCTCGTTCGCTGACATGATCGCGCAGGTCGTAGGCTCTCTTCGCATAATCCGCGGCTTTGGCAGACTCTCCGAGGTCGTAGGAGCAGGTCGCGAGCGCCGCATAGGCGATAGCGAAATTTGGATCGAGCCGGACGGCCTTTTCGAACTGAGGAATTGCCGCGGTGAAGTCGCCTTTCCCCATCTGACTGACCCGGCCGCGGCTGAACGCTTGCAGAGCATCCAGGGACGAAGTTGTGACCTGATCGAGCGGGGTATCAAACTTTTCAGCTGTGGCAATGGATTCGCCCAGCTTTTCGCGCATCTTGCTGGCGGCTTGACTGAGCGCTTTTAGCACCTGCTCCTTGCCATCAGCGGTAGCTTCCTCTCGCGCCGCGGTGTCGCCTGTGTGGCAATTCACGGCGCGCAATTCCAGAACATATTGTCTGCCCAGACTGGCAATGGAGCCGTCGAGAGCGGCGACACTTCCGGCGCGCTGGCAGAGTTCTCGCGCAATCTCCGGTGTGATGCTCTTGTCAGGAGACTGACCCATGAGCCGTAGAGTTTGCTGGATGCGTCGTTCGGAGACGAGGCTCAAGAATGGCGACTGTTCGAGTTGTACAGCCAACCCCTGTCGCAGTGTCTCGTCAAACACGGGATCGCCGGTTCTATTCGCAAAGTCGGCGAGGACAATGGTGTCTTTCGCGCCCAACGCAGCTGCACGCCGTGGGTAAAAGTGAACACCAACTGCAACAATGACGATCGCCAAAAGCGCCGTCAAAACGAGTCTCCAGCGCTTCCGCGCCACTCGCTTGAGGCGCCATCCGGTCCTGCCTGCGACGCCTGAAGAACCGGACAAATGTTCCGCAGTCTCTTGCCTGAGGCGTTGCAGGTCCGCGCGGATATCGGCCGCTCTCTGGTAGCGCAGTTTGCGATCCTTCTCCAGTGCAATGCTGATGATTTCTTCTAACTCCGCGGAGACCAGTTTGTTCAGGCGCCCTGCTGGCGCAGGCGCCTTGTTTAATATCGCCTCGTGAACAACGGCCGCCGTGTTGCCCGGAAACGCCAGACGGCCCGTGGCCATCTCATACAGCAAGGCACCGAAGGAAAACAGGTCGGTGCGTGTATCGAGTTCCTCGCCTCGCGCTTGCTCTGGCGACATGTATGCGATGGTACCCACAGTGGATCCCGGGCTCGTCAACAGCGCCGTCTCTTCCGCTGTCGGCATAGTGGATAGGCCCTCGTCTCCAGAGACACGCTTGACCAATCCAAAATCGAGAATCTTGGCATGTCCCGCCTTGGTGACGAAGATGTTCGCTGGCTTGATATCGCGGTGAATGATTCCCGCGGAATGTGCGGCGGCGAGGGCATCCGTGATCTCAATGCTTAAGTCCAGTGCTTGGTCAAGTGGCAATGGTTTATGCGCGATAAGATGCCTCAGCGTAGCTCCGTCGATATACTCCATCGCGATAAACCGGTAGCCGCCTTCCACGTTCGCGTCATAAATGGTGCAGATGTTTGGATGGTTCAACGCGGAAGCTGCTTGTGCTTCTCTCTGGAACCGCTCCAGCGCCAAAGTGTCCTGAGCCATGTCGCCGATCAAAAACTTCAGCGCGACCATCCGGTGCAGACGGACATCCTCCGCCTTATACACTTCTCCCATCCCCCCGCCCCCGAGACGTTCCAGAACGCGGTAGCGCGAGATGGTCTGTCCGGTGAGTGAAGAGGAGTCCGCCATTTGGCGCACATCTTAGGTTGCGCCAGAAGGCAAGTCAACGAAGAGGGACAACTTGCAGGCTAAGTGTCGCGGGGTCGCTCCCGCCTCATCCGAGTTTGGGCGCGTCCTTCTTGGCTCTCTCTGCAAGGGCTATCTCGTTTCGTTCTGAGAGGTTCGCTCGAGCGCAGGACTGAAGCGAAAAATCCTTTGGCCTGAAGTGAAGAGTTGAAGCGCGCTTCTGCTGGTCTTTCGTCTGTTGCATTCGATTCTGGCCCCCGGCACCCCTGTAACAGCGACACTCCGGAGCAAATCCCACGTCCCTGATGTGACGTATATCCAGCCTTCCGGAGTGAGGGCGATTTTCTGGACGTGCTTCGCGATCTCCGCCGGTGCGATTCGTGGCTGCCCTGTCAACATCGACTGTAAGTGTTCGAGCCGACCCTCAACGGTTTGTGAGGGTCAATCTGGAGGCCGATGGACGGATTGGGTTCTAACGCGGTAAACCGGAGAAGTCGAACCCGTCGAACCCAAGATCAGTTTGGCGGATATCCGGTAGGCGTATAATCGTTCATCAGCACGGCAGGAGGTGCCGACATGGCCAAAACCAAACAATTTACAATCTCAGTTGACAATCAACCCGGTGCAGTCGCAGGAATCGCGAAAACACTAGGGGATGCCAAGGTAAATATTCTCTCTCTCTTGGGAACTGCGCAGGGCACGGCCGGAACGGTTCAGCTCGTCGTCGACGATGCGCGGCGCGCCAAGAAAGCCCTCGACGCGGCCCGGATCGCCCACACGGAAACTCCTGCGGAACAGTACGAACTGTCCAACAAGCCGGGTGCGTTGGCGCAATGTCTCGAGAAGCTCGCCGGGAAAGGCGTCAATCTGAATTCCGTTCACGCCACTGCCGCGAAGGGCGGCAAAAAGGCTGTCGTGGTCTACACCGTGGAAGCTGCCGCACGAGCCGCCACCGCGTAGGATCGGCTCTTTCTTTCCCTTGTTATTCCACCCGAGCCGGCCTGCGCCCACCAAGCTCTCCACTTTTGAAAATTCTCGGGAGTTGCGCGGGCGGCAACCTCAAAGTAAACTTCACCACGTCCTGATTGCGTCGCAAAATCGGACGAGTGCCCGGTCAGATTTTGCGTCGGCGTCCACATGGATTCCGCGTTAATCAAGCATGTGGACTACTTCCGCGTGGTATGTTATCTGATAGAGAATTGTGAATGGTGGACCATGGCGAGCGACTACTCGGTCTACCTTTTCCATACCCTATACTGAATAGAGTTGGGTTCTCACCGTGGACCACGAACAAGCTGTCCAATATCGCCTACAGCTTGATTCTCGTACGCCATCGGTGGTGGACGATGCACAGATCAGGCAGTTCATCCATGATGGGTTCGTGAAAATCCAGGGGGCTTTTCCGCGTGAGCTTGCAGACAAGAGCCGTTCCATCCTCTGGCGGGACACGGGCTGCGATGAGGCCGACCCAACAACGTGGACGAAGCCGGTGATCCGCCTCGGTATGTATGAACAAGCGCCGTTTACCAGAGCCGCCAATATGCCAGTCCTGCACAAAGCATTCGATCAACTTGTCGGTCCAGGCCGATGGCAGCCTCGAAGCGACCTCGGGACGTTCCCGATTCGATTTCCGTCGCCCGACGATCCAGGAGACGCGGGTTGGCACGTGGATAGCAGTTTCCCTCCTGACCTCGGTGATACCAATGATTTTCTGAACTGGCGCGTCAACGTGTTTTCGAAGGGAAGAGCCCTGCTGATGCTGTTTCTTTTCTCCGATGTTGGCGAAACTGATGCGCCAACCCGCATTCGCGTCAGGTCGCATCTCGATGTCGCAAGGATTCTCGCTCCAGCGGGGGACAACGGTTTATCGGCGAGAGACCTAGCCGCTGCGGAGGGTTTTGCGGAAACGGCTGCGCGGCGCGAGGTGCTCGCGACAGGCGACGCAGGCACCGTCTACCTGTGCCATCCGTTTCTGGTGCATGCGGCTCAGCAGCATCGCGGTTCCCGCCCGCGCTTTCTCGCACAGCCACCTCTTGTGCCGGCTGGGCCTTTTCTTCTCAACCGCCCGGATGGAGCGTACTCGCCTGCCGAGCAAGCCATCAGGATCGCTTTGCAGAACGGTTGAGTCGGCAATCCGAGAACTATGCCAGTGCCTAGCGGTCCCTCTTGTAGAAGTAGCGGTCACTTGGCTGTGTAGCGGCGTACTCGGACTTCAAGTGCCCCACTAGCATTCGAGGAAGTGAGCAAGGCACTAGCGGGTGGTGGAACTCCCAACAAAGGCCCAGACACCGACTCACACCCGCTGCCTCAAGCACTCGTTCTTCCAAGCCATTGGTGCCAGGCTAGAAACTACGATCGCAACTCGGTCGACCCACGACATCCCCCGGTTTTGCCCCTCCTCCTGCGCAGTTCCCGTTCCCAAGTAGATCGCTGCCGGGCATCGGATCACCTGCAAGGAATCTTGGCCAACACGCCAAAGCAGCGTTCAATTTGATGGCGGCGGTCAAAACCGACCATTTCTAGAGGTGTTTTCAGCGACTCAGCCGCATGAAGGCAACCGAATCATCGATGAGCGACCCGAGACTTATGGAGCGTGTTATGGGAATCGAACCCGCGTCCGAAACTTGCGATGTCAATAGGCATCCTGGTTCTCTTCTCTCTACATAGGCAAGAAAACATGATGCTCATGCTGCTAAATCGAACCGAAAGGTCGATGCAGAGGCTGTTACGTTCGATTCTGGCACCCGGCTCCATCCATTTGCGTCGCCTCTGCAAGCTTACAAGCGAGTCCGCTCGAGTCGTCTTCCGTCAAAACCATTTTCATTTGCCCAAAGGGTAACGGGACTTTGCGATCGAGCAATGCGAATTGAAGAATCCAGAAGTGCGGAAATGGGATGATCCTAGGTGTAATATAGTGGGCGCGCCGCAACTTGGCAGTCCGCAGAGAGCCGGGGAGAGTAAGTGGTGCTGAATCAGGGCGTTCGAAGACTGATATCGCTGCTCGACAGAGGCGTTCCATGCTTGCTTGGGGGATGGCTCTGTCTGGGCCTCTTCGCTGCTGCTCAGTTTGGCGAAGCAAAACCGGCTCCTGCTCCAGAAGAAAACCCCAAAAAGCTCTCCTTTAATGACACGATCCAACCAATTTTGTCGGAAAACTGTTATGCATGCCATGGTCCGGATCCGGGGGGGCGGAAAGCGGGCCTGCGGCTGGACCGCGGAGAATTTGCGTTCGCACCTCATCAGGATTCTCACGAGAAGTATGGGCCGGCCATTCTTCCCGGCAACCCGGACAAAAGCCCGCTGGTCCGCCGGATCGAAACGAAGAATGCGAAGGATCGCATGCCGCCGCCGGAGGCGCACAAGACACTAAAGCCGGAACAGATCGCGCAGCTGAGAGAATGGGTGAAACAGGGGGCACAGTACGAGGAGCTCTGGTCATTCCTTCCACCAAAGCATCAGGTGATCCCTGCGGTAACGCACGGCGAATGGGTGCGGAACGCAATCGACAACTTCGTGTTGGCGCGGCTGGAAAAAGGAGGATTGACGCCTTCTCCTGAAGCGGATCGGCGGAGCTTGATCCGGCGGGTGACTTACGACTTGACAGGGTTGCCGCCAACCCCGGAAGAAGTGGAAGCGTTCGTGGCCGATTCCGCGCCCGACGCGTATGAGAAGGTTGTCGAGCATTTGCTGTCCAGTCCACG
>Ga0210410_10004356_pt1 | contig 12422 bp, 10 predicted proteins | sample IncBWC4MmetaG_FD_161058 | JGI IMG/M metagenome (GOLD analysis project Ga0210410, IMG submission 161058) | Forest soil microbial communities from Barre Woods Harvard Forest LTER site, Petersham, Massachusetts, United States - Inc-BW-C-4-M | ecosystem: Environmental > Terrestrial > Soil >... | reverse complement strand
AGGCCGGATAGGTCTTTGCCTTCTCCTCGAGCGTATGTGGTGCGTGATCGGAGCCGAGCACGTCGATGATGCCCTGCTCGATGCCGCGCCAGATTCCGGCGCGGTGATCGGCCGAGCGCACCGGCGGGTTCATCTGCGCGCGGGTGCCGAGCCGCTCGTAGCAGTCGGGCGCAACCAGGGTGAGGTGATGCGGCGTCGCCTCGCAGGACGCGACGTCCTTGTGGTCGCGCAGGAACTCGATCTCCTCCTTGGTCGAGATGTGCAGCACGTGGATGCGCTTCCCTGTTTCATGCGCGAGTTTCACCAGCCGCTGCGTCGCCATCAGCGCTGCCGTCTCGTCGCGCCATACCGGATGCGAGCGCGGATCGCCCTCGACGCGCAGTCCCTTGCGGTCGTTGAGGCGATACTCGTCCTCGGCATGGAACGCCGCGCGTCGCCGGATCACCTGAAAAATCCGGCGCAGGCTTTCGTCGTCCTCCACCAGTAGCGCGCCGGTCGAGGAACCGATGAACACTTTCACGCCGGCGCAGCCGGGCGCGCGTTCGAGCTCCGGCAGATCGGCCACGTTATCGCGGGTGCCGCCGATGAAGAAGGCAAAATCGCAATGCATGCGGTGACGGCCGCGCTTCACCTTGTCGGCGAAGGCTGCCTCGGTGACCGTCAGCGGATCGGTGTTCGGCATCTCGAACACCGCCGTGACACCGCCCATCACTGCGCTGCGCGAGCCGGTCTCCAGGTCCTCCTTGTGAGTCAGGCCCGGCTCGCGAAAATGTACCTGGGTATCCATCACGCCGGGCAGGACGTGCAGGCCCTTGCAGTCGATCACCTCGGCCGCCGAGGCCTGCCCGAGGGAGCCGATTTCCGCGATGCGGCCACCTGCGATGGCGATGTCGCGCACGCCCTCGCCGTCCTGGTTGACCACGGTGCCGGATCGCAGAATCACGTCGTAGGCTTGGGTCATGATTCCTCTTTTTCAAGCGCCCTCTGACAGGGAGAGGGGCCGCGCGGGCCTTGTCGTTTATGCCTTGGCGGCATACGTTCCGCTGCAACATGTCACAAGAGATTTTTGCATGAAAGCAGCGTTTCTCCCCGACCGCGGCGTGGTCAAGGTCAGCGGCGAAGGCGCGCGCGACTTCCTCAACGGCCTCCTCACCACCGATGTTGCACTGCTTCGGCCTGGCGTCGGGCGGTTCGGCGCGCTGCTGACGCCGCAGGGCAAGATAATTGTGGATTTCCTGATCACCGAAGCGCCGGCCGGCCATGGCGGCGGGTTCCTCTTCGACTGCCCGCGCGCGCTGGCGCAGGCGCTCGCCGACAAGCTCGGCTTCTACAAATTGCGCGCCAAGGTCGCGGTCGAAAACCTCTCGGACAGTCTTGGCGTGCTCGCCGCATGGGATGGCGATTTCCCCATCAAGCCGGACCTTTGCTTCGCCGATCCCCGCAACGTCGCGCTCGGCTGGCGAATTCTCATTCCCGAAGAACTCGCGCCGAAGGTCGCCGATCTGATCGGCGCGGAGCTTCTGGACAGCGCCGCCTATGAGGCCCATCGCATCGCAACCGGCGTTCCGCGCGGCGGCCTCGATTTCAGCTATGGCGACGCCTTCCCGCACGAGACCAACATGGATCGCCTGCACGGCGTCGATTTCGACAAGGGCTGTTACGTCGGCCAGGAGGTGGTGTCGCGAATGCAGCATCGCGGCACCGCGCGCACACGGACCGTGCGGATTGCGCTGGAAGGCTTTGCGCCGGAACCGGGCACCGCGATCCTCGCCGGCGACAAGACGGTCGGCACCATGGGCTCGACCGCCGATCGCAACGGGCTGGCGCTGATCCGAATCGACCGGGCCGCCGACGCGCTTGCCGCGGGATTGCCGCTGACTTCGGGCGGCCTTGCCGTCCGCGTCGCCGATCCGGATGAGCTTTTGACCTCGCCAAAGCAGACCGTCGCATGAGCCGGTCGGCGCGCCTGCATGCCGACGGCCTGACGCGGTGCCCGTGGCCGGGGGAAGACCCGTTCTACATCGCCTATCACGACACCGAATGGGGCGTGCCGGAATATGACGACCGCGCGCTCTATGAAAAACTCATGCTCGACGGTTTCCAGGCCGGGCTGTCGTGGATCACGATCCTGCGCAAGCGCGAGAATTTCCGGAAGGCTTTCGACGATTTCCAGCCGGAGAAGATCGCGCGTTACAATGCCAAGAAACTTCACGCACTGATGAACGATGCCGGCATCGTCCGCAACCGCGCCAAGATCGAAGGCACGGTCAACAGCGCGAAATCCTATCTGAAGATCATGGAAGAGGGCCCCGGCTTCTCGAAATTCCTCTGGGACTTCGTCGACGGCAAACCGAAGGTCAACCATTTCAAGACCACCGCCAGCGTGCCGGCATCGACGCCGCTCTCGATCAGTATCTCCAAGGAACTGGCCTCGCGCGGATTCAAGTTCGTCGGCCCGACCATCGTCTACGCCTTCATGCAGGCCACCGGCATGGTCAACGACCACCTGGTCAGCTGCTTTTGCCACGAAAGCTCCGCCGGAAAGCTTCGCAATCCGCGCCTCAAAGTCGAATGACCGCCCGAACAAAACCGTCCGCGCCGCAAACTTCGCCCCGCGTCTGGCAGCGGATGTTGTCGGGGCGGCGGCTCGACCTGCTGGACCCCTCGCCGCTCGACGTCGAGATCGCCGATATCGCCCATGGCCTGGCGCGCGTCGCACGCTGGAACGGCCAGACCTCCGGCGCGCATATCTTCTCGGTGGCGCAGCATACACTGCTGGTCGAAGCCGTGATGCGCGAGCAGACGCCGCGGGTCGATGTGCGCGTAAGGCTGGCGGCGCTGCTGCACGATGCGCCGGAATATGTCATCGGCGACATGATTTCGCCGTTCAAGGCGGTGCTCGGCGGCGACTACAAGGCGGTGGAAAGGCGGCTGCTGGCGGCGATCCACATCCGCTTCGGACTGCCGCCGGTGCTCGGCCCAGAGGTCGTGCGGCAGATCAAGGAGGCCGACAAGGGCGCTGCCTTCCTCGAGGCGACCGAGCTTGCAGGCTTTGCGGAAGCCGAGGCCAGGCGCCTGTTCGGCCGCGATCCCGACCTGCCGCCGGCTGTGCGGCAGGACTATCTGACGCCGTGGTCGGCCGCCAAGGCCGAGAAACGCTTCCTGGCAAGGTTCAAGGCGGTTGCCGCATCCTCGTAGATGGGGCAAAGGCGCGCTTGCGCCGTGCCCACCATTCCCGGGTTACGACGCATTGTGGTGGGCACGCTTCGCTTTGCCCACCCGACGTACTATAATCGGCACGAAAAAAGGAACGCCATGATTCACGTCTGTTCGCTCGCCGCGCTTCCCGACACCGTCAAAGCCACCGGCGCCAGTCACGTGCTCACGGTGATGGCCAATGTCGATCAGGTGCAGCGGCCGGAATCCGTGTTGCCGGCCAACCACCTCAAAGTACAGATGGACGACATCACGGAACCGATCGACGGCTTTGTCGCGCCTTCCGATTTTCATATCGAGCAGGTGCTGAACTTCGTGCGCGGCTGGGACCGCAACGCGCCGCTGGTGGTGCACTGCTATGCCGGCATCAGCCGCTCGACCGCGAGCGCCTTTGCCGCCGCCTGCCTGCTCAATCCGCATCGCGACGAAGTCTCGATCGCGCGCCAGATTCGCGCGGCCTCCCCGATCGCGCAGCCCAACCGGCTGATCGTCGCCCTGGCCGACAAGGCGCTGGGGCGCGACGGGCGGATGCTGCGCGCGCTCGACGAAATGGGTCCGGGCAGCATGACGGTCGAGGGCCGCCCATTCCGCATCGATCTCGACTGATGTCCGCGAACGACGCCAGATGAGCGACAAGCCGCTGACGCCGATCGAAATCGGGCTGACCGCCGCCATCGTCGCGATGGAAGGCAACGAGCCGGTGATCCTCACGGCGTCCTCCGCCGGCGACAGGCTCGCCGGGCTGCCGTTCGGCCCGTTCGACGCGGTCTCGCACCGCACCTTCGAGATCGGCCTGCGCGCCTGGGTGGAAGAACAGGCGGGATTGCGGCTCGGCTATGTCGAGCAGCTCTATACGTTCGGCGATCGCGGCCGGCACACCCAGGCCGGCGACACCGACGCCCATGTCGCCTCGATCGGCTATCTGGCGCTGACGCGTGCCGCCGACAATGCCTCGCGCGCGCCGGGCGCGACGTTCGAGCCCTGGTACCGGTTCTTCCCGTGGGAAGATTGGCGGGAGCAGCGGCCCGCCATCATCGAGCGCGACATCCTTCCCGAACTCACGCGCTGGGCCGGCGAGAGCGAGCAGCCCGACGCCGCGCGCGCCCTGAGCCGCAAGGATCGTGTGCGGCTGTATTTCGGCGCCGGCGGCGAGCATTGGGACGAGGAACGCGTGCTCGACCGTTATGAGCTGCTCTATGAAGCCGGCCTCGTCGAGGAAGCGCGGCGGGACGGACGGCCCGCGGCGCTGGCGCGCAAACAGACCCCGAGCCTCGGCGCATCGATGCGTTTCGACCATCGACGAATCCTGGCAACGGCAATCGCGCGGTTGCGCGCCAAGCTGAAATACCGCCCCGTGGTGTTTGAACTTTTACCGCCCGAATTCACACTCACTGAATTACAACGGACCGTGGAAGCGATCTCGGGGCGGCACTTGCACAAGCAGAATTTCCGCCGGCTGGTAGAGGCCGGCGCCCTGGTCGAACCGACCGGCGTGATGTCGACACAGACCGGCGGACGGCCTGCCGCGCTGTTCCGATTCCGCCGCGAGGTGCTGCAGGAGCGGCCGGCGCCGGGCCTGCGGGTACGCGGGCGGCGCTGAATATTCTTGAAATGCGGTCTGGCCCTCATCGTCGGGCCGATCGCCTGGAGGCCTGATGTTCTATTTGCCGACCAATTTCCTTTCGCTGGTGATTGCCATCGTCGCCTTCGTCTTCGCGCGCAAGGCTTTCAATCAGGCCGCCGGCCTGCGCACGCGGCTGGACGAGTTGGAGGCCAGGACATGGCAGGCACGACCGATCGCGGCATCGCCCCCACCGCTTCAAGGGCCCGCGCCTGCCGAGGCGGCCGCACCGCCTGACATCACAGCCGAACAACCGCCACCGGTGGCCGCCGCCGAACCCATCGCACCTGCCGCCGAGGCCGCAGCGCCAAGCACCGCCGGCGGCCCGGGTGCGACGCCGCCGCCGCTGCCGGCCCCCGAACCCGGCTTCGAGGAGCGTATCGGCACCCGCTGGGTGGTCTGGATCGGCGGCCTGACGCTGGCGCTCGGCGGTTTCTTCATGGTGCGCTATTCGATCGAAGCGGGGCTGCTCGGCCCCGGCGTGCGCACCATGCTCGGCGGCGCCTTCGCGCTCGCCTTGCTCGCCGCCGGCGAATGGACGCGCCGCAAGGAAAGCGTCTCGGCCATCGAAGCGTTGCCGATCGCCAACATCCCCGCGATCCTCACCGCCGCCGGCACCGCGGTCGCTTTCGCAACCGTCTATGCCGCCTACGCGCTGTACGGCTTTCTCGCGCCGGCCACCGCGTTCATCCTGCTCGGCATGGTGGCGCTCGGAACGCTCGCCGCGGCGCTGCTGCACGGTCCGGCGCTGGCCGGTCTCGGCATCGCCGCCGCCTTTGTCACGCCGGTGCTGGTTTCTTCGGACAAGCCCGACTTCTGGGCACTTTACATTTACCTTGCCATCGTCACCGCGGCAGCGTTGGCCCTGGCGCGGATCAGGCTGTGGCGCTGGCTTGCGGTCACCACCATCGCCTTTGCGCTGCTCTGGACCTTCCCCTGCCTGCAATGCGGCCCGTCGATGGTCGGACCGCACGCCTTCCACGTCATTGCAGGATTCATCCTCGCAAGCTTGTTGGTGGTGTGCGGATTCATGTTCGGGCCGCCCGCGGACGAGGGCCGGATCGAGCCGATCTCATCCGTCTCGCTCGCGGCCTATCTCCTGGGCGCGACCATGATCGTGCTCGCAAGCTTTCATAGCGACGCAGCCATCGTGGTATTCGCCATTCTGGTCGCCGCCACGCTGGCGGTCGCCTGGCGCGCGCCGGCCGCGACCGGCGCGATCGCCGCCGCAGCCGCATTCGTCTTTGTCGTGTTCGCCGAATGGGCCGTCCGCGGCAATCCGGATCTGCTGGTGCTGCCCGGCGGTCCGCTGCCCGGCATCGGCCCGGTCGCCACCGATGCTTCCGTGACGCTGCATTTGGTCACGGCCGCGATTTTCGCAGGCCTGTTCGGCGCCGCCGGATTCCTGGCGCAGGGCCGCTCGGTCAGCGCCATCATCCCGGTGGTGTGGTCGGCGGCGGCGGTGTTTACCCCGCTTTCGCTGTTGATCGCGCTTTACGCCCGCATCGCCCATCTCGATCGCTCGATTCCGTTCGCGATTCTGGCGGTGATATTGGCGGCGGCGTATGGCGCCGCGACCGAGATGCTCACCCGGCGCGACAACCGGCCGGGATTGGCTATTTCGATCGCTCTGTTTGCCACCGGCACGCTCGCCGCGCTGGCGCTGGCGCTGACTTTTGCGCTCGAAAAAGGCTGGCTGACGATTGCGCTGGCGCTGATGTCGATGGGCACGGCCTGGATTTCAATGCAGCGGCCAATCCCGTTCCTGCGCACGCTCGCCGCCATTCTTGCGGGCATCGTGGTGCTGCGGATCGGCTACGAGCCGCGCATCGTCGGCGCCGCGGTCGGCACCACGCCGATCTTCAACTGGCTATTGTGGGGTTACGGCATCCCGGCGCTGTCGTTCTGGGCCGGCAGTTATTTCCTGCGCCGCCGCGGCGACGACGCAGCGCTGCGAACGGTGGAATCGGCGGCGATCCTGTTCACGGTGCTGCTGGCGTTCCTGGAAATCCGCCATGCCGTCAACGGCGGCGACGTTTACAGGGACACGGCGGGATTGACCGAAACCGCGCTGCAGGTCTGCGTCGCACTGGCGATGGCGATCGGCCTGGAGCGATTGCGTATCCGCAGCGGCAGTATTGTCCACAACGTCAGTGCCGTCTTGCTGACGGTGTTTGCCGGATTGGCCAGCCTGTTCGGGCTGCTGTTCCTGGACAACCCGGCGGTCTGGCCGATCGATGTCGGCGGCGTTTTCATCAATCTGATTTTGCTCGGCTATGCCTTGCCGGCCGGGCTCATGCTGCTGTTGTCCTATGCGATGGCGGGCCAACGTCGCACCAGCTATGTCAACACTATCGCCGCGGGCGCGCTCATTCTGGCGCTGAGCTATGTGACGCTGGAGATCCGCAGGCTCTATCACGGCCCGGTGCTGACCTATGGCGCCACCGGCGGCGCCGAGCAATACACCTATTCGATCGCGTGGCTGGTGTTCGGCGTGGCGCTGCTCGGCATCGGCATCTTCGTCAATTCGGAGCGCGCCAGGCTTGCTTCGGCCGCGGTGATCGCGCTCACGATCCTGAAGGCGTTCCTGATCGACATGTCGACCCTGACCGGCGTCTACCGCGCGCTGTCGTTCATGTGCCTCGGCCTGGTGCTGGTGGCGATCGGCTGGCTCTACCAGCGCATCCTGTTCCGCAGGCAGCAACTGCCACCCGCGCCTGTGGCACAGCCGGGGACGACTTGAGAGCCGAAAGGGCGCATCGTTGTATGGAGATTCACCGGCCCGATCATTCGGTCGAGCGGCGCAGCTCCGGAGCGGCTTCCGGTTTCGCCGGCTCGGATTTAACCGGCTCGATCCGCGCGCTCTCGACCGGCGGGGTCTCGACGCGTGAGGATACCTCCACCGAGCCGGTGTGCTCCCGCGGACGCAGCGAACGCGGATGCACCACCGCCCGCGCCATCAACATCTGCGCGGCGCCCTGGTGGTGAAAATCGCAATAGGCGAAAGCCATGCCGGCGACCGATCCGCGGAAGCTGCGCTCGTCCCGCTTGTCGAGATTGAAGCACGGCTCGAACGGAATGCCCTTGATCGAGGCGCAAACGGCCTGGCCGCGGATCTGAAGCGTATTGCCGGGCAGCCGCACGTGACGAATAGGACCGGCGCCTGAGAATTGCACCGCGCCGGCCGCGCCCATGTCATCGAGCACCCGGCCTGCGCCACGGGTGCCATCGAAGCAGGTAAACGCGAACACCTTTCCGTTCACGAACCTGCGCGCCTCTTCGGCATTCATCATCTGTCCGGCCAAAGCGGGCGCAACCACGGCCACGGCCGTAACGGCCCCCAACACGAAACGCGCAAGCATGCTGTGACTCCAACTAACTGAGCGCGGGCAACGCCTGGATATCTTTACCCGCTGCTTACCATACCAACCGTGGCAACATTGGAGCAGCTTGGTTGGTAAAGTCTGAACATCATTAGAGAATTTTCACCACGATTCGACCGCGAACCCGGCCGCCGAGGATTTCGGCGCCGGCGGAGATAACCCGGTCGAGGCCAATTTCATGTGTAATTTCAACAAGTTTTCCAGAATCCAGATCGCTCGCGAGCCGGGTCCAGGCAAGTTTTCGCAACTCAATCGGGCACATCACGGAATCGATGCCGAGAAGGCACACCCCGCGCAAAATAAACGGCGCCACCGAGGACGGCAGGTCCATGCCGGCGGCAAGGCCGCAGGCGGCGATCGCGCCGCCGTATTTCGTCATCGACAAAAGGTTGGCCAGCGTGGTCGAGCCGACGCTGTCGATGCCGCCCGCCCAGCGCTCCTTCGCCAGCGGCTTGGCCGGCCCCGACAGTTCGTTCCGGTCGATCAGTTCGGCCGCGCCGAGCGCCTTCAGATAGGGAGCTTCCGACATGCGGCCGGTGGAAGCGATGACGTGATAGCCGAGCTTCGACAGCACGGCGATTGCGACCGAACCGACGCCGCCGGCAGCGCCCGTGACGACGACAGGGCCGGCCTTCGGGGTGACGCCGTGCTTTTCCAGCGCCAGCACGGCCAGCATCGCGGTAAAGCCGGCGGTGCCGATCGCCATCGCTTGTCGCGCCGACATGCCGTCCGGCAGCCGCACCAGCCAGTCGCCCTTGACCCGCGCCTTTTCGGCGTAGGCGCCGAGATGGGTCTCGCCCAGGCCCCAGCCGGTGCAGATCACCTTGTCGCCGGCCTTCCACTGCGGATTCGACGATGCCTCGACGGTACCGGCGAAATCGATGCCCGCGATCATCGGAAAGCGCCGCACCACCGGCGCCTTGCCGGTGACGGCAAGCCCGTCCTTGTAGTTCAGCGTCGACCATTCGACGGCCACCGTGACGTCGCCCTCCATCAAGTCGGCTTCGTCGAATTGGGTGAGCGCGGCGGTGGTGCCTTTTTCGGCCTTGTCGATCCTGATCGCCTTGAACGTTCCCAACGCAGACTCCTGGCGTCCTGATTTTGAATTTTCCGGACTTTGAACGGATCAGGCCGGTTGCGCAACCGGGCGTGCCACCGGCGCCTCGACGATCGGCAGGTTGATCAGCGCCGACAAAAGGCCGAACAGAACCGACAGCCACCAGATCGGCGTGTAGGACCCGAACTTCTCGAACACCACCCCGCCGAGCCAGACGCCGAGGAAGCCGCCGACCTGGTGGCTGACGAAGGCAAATCCAAACAAGGTCGCAAACCAGCGCGTTCCGAACATCAGCGCCACCAGCGCCGAAGTCGGCGGCACCGTCGACAACCAGGTCAGGCCGGTGACGGCGCCGAACAGGATCGCCGAGAACGTGGTGATCGGGAACGAGATGAAGACGACGATCGACATCGCGCGGACAAAATAGATCGCCGACAGGATGTAGCGCTTTGGCAGCCGGTTCTGCAGCCAGCCGACGGAGAGCGAACCGACGATGTTGAACAGGCCGATGGCGGCGATCACCCAGCCGCCGGTTTGCGCCGGAATGCCGCGGTCGAGCAAATAGGCGGGCAGGTGCACCGTGATGAAGGCCAGTTGAAAGCCGCAGGTGAAGAACCCGAGCACCAGCAGCACGAAAGAGCGGTGACCGAACGCTTCCGCCAGCGCGGTCTTGAATGACTGCTCGTCCGCCGCCGACATCCTGGCCGATGTCGTCGGCGGGGTGGCAAGCGCCAGCGACAGCGGCACGATCAAGAGCATCAGGCAAGCGAACACGATCAGCGCCGTCTGCCAGCCGAAATTACCGATCATCGCGACCCCGAACGGCGCGAACAGAAATTGCCCGAACGAACCGGCGGCGGTTCCGGCGCCAAGCGCGATGCCGCGCCGTTCGGGCGGCAGCAGCTTGCTGAACGCCGAGAGCACCAGATTGAACGAGCAGCCGGACAGGCCGAAGCCGATCAGGACGCCGGCGCCGAGATCGAGCGACAGCGGCGTCGCCGCATAGCGCATCATCAACAGGCCGCCGGCATAAAGCACGGCGCCGACGCACATCACCCGCAACACGCCGAACCGGTCGGCGATCGCGCCGGCGATCGGCTGGCCGAGCCCCCACAGCAGATTCTGAACGGCGAGCGCGAGGCCGAACACATCGCGGCCCCAGGAAAATTCCCGGCTCATCGGCTGAATGAAAAAGCCGAGGCTGGACCGCGGCCCGAAGCTCAACAGCGCGATCGCGCAACCGCAGACGATGATCACCAGCGGCGTGCGCCAATTGCCGATGCCGGGAGCCGTTGCGAACTCGCCTGCGTTTGCTGACATGCAAATCTCTCGTAGGTTCGTGCCGGATCCGGGAGGGCAGCCGGCTACATTACAAGGAGTTAATGCATTCGCATGGAAACCCCAATCGGCGGGGCAAGGAAAATTCAGTTTGCAATGCAGCGTTGCAAATCAGGGTGACCAGCTTTGACGATTTGATCATCCCGGCATCTGGCGAAGCCCGGGACCGCATGCTATATAGGATTTGCTCATTATGAGGATAAGATGATCCTCAATTCGCGCCGACCCTATCTGCAACGCTGCGGGTCGGTTCGGATCGACTAAACGCCACTGATCGAAAAGTGCCGGCCCAGCGAGGCCGGATTTCTCAAATCCCTTATATGCTCAATCTGAGTATATAGGGTATCCAAAAGGAGGCACGGATGCCGATCGCTGGAATCTTTGGTCCCGACGATTTTGAACAGCCGGTTGACCGGCGCCCCACCGCGCAGGCGCACGGCCGGGTCAGTCCTGCGGGGTACACCCGCGCGCTGCCGATGCCCTCGCTGGAGTGGACGCCCGAGGTCGAGCGGGCCACCGCGCATCTTTATGAGCGGGTCAGGAGCGTGATCTCGCCGGTCGAGTGGCCGTTGATGGCGCCCACCATCAAGGCGATCAATGAGCTGAAGCAAACCCGCGGCGCGGTGATCCTGGCGCATAATTATCAGACGCCGGAGATTTTCCATTGTGTCGCCGACATCGGCGGCGACTCGCTGCAGCTTGCGATCGAGGCCACCAAGGTCAAGTCCGACATCATCGTGCAGTGCGGCGTGCATTTCATGGCGGAGACCTCGAAGATCCTGAACCCGCACAAGACGGTCCTGATCCCGGATTCCCGCGCCGGCTGTTCGCTGGCCTCGAGCATCACCGGCGCCGATGTGCGGCTGCTGCGCGAGCGCTTCCCCGGCGTGCCGGTCGTCGCTTACGTCAACACCTCGGCCGAGGTGAAGGCGGAGGTCGACATCTGCTGCACGTCGTCGAATGCGGTCGCTGTGGTCGAGAGCCTCAACGCGCCGACGGTGATCTTCCTTCCCGACCGGTATCTGGCGAACTATGTGGCCTCGAACACCGGCGTGAAGATCATCGCCTGGAAGGGCGCTTGCGAGGTGCACGAGCGTTTTACCGGCGAGGAACTGCGAAGCTTTCGCGAGGCCGATCCATCGGTGCAGATCATCGCCCATCCGGAATGCCCGCCCGACGTGCTGGCGGAAGCCGATTTCACCGGCTCGACCGCGCACATGATTAACTGGGTCCGCAACAAACACCCCAGGCGCGTGGTGATGATCACCGAATGCTCGATGGCCGACAACGTCATGGCCGAACTGCCCGACGTCGAGATCGTGCGGCCGTGCAATCTGTGCCCGCACATGAAGCGGATCACGCTGCCGAAGATTCTGGACAGCCTTCTCACCCTGCGTGAGGAGGTCACCATCGATCCCCTGATCGCCGAAAAGGCGCGGCGCTCGGTCGAGCGGATGATCAATCTGAAGAACTAGCATCGTCGTCCGCACCAAAGCGGGGACGACGAGCAGCGGAGAAGCCGGTATGAACACCGATCATGTTGTCATTGTCGGCGGCGGGCTGGCCGGCCTGTTCTGCGCACTGAAACTGGCGCCGCGCCCGGTCACCGTGATTTCGGCCGCTCCGCTTGGCCAGGGCGCCTCCACAGCGTGGGCGCAAGGCGGCATCGCCGCCGCGGTCGCGGACGGCGACAGCGCGGAGGCGCATGCTGCCGACACGGTCGCCGTTGGCGCCGGCCTGGTCGATGAAGCGATCGCGCTCGGGATCGCGCGCGAGGCCGGCGCGCGTATCCTCGATCTCCTGCATT
>Ga0210410_10004354_pt1 | contig 12423 bp, 11 predicted proteins | sample IncBWC4MmetaG_FD_161058 | JGI IMG/M metagenome (GOLD analysis project Ga0210410, IMG submission 161058) | Forest soil microbial communities from Barre Woods Harvard Forest LTER site, Petersham, Massachusetts, United States - Inc-BW-C-4-M | ecosystem: Environmental > Terrestrial > Soil >... | reverse complement strand
TAGCAATTGTGCTGGGGTCGCTCGATGATTCGCGATGAGCTAAATCTCCTCACCGCCTGATTAACGCGGTAACCGTCCATGTGGGTACTGGAACGAACTTGTCCGGTTAGCCGACTTACCAGGCACTGACATTCAATTAGCTATGGAACCGTCTTCCTTCGGGGTCTTATTGGCCCCTGAGCAGGGCGGAAACTTTCGCAATAATTCTTCCGTAAGCTCTTTTCCGCGAGCATTCATTTCCGGAATAAATTCGCCGACATCGGGAACGAGACGACCCTCCCCGTGAATGCCTACGGGTGGTCGATTGCAATCTGAAACGCAAGTTGGCTTCGGACACGGGATTTCAGCAAAAGCCTTGGACCAGAGTCGAGGACTTGATGATCGCTGAGTGTCGTGACCTGATGAATCCTTGTACCTCTTCCACTCTGCTTCGCCAGCGAAATAGGACACATCGACGCGGAGCTTTCCACGAACGGGGATTTCTCGTCGTGTCTTCCGTCTCATATTCACAACCCATACGGTTGGCTGAAAGCAAAAATCTCGATGGACGCTTGAACCTGCCGCGAGAGAGTTGGCGTTCATAGTGATGATGTCTGTGACTCCGTAAATGTTGACCCATTCCAAGTCGTCCCCGCTCTGTGAATCGTCCTTAGATACGTCGAGCGCTATATAAAAATAGGGCCCCATGGAAGTCAAGAAGAGTGGGCCAGACGAGTGATTTACAATGTCTAGGGCACCCCGCAAACAGTCATTTTCCCAACGCAATGGGCCAGTAAAGCGGACTTCAAGTGGTGCAGGGGCTTCCTGCTGTGGATGAGGCGCAGAAGAAATGGAAAAGGTTGTGAAGAATAGAAGCAGAAGCATGCGTCGCATATGACCGTGTTTCCCATCCAGAGTTTACTCCGGAAACCACATCTGTTGTTGTCACATGCCTGGTAAACGCGGTGGTCTCAATGGGTCGACGCAACACTCAACTCGAACCTAGCTTGCATTGAAAACAAAAGCTAAAAGCGCTCGCTAAGTTAGATCAGCCGGAACGCTACCCTGGCTAGGTTTTGACCGAGTACAGCCAGACAGATCGGTTCTAGGGGGGAAGTATCGTCGGATCAACTGATTAGATGGTGTTGCAGCGACCCGTTGAGCTGGCAGCTCTTACCGGAGAAGTGGGTACTAGGAGGGTGTTTCAAGCAACCGGATAAGTTCGGTGGCAGCATTGATCGCGGTTTCCCGGTAGAAGTCCTCAGCCTCCGCAATCTCCTTGTCCTGATGCTTCAAAGCGTCTGGACTCCATTCTTTCCGCACGTGGCCAAGCGGAAGTGCGTCAGTTTCAGAGTCAATTCCTGTGAAGGTCACAAGTACATTTGCAAGTTGCGGCTCTACTTCGTGGCGTAAGTAGCCCAGGTCGCGTGATGCCGCAATGACGCCGATTTCCCCGGCAACCAATTGTCTGGCAACGTGAAGAATATGAGCTCTGATTTGTTCTTGGCGCTCGGCGTCGTATTTGCTCACAGAACATACGATACCGTTTTCTAGGAAACAGCGAAACCGTTCGGCTAAGTCCTGATTAACGCGGTAACCGGACAAGTGGGTACTGGGACTTCAGAAGCTCTCAAAAGGGTGTAAGCTGGTCTTCCTTCCTCTGCCGCAATCTCTTGCGGAGAACCCCCATGACCGAAGAACGCAAGCACGCGATCCTGTTCGCCGCCACGCTCCTCTGCGCGCGGAAGATCATCGATTCGATGGACTCAGACAAGCCGAACATGGCCAAGCAGTTCTTCGTCGACCGGGCGATTCAGGAAGTGGAGTTCATCTTGGAGAGGATCGATAAGCGGTGGCCGGAAAAGTAGGAAATGTAAACCACCTCGATGCGAGGGGCGGCGCTGTGGTTGCGACCGGATTACACTTAAACGTCGATGATCCTTGAGAGAATTCAGTGAGGAAGAACCTGAGGAGGCGGGGTTAAGCCGCGCACTGACTGCACTCCCATTGGATCAAGGGCGAATCGAGCTACAAATTTTGGAGCCCCGTTCACTAACAGGGTTGCCGTATAATCTCCGGGCCCCGGAAGTACACCCTGAAAACTCATGAAAATATTAGTCAACACTGCTTGTGCTACGAGATCTCCTTCGAAGTGCGGTGCGGACAAGGAAGCGCCATTGGGTGCTGTAATCCTCAAATCTAGGCGAACATGACCGCTACCAGAACCTCCACCGAACACAAAGCATAGTTGGACAGGTCGAGTAAAATCCTGAACCTGGATCCGAACATGTGGTGAAATTCCATAATAGCCAAGCACACTGAATTTTCCCATCGCCTCTGGGCGAACTAGTTCACAGATAAAGCAAGATTCGATGGTCGGGAAAGCCATTATTGACCAACTAGAGCGCTCTGATCTGCGCTCTGATTAGAGAATATTTCATCCAAACCACTGCGAGAATTCATTAGCGGCTCAACTTGATAAATGTAGTCCTCTTGGCCGCGTATCGGATAGCGCGCACCGGTCAAATTCAACCAGTTCGAATTCTCAACAGTGTTTGAATCAAACCGAACTTCCTGTAAGGGGGCCGGAACCGACCCTGTAAGACCCGCAAGAACTAGTTGAGTCCAAGGATTCCAATCCTCGGGCGATTGGCCAAAAAACCACACCGCTCCACCGGCGATCCACATCTCCCGAAGTTGTTCATGGGTGTAATCCGCGTCGTCGCTACCAAATTCCGTGCTACAGCACGGGCAAATATGATAATCGGAGGGTGGGTACGGCAAAGATGCAAATCCGCAGATAGGGCAACGATATTTCATACATCAGTCCTTGCGCGTTCGTAATCAAAGTATTGCTGTTTCCCGCCGCGCCTATAGATTTTGAAAAATGGGACTATATGGTAGGTCTTCACTGTCGTTGTGGCAACTATTGCCACCCCAAAATGGTCATTAGATACGTCAAACCGAACGCGATCTATCCCGTTTGGCCTGATACCCTCTCGCATGGTGATGTTCGTTGGTTTGGTCATGAACGTATCCGCTATCTGCTCATATTCTAACGCAGTAGTAGCTCCAAACTGACGGCCGTATTTCTTAAAGTGAATATCCCTATTTTCTTGGCTAGAAAATGGCATGCCGAGGAACAGAAGGGTACATCAGAATGACGTACAGTTCAAGTTACCCACGACGACGGAAGCAACGTTCAGCAAATAGCAACTACCACAACGGGCAAAAACTACGTCTAAATTGTCCCCGAATTGTCCCCGAACGAAACGAAAACAGTCGAAAAGAGGCTGACGGAGACGAACGGAGACGGACGCAAACTGACTGAAAAATCGAGTACTTACTGAATGTAGAAGACTTAGCAGATTTAAGGTCTTAGCTTAAAAGGCCGCTGCTCTACCACTGAGCTACGCCCCTATGGACACAAACTTTAATTGTACAGGAAATCTCGCAATCTCGCTCTGTGCTCCCTGCGCGCTAATCGCTTCGATGCCTCACTCAATCGGCCGCTTCCGTTTCCATTCGTGTTCGCGGCGCAGGCGCGACTGATGTTTCTTCACTTGCGTCTCAATTTCGCTGAACGCCTTCTTGCAACCAGCCAGCACATTCTTTCCATTTCCGGTGGCGTGCAATGTCCCATTCGGCAACGACAGCGTTAGCGCGCAGGATTGCTCCTCCGTCCTCAAATTCTTCGAAAATACTCCCTTCAACTGAATCATGTCCGGCTGATAACTTTTCAGCAGCCGGTTCAATTTATCCAGCCTTCGCATCACCTCCACTGCCACCGGTTGTTGCGCGTCCACATGCTTGTAGCTGATCGATACGTTCATGGTTGCACCTGTAGGGATTGGGGAAGATTCCGGAAGGGTCGCGAAGCAGCTGCATTCTCCACCGTATAACAACGCAAGCATAACAAGCCGCAATCGCCCGCGCAACGCCAGTGCGTTGACATCCCCTGCGCAACTTCCTAGCCTAGCGGTAGCCACCCAATGCGCACAAAAAAAGACCCCGCCAACCAATCCGCATCCCAAGGCCGCCTGCGCATCGGCCCGGCCGGCTGGTCCTACGCCGACTGGTCCGGTTACGTCTTTCGTTCACGCCGCGCGAAAGGCTTTCACGAAGCCACGTTCCTCGCCCAGTTTTTCGACACCATCGAAATCAATACTTCCTTCTATCAACCCATCCGCCCGGACCACGCCGCCGCCTGGATCGACCGCGTCGCCGCAAACCCATCGTTCCTCTTCACCGCCAAACTCTGGCAGCGCTTCACCCACGAACCCTCCGCCACCGCCGAAGACGAGCGCTCCGTCCGCGCCGGCTTCGATGTTCTCCGCAAAGCAGGCAAGCTCGGCGCAGTGCTCCTCCAATTCCCTTTTTCCTTTCACAAATCGCCCGAAACCTCCGCCCATGTCTCCTCACTTCTGAAACGGTTCGCCGACTATCCCCTCGTCGTCGAACTCCGCCACTCTTCCTGGCAAACGCAAGCTACTCTCGATCTTCTGCGCGAGCGCAACGCCGGTTTCTGCAACATCGATCAACCGATCATCGGCAATTCCGTCAAGCCATCCGCACAAAGCACCTCGCCCGTTGGCTACGTGCGGTTTCACGGCCGTCGCTATGACACCTGGTTCAACGACGATCCCAAGCTGCCCGCCCACGAACGCTACAACTATTTATATTCTCTCGACGAACTCCAGCCCTGGGTCACGCGCATCCAGGAAGTTCAGAAGCACACCCGTGACACCTATGTCGTCACCAACAACCACTACCAGGGCAAAGCGGTGGTCAACGCCTTGCAGCTCCTCAGTATTTTGAAGGGGACAAAACTGAAAGTGCCCGACGACCTTCGCCAGCACTATCCGGAACTCGAACAACTCGCCAGTGAAATGCCGGCAGCACCGACACTTTTCCCCCTCGGCTCACCAGTTGGGAAAAAATCGAAGGGCACTACTTCTTAAAGAGGTTTTCAAATGCCTGGCGGGCATCCAAAGGCCGCCCAGTAGAGGGAGGTTCCACGGGAACCTGTGCCGGCTGCATGTACGAAGTCGGCGCGGTGTCTTTCTCCACCGTCATCCGAAACTCATAAAAAGTGCAATCGTTCTTTGCGTCTTTCGGTGTAACCCGCGCCTGCACCGGCTGCGTGCATTCAAATTGCGCGCCCGAATCGAAAAACCGGCACTGCTTGCAGCAGTGCAGCTCAAACCCGCACTTGGGACATTTCCCGTTGGCATCAAATCCCGAAACCAGCACCGCACCGCAATTCGAACAGCGCGCCCGCGTCACCGTTCCCACCATCCGCGGCGTTCGCGGCCCTAAATGGTCCGTAGCTCCGCGCGGGCCTCCCTGCGGCGGCTTGCGATCTGGTCTTTCTTTTTTTTCATGCTTTTCCGCGTCGCGATAGCCGCGGTGGCCATACTTGCGATCCACAAACGCCTCCGTCCGTCAGCCTCAACGGACTGCCACTTCAACGTGTACTTACACAACTACAGAGAGGATCTCTTTGCGTCTTGTATCCAATCGGGTTGCTACAATCGCTCGGCAGGCCAGCCTTCCCTTATGGAGTGTTCCTGGATTACCGGGTAGCGAGAGCAGGAGATGGGACAACTATGTTTGTAGCCCTCTGGGAGTACGAAGTCAAGCCCGGTTGCGAAGAAAGCTTTCAATCCGCCTATAGCCCCCAGGGCGACTGGGTCCGCCTCTTCCAACGCGATCCGCACTTCCGGGAGACTCGTCTCCTTCAGGACCTTTCCCGCCCTCGCTTCTATTTCACCCTAGACTACTGGGACTCCGAGACCTCGTTCGAGCAGTTCAAATCCGCAAATCAAACAGCCTACGCTGCACTCGACCGCACGACCGAGCCCCTCACACTCTCCGAACGTCACCTCTGCAGCTTCACTCTCGAAAACTCGTGAAGCTTCTGCAAGGTTTTGCAAACCTACGAAAACTGTCGAAAACCTACGAAAGCTTGTCTTCCGATAAGGTCCGGTGTTAGGACTCCGGTCGTATTTACCGGAGATAGCCGAAGGACCTCAAGGTTAAATTCAACTACGCGAGAAAAAATCCAACGCAATTCTATGGAGCACTAACAAAACCACCCCACAAATCCATCCGCCGGCAAATCCGCCTGCAAAAATTCCCTCGGCGTCCCCGCGTTTCGCAGCACCGCCTCCGCCGCCAAATACCCGCTGCGCACCGCGCCTTCCATCGTCGCGGGCCAACCCGTAGCCGTCCAATCCCCAGCCAGAAACATTCCGCGAATCTTTGTCTCTTGTGTTGGACGCCAACGGTCCACGCCCGGTTGCGGCGAAAATGTAGCCGCTGCCTCTTTAATGACCGTGGCCTTCAACAACTTCGCCTCTCTCGCCGCCGGCAACGCCTGCTGCACTTCCTTTAGGCACAAGTCAATGATCTCCTGCCGCGGCTTTTGCAAAAGATCATAAGAAGCGCTGATCACCAATTGCAGGTACTGCCCTTTCTCTTTCCCCGTGCCGTTAGCTGCCCCATACAATGCCGTCTTATTAAAGATCCACTGCGTCGTCGTTTCCAGCAGCGTCACAAAAGGTTCTTTCATCACTTCCCGGTCAAACCAGAAATGCACTCCCGTAATCGGCGACACGCCAATATTTTCCAATTCCCCGAGTCGCGGCTCACACCGCTTCATCTCCTCGTTCGCCAATTCCGCCATCGCCGGGTGCGGCAATGCGAACACGTAAGCATCAGCGGTCTCCCGCCGCCCGCCGTCAAATTCCACTCCCGTCACCGCGCCGTCCGCGATGTGAATCGCCCGGACGGGCATCCGCAAATTCACTTCCCCGCCGCGCTTTTCGATCTCTGCCTTACAACCGTCATAAAGCTCCGCCAACGGCACCGACGGCACGCCCATCCGGTATCCCGTGCGGTTCGACAAAAATCCCTTCCAGAAAACATCCACTCCAAATCGCGCATCCGTCCGGTCAAGCTCTTCGTCCAGCGCGCTCACCAGCACCACGCGCCAGAATCGCTCAATCGCTCCCAGCGTCTGTTTCCGCCGCTTCAACCATTCCAGCATCGAAATCCCGCCCGGCTCATCCAAGTCCGCCGTCCGCCCCTTGCCGCGCAAAATATCCAGCATCGCCCAAGCGATACTCCGTTTGTCCACCAGCGTCAGTGGTGCAAACGCCGCAAACGATCCGGCCATATGAAACGGCGCCGGCAGCATTCCGGCCTGCATCTCGCCGGTGCGCCCTTGTGGATCCTGAAACAGCAGCCGGTCAAAGAATTTGATTTTCCCTGCCGAGCCAACACGCCGGTAAAAATCTTCCAGGTTCGTGCAGCAGCCCAGCGTTACGTGCTGACAGTTGTCCACGTGCTCGCCGTCCGGTAACACGTACGACGTTGCCCGGCCGCCCAAAAACGGTCTCTGCTCGAACAGGCGCACTCGCCAGCCAGCTTCAGCCAGCGCGACGCCCGCCGACAGCCCCGCCAGCCCGCCGCCGATCACGATCACATTTTGCAAGGATGTTCTCTTCCGTATGGCGCCCGAAGCGCGCCTTGGCCATCAACATCATCTTCTCCGGTTTCGAAAGCCGCACCCGCTCCCCAAACACGGCAAAATCCACCGACTCAAGCCGCGCCAACAGCGAGCTGTACGTATGCACCAGCAGCCACAGCGTCCCCCGGCTATCTTCTTCAATCAGGCCCAGCAACTCCGCTCCTTCTTCATACAGCTTCCAAGCGCGATCCGCTTCAAACCGCAGCAGTTCACGCACCCCCAGTGTCGCCTCGCTGCGTCCCAAATCCTGTTTCGCCACTCCGTATCGAACAAGATCTTCTTCCGGAAGATAAATCCTTCCGTTCGAAAAATCCTCACGCACGTCCCGAATAATATTCGTCAGTTGAAACGCCAGCCCAAGCTTCTCCGCCAGATCCAGCGCCCTCGAATCGGTGAATCCAAAAATGTGCGTGCACGTCAGTCCGACCGTCCCCGCCACGCGGTAGCAATACTCCTTCAGCCGCTCAAACGTCGGGTACTCCTGGATCGTCAGATCCATCTCCGCGCCGCTGATCAGATCATGCAGGTAACGCGCGGGCATCCTGAAACGCTCCATCGTGTCCACCAACGCCGGCAAGACTTCCCGTTCGCCGTATAAATCCCCAGCCTGCAGCGACCGCGCCGCGTTGCCATCAAACGCCTGCGACTGTCCCGTAACCGCTTCGTCGAGGGCAGCCCTCCACCTGGCCAAACCGCGCTGCTTGGCCACCACATCCGCGCCTTCGTCCGAAACGTCATCAATCAGCCGCATGAACGCATACAGCACCACAATGCCGTCGCGCTTCGCTTTCGGCAGCAGAAAAAACGCCGGATAAAAATTGCTGTGAGCCCTGCGCGCAATCTGGTGACAATGGCTGTAGGATGCTCTAATCTCCGCTTCGGTCGAATCCGCCGCCACGAACCTCGATCCCCCGCGCGCAAATCCGCCGTTACGGCTTCTTTCCGAACCACCCATCACATGGGTAATCAACGCCCGTCCCAGCAACCCGACCTGCGTCACCTTGCTCACTTCCGGCCGCCGGTGCAGCGTGTCGTATCCCATCCCTTCAATCGCGTCGAGCACCGCCAACCCGCCCCGGCTAAACATGTCCAGATCCACACTCAACTTCCCTTCCACCTTCCTCGCCAGCGGCATTCCCTTCTCAAACAACCCGCGCGTGTACTCGATCAATTCCTTCATCAGCGATACGTATCGCGCGTCGAATTTTCTCCCGGCGATATCCTGCTCGCTCAATCCATGCGCCGCCGCCCGATCCAGCGGAATGTAAATCCGCCCGATCTCCAGATCCCGCGAAACGTCCTGCCAGAAATTCGCCAACTGCAACGCCGTGCAGGTTGCATCCGACAACCGTTGCCGCTCTTCATCGCGGTAGCCACACAAATAAAGCACCAGCCTTCCGACAGGGTTGGCCGAATACACGCAATAACCAAGCACCGCGTCCCACGTCGGATACCTCTTCACTACTTGATCCTGCCGAAACGCTTTCAGCAGATCCGCGAACGGCTGCTTCGGCACATCCTTCGCCACAATCGTCTCCTGCAGCGCCACAAACACGGGATGCGATGGCCGCCCCTCGTAGCAGGCGTCCAGTTCCTGTTCCCACCAATCCAGCAATTCCAGCGCCCGCTCTCTTACTGGAATCTCGTCGCCCAGGTCATCCGCCCAGCGGCAATACGCATACAAATTATAAAAATGCTGGTGCAATTCCTTCGGCAGGAGCCACGAGGCCACGTTGAAATTTTCGTAGTGATGAGTAGCCAGCCATCGCGTATAGGCCTGCGCCTCTTTCGGCGCACAACCATCCGCCGGCAGCTTTGCGGCAATCTTTAATTCGCCCGGGCGCAGCATCAGCCGTTTCTATCCTCTTGGAGATCTAAAAATGGGTGGGCTTTCTCTTCACAGGCAACTGGTCGCTGGCCGCTGGCCACCGCTTACGGCCTTACTGCCAGCTTGATTTCCCCGCTTCGCGTCTTCATGCGTTCGAACGCCTGCGGCAGGTCTTCCAGTCGAATGTCTTCGGTAACGAAATCGTGCGCGGAAATATCCCCGCGCCGGATCGCCTCCAGCGCCTCTCGAATGAAGCGCGGCGTATGGTGGAACGGCGAAATAATTTTTATTTCCGAGTAGTGAATCGTCGCCGGCTCAATCTCCACGCGCGTCCCGGTCGGCAGCCCGCTGAAGAAATTCACCACGCCGCCGCGCCGCACCATCGCCAAAGCCTGTTCCCACGTCGCGGGGTTTCCCGCCGCTTCGACCACTGAGTCCGGCCCGCGGCTCTCATCGGTCAATGCCCGCACCGCCGCCGCCACATCCGCAGTCTCCGTAACATTGATCGCCGCCGCAGCTCCCAGCTTCCGCGCCACCGCCAGCGGCCCCTCGCGCCGCGCCAACGCAATCACGCGCACTCCGCGCCGCGTTAGCATCCGTACAAACATCAATCCAATCGGCCCGCACCCGATCACCACAGTCGTATCGCCCGTGCGCACTTCCATCTCATGCACGCCGCGCAGCACGCAAGACAGCGGCTCCACCAACGCCGCGCTGTGATCGTCCACCCCATGCGGCACTTCCAGCATGTTTTCCCGCGCAATTCGCCCGGGAATCCGCATATATTCCGCGTACGCCCCGTTATTGAACAACAAATCGTCGCAAAGATTTTCCTGCCCGCGCCGGCAGTGATAGCACCGCAAGCACGGCGCCGAATTCGCCGCAATCACCCGCGTGCCCAGCCGCCACCGCGGGTCAACGCGCTTCCCCATCGCCACAATTTCGCCCACCACCTCGTGCCCGAACACCGCCGGCGGCTGGATCATTTTCGCGTGATACCCGCGCTTCCACACCTTCAAATCCGTGCCGTCAGTCAGCGCCAGCCGCACGCGCAGCAACACTTCATCCACCGCCAGTGCAGGCACATCAATTTGTTCAATCCGCAAGTCTTCGCTGCCGTAGAGCACGGCCGCGGTCATTTTGGAGGGTACAACAAGCTTCTCCTGAAGAGGCGCCTCTTCCAGTCCAAGCTCGATCTTCTTTGGGGACGCTGTTTTCATTTGTGCGTTATCAGAATCTTCAGGGAATCTTCAGTGGGATGCGCCGCCAGTTCTAAGCCCTCCTGGATTCTATCCAAAGCGAACCTGTGCGTGACGATATCCATTACCGGCAGTTTCTTCCCCAGCACCAGGGCTGCCGCACTCTGTTGGATGTCAACCGCCGCACTATAGCTGCCAAGGATTTCCTTCTCGTCGATCCCCACCGCCGAGGCTGGAAACTCTATCTTTGTAACGGGATCATTCGCGGCAAACAGGAGGACCCGACCCCCGGGCCTCGCCGCCGCCAGCGCTTCCACCACAACCGCGGGATGCGCCACCGCGACAAGAACCACGTCTGCCCCGCGACCCTCCGACCGGGCCCGGATTTCTTCAACTAGCTTACCACTTACAGGGTTAAAAGACTCAAGTGCTCCGAGCCGCAGGCTCTTTTCCCGGCGCGTCGCCACCGGGTCACTCGTATAGATGCGCGCCCCCTCAATTTGGGTAACCATCAATAGCTGCAATCCGATCGGTCCACAGCCGATAACCAATACCGTTTCCCCGGCCGCCACGCGCGCCTTTTGCACCGCCTTAACGATCGTGTTAATCGGCTCGATAAACGTAGCCTCTTCAAAGCTCACGTTATCCGGCAGCGCCACGATTCCCCGCTCCGCCACCCACGGCATCGCCTTCACGTATTCGCCAAATCCGCCGCCATTCGGTGTGAATCCCGCCGTCAATCCGGTGCTCTTGTACAGCTTGCACTGCGAAAACATCCGCCGCTCGCAAAAGAAACACTCCCCGCACGGAATATGGTGAAAACTCATCACCCGGTCGCCCAGCTTCCATTTCGTGACGCCGCGCCCCACAGCCACGACGGTGCCGGCCAACTCGTGCCCAAGAATTTGCGGAGGCTCCACATACCGGTAAAAAATTTTCTTGATATCCGTCCCGCAGATGCCACAAGCCGCCACCTTGATCAGCACCTCGCCGTCGCTAACTTCCGGCACCGGCACTTCCTCCACCCGCACAATTCCCTTTTCGCGGTACACACCCGCCCGCATCGTCCTGGGTATCGGCCCCAGCGTCCTCACCTGTTCGACCACTGTCCCTGATCCGCTCATCGCGCCGCCGTCTCGCTGACCTGTTTCCTAATCTCAATGCCCGCTAATTCCTTCAGATAGCTTTCCAGAAACTCTGCCAGCAAAACGCCTGCGCGCTTGCTCTGTTTGCCAAAGCGGATCAATGAGGGCAGCACCAGCGGATTCCTGGCAAGCTGTATCAGCACCTTCGAAAGGCTCACTTCTTTCTGCTCGGAAAGCGTCAAATTGAAATTGATGGGAAGATCTTCCGTCGCCGAGTCGCTGATGGCCCGAATCACAACGCTGCGCGCTCCCCACGCCGACGCCGCCTTCACAATCTCGAAACTTTCCATATCAACCGATTGCGCCCTGGATGCGCAGGATTTTTTCTGGCTGGCTTTCACAAGAATCTCATCGGTCGTAAACAAGCAATTCGCATTCTTCGCGCCTCGCACCAACGCAAGTTGCCGAAGCTCACTATCCACCTCGAGTCGTTCGGCCCCTTGGCCTGCATGTTTCAATCCAACAATGAGTTCCTTCGGCGCAATGACGTCTCCCACACTCAGCGTGTCGCAAAGTGCTCCCGCCAACCCACTCGAAACACAAACGTCAAAATACTGGTCTTTATCCGCCATCCGCATCATCAGGTCCATGGCCTGCGCCGCAGCCTGCGTACCCACTCCCGTAATCAACACCGTGACCTCGGCCGCCCCAACCACTGTCCTCCGCAGCTTCAGCCCTTGATAATCAATCAGGTTGAACGCGCGCAGCTTCCGCCAAGCCGCAAACTCCGCCTCCACC
>Ga0210410_10004353_pt1 | contig 12425 bp, 11 predicted proteins | sample IncBWC4MmetaG_FD_161058 | JGI IMG/M metagenome (GOLD analysis project Ga0210410, IMG submission 161058) | Forest soil microbial communities from Barre Woods Harvard Forest LTER site, Petersham, Massachusetts, United States - Inc-BW-C-4-M | ecosystem: Environmental > Terrestrial > Soil >... | reverse complement strand
AGGGCAAATGTTGGCGGTCCGCGGTGATTCGGCATTTGTCGGATTGCACGGCGAGAAAGCATTTCAGAAATTGCTTGCAGAGATTGGGCTGCCTCCGGCGCTGTAGATCAACAACGCATGGCTAAGTCGACGATAAAAACGCGCACCCCTCCCCGAAATTCTTCGACTTATTTCAGAATGCCGATGCTTTTGGTGGTTACTACATTCTTCCTGTTGGGATTCCGGTTTCTCGGCGCGACAACTTGCGCCCAGAATTCCCGATCGCGAAGCGACGTACTCGATATCCACCACCTGCCATTGGGTGACGGAAGAGTTAGCGCGAGCCCGCGCGGCGGGTACGTGATGTCTTGCATGACGGCGTTTCCAAGCGGTGGACGCCGCGGCGGCCCCGGCGCACAAGTGGTTGGTCCGTGGATTCACGGTGATACCTGGGACCTGACGCAGAAAATTTCCGTGCAAGGCCGCGTGACGTGGCCGCAGGCGACATTTCAGATCACAACTGAAGGCGCGGATCGCATTGTCTCCCGCGTGATTCAGGGAAACGGCTTACCGGTGGACACGCTGACCGGCAAATTCCCTGTCGCCTACGACGATCCTGCATTTCAAATCGATCGCAATCCAAATTCAATTGAAACTCAGCAAATAGTTTTGAAACTTCCCGAAAATCCTGTCATCGCCGCAGAATCTTCCTGCGTGCCGATGGGCATGATCGGCGTGGCGCTGAACGGAGTGGCGATTTACAACGCGCTGGACGAAGGCGGACGCGACGCGGTAGCCCACGAAGTGCAGGATATTTGTAACGGGCACCCGCAAATGTCCGGGCAATACCACTATCACGGCCCGAGCGCGTGCTTGCCGAATCAAACTGCAAACGAAACATTAATCGGCTATGCGAACGATGGATTCGGAATTTTCAGCATGTACGACGCGCAAGGACGAGAACTTACAAACGCCGATCTGGATGAATGCCATGGACGGACCAGCGAAATTTTGTGGGACGGCGCGCGCGTCAAGATGTACCACTACGTTTTGACGCGCGAATATCCGTACTCCGTCGGCTGTTTTCGAGGAACGCCAGTGAGAATTCCCGGCGCCGATGGACGCGGACGGCGAGGGCCGGGGCCACCCGGCGGTCGACGCGGCGGAAGTCCGCCGTAGAACAACACACAAACGCTGCCTCCTAACGCGCAAATAAAACGACTGCCCATTTGCTGTTTGCAGATCGGAACAGGACCCGCGACTTTCGGAAATGGGCGGGGTTTAATAGGTGGATGCACACAGGCTAGCGCCTGTACTACTAATGAGGTGAACTACCATGCGAATGGTCCGAATGCTTGCATTACTGGTTCTGGGTTTGACGGTGCTGGCGATGCCGAGCACTTCTTCGGCGCAAATTGCAGTGGGAATTTCTGTGAGGGTTGCGCCACCAGCGATCCCCGTTTATGTGCAGCCGGTCTGCCCGGGCGATGGGTTTATGTGGACGCCGGGGTACTGGGGTTACGCGGATGGTGATTACTATTGGGTGCCGGGAACGTGGGTGCGCGCGCCATTCGTCGGCGGATTGTGGACTCCCGGATATTGGGGCTGGGGCGGCGGCCTTTATGCATGGCACCCCGGCTACTGGGGTCTGCACATCGGATTCTACGGCGGCGTGAATTATGGATTTGGGTACGGCGGCGTGGGATTTGTTGGAGGAGGCTGGCGTGGCGGAGTTTTCGCGTACAACCGCTCGGTTACCAACGTCAACGTGACGGTAATTCACAACACTTACAACCAGACAGTGAATAATACGAATGTCAGCCGCACGAGTTTTAACGGTGGAACGGGCGGAACGAGCGCGCAACCAAATGCTGAGGAACGAGCCGCGGAAAACGAGCATCACACCCCGGCTACTTCTGAACAGTCGCAACACGAACACGCTGCTTCCACGAACAAAGCTCAGTTTGCGTCAGTCAATCACGGCTCGCCGAGCGTTGCCGCATCTCCTAAAGCTGGCGTGATGAGCGGCAGCGGAGTTGTCGGCGCGAAAGGCTCAGCCGGGGCGAATGCGAGTGTTCACGGCGGAGCTAACTCGAATGCCAGCGGCGCCGGAAGCGGAAAAGTAACGGCGGCGAATACGCATACTGGAAATAGTCCGCAGCCTCCGAAAAATACGAATGCAAATGCGCCGAAGGGAAACACTGCGGGATCGGGAAACAAAGGAAACCCGCCGCCGAAGCCTGCCAAGGGCAATCCGCCACCGCCGAAAGGCAAGGGCGGCACAGCCGAGCCCAAACCGAAGCAGCATCAATAATTTCAGATTCATAAGTAAACGATCGTGGCGGGGAGCATAAAATGCTCCCCGTTTTTTTTGCGCGGATCTTCGTCGACATAATCGGAGCTTAAGCGGGTGTTAAGGCACGCGGGATTACGGTGGACGAGATTAAAGGTGCTTCAGTGACCGAACAAATCGTGGAACGTCGAAACGGGCCCTTGTGGGGCGGCGTCGCCGCCGTCGTTGTAATCGTAATTCTCTCTCTGCTCTCACCCGTGCGAAGCCTGGCCGCGAAGTTTTTCGCTTCGCTGCGAATTCCCAAACCACAAGCGGTAAGCGTGGACGTGTCCGCATTTTCCGCCACGAATGGCAACCGCACTTTGCAGCAGATGATCAGCCAGATGATTTCCAGTAAAACGAACGTAACCGAAAATGAGACTGACGAAACGGCCGCGGATTCAGCGGCGGCGACGAAGCTGGCGGGATTCCGCGTGCAGTTGCCCGCAGCGCGTAAAGATTCGCCGAAAATAATTGTGCAGGGCGGACACGCCGTGGATATGTCCGTGGATCGCCCGAAATTGCAGCAGATTTTCGACGAAGCTGGACGCCACGATCTGGTTTTGCCGCCGAACTTGGATGGCGCGCCGGTCATGTTGAAAATACCGCGCTCTGTGCGCGCACAATACGGAAATTGTCCCGTGCCACCAAGCACGATTTCCGGACAAATCAATGGCCCGCCGCCTCCTTCCGCGGACAACAGCGATTGTTTGATCGTTGCAGAAGGCCCGACCAGCATCGTGAATTCGCCGGCGGGATTGGACGTTCAACAATTGGTGGAAATCAGTCTGGAGCTTTCGGGCATGAGCCCCAATCAATCGCAGCAATTTTTGAAAAATGTAGATTGGAAATCCACTTTGAGTTTGGCCATGCCGCGATTCATGCGTTCGTTCGAGACCGTTCAGCTAAACGGAGCGCAGGGAGTGCTGGTGAATACGTTGGGACGCCGCGGGCCGACCTACGTGCTGATCTGGGTGCGCGATGGAATGGCGTACTCGATGACGGGATACGCCAGCGCGACCGATGCGGCGTCGCTCGCGAATTCGCTGCGATAGCTTCTGAGGGGAAACTTCTGAACCAGATTCACCATCACGCCATTGAAACTCACGGCTTGCGCAAAGTATTTGGCGCGAAGATTGCCGTGCGGAATTTGTCGTTGACGGTGAAGCGCGGAGAAATATTCGGATTCCTGGGGCCGAATGGCGCGGGAAAGAGCACGTCGATAAAAATGTTGCTCGGGCTGGTGAAGCCCACCAGTGGAAATGCGTTTGTGCTCGGCGCGCCTGCGAACAATGTGGAGATTCGTCGCCAAATTGGATTTCTGCCGGAGGATTTCCGATTCTACGACTGGCTTACCGCCGCGGAATTGATTCGGCTGCACGGACGTTTGTGCGGAATGGATTCCGACAAATTGCAGCGCCGCGTGCCCGAAGTGTTGGAGCTGGTCGGGCTGACTCCCCATATTAACCGGCGAGTGCGCGGATTTTCCAAAGGAATGCTACAGCGGCTAGGGTTGGCGCAAGCGCTGGTGCACGAGCCGCAGATTATTTTTCTGGACGAGCCGACCTCCGGCCTGGATCCCATGGGGCGTCGCATGGTGCGCGATATTCTGCGCGCCCAACGGGAACGCGGCGCGACAGTTTTTCTGAATTCGCATTTGCTGGGCGAAATTGAAATTACCTGCGACCGCGTCGTGTTCATCAAGGATGGCGAAGTGGTGGCCAGCCAGGACTTGCACGCCGAAGCTGAGGAGCAGGTTCGAGTGGTGGTAAATGCGCGAAATATTTCGCAGTCGGCGCTGGATGGGCTGTCGCCTTGGACGACCTCGGCCAATTACGAAAATGAGCGCCTGATTTTCACCGCGAGTTCGAAGGATGTGCTGCCCGATGCGCTTCGGCATCTGGTATCGAATGGCGCTGATATTTTTGGATTCACTCCGGAACGAATGTCACTGGAAGATTTGTTCGTGAAGATCATGGGCGAGGATCGCGGGCTATGAACGGAATCTGGATCATGGCCGCAATCACTTTCCGCGAAGCAGCGCGGCGCAAAATATTGTGGACCGCCATGATTGCCGGCGGATTGCTGCTGGCGATTTTCGCGGTGGCGCTGCACTTGCAAGTGGATGAATTTAATTCGCGCGCAATGTCGCCGTTCCTGCGCTACCAAGTCGAAAGCGGAATGCTCATGGTCGGTCTGTACACCGTGGATTTGCTGGCCGTGGTGATGACCATTCTTACCTCGATCGACACGCTGGCCGGCGAAATCAGCTCCGGCACAATTCACGCCATTGCCACTAAACCTGTTTCGCGCTGGCAAATTCTAATTGGAAAGTTTTCCGGATTTATCGCCATGATCGCGGCGTATGTGGTCGTGCTCTTCGCTGGAACCGTGGCGGTAAGTTACTGGGCGGTGGGAGTTGTGCCGCAGAATCCGGTGCGCGGAGTGCTCCTGATAATCTTGGAATGCGCGGTGGCGCTGAGCGTCACATTCTTGCTGGGAACCTGGTTTTCAACTTTAACGAATGGAGTTCTGGTCCTCGGTCTTCAGGGCCTCGCCTTCATGGGCGGCTGGCTGGAACAAGTCAGCGGATTTTCGCAGAGCGCGCACATTGTGACGCTCGGAGTTGTCACCAGCTTGATTATGCCGGGCGAATCGCTCTGGCGCCGCGCGGCCTACGAAATGCAAACGCCGTTGGCGGCCTCGCTTTCGTTTTCACCGTTCGCAAATGTCTCGATTCCCAGCGGCGTCGCAGTTATCTACTCCTGCGTTTTCCTCGTGGTGATGCTTGGTATTGCGATTTACCATTTCCAGACTCGCGATCTCTAAATCCAATTTATTTTGCGGGCGGCGCAGCTTCGGCAATCTTTGTCGCTTGCCACGATACGACCTGCCATTTCCCGTTGCGGCGCAGAAAAGTTCCGGTATCGCGGTAGTTTGTAATTGTGGCCGGCTTGCCGTCGTTGTGCGCTTCGTGCGCAACCAGTCGGAAAGCTACGATGGCGACGTCCGTGTACTCGTGAATCGTGAGATCTTCCGCGGAAAATGTGGTGGTGGTCTCTGAGCGCGGAGGCCGGCCGGCGCTTGCGGAAACACCCTTAATAATGTCCGCTTTGGTGGTGACCGCGCCGGTGTTGCGAGTGTAAATGACGTCATCGGCGAAAAAGCGATCGTATGACGCAGGATTGTTTTTCGGGACGTCGGCCAAAAATTGGTTCAGCAGGTCAGTCAGTTCACGCGCAGTTGCTGAAGGCGTCGCGGCTTGGCGTGGTAACGCGTTCGGCGACGATGCGGGTAATACCAGAAGCGAGAGCGCGAAGAGAGCAAGTTTCATGCGCATTGTAATTCCTCCAGTGCCTTGAACTGCCGGTGAATTATTTGGAGAGAGTAATACGGAACTGAAGAATTTGCATCACGGCTTTAAGCGCGCCAGAAAAACAAATCAGGGCGGGTACTTCCCCACCCTGATTTATTTTTCAATTGAACAGCGCTCAGGCCGAAGCCTGTGCCACTGTTAGATTCCTTTCAATATCGCCAGCATCCGCGCCCACGACTGGTCGTGCGCGGTGACGTTCGCTGGTACCGTGTTTGCTGGGTCTTCGCCGGCGCGCATGAATCCGTGCCCTGCGCCGTCGTATGTGACGGGATCGTATTTTTTGCTGGCGGCCTTCATGGCATCGGTTGCGGCGGGGATAGTTGCGTCAACGCGAGCGTCATTGCCGGCATAAAAACCGTAGACGGGTGCGTTGATGGCGGTGACGTCCGTAGGCGGCGTGCCATAGAAAACAAATGCCGCGGAAAGATCCTTGCGATTCGTGGCGAAGCGGAAGGATTGTCCGCCGCCCCAGCAGAATCCGGTGACGGCCAGCTTGCCATTCGCCGCCGGCAGCTTCTTCACGTAATCAGCGACGGCGTTGAGGTCAGCGCTAACTTGATCGGGATTGAGTCCACTGACCGCGCGATTCAGATCCTGTCCGGTGAAATCGAGCGAACCCTTCCCGTTCGGCCCCATCCCCGAAAGAAGATCGGGCGCGATGGCGATGTATCCGTTTGCGGCGAGCTTATCAGCGACGGTTTCGACCCAATCGCTGAGACCGAAAATTTCGTGAATCACAACAACCGCGGGCGCTTTCGTTTTGACTTCGGGATAGACGACGAAAGCGTTGACGGTGCGATCTCCGTACTTAACGGCGACCCATTCCTGATGACGGGTGGACTTCGCGAGAGTTGTTTTGGCCCAGTCCTGTGCAAAGACGGGCGTGAGACAGAACAGAAAAGCGAATAGCGCCAGAGTTGTGCGTTTCATGTACGGAATTTTACCTCAATCGTGAATTTGAAACAAAATGACTAGAAAAACGAATCCCCATTTAATTCTCTGCCTCAGAAATCGGCGAACTTCTTTGATTCCGCCTCGGGCATTTTCTCAAGAACCGCGATTTGCCCGTCCAGATCGTCACCACGATGTTCCATGGTGAGCGTGCGGCCACCTGCGGAAAGCGACCAGTGGTCTTTGAAATAAAAATCACGGCCGCGCGCATTCATCCGGGATTCGATCACCAGTTCCCCGCCATACCATTGAGCGGAGCTTCGAAATTCGACTCCTCCAATTGCGTTCTTCATTTCTGTGCCGATTCGACAAATGAACACTTGCCGCTGCTCTCCGCCATTCGCATCCGTCAAAAGAATCTGCTGAATCACAGTCGGATCTCGATGCTCGATGTTCACCAACATCTGCTTCGGCATCGCGCCGCGCATTACACTTTTTTCAAGATTCAGCTTCCACACGCCACTGAAATTTGGTCGCGCGTCCGCAACGGTCATCAAGTATTTTTACCACAATTTGGCGGTGCGTTTGAATTGCCCGCTATCTGCGCCAGCCGCGGAGAATCTTGCCGGTCCAGTAGCACCGACACTCCTGTCGGTGCACCCCGCTTCAATTCGCCAAGAAACCTGCACCGACAAGCGTGTCGGTGCTACTTTGAGCGCTACTCAATTTACGGCTGGCGCGGAGGCCCACCGGTCGCAGACATCGCGAGAATCAATGAATTAATCGCTTGCGGGCTGCCGGTGAAAATATTCACGGGCGCGCGGCGATAAGCAATCATCTGGCGATAGATGACGTCTTCGAGAGTGGAATTAATTCCCCACCCCGCCAAATAGGAAAGACGAAGATCCGCGTCGCGATTAATTTCCGCGCCTTCCAGCCACGGGCCCAGGTCAGATTTCTGTCCGGCGTACGTTGCGAAAAGATCTGTGGCGGAATTAATTCCGATTTCGCGCAGCGATTGCACAACCGGCGCATAGTCCGGACGATCGAGGCGCGCCTGCACTTCATCCAGATTAATTTTCAGCGGCTCAGCTTGTCCCATGAAAACCATGTCGTAGCCCTGGCCTTCAATGGTGTTCGCCCAAACCGTGCCATAAGGAAACACGTCAAGAAACGTGGCCAGTTCACTTTTCACGGTGCGGACATCGCTTTCATACAGAGGAACGTAGAGCGTGAAAATTCCGCCGGGATTCAAATGATCCTTCACCGCCTGAAAATACTCTTTGGAATAAAGCGCGGCGGTCCCTTTCACGAAAACATCCAGCGGATCGCTGGCGATGATGTCGAATTTATCTTTGGTGGTGAGCATGTAGTGGCGCGCGTCGTCATAGTGAATTGTCGTGCGCGGATTGTGCAGAACGTCGTAATCCTGTTTGTAAAAATACTTGGTGGAGGTGGGCGGAATCACCGGCTCAATTTCGTCAACCGTAATTTTTTGAATTCCGGGATAGGTGGTGAAAGTTCCCGCTGAAACTCCCGCGCCAAATCCGATTCCGAGAACTGATTTCGGATCGGGATGCAGCAGCGCGGCCAGGTGGCCAACCATGCGCTGCAATTTCATGTCATACGGTTCGGTAGTTGCTTCCACGTGACCGTTGACGTCCACTTCAATTGCGCCGTCGTTCCATTGGGTGATTGCGACGGAGGAATTAATTCCCTCCCGTGTGTAAAGGACCGTGGATTTTCCCGCGGAAATGGCCATGCGGCGTCCGTAAGCGATGAGTTCGCCGGGAATTGGGTCAAGAATCACTATGAGGTAGACCGAGAACGCCATGGAAGCCAAGAGAAGGACGACGACCGTTGGCGCCACGTGCTTTAGGATGTGAGGAATCAGGACAAAGAGCGAGCTGACCACTGCCAGCGCCAGCAAAACACGCTGGGTGTTCTGCGTGCCGATTTGCGGAATCAAAATTAAACTTACCACCAGCGCGCCGATGATTGCGCCAAATGTATTTGCGGCGTAAACACTTCCGACCACGCGCGTTGAGTCTTCGTCGGATGAAGCAACGGCAGCGAGCGCCAGCGGAAAACTCGCGCCCCACAAAATAGTCGGCGGCAGAATCGCCCACAGGCAGCGCACCATATCCAATTGAAAAATGTACCAGGGGCTGGTGGTGAGCAGCGGATTCACCGGCCAGTACGGAAGCGAGTCGGCAATCATGTACGCCGTCCACGCGATGCCGAAGGCCAGGAAAATCTGACTCCAGCCAAGCGCCAGACGCGGACGCACCGCACGCACCAACCATGCGCCGCCTGCACTTCCAATGGCCAGGCCGATTAGAAAAACCGCGAGGATAATGGAGAAAACGTAAACCGTTGCGCCCAGCATCATGCCCATCAAGCGCGTCCAAACAACTTCCGCGCCCAGCGCGGAAGCGCCGGAAAGCGCGATGGTCACATAAATCGGCCAGCGCGATTGCGTGTCCGCATCAGCGCTGCTGGCCATTGTTTTTTCCGGCGCGGATTGCGCAGGCGCATCGGGCGAATCGCCGACGACGGCGCGATCGGGCGTCAATCCCGCCAGCATTAGACTGATGAGCGCGACCGCCACGTTGATTCCTGCGGCCACAAAAGTTGCGGTGGCCATATTGAAAACGCGCAGCAAATAAAATCCCGCGAGCAAACATCCGAAAACCGCGCCGATGGTGTTTCCTCCGTAGAGCAAACCCCACCAGGAAACTCCGCGCGGCGTGGATTCGATCCATCCGACAATTGCGGGCAGCGATGCGCCCATCAATACCGTTGGCGGAAGCAGGATCAGCGCGGAAACAAACGCGCGCATGAGCATATTCGTCAGGCCGGAACCCGCGCCCGCGAAATAAATGCGCTCGATCAGCGGCATGCAAAGTTGCACCAGAATTCCGAACGCGGCGATTCCCAATTCCAGATACGCGTAAATGCGCAACGGATGTTTGCGCGATTTTAGGCGCGGCAGCCAAATGCTGCCGATGCAAAGTCCGCCCATAAATGTGGCGAGCAAAAATGCCAGCGAGACCGTCGTGGAACCGATCGTAAGTTGCAGAAGCTGGTACCAAACAATTTCGTAGATGAGCGCGGAACATCCGCTGGCCGCGAAAAGCAAAAACAAAATCGGCAAATAGCGCGACGCGTTGAAAGTTGAATCCGAATTCCTGAGTGTGTCGTTCATGGTGTTGGTTGAGCCATTTACGTTGGAGCATTCTTATACACTGCGCGCGGCCAGTTTCAAAACGGAAATACGTGCGAATTGGGCTTGGCGTAGCCGAAGCCGGGGAGTAGAATCCGCGCAGAATGAGCTCGGCGACGGATCGGCTCGGGTGGCCGGTTTGGAGGTCCGCATGAGATTCCGATTTTCCAGCTTCAAAAATTATTCGCTGATGGTTCCCCCTATATTAATGTTGGCTTTTTTCGCCTGCGCGATTCCCTGCGGCGGCGCCGGCGACAAGGCGACGGATCATTTGAGCAAAGGTACGGCGCTGGCGCAGAACGGGGACATCAATGGCGCGATTGCGGAATATCGCAAAGCGATAAAAATAAAACCGGAGTTCGCCGACGCGCACAACGATCTGGGGTTGGCGCTGGAGAAGATTAAGAATTTGGATGGCGCGATCGCGGAGTTCCGCGAGGCGCTGCGGATTGCGCCGAACGACGCAGTCCTGCATTTTAATTTGGGAATTGCGCTTCGCGCAAAGGGCGACATGGCCGGGGCGCTTGCAGAATATAACGCGGCGGTGCAGTTGAACCCTGAATTGGTGGAAGCGCGCTGCAATTTGGGCATGCTGCTGGACGAGCGCGGCGATTTGGATGGCGCCATTGCGCAATATCGCGAAGTATTGCGGATAAATCCTGACCTGCCCATCGCGCACAACAATTTGGGAACTGCTCTTCACAAGAAAAATGATCTGGACGATGCAATCAGCGAGTATCGCGCGGCGGTGCGGCTGAAACCGGATTACGCCATGGCGCATTTCAATTTGGGGCTCGCGCTTTTTGAGAAGGACGATGTGGACGGCGCACTTGTTGAATACGAAGCGTCGCTGCGCATGAACCCCTATCACGCCAAGTCACATTATTATTATGCAAAGGCGTTGCTGGTGAAGGGACGCCCGGAAGAAGCGTCGCGGGAATTTGCGGATGCGCAGGAAATGGATGCGCGCCTGAAGCCTCCGGCCAATTTGGCTCACCAATAGAACGCCGAAAGAAGTTTCGGGCACTGCGCGGAGTCTGCTATCTTAGCTGAGCCAGGCGTGACCAGCCCGTGCGCAAGATTTTCGTAATCAATTAATGATTGGAGAAACGAAAATGCGAAGATATCTAATTGCGATTTGTGCGGTCATGGCGATGGGTCTGGCGATTCTGACCATTCCGGCAAAAAGTCAGCAGGATAAGAGCAAGCGTCCCAGTCCTCCGGCTTCTGCGCAGTGCAGCCTGCCCGGCGGTCACTCAATTAACACTGATTATTCCAGTCCGCGAATGAAGGGCCGAAAAGTTTATGGTGACATGGTTCCTTGGGGACAAGTCTGGCGCGCGGGAGCGAATGAAGCCACGACATTTGTTACCGATACAGATCTGGTTGTAGGCGGAAAGCCAGTTCCCGCCGGCAGCTACACTATTTTCGTCGTGCCCGATGCGACGATGTGGTCACTGATCGTGCAAAAAACAACCGGCGAGTGGGGCATTCCCTATCCGCCGGTGAAACCACCCGACGCCGGCGAACTTCTGCGAACGGACATGACAGTTTCATCGTTGCCCGCGCCGGTGGAAAATTTCACCATCAGCTATGCACCGGCAGATGGTGGGTGCACTTTGCAGATGGATTGGGAAACCACACGCGCGTGGGTGAAAATTTCGCCGAAGATGTAACACGAACTTTTTCAACACCATTCGCGCATTGCGGATGTAAAAATATTGATCTGAACAATTGCTTCAAGAACGCGGCCTGCGTCCCCAGGGTCGGCGGCCTCAGGTAGCATTAATTTAACTGGGGGAAACAAAACGAGTAGGTATTTGGAATAAGGAGCGGCGAAAACCAAAGCGATGGGTGTGTCCAGCATAGTTCGGATGGCAATGAGGGCGCTGAGCCGCAATAAAACGCGGACGTTCCTGACCATGTTGGGTATTACGATTGGCATCGCGGCGGTAATCTGCACGGTTGCGCTCGGAGACGGAAGCTCGCACCTGATTGAAGCGCAGCTCGATAATTTGGGCGACAACATGATCTGGGTTGCCGCGGGAAATAGAAATATGGCCGGAGTTCGCACCGGAACCGGCGCGACGAAAACTTTGAAACAGGAAGACGCCGACTCGATTTTGAAAGCAGTTCCACAAGTGAAAGCGGTGGCGCCGAATTCCAGCGGACACGCGCAACTTGTTTACCAAAACCGGAATTGGGGCACGCTTTATCGCGGAAACACTCCGGATTTTTTGGTGGTGCGTCACTGGGGCATCGCCGCCGGCCGGTCTTTTACGATGAAGGAAGTGGAGTCCATCGCCAACGTGTGCATCCTCGGGCAGACGGTGGCTCTAAACCTATTTGATGACGATAGTCCGCTGGACAAAGTAATTCGCGTGAACACCATTCCCTGCAAAGTGATCGGAGTGCTGGAACCGAAAGGGCTCGCGCCGTGGGGAAACGATCAGGACGATTTTATTTTGATGCCGCTGACCACCGCGCAGCGCAAAGTAAAAGGAGTGGATTGGCTGGACGACATTTTTATTTCGGCAAACTCGACAGAAGAAATTGATAGCGCGACTCAACAAATTTCTTCTTTGCTGCGGCAGCGGCACAAACTGGGCGGCGATGAAACT
>Ga0210410_10004352_pt1 | contig 12426 bp, 9 predicted proteins | sample IncBWC4MmetaG_FD_161058 | JGI IMG/M metagenome (GOLD analysis project Ga0210410, IMG submission 161058) | Forest soil microbial communities from Barre Woods Harvard Forest LTER site, Petersham, Massachusetts, United States - Inc-BW-C-4-M | ecosystem: Environmental > Terrestrial > Soil >... | reverse complement strand
ATTTCGATTGTGCCCTGGGGCGTGCGTTCAATATGCGGAAAGGATTTGACCAATGGTTCGGAACCGGCTTCCCGAAAAATATCAAATCCTCTGAGAAGCATCGAGCCGTTACAAGAAACATCAAACACCCGGCTGCCCACACCCCCAATTCCGCCATTCTGAACTCCGAACCAGTGCTCCATACGGTGCAGCTTCAAAGTGTACTTCCCGCGGATTGCAACAGGCACTGCGTAATGGAGATGTCCAAACCGATGCCATTCGTAAAGACGACCATCGCTGACGTTGGCTCGATCACCTCCCAAACTACTGAGGCGGCCGCCGAAGACGCATCTTCGCCCCGACTGTGCACGGTGCGCACCTCCCCACTGGGGCGAACAAGCCGATGTTCAGAGTCGGGTCGAACTCCGCCAGAACGGCTTCTTCTGCTGTCCGGAGCACAGACTGTCGACCTTCCGGGTGGATCATTTCGCGTAACGTGGCTAAGTCTATGGGACCTTCCTGCGGCTTCAGCCCAAAGATCCAGTAGGTTTCGTCGGACCAGGTCGCGCGATCCGTATCGAGGTTCCATGCCGAGTAGCCGACGTGGGCGACAGGTTGGGCTGCTTCAAGTCTTGCTTTGCTTTCTCGCAAGTCGCATGGCGTGAATAACCTGGTGAGCATCGTCGAAAGCCGCTGACCAACTTCGTCGAGGCGTTTGCCTGTTCCAACTACGACGCCTCTCATCAGTTCCTCGCAAGATCGCTCATGAACCGCACCCTTACGACAGCGCTGCTTATCAATACGAAAAACTGATTCGTTGTCCAGTCGCCTCAGACGCCTCCTAAAGTAAAATGACACAATATTTTTGTGATGGACCCAAACAGTGAACCGAGGAAACGCGCCGAGACCAAGATTAATCTCACCAAACAACGAGCGCGCTCTGGGCCAGCAGTCAAGAAAAGAATCGAGAGATCCGATGCTCACACGACGAAGGTTTCTTGCCACCGCAGCCTGCACCATGGCTGCAGCACGTCTTCACGCGCAGGGCCAAAGCAAGGTCCGGGTTGGCCTCAGCATCCCCAAGGATGCGACTGGTCCGCATATGCCGATCGACTTTGTCGGCCTGTCTTATGAGGTGCAGCAACTCGCGGAACCCAGTTTCTTTTCGGCGCGGAACAGTGGCTTGATTCGCGAGTTCAAAGCACTCTCGTCAACTGGCGTTCTGCGCCTTGGAGGCAACACCAGCGAGTTTGCGTACTGGAAACCTACGCCCGATTCTCCCGAACCAGAGCATCCTCGAGTCCGTGAGGTTGTGGGCGAGCCGAAGGCTCAGTACTACGCGGTGACGGTCGAGGCAGTCAGAAACCTGGCGGGGTTCCTCCAAGCCACTGGTTGGACTTGCGTATACGGCATCGGGATGGGCACGAATACACCGGCACGCACCGCCGAGGAAGCGGTCTTTGTAGCCGAGACGCTGAGCGACCGCCTCCAGTATTTCCAGGTCGGAAACGAGGCGGATCTTTTTGACCGGCACCTGCGCGATCCGAAGACATGGTCGGCCAAGACATATCTGGAAGAATGGCTCGCGCTGGCGCGCGCTATCGCAGTTCGGGTGCCGGCGGCAAAGTTCGGCATGCCGGATGTTGCCGGCGCTGTGTCATGGCTGACTGAGATCGCTGATCAATGGCCTTCCGTACAGGCCCGGCCCCGCGTAACGACCCTGACTCATCATTATTACTTTGGCGGCCCGGCGACGAACCCCGAGGTCAACATTCCGAACTTGCTGAAACCGGCGACGATGCAAAAGGTGCAGACCGCGGCGAATATCGCATCGGCCGCAGCCAGCAAGATGGGTGCGCGCGTACGCATGACCGAAGGCAACACATGCTATCGCGGAGGCAAGCCAGGTGTCTCCGACGTGTTTGCCGCTGCGCTTTGGTCTGCCGACTATTCGCTGCTGTTGGCCAGTAATGATTATTCCGGCGTCAATCTGCACGGTGGAACGGGCAAGTCTGTGGCCAATTCCGTTGGCGGATCTCTTCCCGGTGACGCGCTCCTCGAAGCGAAGGGCGAGACTCCCGAACAGATTGCCGCGCATCCGCATCCTTTCTATACACCTATTGCGACACTCGGCTTGAACTATGTGTTGGAGCCAGTTGCGTATGGGCTCAAGTTTGCGGGCTCGTTCAGCGGCGGAACACTGTTGAAGACCGAGTTCTCCACGAAGTTGCAGGCTACGGGAGTCAATGCAACGGGGTATGCCGCGAAACTGCCTGGCGGGCACACATCCGTGATCATTCTGAACAAGGACGGGGCAGCAGACCTTGAGGTGGAACTCGACTTTGGTCGCGACGCGAGCGGAGTGGTGCAAACCGAGACACTACACGCAACCGAACTAGACAGCCGCGAAGCTCACATCACAACTTTACCGAACACCGACTCGCTCAAGCAGGGCAAGTGCTCCGTTACTGTTCCCCATGCGACGGGATTGCGCGTGACGGTGAGTTGAATCTTCTCCGCCAACTGACACAATATTCAGTATCATGCCGCGTGTCGCTGAGGAAATCCACACTCACGCCGCCTCGCCGGCGATGGTGAGTATGGAAACCAGCTCCGCGCCAAATACGAGCAGATTGCAAATGGGCCGGATCATCCTCGAAGACCTCCGTGTGGAATTTCGAACTCGTTGCCCAAGTTATTTCAGCCAAATGCCAAGAGATCGGCCGCCGCCGTGATGGATCGAGAAAAGGCGCCCTTTCCACCACTAAGCAGAGGAGTTTGCACTTCGAACTAGCCACTGAAGGTGGACCGGAAGTTCTTCAGCGGCCCGTCAGAATGCAGCCCGGCTGGGTCTAAGCGGCACCAATCGTGGTCATTCCTCAACCACGGATTTTTCAGGATCGATGAGGAACGCCCATATCAGTGCGCCGGTGAGCAGAACGCCCGCAGAGATGAAGAATGGAGTGATCCACATCCCCCTCTGAATGAGGAATCCGAAGATAATGGGAGAGAACGAGGCTGCCACACTGCCCGCCATGTTCATTACGCCAGACACGGTCCCGCTAAATTCTCCTCCAACATCCATGGGAACCGCCCAGGCAGGGCTGATCACCAGTTCCAGGAAAAACAGAGAACCGGTTAAGCACAGGACGGCTGTAAGCGCATGATGTGTGAGGCCCGCGGGGATCAAGAAGGCTCCGGCCGCCAGCATAGCGGGCGCCGCAACAATCCGGCGGGCAAACTTGAGCTTGCCGGTCTTCCTGTAAATACTGTCGGTCAGCGTTCCTCCCAGAATATCTCCCACCATCCCTGCAAAGAGGGGCAGCGACGCTAACGTTCCCATGTCCTTGAGGGAGAGGTGCCGATATTCCGTCAGATAGGTGGGAAACCAGGTCACATAAAAATACGTTCCGTAGTAAAAGCAGCAATAGCCGGCTGCGATGTACCACATATTGGCGGAGCGAAAAATAGTCTTCCAGGGCGCTTTTTGCCGCTTGTGCAGGTCAATCGGAGGCTTGATTGTGCCATCTGCGCACCGGCCCCGTATGTAGGCCAGTTCGGCCGGGTTTACGTAGGGGTTATCCTCAGGTAGATCGCGGTAGAGCCAGTAGAAAGCGAACGACCATAGCAGACCGGCCGCTCCGAAAAAGTAGAAAATCCAACGCCAGCCGAATGCGACCATGATGGTCACGGCAATGAACGGCACGATTGCGATGGCGAATCGGCTGAAACTATGCGTCACGCCATGGACGATCCCGCGTTCGGAGCGGGGAAACCAGAGCTGCATGCCCCGCGTGGCGGTGGGGAAGGCGCCGGCTTCCGCCAATCCGAAAACAAAGCGGATCACCGCGAGAGAAACGATGCCACTGGCGACCGCTGTCAGCGTCGTCATCAGGGACCAGAAAGGAACGATGACAAGGAGCACCAACCTCGGTCCGAAGCGGTCCGCGAACCACCCGGCGGGGATCTGCGCGATGGCGTAGGCCCATAAGAAAACGCTGAACACAATACCGATTGCGGTTTGACTGAATCCAAATTCGCGTGCGATCGACGGCGCGGCAATCGAGATGCCAGTCCGGTCCATGTACGTGATCATGTACATCACGCTGATCAGCAGAAGCACGAGCCAGCGTGTCTTCGTCGCGTGAGGTATTCGGGTACGCTCGAACGCCGGCGGTTTCGGAATCGGGATCCCCGTTTTATCCGGCATTCAATCAGCGGCGATCAGCCGCGGCGTTCTTGATCGAATCGGAGGGCCGCGGCTCGGTCCGGCCGGAGGGCAGCGCCCGAGGCTGGAGGTCGACCGGGCAGGCGTCCGCTGCCGATTTGTCTGCCGCCTCATAGACCTCCATTACTGTCCTCGCCTCCTCGGGCCGCACCAGCGGTTGCTGGCCGGTGGCCACGCATTCGAGGAAATGAATGGTTTCAGCTTCCATTGGGCCGGAGTAGACGTGCCCGACTTTTTCACCGGGCATGGTCGAGAGCGGAAATTCAATGCCTCTCTTCATGGTGTTGACGCTGATGTCCCGATGGGTATCATCCGCCATGATGGCTCCTTCGGTGCCGACGAATTCGATCCATGTGGATGAGAAATTCGGATAGGCAGGGGGAAGCACCCAGCCTGCACCGATTGTGAAGACACAGCCGTCGTCCAGGGTCACGACGATCCACACACAATCCGGCACATTATGCGTCGCCTGCATAATTTTGCGAACTTCCTGAGCGTAGACGCGAACGGGCCGTCTCGGCGCAAAACACCAGAGGAGAAAATCGATATCGTGAGTTGCCTCCATGGCGGCCGGCGACAGCTTAATGCGGCCCCCGATTTTGTTACCGAGATTGCGCGTAATATGGCGGCTCACCAAAGCGCTAACCGGCTGACCGATCGTGCCATCATCGATGGATCGTTTGACATAGGCAAACTTGGGATTGAAGCGCTGCGAATATCCAATCGTGAACAACAACCCCTTTGTGCGGGCCAAAGTTATTAACTCATCAGCTTCGGAAAGCTCAAGCGCGATTGGCTTTTCGAGAAAGACGTGTTTGCCGGCCAGAAGACTCTCCCTCGCCATCGGAAAATGCGTGGTCTCCGGCGTCGCCGAGATAATCATGGCGTCAATGTTGCTGTCGCCGAGCAGAATGCGGTAGTCCGCCGTAGTTGTGGTTGGTTTGGTTTTTGCAGCGACCTCCCGCATGCGCTCCGGCTTGATCTCGGCCAGGTGAAGGGCGCTCACGTAAGGGCTCGCGGAGCAGGTTTCCGCGCGGATCCCTCCGCACCAGCCGGTCCCTACAATTCCGATCCTCACCTGCTTCATTGACATCCCCTGGTCGCAGCAATCTTACAACGGATCATTTGCCGACGAGCAGAACACCGAACGTATTCGGCTTCATCGGCGGCTCTTCCTCACCCTTTGGAGTCACCGCCTCAAACGCGGCAATTGGAAGAAAAATGTTGTGAGTCTTGAAATCGATCGCCATGGTGCGAGCGTATTTTCTGGTTGGGACATTTTCAATAACCGTGTACTTATCGGGAGAATCCTCGTGAACAACCGTCAGATCTCCCGATGCGCCGTTCGAGCTGAAAACCAGTTGCGTATCAGGATCGAAGCCTGCCGCATCGGGGTCTTCGCCGATAGCGGGAGTCGCTACCACCGCGCCGGTATCCGCATTCACAACCATCATTTTCTTGTTGCTGCAAACGGAAAACAGGCGCCGGTGCTTCTGATCAAACGCCAATCCCGACGGCTCTTTGCAGCCAGCGAGCGGCCAACGATGAAGGATGGAAAGCTTCTGGGCATCGATCTCAAGAAGTTGGGATTTGTCTTCGATATTCACAAACATGTGACCGTGCTCGTCACCGGCAACAAATTCCGGCCTGCCACCCACGGCGATCATGCCAACGACCTTGCCGTCCGCAGCGTTGATGGCAGTTGCGTTGGCGGTCCGGCCATTGAAGGCGAAAACGCGTTTCGAAGTCGCGTCGAAGTAGACAGCGTCGGGATTCACGCCCCCAGCCTTCACGGTATCGATGGTCTTGAGTGTCTTCAGATCAAAGATGATGATCGTGTTGGCCTTACCCGCCGTGATAAAGCCGCGGCCGAGATCATTCGCCAGCGCGATGCCGTGCACGCCCAAGGTATCGGGTATGTCGCCAACCACTGCGCCAGAGTCGGCGTCCAGCACCACGACGTGGGTCGCGTGCGCCACATACAGACGGCGGGCGGCGCTGTCTACAACGCAATAGTCCCATCGGCCCGGGCCGCCGATCGGAATGGTTTTCACCACGTGGTAGCCGGACGCACCTGGCGCGGCTTGGGCGCGGTCAGTCAAGAGGAAACTTGCGGCGAGGCCAATCAGGGCGGCCATTACAAACCTGATTTGATAACGCATGTTGATCTAGTCCTCCTCGGTGAAAATGGATTCCATGTTTACGGATTGAGTGTGGCGCTTCCTTCCCGACTCGATTGCAGAGCTTCAGGGTTGAGAGGATGAAGCGGCGCATCTCCGCTGAGGACCCGCACAACTTCCTCGGCCGCCTTGCGCTGCAGGTCGATCAGTGATTCTGCCGAATAAAAGCTCATGTGCGGCGTCAGAATCACATTCTCGCGGCCAAAAAGCGGAGAGCCAGAAGGCGGCTCGCGCGACAAAACATCCAGCGCCGCCCCGGCTAAATGTCCTTGGTCCAGCGCCTGCGCCAGCGCCTGTTCATCGACGATCGGACCACGCGCAGTGTTGATCAGATATGCCGTAGGTTTCATTTTACAAAAGATGCTCGCGTTGAAGAGGTGGTCGGTTTCAGGCAGGAGTGGAGCATGGATTGAAATATGGTCAGACACGCTTACCAACTCGGAGAACTCAACCTTTTCAACTTCCGCGCGGTTCATCGTTTCCAGGGAGACGAACGGATCATAACTGATAACCTTCAGACCAAAAGCTTTCGCCTTGGGAGCAACTAGCTGCGGGATTCTGCCAAAACCAACCAACCCCAGGACGCTCCCTCGCAAACGATAAATGGGAACCACAGCAGGCAGTTCCCAATGGCCAGCATGGGCGCGTGAATTCGCGAACGGTATCTTGCGCGCCAAGGCCAGAAGCAAAGCCATGGTGTGATCGGAAACCTCGTCGATGCAGTAGTCGGGCACCCTGGTGACGACGATGCCTGCCTTCGTGGCCGCCGGGATATCCACGTTATCCACGCCGATTCCGAAGCGGGCGATGATCCGGCAACGCGTCATTTGGCTGATCATCTCGGCCGTTATTTTGGCGTAGGTAACCAGCACCGCATCGGCATTCCGCGCCACTTGCATGATGGCCTCCGGTGTAGGCTCTTCCGCCAAAAGCAACTCGGCGCCAACGCTCGACAGAACTTCCCGAGCCGGATTTAAGTTCGGGAAGACGGAGTCCGAAACGGCGATAACTGGATGCCGCGCCATGTTTAGCGTGCCATCGCTTCTTCCATATGTTCCATCAGCGTGAAAATGACTGGCCCTTGGGCTGAGACGAGAACATTTTCTTCCAGGCGCGTGGTTTGCTGCAAACCCGGGTGCCCTGCAAAGGTTTCAATTGCAAAGTACATATTTTCTTTGATTTCCGCCGGATACTGCAGCGAATAAGCCCTCGAGATCCACATGCCTTCATAGAGTGTCAGGCCAATGCTGTGGGCAAACTGCTGGAGCGTGACCGTGCCATATTTGTCGTCGTCATACTGGGGAAAAGCAGCCGCCACATCGGCCGTGGTATTGCCAGGGCGCAGCTTATCCAAACCCGCATACATGGAATCGTGGACTTCCCGGTATAAGTCGATTTCCTGCTGATTCATCTTCCCGGCACACTTGAAGCAGCGGACAAAATCAATAAAGTAACCAGACGGGCCCACCGCATTGATGTCCACAATTACCAGGTCACCTTGACGGATGATCTTCTCCGTCGCCCAGCGGCGATAAGGACTGGTATTGCCTCCGGAAGCCACAATGATGTCGTAAATAATCTCGCAACCTCGTTCCAGCATGAACTCGTGCACTTTGGCTTCTATCTCCCGCTCTCTTACGCCGGGCTTGAGCCATTCGTGCTTGATCCTCCACATGGCTGCATCGCCAATGCTCGATGCCTGCTTCAATAACTCGATCTCATCCCGCGTTTTGATGACGCGTGCGGCGGATATCGCTGGCCAGGCATCGGTAATGTTGAGGCGGCATTCTTCAAACGCCTTCAACGCGGGCCAATCGAAGTTGTCGATGCCGATTCTCTCTTTGCGAAGCCCGTGGGTCTCGAGAACGGCAACTACGCTCTGAGCCATTCGCCCAGCCATGACCGGAACGGCACCCTCAGCCCATTGCCACGTGATCGCGGGCTTAATGCGGCCCTCCATCCAAGGCAGATCAATCTCGGCGCAGTGCAGGTCCGATCCTGCCGTCTCAAACAGCACCGGCTCGCCACCCTGAGGCACAACGACATATCGGATGTTGATGTTGTATTTCCAATTGCCTTGATAAGATCCAGTGACGTAGCGAATATTGGCGCCCGCAAAAAGGACCAGGGCGCCCAGGTCACGCGCACTCATCTGATCCCGGAGACGCTGCAACCGGTCCTTGCGCAGCCGGTCAAAGTCAACCCGGTGCTGCCAGTCCGCCCCGGTCTGGCTGTAGACACGGCGAGGATCCCACTCATGTGGCTTGCCAATGAAACTGATATCCATCGTTGTGTCTCCCTGCATGCCAACCGACGCGCGGTGCCCGCTACCAGACTGCGATTGCTGCGCGTGGCCCTTCCGGCTTTCCAAACCGCACTCTCGCGGCCCCGCAGGCGCTGTGTCGGCCAGTCGGTTCAGCGGAACATCCTAGATCAGTCAGGACATCTCCACCAGTAATATCTTGAAATAGTATTCATACGGTTTTATTATGGGTATCCAGTGCCCACCGCGACCCGTTCCCGCTCATACCAACGAAGTCCACAGCCGAAAATTCCGGAATCCATGGCGCCCAAAGAGGTCATGGGGAGCCTTATCGACTCGTTGGATCTTAAACAGATTCGCTGTTTTGTCGCGGCTTACGAGGAGGGCAGCTTCAGCAAAGCTGCGCTGCGCGAGCATTGCACCCAGCCCGGCCTCAGCGTCTACATTCAGCGCCTGGAACACATGCTGGCGCACCGATTGTTTGATAGAAAGGCTCGTGGCGTAACTCCGACGATCGCAGGCAGACATTTCTATGTCTGCTGCGCCGACGTTCTGAAGACCGTCAGTGTTGCCAAGCAGCGCATGCTCGACATGTCCGGCAATGTCGCGAGCGACATTAACGTAGGCGTGTCACCCACGTTATTCAAGGGCGTTCTGCCGTGGATGTTACCCGAATATCTAAACGCGCACCCTTATGTCGATGTTCGCCTGGCAGAAGCGTACAGCGGCACGCTCACGGATTGGGTAGTTTCTGGTGAGGTTCAGGTGGCCATCGTCACGAAGCCGCCAGTCCACCTGGGACTGGAGACGACGCACTTCTTCCGGGACCGTCTGGTCCTCGTGACGCGCGCGAACGGCAAGAAGCAGAAGGGAAGAAAACCTCGGCGGCGCAGTTCGACCGAGCTACAAAAATTGAAGTTGGTGCTTCCTTCGCCGAGGCATAGCTTGCGCCAAGTGATCGAAGCCTCAGCAGTGCGGCTGGGCACCGCCGAGTCGGGCAGGATCGTGGAAATCGATGGAATGCTCGGTACCCTGGAACTCGTCCGCAACTCCGATTGGGCAACCGTAGTTGCCAGCATCGCGGTAAGGGACGAGGTGAAACAAGGCAGACTCATCGCCGAGCCGATCTATGGACCTGAGCTTTGGCTTGATTTCTATCTGATCCGCACCAAGGACCTGCCCCTGTCCCGCGCCTGCCGGGACTTCTTGCACTACCTGAAAGAAACTCTTGCTCGTGTCGTCGAGACTCGGGGTCCGACATCTCAGGCCAGCATCGTGTGACGCGGGGGCGGGCCGCCGTCTCATTCCCCGCTCAGGGACACAATCTTCTCGGTCCGGGTAACAAATGTGAGCGGACGCAGTCTGCTCGCACTGCACGCCACCATGCATTCCGAGTTGGGCAGTAATGTTATGCTGACCGCAAGAACGTTCGAATCAACGCCAGCTCCGGACAAGTCGACTCATCGAGGTCCCCAGCGGGAGGGAGGATATGCCGACGATTTCTCTAAGAGTCAACGGCGGGGTGCACGCGGTCGATGTCGATCCGGAAACCCCTCTGCTCTATGTGCTCGGCGACGAATTGCATCTGCGGGGACCGAAATTCGGTTGCGGCCTGGGTCAGTGCGGCGCGTGTACGGTCCTGATGAACGGGCATGCTGTGCGCTCCTGCGTCACGCCCGTGAGTGAAGTGAAGCAGGCGGAGATTTTGACCCTGGAAGGCCTGGGCACATCCGCGAAACCGCATCCCATTCAGCAAGCCTTCATCGACGAAGAAGCGGCGCAGTGCGGCTTTTGTCTGAGCGGCGTGATCCTCAGCGCGAAAGCGTTTCTCGACCGAAATCCCAAGGCGACCGACGACCAAATCAGAGAGGCGCTCGCCGGCGTGCTCTGTCGTTGCTTCGCGCACGCGCGGATGTTCAAAGCCATTCAACAGTATGCGAAAACGAGGCACATATGACCACGGGCTTGTCGCGTCGCGAATTCCTGACGGGATCCGGTGCGCTCGTCGTGAGTTTCAGCATGGCGCCCCTCCTCGAGCCGCTGGCATTGGGCCAGGGCCAATTTGACACCCACATGTCGCACGTCGACCCCACGAGGCTCGATTCTTGGATTGCCGTCGCTTCCAACGGCATGGTGACCGCGTATACGGGCAAGTGTGACTTTGGTCAGGGTATGTATACGGCGCAAACGCAGTTGATTGCGGAAGAACTCTGCGTGTCGATCGATCGCGTGCGACTGATCCAGTGCGATACCTCGGTGACGCCGGACCAGGGGACAACTTCAGGCAGTCAATCCACACCCACAAATTTCAATAACAGCGATCTGGCCCAGGCAGCCGCCACTGCGCGCGAAGCTCTCATCAACATGGCGGCACCGAATCTCGGAGTGCCGGCCAATCTGCTCACCGCCTCGAACGGCTTCATCAGCGCAAAAGGCGGAGGTCGTGTTAGCTACGGGGAACTCATCGCCGGAAAGAAGTTCAACCTCGCGCTCGATCCGAAGGCCAAGCGCCGGCCTCCGAGCGAATGGACGGTTCTGGGCAAACCGCTCCCGTCATTGGACATCGAGGCGCTGGTAACGGGCCGGTTCGAGTTTGTCCACAATGTCCGCGTTCCTGGAATGCTGCATGGCCGGGTGGTCCGGCCCCCGGCTGTCGGCGCAACCGTAGTCAACGTCGACGAAGCTTCGGTGCGCGGAATTCCCGGACTGGTAAAGGTTGTGGTGCGCCAAAACTTTATCGGGGTGGTAGCGGAAAAACAGACGCAAGCAATTACGGCGGCCGTCAAACTCAAGGTTGTCTGGACTTCAGGCGTTGGCCTGCCCGTCCAGAAAGACTTTTACGATTACATCCGCAAGCAGCCGTGCCGCGATGTGCTGATGGTCGATTCCCTAGACATTGAGCAAAAGCTGGCACAGGCGGCAACCGTGCTGAAGGCGACTTATTGTTATCCATATCAGGCACACGGATCCATTGGGGCGTCTTGCGCGGTTGCAGATGTGCGCGCCGACAAGGCAACCGTGTGGTCGTCCACTCAATCCGTATATCCCACGCGAGCGGGAGTGGCCACCCTGGTCGGGTTGCCGGTGGACAGCGTGCGCGTTATCTTCGTGCGCGGCTCGGGTTGTTACGGGCTCAACGGCGCTGATGCCGTATCGTATGACGCGACGCTCCTGTCGCACGCGGTTCAGCGGCCGGTCCGTGTGCAACTCTCGCGTGCGGATGAGATGGCTTGGGGCGAGAACTACGGAGCCGCATGCGTCATCGACCAGCAGGCTGGGGTCGATGCGACGGGAACCATTGTCGCGTGGGAGTGCGAGCCGTGGTCGGTGTCGCTCGGAGGCCGTCCCGGGTATGACCACCCAGGGAACGTGATCACCGGCGCCCTTGCCGGGTATCCGCCCCAAACCGTAGCTCCACAGGCAGCGTCCCAGCCAACCGGGGAGTTGCGGAATGGCAACAACGCTGTGCCGTCCTACGTGGTAGGATGCGTCGGCGGCAAGTGCGGAGGTACGGGAAGCGTTCGCAGTGAGCGCGTCCTGACTCACGCCGTAAAGTCGCCTTTTTTTACCGGACCGCTGCGCTCGCCGCTGCGTCTTCAGAACACGTTCGCGCACGAATGTTTCATGGACGAACTCAGCGCGCATGCGAAGACCGATCCGGTCGCATACCGGTTGCGGCACTTGCGCGAGCCCCGGATCGTCGATGTCGTGAAAGCGGCGGCCCAGGCGGCGAAATGGGATGCCCGGCCGTCGCCGACGTCTGACTTGGGTCACGG
>Ga0210410_10004351_pt1 | contig 12430 bp, 14 predicted proteins | sample IncBWC4MmetaG_FD_161058 | JGI IMG/M metagenome (GOLD analysis project Ga0210410, IMG submission 161058) | Forest soil microbial communities from Barre Woods Harvard Forest LTER site, Petersham, Massachusetts, United States - Inc-BW-C-4-M | ecosystem: Environmental > Terrestrial > Soil >... | reverse complement strand
CCAGAGCCCGGAACGCCCGTATAGCTCAGCGTCCAATCAGGAATCAGCGGCAGATCGCCAGCCTGTGTCGAGAGCGTCTTCACCGAGAACCCGGCAGAGACTTCGCGCGAACTCAACACAACGTTGAACTCCTGCTTCATCTCACGGTCGATCAGATCGAGCAGCACGGGATTGGCATAGATCGCCGTCGGACGCACGCCATAATTGCTCTGCGCCATCAGCTGCGCAACCTGCGTCTTCAGTCCGTCCACGATGCTGGCCGTGGTCCCGATCGTGGTCGAGTTTCCGCCTGCTGCAATCTGCGCTGCCGCACCGTAATACTGTGCGGTCGTCGGAGCAGCCAACGAAGTATCCGTCCCGTTCCACAATGCAACGTCATGCGTGCGCAGAACGCCGTCAATCGTGTCGGTCAGGTCCTTCGCCTGCAGATATGCGAACTGGCTCTGCTGATTGCCCAGTTCGATATCGAACAGGTTGTAGTTGATCTGTGCCACCAGGGCCTTCAGCGGAACGCTGCGTTCCTGCCGAGTCGGCTGCACCAGCGGAGCAACGATGTTGCGCGGATCCACGAACCCGGTCGCCGCGCTCGCAGCCGGAATGGCCGTCTCTTCAAAGAACCGAGAAGGATGTCCGGTCGCCGGAACCTGCTTGATGCGCTGCCCAAATGCGCCACGGCGCCGTACCAGGTCCGTAATCTCCGACTGATACTGCGGAACCTCGATTGCACCCGGCCCCATGAAGTCAGCCGCCGCATGAATGTCATAAAAATTTGCTTGCATCGTTTCCCTTTCGCCCGTCTCCGGGCACTGCTTCGTCCAAAAGAAAAAGGCGCAGCTTTCGCCACGCCTCACCAAAAATTTCCGTCACTAAGAACGTGCGTCAACCCGAAGAGCTGGGTGCCCCATCCTTGCGTAGCAAGGGTGGGACTGAGAATCTCCGCCTCCCGGCGGAAGGCACGGGCTTTAGCCCGTTCAATACGCATCCCCAAGGCCAGGGGCTTTAGCCCCCACAACTACCCCAGCCACCCCGCACGATGCAGATGACTCTTCACCGCGATCCGCTGCTCAATGCTCAACCCGCTGAGCGCGCCATCGATCGTGCCCGCCTCGATTGACTCAAGCGACGAAATCCCCTGCTTCGCCAGCAGACTCATCGCCGCCACAGGCAAAGTCTTGCGCCCGGAGCGTCCCGCCTGCAGCGTTGCAATCTGCTGCTGTGCTTCGCTCAGCTTGCGCTCGAGTTCGCGAACCAGCTCAGCGTCGCCACTTTCCACCTGGGCGACAACCCGCGCCAGGTCTCCCGACATCGAATCCTGTCTCGCCTGAAAGCGCTCGACACTTTGCTCCATCATCGCGCTCGCCGCGGCCAGTCGCTCCACCGTCGACGTCAACGCTTCCAGCGCACTCGTCATTTCCTGTTCCATTCGCCACTACCTCCACATGAAAAATATGTTTCTCTAAGCCGCGCGCACGCGGGCCTTCTTGCCCAGCGCTCGCAATCGAAACGACGTCGCCCGGTACGCTGCCTTCTCCCGCTGCAAGATCGCAGCGCCGGTAAAAGTCGCTTTCGTCAGCGTCCACACACTCGCCCGCATATCCGCAACGTGCGCATCCGCCAGCTCATACGACATGCCCATCGTTCCGGCATCTTCTTTCGCCATCGCCTGCTGCACTTCAGGAAAGTCGCGCCCATAAATGAATCCGGCAATCACAATCTGATTCCCGCATATGTCCGCTTCTGTAATCACTCCGCACTTCGTGCGCGCATCGTGACCATCCCAGTTCGGCGTGTAGTCGACCGCCATTCCCAGCAGCGAAGGCAGCGCCGCCGTCGCCGCCGCCCGCGTCAGAATCACCCGCCGTCCCCTCGCACCCGAAGGCGCCCGGTCGCTGGCAACATCCACCAGCGTCAGCACACCATCAAACGCAACCCGGTTCGGATGACTCGCCACCTCCGGAAACCTCACCGCCATTGCTCTTAATTCCATTCCACCTCCCAACAAAAACTTCGCCCCTCACAACAAGTCCGTGAAATATCGTTGTCATCCTGAGCGCAGCGAAGGACCTTGCGCTTTCTCATCCCGCGAAAGACTTCGGACTATGACTTGGCTGCAGGACCTTGCCGGGGTGCCCCATCCTTGCGCAGCAAGGGTGGGACTGGAGAGCTCCACATCACGGTGGAAGGCACGGGCCTTAGCCCGTGCATAAACAACCCGCGCGGAGCGCCTACCGCGCTGCCGCAGGCCGCTCGCCCCCATCGACTCGCGAATCACCCAACCACCATCGGCCCCAGCCCGCGCATCCCTCGCACTTCATCCACCGTCAGCACGCCCGCATTCAACAACATCGTCTGCATCTGCACTTCCTCCAGTTCGTTGCGCGCGTCCAGATCGTTGAACACAAACTCGAACTCGCCCAGCCCCAGCTTCTTCGCAAACAAATCCCTGGTCATGTGCTCCGCCACCAGCCTCGCCGTCGGAACCACCGCTGAGCGAAATGCCTCATCCGCCATCTCGCCAGCCGTCGTGCGATTCACATCGTGTTCCAGTCCTAGCATCATCGCGGGCAGGCCAAACGCATTCCCGATCATGCGAATCAGGAATTCCTGCCAGTTCATCCGCAGGTCTTCGTCATTGCCTTTGCCGAACCGCAGCAGCTCCGGCTTCTGTTCGCATGTCAGCAACGGAACGCGCCCCGTGCCTTCAATCTCGTCCTGCCACCAGCGGATCAACCGCTCATGCTGCGACGGAGTGGCCTCGTTCAACCAGGCCCACATATCCAACTTCCTCCACGCCAAACGTTCCCTCTCTCTCACTGGACTCGACCGCGTCCTCATCGCCATCAACCTCACCGTCGACGACGTCCTGCCCGGTCATCAGCCCATGGAACTTCCGGCCATCCGTGCCAGCGGCAGCGAGCCCTTCCCGGGCTCTGCTAGCATCCCCGATGGAGGCTCTTTCATGGATACACCCACACTCCCCGCATTCTCCGCCGGCACCCGCCGCAACGAAGACATCGCCCTCGACCTGCTTAAATTTGTCGCCGCTTCGACTGGACTCGGGCGCACTGGCCCGCCTTCCACCGGCTTCACCGCGGCCTCTCCCGCTAAGACCGATGACCAGATCGCCCATCTCCTCGACCTTTACGGCCGCTGTCTGAAAACCGTGCAAGGAATGCCGGAAACGGGTCGCTAGTCCGTTGCCCGCAACTCCCCTGAACGTCGCCGTAGTAGGAACCGGCAGCTTCGGCCGCAATCATGTCCGCGTCTACCAGGAACTCGCCGGGTCGGGGCAGGCTCGCCTCGTCGCGCTTGTGGATAGCGATACCTCGCGCAACCAGGCTCTCGCCGCTGAGACCGGATGCCGCGCATTCGCGTCCCTCGACGACCTGCTCGCCGCGCGCGCGTCAGGGCAGCTCGATGTCGATGCCGCCTCGGTATGTGTCCCGACGCGGCTTCATCACGCCGTCTCCCGGCAACTCCTCGAAGCCGGCATCGACGTGCTGGTCGAGAAGCCCATCACCGCAACCCTCGACGAGGCCAGCGCTCTGGTCGACCTCGCCGAACGCCGCAGCCGTATCCTGCAGGTCGGCCACCTCGAGCGGTTCAATCCCGCCGTCTCAGCGGTGCGCCCTCTGCTCAACTCGCCCATGTTCTTTGAGGCGCACCGTCTCAGCGTCTTCACCCCGCGCGCCCTCGACGTCGACGTCGTGCTCGATCTCATGATCCACGATCTCGACATCGTCCTTAACTTCACAAAGTCCCCGGTCGTCGACGTTCGCGCGGTCGGCCTTCCCATCCTCACGCCGCGCGTCGACATTGCGAATGTGCGCGTCGAATTCGCCTCCGGCGCCGTCGCCAACTTCACCGCCAGCCGCGTCTCAACGGAGCGCGTTCGCAAGCTCCGCTTCTTCCAGCCGCACCAGTACGTCTCGATCGACTACGCGCGTCAGGACGTGCTGCTGATCGACGTGCCACGTGCCTCAGCAAAGGAACTCGCCACCGTCGCGGTTACAAATCCGCAACCGCATCCGTCCGCAGGCCTCGGACTGCGCAAACTCGATGTCAAAACCGGTGAACCCCTGCGCATCGAAATCGAATCCTTCCTGCAGTCCGTCATCACCCGCCAGCCCCCCGCCGTCTCCGCCGCCGAAGGCCTGACCGCACTCACCCTCGCAACCCAGATCCGCGAAGCAATGGCACAACACCACGCCCACGCCAACCTCGACCGCTTCACCCTCCCCTGAAAAAAGAGATGTCATCCTGAGCCAAAGGCCGGGTGCCCCATCCTTGCGCAGCAAGGGTGGGACTGAGAGTCTCCGCGTCACAGTGGAAGGCACGGGCTTCAGCCCGTGCAATATGCCTACCCACGAACAAGGGGCTTTAGCCCCGGCCTACATCCAGGCAAAAAGCGCACACCAAATACAATCAATCCGTGCGCACCCTCGTCATTCTTCTCCTGATCGTCGTGCTCATTGCAGCAGCGGCCTTTTACCTCGTCGGACCCGTCGGACCCACACAGGAAACCTTCGTCGAAATCCCCCCCGGCATGAGCACGCCGCAAATCTCCACGCTCCTTGAGGAGAAGGGAATCATCCGCAGCCGCTACGCATTCGATCTCTGGCGCCTCGCCAATCGCGGCACGCTGAAGGCCGGCGAATACCGCTTCGATCACAAGTCCCCGCTGCCTGAGGTCTACGCACGCCTCCGCCGCGGAGACGTCTACACGCGCACGCTCGTCATCCCCGAAGGCTTCAACATTTTCGACATCGCCCAGGCGGTCGAAGCAGCCCAGCTCGGCACCCGGCAGTCCTTCCTTGACGCAGCGCGCCAGAACACCTCTCTGATCACTACCCTCGACCCCGGCGCCACCTCGCTCGAAGGCTATCTCTTCCCGGACACCTATCACTTCCAGCGCCGAGATGCCGCGCCCATCATCCTCGCGACCATGGTCAAGCGCTTCCGCCAGGCCGCTGATCAAATCGGCCTCAAGAGCGACTTCCACAAAACGGTCACCCTCGCCTCCCTCGTCGAGCGGGAAACACCTGTCCCCTCCGAGCGCCCCCTGATCGCCGGAGTCTTCACAAACCGTTTGGAAAAAAGAATCCCGCTCGCCACAGATCCATCTGTTGTTTATGCGGCCATGCTCGGGGGAAACTATCGTGGCACCATCTACGCCTCCGACCTGGCATCAGATTCGCCCTACAATACCTACCGCCATGTCGGTTTACCACCCGGACCCATCGCAAATCCCGGTATTGCCTCACTCAAAGCCGCGATGGAACCAGCCAAAACTGATTATTTGTACTTTGTCGTGGACCGCGCTAATCCCGGCCACTCAAAGTTCGCCGCCACGCTCGAAGAGCACAACAGAAACGTCGCAGAATATCGCGCTGGCGCGCGCTAACCCTTTCGACTGCCTCGGTATACTTAAAGCTTGAAGTTCGATATCAAACGAAGTCTTCTAGGCGCCTTCGCCCTCAGCACGTTGCTCACGGTCACCGGGTGCGTAAGCCACACTCGAACTATCGTTAAACCGCGCCAGATCGGCATCGTGGAAGAAGCCTCCCTCGATCAGCTCATCGGCCTCATAGACAAGCGCTACGACGCGATTAAGAGCGTCACGGCTACGGTCTACATGCAGGCTTCCGTCGGTGGCGCTCATCCCGATCAGGTCAAGGACTACACCAGTTTCCGCGCCTACATCCTCATCCGTAAGCCGGCGATGCTTCGCGTACTCGGCCTCGTTCCCGTCGTGCAGACGCACATGTTCGATATGGCCAGCGACGGCAACACCTTCAAGCTTTTTGTCCCGCCAAGGAACAAAGCCATCACCGGGCCCGACGCCGTCACGACGCCCTCAGTAAATGCGCTCGAAAACATGCGTCCCAATTTGTTTCTTGAAGCGATGCTGGTTCGCGGCGTCGATAACGACGAATTCGCCTTCATGACATCGGACACTCGTATCCAGACCGATCCGCAGAGCAAACAATTGATCGAGGTACCCGACTACAATCTCAACCTCGTCCTGCCCGGCCCACGACCAAATCGGGGCATTCCGGAGCGCGTGATCCACATCGACCGCAGCGACCTCAACCCTTACCAGCAGGACTTCTACAACCCCAAGGGTGTCGTTGAGACGAAGGTCACCTACGGCGCTTACCAGGATTTCGCAGGCGTTCGTTTTCCTTCTGTGATCCGTATTACGAGACCGCTCGACAAATACGAGATCACCATCACCGTTGAGAAGCTCAGCATCAACCAGCCCCTCACCGACGATCAGTTTGATCTCAAAATCCCAGAGGGTACTGTCGTCCAGACGCTGAAATAACCTCAGCCATGCAGCAGCAGCCGCGCATCCTCGGGCTCGACGTCGGCGACCGCCGCATCGGCATCGCTATTTCCGACGCCTTCGCGCTAAGCGCGCAACCGCTGCTCACACTGAACCGCAGCAATCGCCGCAACGACCTTCGCATGATCGACCGTCTTGTGCGCAAGCACGCTGTCACAGAGTTCGTCGTCGGTCACCCGCTGTACATGTCAGGAGATGTCAGCCCACAGGCCGCGAAGACCGAAGCTTTTGCAGCCATCCTGCGCGAAGAATTTGAACTGCCCGTCCACCTGATCGATGAGCGCCTCACCACAACCGAAGCACATCGTCATCTCGACACCGCCGGCTACGCTTCCCGCCGCAAAGCGGTGATTGATCAGGTTGCCGCCGTTCTCATCCTGCAGTTGTTTCTCGACACGCGCGCGAACCAGCGATTACAACCTTAGTCAAACGGAACTGTTCGGCGGTCAGTCCCTTCGCTCGCCGTCACAATTGCTTCCTCATGGACCACGACCCGGTTGCGGCCCGCATGCTTCGCTTGATACAGCGCAAGATCTGCAGCCTCCAGCAGTGAGCGCTCGTCGAGATCGGCGTCGCCTTCGTGTGTTGCCACACCGATGCTCACCGTGACCCCGGCCGCAGTCTCCCTCCCACGCGGATACATCTGCAGGTTTGCAATCTCTTCGCGGATGCGATCTGCCAGCTCAGTCGCAGCGCCCACCGGCGTGTTAGGCAGCACGATGGCAAATTCTTCGCCCCCATACCGCGCGAGAAAATCGCCGTGCCGGCGTAGATGTTTTTGCGCTGCCTCGCAGACCGCGACCAGGCAATCATCCCCAGCTTGATGGCCAAATTGATCGTTGTACTGTTTGAACCAGTCAATATCCAACAGCAGGAATGAGAGGGGTTCTTTCTTCCGTCGCGACCGTCCCAATTCAGTCGCTAACTGCTCCGTCAGGTATCGCCGCAGAAACACGCCCGTAAGACTGTCACGAATGCTGCGCTCGCGCAGCACGCGGTTCGCGACGTACGCCGCGCTATAGAGTCCATCGATCTCAAACAGCAGCGCAGAGAGCAGCAATGTTGAGGAAACCACGATGATGCCGCGCGAAAAATACCACCCGACCGTGAAGCGCTGGAGAGAGGTCAGCATCATCGCTGTCTCGCACAGAAATGCCAGCACCGACACCCCTGTCCAAAGCTGCAGCAGCGACCGGAACTTCGTCTTTATGCCGAGCGCGATGAGTGCAACTAATCCCATGGCCCAGACCACCAGTCCCATCGGCCCATGCACCGGCCGCAGGTAGTCCGCCCTGCTCAAGGTGTGCGAAAGTTCCGTTCCCCACCTCACGGCCACGACTGTCGCTGCGCTGACGATCACAATCGGCGCTGCCAGCACCACCTTGGCTACCAGTCCGCGGCGATTCTCCGGAGCTCGTGGAACCGGAATAATTACCGCTGCGACAAAAATGCTGACTGCATAGGCAAAATGCCACGTCAACCACACCCATGGCGCCGATACCTGCGACGCTCCAAACAGGCCCGCCTGTGAAAAGACGCCGGGATAGACCAGCAACTGCGCCGCCATGCCCCACGAAGCGAAGAAATACGCGAAGCTCACTGCCAACAGGCCCCACCGCCCCGTCCTCCGGAACTGGAGCAGTAGCAGCAGCCCAGTGACCCAATCAGCGAAGAAGGCGAGTGAAACCGTGGCCGGCAGGAACCACGCGGCTGTGGGCAGAACACGATTCGAATACGGCAGCAGCCACAATGTTGCCGCCAGAGTCAACACGGACGTAATCAGAGCGCCCACCATGTGAATAGGCCGCGCTTCCTTCTGTCCCAAGCCGCTGCCAAAGTCGGCAGGCTGGCTTGTCATGATCGTCTCTTCGCGTGTTGTTCCGATATCGCTCATCGATCGATTACCAAATAAATCGTGCGCGTCTCCTTGTATGGATGAATTGTCATCCAGGTCGGCCTGTATGGATCACAAAAAATGTGCATCCCCTATGCGAATTCCGGCATCGATAATCCCTCAATCTTAGGCAGCGTTCCGCGGCATTCAGTCGCCATCGCAGCGTATAATCTGTCTTTTAGGACATACAAAGCCGCCGCGACCGGCGTTATCCGTGGTCGCGGTTGCTTTTTGTATCTGGGTTAGGAAGACAACAAATGCCTGAACACATCAAGAAGAAACTCGAAGAAGAGATTCGCACTCTCGAGCACGAGTTGAAGCACGAGTTGCCGGCCGAGATCAAGAAGGCTGTGGCCCTGGGTGACTTGAGCGAAAACGCCGAGTACCACATGGCGAAGCAGCGCCAGGAATTTGTGAATGCCCGTCTAGGCCAACTCAAGAAGCGCATGGCCGAGTTTGCCCTGGTGAACCTCTCGAATATTCCCAAAGATCGCGTCGCGTTCGGGTCCACGGTGCTCGTTTACGATTCATCCAAAGACGAAAAGATTGAGTACAAACTCGTCACCAGCGAGGAGTCCGACGTTGCGAACGGCTTGATCTCCACCACTTCGCCCATCGGCCGCTCGCTGGTCGGCAAACAGGTTGGTGACATGGTTATGGTGGTCACGCCCAACGGCAATCGCGAGCTCGAAGTGCTGAAGCTCCAGACAATTCACGATACTGCCTAGTTTTTCAAACTCATGACCTGGACTAGAGAATTCGGGCGCGGCGCGGGTTGGGTGCTGCAGAAGGTTGTTAACGGACTTGCGCTTACGCGTATTTCGCCGAACATCCTGACCTTCATCGGCCTCATCATCAATATCGCGGCAGCGTTTCTCTTCGGTTACGCAAATGCCGAAAACAATGTGCGAATGTTTCTTTTCGCCGGCCTCGTCATCATCGGTGCCGGAATCTTCGACATGGTCGATGGACGAGTCGCGCGCCAGACCGATCAGGTCACCGTCTTCGGCGCGTTCTTCGATTCCGTCATCGACCGCTACTCCGACGTCGCGCTCTTCTTCGGCCTGCTCGTCTATTACGCGCGCGGTAACCGTTTTTTCTACGTCGTGCTCGTCGCTTTCGTCATGACCGCTTCGCTGATGGTCAGCTACACCCGCGCCCGTGCTGAGGCATTGATCGGCCAGTGCAAGGTCGGCTTCATGGAGCGTCCTGAACGCATCGTGCTCATCATTCTCGGTGCATTGTTCAATCGCTGGGGAGTGATGGCTCCCGTGCTATGGGTACTCGCATTGCTCTCAACCATTACGGTCATCCATCGCATCAAGTACACCTACGCAATGACGAAGCACCTCGGGCCCGTACGCGAAACATTGCCGCTCGCGATGAAGAAAGGCGAGAAACTTTCTCCGCAACCCGCCGACCTGAGCACAGCTCAGACGACAAGGACGTAATCAACATTTGGTGCCTCGACCTTCTCTCGGTATGAGTGTGAAAGGGGCGAACCTGGATTCCAGTATTCTTTTCGAAGATGAAAACTACCCCCACACTTCTCATCCACGGTGGCGCCTGGGACATTCCCGACGATTCCGTTGAAGCCCACCAGCGCGGAGTCGCCAACGCTCTCGACATCGGCTATGCACTTCTCGAGCGCGGCGCGTCTGCGGTAGACGCTGTGGAAGCAGCAGTCGCCGTTCTCGAAGACGACGAGACCTTCGATGCTGGTCGCGGCAGCTTCCTTACCCGCGACGGCCGCGTGCAGATGGACGCGCTCCTGATGGACGGCGGCAGCACCGGCCAGCTCAAAGCTGGTGGCGTCGCATGCGTGGAGCGATTGCGCAATCCGATCCGCGCTGCGCGTCTTGTGCTGGAGAAGAGCACCCACGTGTATTTCGTCGCTGAGGGCGCAGAAGCGTTCGCCGCCTCGTATGGTATGCCGCTGATCCACAACTCTGAGCTGGTCATCCCGCGCGAACTCGAGCGCCTCAAGCGAGCGCATGCCGATGAAGCCGCGGGCAAGCCCGATCTGACCTTTGCTGGTAGCGCGCCCAACCCCATGTCGAGTCACGACACGGTGGGTGCGGTCGCCCTCGATACGAACGGCAATCTCGCAGCAGGAACGTCCACTGGAGGCACGCTGAACAAAGCTCCCGGCCGAGTAGGCGACTCCTCGCTCATCGGCTGCGGCTGTTACGCCGACAACCGCTCCGCCGCCGTCTCGCTGACCGGCTGGGGCGAGCCCATCATGAAGTTAGTGCTCGGCAAGTGGGCCACCGACCGCGTCGAACATGGCCGTTCCCCCGAACAGGCCGCGCCCGACGCGATCCAGTATCTTTTCGCGCGCCTCGGCGGACATGGCGGCATGATCCTCCTCGGTCCCGATGGCCGCTTCGGCCTCGCGCACAATACCCCGCGCATGGCATGGGGCGTGCGTAATCCGAAGACCCGCGGCGTCGGCATCCGCATCGAGTAGCCGCCGACATGGACCAAAGCAACGAACCCACGCCGCTCACCGCGTTTGCCGTTCTTGACATGCGCGTCGGGCGTATCGTCCGCGCGGAACCGAACGAGCGCGCCCGCAAGCCCGCCTGCAAACTATGGATCGACTTCGGCCCGGAGTTCGGCACCAAAACATCCAGCGCCCAGATCGCTCCACTCTATCCCGTCGACACGCTCCCCGGCCGCCTGGTCATCTGCGCCGTTAACCTCGGCACCCGCAATATCGCTGGGTTTGTGTCTGAAGTCCTCACCCTTGGCGCCCCCGATGATGCTGGCAACATCGTCCTGCTCGTACCGGAGCGCGACGTCCCACTGGGCGGCAGAATCTTCTAAATACCGCCCCGCCAGTTCCCAGATCGGTTCTCATCGCGCACATCGGCGAAAACGCGCTGGACAAATGAATGGCCGCTCATCTATAAACCAGCGTTCGCCCAAATCAGCAGAATTTGCTCGCTTAGCTGTTAAGGATGAGTGTTGCTATGAAGAAGTTTGCATACAGCCGCATAGCGGCGGCCTTCGTGATGATGGGTCTGTTTCTTACTGCCCCGGCTCTCAACCTTCTTGCGCAGAGCGTCTCCAGCGGCGATCTGCGTGGGTATGTCCGCGACTCGCAGGGCGCGGCCATTCCAAACGCCGCCGTCCTCGTAGAAGACCCCAGCAAGGGATTCTCGCGGGCCGTCTCCACCGATGGAGCCGGATACTATCAGGTACTGCTGCTGCCGCCCGGCGACTACACCGTGACCGCGTCAGCTCCAGGATTCGGTAAGCTCATCAATCGCGGCGTCGTTGTGAACACGGGTCAGAGCGCTGATCTCCCCCTGACGCTGAGGGTCGCAGGCGCAACCGAAGAAATCACCGTCAGCGCCAAACCGGCGATCGTCGAGACCGAACGCAGTGCCCAGTCGACGACCATCGACGAACAGCGCATCGACAACCTTCCCATCAACGGGCGCAACTACATCAACTTCACGCTGACGAACTCACAGGTCACACGCGACGCGGCGCCCAGCATCGGCGCAATTCCGACCACCGGTGTCAACTTCGGCGGCGCTCGCGCCCGCTCCAACGCGATCAACATCGACGGAGCAGACAACACCGATTATGTCGGCAACGGAAATCGCTCCGCGCTCTCGCAAGAAGCCGTACAGGAATTTCAGATCCTCACGAACAGCTTCCCCACTGAGTTTGGTCGTGCCTCGGGCGGCATCGTCAACATCGTGTCCAAATCCGGCACCGATGATCTGCACGGCTCTGCATTCGGCTTCCTGCGCAATCGCTACATTCAGGCGACAAACCCCTTCTCCACGGTGGACCAACCGGCTTACACGCGCGTTCAGGCGGGCTTCGCTGTAGGCGGCCCCATCATCAAGAACCGCACCTTCTACTATTTCGCGACAGAGATTACCCGCCGCCAGGAGACAGGCTTCTCCGACATCGGAGTTAACGGCTTCGGTCTGGTTCCCATCGACGCGTCGAAGTTCTTCGGCGCTCCAGCCGGCTCTCTGACCATCAAGGGAACGCCGCAGCAGGCGGCCTTCCTCAACTCTGTGCCCGCAGCTGCCGCGCCACAGTTTGAGCCGTATGTCGCGTTGATCGGCTCCAGTTCTTCGCTGGCCGTTACCGGCGCAAATCCCACGTTCCTCGCTCCCGTCTTTGGCCCAAACAATTTCTCTACCTCTGGTGCACCGACG
>Ga0210410_10004350_pt1 | contig 12433 bp, 12 predicted proteins | sample IncBWC4MmetaG_FD_161058 | JGI IMG/M metagenome (GOLD analysis project Ga0210410, IMG submission 161058) | Forest soil microbial communities from Barre Woods Harvard Forest LTER site, Petersham, Massachusetts, United States - Inc-BW-C-4-M | ecosystem: Environmental > Terrestrial > Soil >... | reverse complement strand
CCAGGCGATGAGAGCGGCGTCAAACTTCGGCAGATTCGGGATTCCAAAGCCGCCATAGCCATAGAGGAGCAAGGGATTGTCGGCATCGAGCTTCAGCCCCTTGCGGTAGGCGAGCAGCAGCGGGATGTGCGTACCGTCCTTCGCGGGGTAGAAAACCTGCTCTTCCTCGTAGGCTCCAGGGTCGTAGGCAACGTGCGGCTGGCGCCAGCGCGTGCTGCGGCCGGACTCGAGGTCGTAGCGGTAGATCGTCGGCGGCGTGATGAGGTTCCGGAACGAGTAGAACGTCTCGCGGTCTTCAGCGCGGCCGCCGAACCCCGCGGCGCTGCCGGGCCCCGGCAGCACGATCCGACCGCGTGGCGTGCCATCGAGGCCGTAGCGCACGACGCGGCTATGCGCATCGTGGATGCTGCGGACGATGAGCTGATGATCGACCAGCGTGACGCTCTGGCTCGTGAGATCGAGGGCATCGGCGCCCTCGGCAATCGCCGTGCGCCAGCTGGTCCTGGCGGGAGCCGCCGGATCGATCGCGATCACGCGCCCGTTGGGAGCCGCGAGGGTGGTGAGGAAATACAGCTGCCCGGCGTCCGACCCGACGTAGTTGTAGGCGGCCTCGAAGCCCTCGACGACCGCTACCGCCGCCGGCGCGGCGGCGTTCAGATCGAGCAGGTACACATTCTCGAGCCCCTTGTCGCCGACCTCGCCCTCCCCCGAAGTGACGACGAGCCAGCGCTCGTCGTCCGAGAGATGCGGCTGGTACTGCCAGTTCGGATGGCCGGAGTCATAGAGCAGGCGCCGATCGGTGCCGGCGGGCGTGCCGAGCGCGTGGTAGTAGACGGCATTGTCGAGATCGCGCGTGCTGAGCTCTGCGCCGGGCTGCGGCGCGGGAAAGGCACTGTAGTAAAGACCCTTGCCATCGCGCGCGAACGCAGGCGCGTAGTACTTGGTGAAGCGCAGCACGTCAGCCAGGTCGTGCCCCGTGGCGAGGTCGCGGATGCGCCACTCGGTCCAGTCCGATCCGCCCACGGATACCCCGTAGGCGAGAAGCCGGCCGTCCCGGCTGGCGACGTACCCCGTCACGATGCCCTCGGGCGAGAGCGCGTTGGGGTCCAGTCCCACGGAGCCGCGCGCGCCCGGATCGGGCGTCACGTAGAGCAAGGCCTGATCCTGGCGGCCCGAATTGAGCGTATAGAAGTAGCGGCCGCCGTCCTTGAAGGGAACGCCGAACGCCTGGTAGTCGTAGAGCGCTGCGATCCCCTTAGTCAGCTGCAGGCGCAGCGGGGTCGCGGACAGGTAGCCCTGGGTCAGCTTCGCCTGCGCCTCCACCCAGCTACGCGTCGCGGGCGAGTCAAGGTCCTCGAGCCAGCGGTAGGGGTCGGCGACGGCGGTGCCGTGATAGTCGTCGACCACGTTGCCGCGTGGCGCAGGCGGGTACACGAGAGCCGTGCCCGCGACTGCGGTGCCACCGATCGCCGCCGCGAGGCATGCGCTTAAGAGAGCGGCCCGACGTGAACGTTGGCGCATACGCTGCGACCTGCGGCTGCGGGGGTGCGCATTGTGCCCTGCCCGTCAGGGCGGCACCACGGTAAGATCGCCCCATGCCACAGCACATCGGCATCGTGGCCTGCTCCGCCGAGGGCGCGGCGCTCTGCTACCGTACGGTCTGTCTCGAGGGCGCGCAGTTTCTCGGCGCCTTCGATCACCCCGAGGTGTCGCTGCACAATCACTCGTTCGCGCGCTATATGCGCTCGATCGACGCCGGCGACTGGCCGGGCGTCGCCGAGCTCATGCTGTCCTCGGCCAACAAGCTCGCCCGGGCCGGTGCCGACTTCCTCATCTGCCCGGACAACACCCTGCACCAGGCGTTTCCGTGGGTGGTGCGGCGCTCGCCGCTCCCGTGGCTGCACATCGCCGAGGTAGTGGCCGCGCAGGCGGTGGAGCGCGGCTTGCGCACGCTCGGCATCACCGGGACGCGCTACCTGGTCGACAGCGAGGTGTATCCGGAGAAGCTCGCCGCGCGCGGACTGAAATACCTGCGCCCCGCGAGCGCCGAGCGCGCCGAGATCAACCGCATCATCTTCGAGGAGCTGGTGTGCGGCGTGTTCAAGCCCACGGCGGTCGGCTACTTCCAGGGGGTCATCGCCCGCTTGAAGGAAGCGGGGTGCGACGCCGTGGTGCTCGGCTGCACCGAGATTCCGTTGATCATCGACGACGGCAACTCGCCGCTCCCGACGCTCGATTCCACGCGGCTGCTGGCGCGCGCGGCGCTGCGCCGCGCGACGCAGCGCACGCCATCCTGACAGGCCCTCCCTGCCCTCAGGGACGCACACCCGCAGCGGCCCGCGGCGGCCCGCGGCGGCCGCCGCAAGCGTGGCGCTCGAGCTACTTCTCTTTCTTGCTCTCGAACTTGAAGGACACGTTGACCCGGGCGCGGTAGGCGCGCACCTTGCCGCCGGCCACCTGCATATCGAGCTGCTTGACCTCGACGATGCGCAGGTCCCTGAGGCTCTTGGCGGCCTGATTCACCGCGGCCGCGGCCGCCTTCTCCCACGACTCGGTGCTGGTGCCGACCAACTCGACGATCTTGTAGACGCTCTCCGCCATGGCTTGCTCACCTTTCGTCCCCGTCGGGGACTCTCTTCTTTTGACGGCAGTGTGCGCCTTCCGCGAGCCGCACGCCACGCGGCGCACGGCCTTGACCCGCGGCGCGGCTCAAGGCTACATGGAGGGAAGGCCGGGGAGGCGATCATGAAGCTGAAGCACGTGAGCTGCGCCATCGCGTTAGTGGCGAGTCTGTCGGCAGCCGCGAACGGGCCCGCGGCGCCCGCGGCCGCGCTTGCCGACCCCTATCAGCCGCTCGCTTTCCTGATCGGGCACTGTTGGAAAGGGAGCTTCGCCGGCGACGCCCGCATGACGGATGAGCACTGCTTCAGCTGGATCTACGGCGGCAAGTTCGTGCGCGACGAGCACGTCGTGCACCGCGACGGCCGCCCGGACGCGTTCGGAGAGTCGATCTATATGTGGGATTCAGCCACGGCGCAGCTCGAGTATCTGTACATCGAGAGCGCCGGCGGTTTCAGTCGCGGCGCCCTCAGCGTCGCGGACGGCGCCCTGGTGTTCGCCCCGGTGAGCTACGTCGAAAAAGGCGAGTCCCAGACCTACCGCAGCCGCTGGCAGCGCGCCGGGGACGACGCCTACGACGTCATCACCGAGTTTCAGGTGAAGGACCGCTGGATGCCCGGGTTCAGCCTGCATATGCAGCGCGTGCGGAACGCTCCGACCTGAGGCGCGGCCACACCGGCCGGCGCACCAGCGTGCTCTTGCCGAACAGCGACTCGATCAGGTCCACGGCGAGCACCGCGGTCTTGTTCTGCTCGTCGAACGCCGGATTGAGCTCCACCACGTCGAGCGAGGCGAGGCGCCGCGTATCCGCGATCATCTCCATGCACAGCTGCGCCTCGCGGTAGGTCGGGCCACCCGGGACCCGCGTGCCGACGCCCGGCGCGACCCCGGGGTCGAGGAAGTCCACGTCGAAGCTCACGTGCAGGTGCGTATCGTGATCCATCCCCGCGAGCGCCTGCTCCATGGTCGCCCGCATGCCCATCTCGTCCACGTGGCGCATGTCGAATACGTCGAGTCCCTGCTCATGCACGAAGCGTTTCTCGCCGTCATCCACGCTGCGGATACCGATCTGGCGCACCCAGGTCGGGTCGATGGCGGGGGTGTGCCCGCCGATCGTGGTCAGCTCGCGGGGCCCGAACCCGCACAGCACCGCGACCGGCATGCCATGAACGTTGCCGCTCGGGGAGAGCTCGCTGGTGTTGAAGTCGGCGTGCGCATCGAGCCACAGCACGCGCAGCTTCTTGCCCTGCTCACGGCAGTGGCGCGCGACGGCGCTGATCGAGCCGATGCCGAGCGAGTGATCGCCCCCGAGCAGGATCGGCAGCCGCGCCCCGTGCAGTTCCCCGTAGACAGCCTCGTGCACCAGCTCGTTCCAGCGCACCACCTGCGGGAGGTGCCGGTAGCCATGGTGAGGCGGTTGCCAGGGGTTCCCCGGGCCGCTGAGATTGCCGAGATCGACGACCTCGAGCTCGCGCTGGCGCAGCGCCGCGGCAAGCCCGGCAACGCGCAGCGCCTCGGGCCCCATCGAAGCGCCGCGATCCGCCGCGCCCACATCCGTGGGCGCGCCGATGAGACTCGCCGTGCGCACGCCGCTCACGCCGGCACTCCGGAGCGAGCCGCGAGCTTCACGTGTCTGTCGGTCAGCAATCCGAACAGGTCCTTGGGATCCTCCAGATCCGGCACCAGGTCGATCTGCCGCTCGCCGCCGCGCTCCTCCTGGTGAACGCGCATGAGGTAGCGCAGCGCGGAGAAATCCTCGAGCGCGAAGCCGACCGAGTCGAAAATGGTCACCTCGCGGTCGCTCCCGCGGCCGGGCGCACGCCCCGCGAGCACTTCGCTGAGCTCGGTGACCGGGAAGTCGGCCGGCAGCTGCTGAATCTCGCCCTCGATGCGCGACTGCGGCTCGAACTCGACCACCACCCGGGCGTCGGGCCGCCGCAGGATGTCGGCATGAAGCTCGGTCTTACCGGGGCAGTCGCCGCCCACGGCGTTCAAGTGCATGCCGGGGGCGATGATGGCCGGCGTCAGGATCGTGGCGTTGCGCTTGTCCGCAGTCACGGTAGTGACGATGTCCGCGCCGGCTACCGCGGCCGCCGTCGAGTCACAGCGCAGCACCTCGAGGCCGGGCAGGCGCAGCCGACCTAAGTTGCGCACCAGCTTGTCCGTGGCGAGCGCATCGGTGTCGTAGAGGCGCAGCTCGCGGATGCCGAGCAGGTGGTGGAACGCGATCGCCTGGAACTCACTCTGCGCACCGTTACCGATCAGCGCCATCACGTGGCTGCCGGGACGGGCCATGCGGCGCGCGGCGAGCGCCGAGGTGGCCGCGGTACGCAGTGCCGTCGTGAGCGTCAGCTCCGACAGCAGCAGCGGATAGCCTGTCTGGACGTCCGCGAGCACGCCGAAGGCAGTCACGGTGAGCAGTCCAACCGTCGTGTTCTTCGGATGGCCGTTCACGTACTTGAAGGCATAGAGCCGCCCGTCTGAGGCGGGCATGAGCTCGATCACCCCGACGCTCGAATGGCTCGCATGGCGGGGCGACTTCTCGAACTCGCTCCAGCGCAGGAAGTCGCTCTCGATCTCGCGCGCCAGCTCTTCGATGAAACGCGCCGCGCCCCGGCGGGACACCAGCTCCTGGATACGCTCGATACCGATGAAATCCACCATGACCGATCTCCGAATCCGCGTCCGGGACCTCCCCGGACGTCGGCCGCTTCCAGCATGGTCGGTCCGGCGCGAACCAAAAGAAAGACAGAAAGCTGTACAGAAGTTGCAGCTTGTTGATCAAATCGCCAGATCTTATTGGCGATATATGCTAATCTGGCGACGATGGATGACATTGACCGCCAGCTTATCGGGCTCCTGCGCAACGACGCCCGCGCTTCTGTGGCTTCGCTCGCTAAAACGCTCGGGGTCGCCCGGGGCACCGTGCAGAACCGCATGGCGCGGCTCACAGCCAACGGCACGATCGTCGGCTACACGGTGCGCCTGAAGCCCGACGTCGAGGAGCAGCGCATGCGTGCCTTCATGACCGTCGCGGTCGAGGGCACCCAGGTGGACGCCGTGATCCGCGCGCTGCGCGGCGAGCCGGCCGTGGCGGCGCTCTACAGCACCAACGGCCGCTGGGACATCGTCGCGGAGCTGCGCGCCGACAGCCTCGAGGGTTTCGATCGCGTGCTGGCACGCATCCGCCTGATCGAGGGAATCTCGCAGACCGAGACGAGCCTGCTGCTCTCGACCTTCAAGTTCTGAGCAGCGCCAGCCAGTCGCGCCGCCGGTCGCCGTAGGCAACGAAGAACGGGTTGAGCAGTTCTGTGCGCGTGTTGTACCTGAGCGGCTGCCCGTCGAGCTCGACGACCGTGCCACCCGCGGCGACCACCACTGCATGCGCCGCCGCCGTATCCCACTCGCTGGTCGGCCCCAAGCGCGGGTAAACGTCCGCGGCGCCTTCGGCGATCATGCAGAACTTGAGTGAGCTGCCGACTGGCTTGAGCTCATGGGCGCCGAGGCGCGCGAGAAACCGGTCGAGCGAGTCCCCGCGATGGGAGCGGCTGCCGACGACCCGCACCGGGTCCGCGGCGCGCGTTGCCACATGCACCGCCTGTGCCGGCGCCGCACCGACCTGGCGCCAGGCGCCCTCTCCCGCGATGCCGCGGAAGGTGGTGTCGCTCGACGGCACGTGCACGACCCCGAGCACCGGCGCGTGCGCCTCGATGAGCGCGATGTTGACCGTGAACTCGCCGTTGCGCGCGAGAAACTCGCGCGTTCCGTCGAGCGGATCCACCAGCCAGTAGCGCGCCCAGCGCGAGCGCTCGGCGTAGGGCGGCAGGGCCGCCTCCTCCGACAGTACCGGCACACCGGGCGTCAGCGCCGCAAGCGCACTCACGATGAGCCGGTGCGAGCGCAGGTCGGCGGCCGTGAGGGGCGATGCGTCTTCCTTCAGCGTCCGCGCGGTCTCGCATTGCGCGTATACGTCGAGGATCTCGCGGCCGGCCTGGCGCGCGATCGCGGCCACGCGCTCGGCGAGGGACCCACGCGCCTCGCTCATGCCGGCCCCGTCACTCCTGCCGCCTTGAGGTGCGACACCACCAGGTCGGCGGCCTCCTCGGCGCTGAGCTTGGTCGTGTCGATGCGGATCTCCGCGCCCTCCGGCGTCTCATAGGGAGAATCGATGCCGGTGAAGTTCTTGAGCTCCCCGCGGCGCGCCTTGCGGTAGAGCCCCTTGGCATCGCGGCCTTCGGCCACGGCGAGCGGAGTATCGACGAACACCTCGAAGAACTCCCCAGGCTCGAACAGGGCGCGCGCCATGCGCCGCTCGGCGCGGAACGGCGCGATGAACGACACCAGCACGATGAGTCCGGCATCGACCATGAGGCGCGAGACCTCCGCCACGCGGCGGATGTTCTCGACGCGATCCTGGGCCGCAAACCCCAGGTCCTTGTTGAGCCCGTGACGCACGTTGTCGCCGTCGAGCAGGTAAGTGTGGCGGCCCTGGGCGGCGAGCTGCTTTTCGATGCGATTGGCGATGGTCGACTTGCCGGCGCCCGAGAGTCCCGTGAGCCACAGCACGCAGGCCCTCTGCCCTTTCTGCCGGGCGCGCAGCTTCTTGTCGACGTCGAGAGCCTGCCAGTGGACGTTCTGCGAGCGGCGCAGCGCGAAGTGGATGAGGCCCGCACCTACGGTGCCGTTGGTGATGCGGTCGATGAGGATGAAGCCGCCGAGGGCGCGATTCTCCGCATAGGGCTCGAAGGCGATCGGCTGGTCGAGCTCGAGCTCGCACACGCCGATGTCGTTGAGCTCGAGACGTTCGGCGGCCGTGTGCTCGAGCGTATTGACGTTGATCTTGTGCTTGAGCGGCGTCACGGTGGCCGATACGGTCCGGGCACCCGCCTTCATCAGATACGCGCGCCCCTGCAGCATCGGCTCATCGTGCAGCCACACGATGGTGGCCTCGAACTGATCGGCTACTTCCGGGGCCGCGTCGGCGGCGGCGATGACGTCGCCCCGGCCGACGTCGATCTCCGCGCCGAGGGTGAGCGTGACCGACTGTCCGGCGATGGCGGCCTCGAGATCTCCGTCCGCGGTCACGATGCGCGCGACCTCGGCTTCGCGCCCCGAGGGGAGGATCCGGACCCGATCGCCGGGCCGGACGCTGCCGCTGACGATCCGGCCGCAGAAGCCGCGGAAGTCCCCGTTCGGCCGGTTCACCCATTGCACGGGCAGACGGAACGGCTGGCCGTCGAGGCGCGCGTCCACCGGCACGCTCTCGAGGTGCTCGATGAGGGTCGGGCCCGCGAACCACGGCATATGGGTGCCGTGCTGCGTGACGTTGTCGCCATACACCGCCGAGATCGGGATCGGCGTGATCTCCGTGAGCCCGATCTGCGCGCCGAAGGCGCGGTAGTCCGCCACGATCGCCTCGAAAACCGCTCGCTCATAGCTCACCAGGTCCATCTTGTTGACGGCGAGCACGTGGCGCGAGATGCCGAGCAGGCGGGCGAGGTAGCAGTGGCGCCGCGTCTGGGTGAGCACGCCCTTCCTGGCGTCGACCAGGATGACAGCGAGGTCCGCGTTCGATGCCCCGGTCACCATGTTGCGCGTGTACTGCTCGTGTCCGGGCGTGTCGGCGACGATGAACTTGCGTTTTTCGGTGGCGAAGTAGCGATAGGCGACGTCGATGGTAATGCCCTGCTCGCGCTCGGCCGTGAGACCGTCGACGAGCAGGGCCAGATCGAGCTCCGTACCGCGCGTACCGAACCTGCGGGTATCCTCGTCGAGCGCGGCGAGCTGGTCGTCGAAGACGACCTGCGACTCGAACAGCAGCCGCCCGATGAGGGTCGACTTGCCGTCATCGACCGAGCCGCAGGTGATGAAGCGCAGCAGGCTCATGCGGTCGTGGGCCTTGAGGTAGGCGGCGATGTCGCGCACCGCTGGCCCGGGGCGCCGCGCCATCAGAAATAGCCCTCCAGCTTCTTCAGTTCCATGGACCCGGCCGCGTCGCGGTCGATCACCCGTCCCTGGCGCTCCGAGGTCCTGGTCGCGAGCATCTCGGCGATGACGCCTTCGACCGTGTCTGCGTTGCTCTCGATCGCGCCGGTGAGGGGATAGCAGCCGAGCGTCCGGAAACGCACCTTTTTCAGGATCGGCCGCTCCCCGGGCTTCAGCGGCAGCCGCTCATCGTCCACCATGATGAGGGCTCCGTCGCGCTCGACCACCGGGCGCGGGGCGGCGAGGTACAACGGCACGATGGCGATGTTCTCGCGCCGGATGTACTGCCAGACGTCGAGCTCGGTCCAGTTCGAGAGCGGAAACACCCGGATACTCTCGCCCGCACGGTGGCGCGCGTTGTAGAGCGCCCAGAGCTCGGGGCGCTGCTGGCGCGGATCCCAGCGGTGCTGTGCCGAGCGGAACGAGAAGATGCGCTCCTTGGCGCGGCTCTTCTCCTCGTCGCGGCGCGCGCCGCCGAAGGCGGCATCGAAGCCGTAACGATCGAGCGCCTGGCGCAGCGCCTGCGTCTTCATCACGTCGGTGTGCACCTGGGAGCCGTGTGTGAAGGGGTTGATCCCGCGCGCCAGCCCCTCCGGGTTGACGTACACGATCAGCTCCATACCGAAGCGCTGCGCCACCGCGTCGCGAAACTCGTACATGGCGCGGAACTTCCAGGTCGTGTCGACGTGCAGCAGCGGAAACGGCGGGGTGGCCGGATAGAACGCCTTGACCGCCAGCTGCAGCATCACGGCGCTGTCCTTGCCGATGGAGTAGAGCATCACCGGCTTGTCGCACTCGGCGATCACTTCCCGAAAGATATGGATGCTCTCGGCTTCGAGTCGGTCGAGGTGGGTGAGAGACTCGGCTCGACTCATCTGGCTCGGCCCATCTGACTGAAGCTCCTGCGGCCTGCGGCTCGCATGGCGAAGCATTGCCCACCCCCGGCGCGGACACGGTAGATTGTAATAGCCTTTGCGCGGAGCCGATTCGCTGTATTCTGCGACGGTGATCACGCACCCGGGGCAACGCGCCCTCCTGACGCACGCCACAGCGCGCCGCGCCTGCGGCGGAGCGTTGCGTCGACCGCTGGAGGGGGCGACCGCACCGTGATCTACTGGCTGGCGTGAACGGATTTCGCCCACTGCTCCTGGCGCTTCCCCTGGCGGCCGGCCTCGCAGCCGCGTCCCAGCCCCAGACGCCCGCGTCCCAGCCCCAGGCGCCCGCATCCCAGCTGCAATCGCCCGCGCTGCCATCACCGGCTCCGGTACCGCCTGCGCCAACATCTTCAACGCCTGCGCCTCCCGGCGGGGCGGGCGAGCCGGAACTCTCCGAAGTCGTGGTGGAGGCACCGGAGCCGCGCTTCGTGGCGAAGACGACCCGCGACCGGATCGGCCGCATCTGGGCACCCGTGCTGATCGATGGCAAAGGGCCCTTCCGCCTCGTGCTCGACACCGGCGCGAATCACTCGGCCGTCATCCCGTCCACCGCCGCAGTGCTCAGATCGCCGGGCGCGGCCGGCTCCACCGTGGTCACCGGTTTCACGGGATCCGCGGTGGTACCGACGATCAGCGTCGACCGTATGGAGGTCGGCGACCTGCTCCTCGGCCCGACCCGGCTTCCGGTCGTGGCGGACGTGTTTGGAGGCGCGCAGGGCGTGCTCGGTAACGAGGGCCTGGCGGGCAAGCGCATCGTCGCGGATTTCAGTCACGACCGCCTGGAGATCTCCAGCTCCCATGGCGATCCCCCGCACCTCGGCTTCAGCGCCGTGCAGCTCAAAGTCGTCGAGGGCGGTCTGCTGCTCGCCGACATCAAGGTCGGCGGCATCCGCTGCAAGGCCATCATCGACACCGGCGCGCAGGGAACCGTCGGCAATCTGCCGCTGAGGGAAGCGCTCATGCGTCATGCGCCGCGCGACGCCAAGCCCGCCCAGGTAGTGGGTGTGACGCTCGACGTGCAAACCGGCGACAACCTGCCGGCGCCGCAGATCGAGATGGGCGGCCTCACGATCACCGGTGTGCACATCACCTTCGGCGACATGTACCTGTTCCAGCACTGGCACATGACCGACAAGCCCGTGTTGCTGCTCGGCATGGATCTGCTCGGATCCTTCGACGTGCTGATCATCGACTATCGCATGCGCGAACTGCAGATCCGGCTCAACCGCGCCTCCCTCTGAGCACGCAGCACCTCGAGGGGCGAGCCCGCGGCGCGTTATGACGTGCCCCGTCCGCGCGGTCCCATGCGCAGAAAGCGCCGTCGCTCATTCCACTGATGGCGCGCGTGCAGCCGCTCGGCCTGGTCGCCCGCTTCGGGCGGCAGCGCCTGCAGCGCGCGCAGTGCGCCCGCGTGCGCCATGGCGATCGCCGGATCCGTCTGCAGCATCCCGCGGTAATGCTCGAGGAACTGCTGCTCGGCGGGTCCGCCACCGCCCGCCAGCAGCTCGCGCGCGTGCGCGCCGATCGCTGCGGCTTCGCTCTCCGGCAGATCGCGCGCCACCGCGAGCGCGTGATCGACGTCGGCAATCAGGCCGTAGAGCGGCTGCAGCCAGGCCCAGGCCGGGTCGGTGGTGATGTGCTGGAGCCGCTCGAGCGGCGAGGCAAAAGGCGCGAAACGCCGCTCGGCCTCGAGCAGCGCGCCGAGCACCGTCTGCAGCGCCGCGCTCGCGTCCTTGAGCCCCTGGATCCACGGGTTCGCCGTCATGTCATCTCCTTCAGCCAGCTCGGGTCGCATTCGGCAAGCTCGCCGATGCGTTGCACGGTGAAGTCCGCGCCCGGGTACGCCGCCAGCTCGCGTGGGTCGAGCGCATAGTGCCCCTGGCACGCAAAGACCGTCGTCAGCCTCGGTCCCCAGAACTGCTTCATCGCCGTCAGTATGCGCAACTTGTCATCGATCATCACGTAGTGCCGGGCGGGATAGCGCCGCTCGACCTCGGGGAGCATCTGCTCCTTGTGGAGGTAGATGAGCACGCGGCCCGACACCGCACCCCAGAGCCCTGAGCGCTGCACCTTGCGCGGCTGAAACACCACGTCCCCGTCCGAGAGGATGACGGTCTGCCCGAGACGGGCACAGCGCGCGAGCGCCGCCAGCGCCCCGGGATACAGCCGCTCGGCAAAGGGATAGTCGACGAGAAACGAGGCCACCTGCAGGAGCAGCGGATCGTCCAGGTTCTCCAGCCGGTAGCGCTGCAGGGCGCCGAGATAGTCCGCATACCCAAGCTCGACGCGCAGCTCTTCGAACAACGCCCAGTAGCGATCGCGGCTGGCGCGGCCGAACTCACGCTCGAGGTGCGAGCTCAGGTCGGCCTGCACGGCATCGTTGTCGAGCAGCGTGTTATCCACGTCGAACAGAAAGACAGTTGTCAAATCTGCAACCTGCTTCACGTTTTCCCCACTCCGGGGGCAGTGTACGCTGCCGGGAACGGCTCGAGGCTCCGGCGGGTCAACCGTGTGCGCCTGGGCGCGTTAGCCTCGTTTAGGCGTATTTTGCACGGAGGGATCGGAGATGAAATCTCAGTCATTCGCGCGCCGCGCCACACAATGCCGCCCACGGCTGCTCGCCGGCGCTGCGGCGCTGCTGCTCACCCTGGCGGGCTGCGGCGGTTACGGGGACAACTACTGCGACTTCGGATGCGTGATCGGGCCGCAGCCCACGGTCAACGTTCCCAACTCCATCGCGATCGCCGATGTCAACGGCGATGGGGTGCCGGACCTCGTAGTCGCCACGACGGCAGATTCGGGAGCCTTCAACAATCCTGGCTTCGCCAACGTCATCCTCGGCAGCAAGAGCTCGCCGGGCACCTTCGATGTCGGCGTACAGTACGCCATCACCG
>Ga0210410_10004349_pt1 | contig 12436 bp, 8 predicted proteins | sample IncBWC4MmetaG_FD_161058 | JGI IMG/M metagenome (GOLD analysis project Ga0210410, IMG submission 161058) | Forest soil microbial communities from Barre Woods Harvard Forest LTER site, Petersham, Massachusetts, United States - Inc-BW-C-4-M | ecosystem: Environmental > Terrestrial > Soil >... | reverse complement strand
GTCGGCGGCACTTACATGGCGCAGAGGCGAACGCGCGAGAAAATCCTGCTCGGGAGGATCGAGCCGCGCCAAACCAAAGAGGGTGACGTCAGGCTCGCGCACCAAAGGAGGCTCGCCCCAAAACCGCACGAGCTCCGGCGCGCCTTTACCGATAATATGCGCAACCACCATGCCGTCAATTCTTCCGGACGGTGTGGTTGCCGGCGTATTCAGGTCGGCGTCCCGATCCATCCACAACAGATTGACGTGCTTGTAATAGCGTCGAGCGCCGGTCAGCAATCCGACGACCTGCACACATTCTCCACCGAGTACAAGGACGAGGGCGCCGCTTTTCACGGCGATTTCCGCGCGAGTCTTGAGATCGTTTAGTCCGGCTACAATTTCCGTGAGGTTACGCGCGCGGCGGTGCTCGTCGTCATCGGCGAATTGCCTGGGCGCACAATCGCCGTAGTCAGTGACCTCAAAACCGGCGCTTTGCAGGCGTTGCACGAGCCCGGCAGCGCGCAAAACGCCGGGTGCCTTCTCGGTCCCGGGCGAAAATGCCGCCGCGCTCGAAGGCGCGCCAATCAGGGCAATCTTCCTCGGGTGACGGACAATTTTGACCGCCAAGTTGCACTCCTTGTATTTTGTTTCCGCCCGCTATGCTGGGTTGCTTCCGGCCTACCCTGCCGGACCTACTGCAAACTTTTTAGCGGCGTGGCGCGGCCGCAATGGTCGCCAATTCCGGCGGCAAGGTGAACCGCACATCTTCGCGGATTAGGTCCAAATCGCGCTGATCGGTAAAGCCAAATTCGGCGAGGCGCTCGCTGACCTGCTCGACGAGCACTTCCGGCGCCGAGGCTCCCGCGGTTAACCCCACGCGCTTCACGCCTTCGAGCCATTTGACGTCAATGTCTTGAGCGGAATCGATAAGCTGGGCGCGAACACCGCTACGCTGTGCGACCTCTACGAGTCGATTGGAATTGGAGCTGTTGGGCGAACCTACTACCAATATCAGATCGACGTCCTTGGCCACCTGCTCCACGGCTTCCTGCCGATTCTGTGTGGCGTAGCAAATATCATCGCTCGCCGGGCCCTTGATGGCTGGAAACTTCTGCCGGAGGCGGGCCACAATTTCCTGGGTGTCGTAGAGGCTGAGCGTGGTCTGCGTGAGAAAGGCCAACTTTTCCGGTTCATCGACTTCGAGCGCGTCTACGGCGGCAACCGAGTCCACTACGATGGTGCGATCGGGAGCCTCACCGGAGGTGCCAATGATCTCTTGATGGTCACGATGGCCGATCAAGATAATGGTCCGCTTTTCGCGCGCAAACTTAAGCGCTTCCAAGTGAACTTTAGTGACTAGAGGACAAGTCGCGTCAATTACTTTCAAGGAGCGATCCTTCGCTTCCTGTCGCACGGTCGGCGGCACGCCATGAGCGCTGAAGACAAGAACGCCACCGTGCGGAACGTCCTCGATAGATTCGACAAAAATCGCTCCACGCCGGCGCAATTGCTCTACCACGTAGGTGTTATGAACGATTTCATGGTGGACGTATACCGGAGCTCCATAAGCCTCGAGGGCCAGCTCAACAATATCCACCGCTCGCACCACTCCCGCACAGAAGCCGCGTGGGCGAACCCTAAGCAAAACCTTTCCATTGTCAGTCTGCATCATCATCCTAATGAGTGGTTTCCGAAGGGTCTATCATACCTCAGCTACGCGAATGCGCGCACGGTGTTTGCCAATGGGTGGGGCTTAGATTGAACCGGGTTTACGCCGCTGGTTGGGGCGAGAACACCTGCGCAGGACGATAACTCGTGCATTTGCAGCCGGGATAGTTGCAAACGCTGGGCAGCTTGGTGGGCTTCTCTTTGAAATACATGCGAGCGTGAATGCTTTTGGGATGGCCGCACTTGCAGGGCTGGGGGCGGTTTTTCATATGCTGCCTCGGGCGTTCGCCAAAGAACGAACGTCTTCGTTTTAACGCCGGTGCATTCTACTCGATTTTTGCCGCCGGAACGTGGCTCAGTTATTTACCCTACAAAGACACGGGTATGTCCACTAAGTCCTTGCCAGTGTACCGTCTTGGGACCCCGGTAGTTGGAGGTCAAGTGAGCAAGCGCATCCTGATCGTAGACGATGGCGAGGAGGTTCGGCAGGTAATACGGGCTGTTTTTGAAGCACGCACCGGTTACGAGATCTGCGGTGAGGCTACCAACGGAGCTGAAGCGGTGCAAAAAGCGCTCGAATTGAAGCCGGACCTGATGCTCTTAGACGTTGCCATGCCCCTGCTGAACGGCGTGGAGGTAGCTTCGGTGCTTGCCGGATCCATGCCAGGAATGCCCATCGTGCTCTACACAATGTACAGCGAACTATTAGGCTTATCCCTGGCTGCGGCGGTTGGGGCTAAGGCGGTGATCTCGAAGGCAGACGGAATTAACAAACTAATTGAATGCGTTCAAAACCTGCTGGAACCTAAGGCGGAAGCCACCGAAAAAGGATCGGCAGCCGCTGCGCCGCTGAGGAAGCCTGCTCTCCCCACCGAGTGACGTTGGCAGTCAGCTGGAGCTGACTAAAACTGGAAGCAGGGCAGCGCCAGCTTCTTTTTGGCAACGCCGAAAGAGGCATCCGGTGCCGCCCTGCGTTCCACTGCTAGGGTCGAATGAATTACGAGGCCAAAGCCTATTCCACTACAATGACCAGAATACGCATGCCGGGATGACGCAAGTCGTAGAGATAGTAGTCGTCATCGATATAGTCGATGTAGTAGTCGTCATTGTCGTAGCTCCAGTCACTCGGCCAAGTTTCCGTGTATTCGAACCAATATCCACCGTACTGGAAGCGCTGCCCTTCGCCACCCCCGACGTTCCCGCCTCCGGAACGCGCGCGCTGTATGTGAAAAGTATGTTCGTGCCCAAAGCGGGCAGGGAAGTGGTGGTCTGGAATGCGACGGCCCTGCCGGCCTGATGCGTGTGCAGACTGCCGATCGCGATCTTGTGATTGCACCCGATTGCGATTATCCGACTGCGGCTCGGGCGAACGCCGTTCGCGATCCTGACCCTGCGCGCGGTCACGGTCTTGGCGATCGCGATCTTGTTGGGCGCGGTCGTCGCGATTCTGACGATCGCGGTCCTGCTGCTGGGCGCGGTCCCGATCCTGACGCTCGCGATCTTTGTCACCCTGTGGTTGCTGCTTTGGGTCTTGCGGGCGATTCCGATCCGGCTCTCGCTTGTCAGGTTGCTGACCTCGATCTCTATCTTTTTCCTTGTCCGGGGTGTCCTGCTTGCGCGGTTCGTCTTGAGGTGCCGGTTTGTCTTTCTCTTTGTCCTGGCTTTGCAGCGCATAGGCTGACGTGCCGAGGAGTAAAGACAGAGCGGTCGTCGCGATCACAAGTTTCATTTTTCATCTCCAGTTTTGCCTGTTCTGAACACATTTCTTCGTGAGTTGGAAACTCTGGAAATATGTGGAGCGGGCAGGGCAGCCGGCCAGGCAAGTGGAAATTAGATGCGTCAGGCATAGTCAAGGGACGCGGTGTTCCCTGCCGCCGGACCTGGCCGACCGCGTACATACAACCAAGGGAAAAACATATAAAAATACTGTAGGACTTCAGATTTCTTCTTTCGAACCACCGCGGCCGCGCGACATCGGGCAAACCAGAGCATTAAAAAACAGAAAACCGGATTTCGATTTTTCGACGAAACCCGGTTTTTATTTATGTGAAGCTGCGATTTTAGTTTGTACGGTCAGGTTACGGAGTGGTGGCGCAAGAGTGGAACTTGTTGGAGTACTCCGGCTGAATGGTGTACGACTTTCCGGAGATTGCAAACGAGCCGTACTTACCGAACGGATTTTCGCAGATGTCTCCGATTTCCGCGCCATATTCAACCAGCGAGTTCTGCGCAAACCAGGCATTGCCATCCGGATCGGTAATGGTCTCGATCAACTCGTGGGAAAGCGTGCTGCTGGTTGAGTCGACGACTGGTCCGTTAGCGCTTGGTTGGGCCACCGAGCAACCTGGAACATTTTGGTATGGCTCAACCGAGTAAAGCACGTGGCCGATATCCTGAAAATTCACGCTGCCGTGATACGCGCAGAAAACAAATGTCGAAGTATTGTCTGGCGAATAACACGTGTTCGCGGAGGTGCACACGTCTACTCCGCTGCGCAAAAAAATGTGGTAGACGTGATCGTATCCGGAGCCGTGCGCTCGAGCCGCGGTGTGCACGAGTTGCAGAATATTGCTGGGGTTTAATTTGGCGGGAAGTGTCGTATTAATAGACGTAGCCGTGCCCACGGTATAGCGATTGTTTCCGGTGGCCCCGACGTATTCGTCCGTAACATGAATGAAATTACTGACCGCGAGACGCGACAGAAAACCAGAAGGAGTTCCCCAACAACTTGCTGCACAGTTTATGTACACATTGTTCGACTGCACGGTAGTAAGCACTTTTCCGTGCATCGGGTCGCTCAGATCCGCGGGATAGAACCCGGGTGGAGGAACGACGGGCACCGTGGATATGGCGGAGCTGGAAGCGCCAGATCCCGCTTCCGTCTCAGAGGGACCGGCTTGCGGATTAGCATGACGGATTTCCGGATCTTCATAGAGTTGACGTGCAGCGGCGCGAGAGCGTAACGGATGAAGGTGAACGTGGTGTTCGGCGACATTACCCGCGGCGATCTCATCGTTCGCGCTAACCTGCAATGACTGAACAGATTCCTGCGCCGTCGCTGACTCATTTTGTGCCGCCGCTCCGGAGAATTTGAGCGACCCCGCGAGGAGGAACAATAATGCAAATGCGATAGAAATGCGTGAAACGCGGAACAACTTCATTATGTTTTTCACCCCTAGATTGGAAATGGATGCTTCGACGTGGGCTGGGAAGCTTGCGGCCGGGAGGCATTCAGTTTTCCCGCAGCGAGGCGGGAATGTCAATGAAAAACCCTAGAAACTTTTGTCAGACACCCTACTTTGGCGTACAGTGAAAGCTGGATTTAGGCTAAAAGCGGCCAGGGGCAGTGGTAACTTTCCGAGGTTTCCAGTAAGATTCGTGCAATGGTTCCGGCAACCCTGCTGCCGCACCAGGTAATCCGCGAAGTGTCCAGCCCGCTTCTGCCCGGCTCAGTGTGATCGAACGGTACAAACAGGAACTCAGCTCAAATTCGAATGGAGGAATACCCCATGAAGCGGGTTATCGAACTAGCGATCGTGGCCAGCGTGGTGCTGCTGTTGGGAGGCTGCGCGACAAAGAAGTACGTTGCCAAGCAAACAGATCCCATCACCGCGAAAGTCAACGAAGTGGAAAAGCAAGCGCAGAACACTCAGAAGCAGCTGGAGAGTGACGAGCCTAAGATCAGCGCGGCCGCCGAAAAAGCGGACTCCGCCGATGCGCGGGCTGGCGATGCCCTCGGACGTGCAGACGCCGCCTCCAAGAAAACCGATCAGGTGAAGTCCGATCTCACCAGCCAGTTTCACAGCGAGCTCAACGAGCGCATTGCGAACATTGACGATTACAAGCCCGCTGGGGACGTGACCGTGTTGTTCAAGTTTAATTCCGCGAAGTTGACCGACGACGCCAAGCAACAGCTCGACCAAGTCGGCGGCTCCAAAGTCGGTAGCATGAAGCGCTACTTCGTGGCCATCGAAGGTTTCACGGACAAGACCGGCACGCCCGAATACAACCTGGAGCTCAGCCGTCGCCGCGCCGAGGCCGTGCAGACCTACCTCGTAGCGCAGCAGAATATACCCGTCTATCGCATCCAAATCGTCGGGCTCGGCAAAGACAAGCCCGTGAATGATGAAAAGACGCGAGACGACCGGCAGAAGAACCGCCGCGTGCAAGTTACCATCTTCAGCGCGGACACCGGACAAGGCACGGCAGCGCAAAACCCCGGCTCCGCTCAGTAAGACCAGGCCATTTCAGCAGAATTGATGAAGGGTAGCGCACGACCGCGGCGGACGCGGTCGTGTCTCCCGAGCAGTGTCGTTGTCGTTCCTCCTGAGAGCTGAAGGCTTGCGATTCTCGGATAGCCTGAGGCGCCGCACTCGCATTTCTGGCAGATAAATCCGTCATTTTATAAATTTGATAGAAACTCTTCATCGGGTGGAAACATCCTTTTAGGCAAGACGTCCCGGCACATACGCAAGAGGTCCGGAGGTAGCGATGATACGCAAGTGTGCTCTCATCCTGGTGGGAATTGCGCTGCTATCGAAACCCCTCACAGCTCAAGACAACAATGGTGCCAGCAAGGCGAAGAGTCACGATGTAATCGCCACGAATACCGACGAATCGCCAACTCCGCCTGCTCCAGCGCCCCTGCCGCCGCGAAACATTTTCGCGTTACCCGACGCGCCGCGAGCGACTCCTTTTCCCGCCGCAGAAACGAAAACTGACGAAGCGCCCGGACGTTTGGTCCCGCGCTACGAAATAGCCATGGGATACAGCTACGTACTCTTTAATCCGGGCGGCTCCCTTGGAGGCTTTGACAATAACGGCGGCAGCGGTTCGGCTGTCTACAATCCTTTCAAGTTTTTGGGTCTGGTCGCCGAATTCGCGGAATACGGCTTTGCGCGCACAATTGGCTTCACGCAGGTCCATGGCAGTTGGAATACGTGGCTCTTTGGCCCGCGGCTAAATTGGCGGCATTACAATCACGCCGTTCCCTTTGTGGAATTCCTCGTGGGCGGCTCGTATGGATCTCCCCAACTGACAGGGGCTGGCAAGCAGAATGTCTTTGCCTTTGCGGGCGGTGGAGGGCTGGACATATTGTTCTCCAAACACGTCGGCTGGCGACTCGCGCAGGTCGATTATCTGAGGACGCCCTATTCTGGCCCGAACGTTGGTGCAAACGCGGTCCAAAACAATTTTCGCGTGGGCACCGGCCTCATAATACGTTTCGGTTTGCCCAACGCTCCTCCGCCGCCCGCACCGAAAGGTCCGCCCACGGCGTCTTGCTCGGCGACGCCCACCTCCGTATATGCTGGCTCAAATGACACGGTAACGGTGCACGTCAACGCAACGAGTCCAGACAATCTTCCTCTCACCTATAGTTACACCGCTTCCGGCGGAAGCGTTGAAGGCAATGGCCCCGAAGCACGCTCGAATCCATCCGGTGTGAGTCCTGGTTCCTACACCGTTACGGCAAAGGTCGATGACGGCAAGGGTGGAACGGCTTCCTGCACGGCCGACATTCGCGTGGAAGAGCAGCCGCATCATCCGCCTACGGTTGCGTGCACTGCCAACCCGACCACAATAATGCCCGGCGATCGCTCCACGATTACGTGTAACGCCACGAGCCCAGATAATCTGCCGCTCACGTATGGTTACTCCGCCTCGAGCGGTCAAGTCACTGGAAATGGCCCGCAGGCGCAGTTTGACTCCACTGGCGCGCAACCGGGCACGGAGACAATAAAATGTGAGGTTACCGACTCGCGCGGTGACAAAGGCGAAGGCACTACCACAGTGGAGGTGCAGCAGCCACCACCTCCTCCGCAAGCGACCAAAGTCGGAGACTGCGGCTACACGACTGCCGGCGTGTCGCGCGTCGACAATGCCTGCAAACGCGTGCTGGACGACGTCGCTCTTCGCTTGAAGAATGAGCCCAACGCCAAGGTGATTGTCGTGGGGTATGCCGATCCGAAGGAACCGCGCGCGTCCGCACTTGCCGCGAAGCGTGCCGAACTCGTTAAACAGTTCCTGGGTGAAAAAGGCATAGACGCCTCCCGCATTTCCACTCGCGTCGGAGAAGCGAGCAAGGAAGCTTCCGCAAAGGAGAACCGGCGGATCGAAGTGATCTTTGTCCCCGAGGGCGCCACTTATTAATGAGGATTCTCCTCTCAGCCGACCTACCGGCTGAAATTGCGAACGGGCTCTTTCGAGGACGCCTCGGAGAGCCCGTTTTTCTGTGCCCTCGCAACGAACTGCATGGATGAACCGAATGCGAAAGCGGAACACCACGTTCCATTTTGGGATGCGACAAGAATAAAGACGCTTACGCATCAAATCGTGGAAAGCCATCCACCAAAGGTTCCCGAATTGGGACTTCCCTTTTTGCGGGCCATTGATGTATATACTTACTAATGAACAGGTTTGGCTAGTTTCCTACATTGGTAACAGGAATGCTACAAGCTGCCTCCATGAAATGCTTCGGTCTAATGCATGAGTGACGAAGCGGTTGTCCCGCGTCAATCGGCCTCCATGACCATTCTCATCGTTGACGATGAGCCAAGCATACGGGAGACCTGCGCAGAGGTTGCCAAACAAAGCGGCATGAAAGCGATTACCGTGGCCAGCGTGGAAGAGGCCCTGGAAGTATTGGAGAATTCCGCAGTCGATATCGTCCTCACGGACTTGATGATGCAGCAGACCAGCGGGCTGGAGCTTCTGAAGCGCATCCATGACACCAGTCCCCTGCTGCCGGTCATCGTGCTAACTCAGTATGGAACCATTGACTCGGCAGTGACGGCTACGCGGCTCGGCGCCGTGGACTACGTAACCAAACCTTTTCGCATCGAGGAACTGCGCTCGCGTCTGGAGCGGGCCGCGCGCGCCGTGGAGCTGCAGCAAGAAAACCAGCTCTTGCGCGAGCAGTTGCGAACGCGCCCAGGTTTCGGCGGGCTTATCGGACTCTCCGAGCGCATGCAGCGTGTCTACAAAATCATCCAGAAAGTAAGCTTGCATGAGTACCCCGTATTAATCCTGGGGGAGAGCGGCACAGGCAAAGAGTTGGTGGCCAAGAGCGTGCATTTTTCCGGCCCGCGTAAAGACCGCCCATTTGCCCCGGTAGATTGCTCTTCGCTCGTGCCGACTTTGATCGAATCGGAGCTGTTCGGCTATGTGAAGGGCGCGTTCACCGGCGCGCTGCACGGCAAACAAGGTTTGCTGGAGGCCGCGCACGGCGGCACGCTTTTTCTGGACGAAATCGGCGATATGCCCGTGGACTTGCAGGCCAAGCTCCTGCGCGCTTTGCAGGAGCATGAGGTAAAACCTGTGGGCTCGACGGAGCGGCGTCGCATTGACGTTCGCATCATCGCTGCTACGAATCGCGACCTCGATTCTGCCATTAAGGCCGGAGCGTTCCGCCAAGACCTGTATTTCCGGCTCAACGTCGTTCAGATCAAGCTCCCCGCGCTGCGGGAACGCAAGAGCGACATACCGTTGCTGGTCACTTCCTTCCTGGAGAAATTCTCCGCATCCCAGCAGACCTCTCGAGACATCTCCGAGGACGCGATGCGCCAGTTGATCGCGTATGACTGGCCGGGAAATGTGCGCGAGTTGGAAAATGCGATCGAACGTGCCGTGGCGCTCGGCTCCGGTCCAGTCGTTCACGTGGGGGATTTGCCGAGCAATCTGCAATACCCAACGAGCGAGCACCTCCCGCGAAGGAACGAACTGGTCCCCCTGGACGAGCTTGAGCGTCGCGCCATTCTACATACCCTTCGCGAAACAGCCGGCGACAAGCTTGCGGCCGCGCGCATTCTGGGCATTGGCAAAACGACGCTCTACCGCAAGCTGAAGCAATACAATTTGGATACGGAAAGCAGCGCGCAAAACGCTTAAGAGCCGCCGCTAGCCGTCATCGGCGCGATGCATTGAGAACTGCCGCTTGAGTTCATAGGTTGCATTCAAACCCACCGTCCCAATATCCCTTTCTCACTTCGGAACGATAGTTGTCGGCCAGTCTCGACATGGAATACCTCTCGCCCGGTCTCTCGATATAACCATTGTGTTATCAATAGGATGCACAAAGCGATATTGGGCCTTTCAGTGCAATGCACAGTGCGGGGGAAAGCACCTTTCCGCAGATGTCGCCAAATCTGGACGGCCGCGGGGCGGTGCACTTAAGCCAAGTTCATGCGGGTCTGGGGTAAATCAAGAGAAGGGCACAGGGCAGCAATCGGAGTAGCCCGCGCCGCCGTGGAAGGGAAGGGCAGCCACGAACTGCTAAAGGAAGCGGTACGGACTTTGCTAACGACTGGCGAGGTGGACCGGGCGGGTGTATGGATCGAGTCCGCTGAAAATGCCTCAAGGGATTCTTCCAAAATGATCAGTTTTCGCGGAATCGTTGAGGAAAAAGACGGAGATGCGACACCCCCGGAGTGGTCCAGACTTTCGCCAGAGCCGCCGTTGCCGGGAGAATTGCTGGTTGGCTTGCAAACTGTTGAGCAGGAATTGGACGCATCTCACGCGCATCTGATGATTGGCGCGCTCGTCGATTTGCGCCACGCGTTGTGGGTTCCGGTAGTAATTCACGGACATCTGCGGGGTGTAGTATTCGCCGGCCAGCGGAAGAAGCAAGCGCGTGTGCCGCGTGCGCTGTGCGAATCGGTAGCGGCCGAACTGGCCTTAGCTATACAACTCGAAGACGAGCGACGTTTGGGACGCGAGCGTCATGATGATTCCCGGCGCGTGATGACGGCTCTAACGAGTTCGGAACCGCCAAGCGATATCTTGGCTCGCATCGTGAACGACTGTACGCAAGAGAGAGACAACGACGGGGAATCAACCGCGGTATTCGCCGCAATTGGCTGCCTGATCGACTCACCCAAGACCAGAAAAAGCTTTGCTGACGAACCGGCACAGAGCTTGCACTTTGCCTGGCACAACGGCGCGGCCGCATGGATTCCGGCCCTGGAAGGTGAAGAGCTGAGCGGCCTCTGGCGTCGCGCCCTTCAGTCTCATCGCGTTATCGGCGGCGAACCTGGAACTGGACCGGGGCGTGGCGAAGTCGCGCGCGTGGTGGCCTTCCCGCTCAAAGCCGACGGTGAAAGCCTCGGCGCGCTGGTCGCTGGCATTCGTCGAAGCACCGCATCTTTGGCGGCGCTGGAGCGCTTGGAACTTAGCGCGGCAGTGGCGAGCTCGGCGCTGCTGCGGCTAAGACTTAGCGAGCGGGCTGCTGAACATGAATTGGTCCACCGACGGGCACTTGAATCGCTCGAAAAGCTGAGCGAACCCACCCCAAGCGTGCAGAGCTATGACGGCCTCACCGAAATCTTGAACGTCATTGAATGGCTCGAGGAAGGCGTGGTGCTGTTCGGCGCGAATGAAAAAGTTCGCGTCGTAAATACTCGATTCGGCCAGATCGTCGGTTTATCACCAGACGAACTCGCGGGCATCAAGACGCTCGACGATCTCATTACCTCGCTCGGCGCGCGTACCGCTGATGCGATTAACTTCACGGAAAGTTGGCAGCGTTCGGATTACACCGCCCAAAGCGCCGTGCGAGAAGAAATCCATCTAGTCCGACCGGTTCCGCGTTTAATCGAGCGTGCCGCCCGCCCAATTCTCGATGCAAGAGGCGCAGTCGCCGGACGCGTCGAAATCTACCGCGACCTGACCGCCCAGCGCGTCTTTCAATCCAAGCTGCTGCAGACGGAAAAGCTCGCCGAGCTCGGCCAAATGGTCACCGGTATCGCTCACGAGCTCAGCAATCCGCTCACCAGCATCCTCGGCTACGCCCAGCGCCTTCTCCTACGGCGCGATGCAGCGGGCGATTCCCACGAAGCGCGCCAGATCTTCCAAGAAGCGGAGCGGGCCAGCGCGATCCTACGCCAAATGCTGCTCTCGGCCCGGGACTCACGGCCCGAGCGGCGCCGCGTCGCGCTCAATCAGGTTGTCTCCCGAACGCTCGAACTTCAGCGCTTCAACTCCACGGCCGAAAATATCCGCGTACAGCTGGATCTCGACGCTGTGCTCCCTTTCGTGCAGGGCGACGCCGGCCAACTCCAACAAGTGCTGATGAACCTCATGGCAAACGCGCGGCACGCCATCGAAGAGCAAGGTAGCGGCGGCACGATCCGCATCAAGACCAGACGCATCGCTGAAAAACGTGTGCTTCTGGAAGTCAGCGACGACGGCCCAGGAATTCCGCAGGCCATTCAAGCGCGTATCTTTGACCCTTTTTTCACGACTAAGCCGGCGGGTGTGGGCACCGGACTAGGACTGGCGATTGTTCTCGGGATCGTGCGGGAGCACGGTGGTAAGTTGCAATTGACCAGCAACCTTGGGCAAGGAACAGTTTTCTCTATTGAGCTTCCCGCCGCGGCGGCTTTGGAGATACCTTTGCCCGCAAACGGTGGCGCTCGTCCGGCTGGCCCTCGCGTTCAATCTTCGCCCGCTCCGGAATCCGATGAACCCGCGTATGCCGGAGCCACCTCGGTGCTTGGGCCGGGACTCGCGTTCTTGTGTTGGAGGACGAGCCCACCGTTGCGCGACTGATAGCCGATGTGCTTGAGGACGAAGGATTGCGCGTGGATGTGCTCCTCAACCCCCGAGAAGCGCTCGACCGCGCTGCCAATGAACAGTATGCGCTGGCTATTTGCGATATGAAAATGCCCGAGCTCGACGGCGAGCACTTTTACCAGGCCCTCGTCCGCACCAAGAATCCGCTTCGCGAGCGTTTCCTCTTCGTCACAGGAGACGTTCTTGCTGCGCGTACCCGCGATTTTCTACAGCGTAA
>Ga0210410_10004347_pt1 | contig 12441 bp, 13 predicted proteins | sample IncBWC4MmetaG_FD_161058 | JGI IMG/M metagenome (GOLD analysis project Ga0210410, IMG submission 161058) | Forest soil microbial communities from Barre Woods Harvard Forest LTER site, Petersham, Massachusetts, United States - Inc-BW-C-4-M | ecosystem: Environmental > Terrestrial > Soil >... | reverse complement strand
GCCGGCAATTGTTTTGATCTCGGTGGCTCGCCGGCGCGGTTCCTACCACAAAGGTAAACTCTGGCCATGAATGTCGAGCAACTTCGCGAACTCTGTTTGTCTTTTCCCCATGCGACGGAACAAATTCAGTGGGGCAGCGATCTGTTGTTCAAGGTGGGCGGCAAGATGTTTGCTGTCACTCCACTTGAGCCCGCCCCCGTTTGTCTTTCTTTCAAGGCTTCGCCCGAAAACTTCGCCGAACTTACGGAACGCCCTAACATCATTCCCGCGCCCTACCTCGCGCGAGCCCAATGGGTCGCTCTGCAAACTAGAGACGCGCTTCCTCAGGGTGAACTGTCCCAGCTTCTGCGTGAATCCTACGACATGGTATTCGCCAAACTGCCCAAGAAGCTGCGCGATGGCGCCGCCCAATCCAAATCATCTGCGAAACCTTTTCCCCGCAAGAAACGCCCCACAAGAAAGAAGCGCGCAAGGAAGCGCGGGAAGTGATGGAGATTTGCCTCAACGAAAGTGAGTATCAGACAGCGGATGCCTTCTTTGGCAGCGATTGCAGCGCATCGATGACCAGATCGATTTCCGCCTCCGTGTTGTAGTAATGAGGCGAAATGCGCAGCGCGGAGCTGACTTGTTTCTCGGCCATGTCGATCACGGCGTATTCTCCCAGCGACGCCGAAGTGTTGATGCCGCGCTCCCTCAAGATGCGCACCAGTTCGGGCGCCTCCCAACCGGCCACGGTAAGCGTAACAATCGCCGCGAGCTCTTTTCCGCGATCGAGAACGCGGAATCCCGGCAAAGCTTGAAGCTTCTTGCGAAGGTTTGCTGCGTGTTCGCGGGCGCGCCGGCCCCCGTGCTCGATTCCCACGCTGGCCGCATACCGTGCTGCTGCTCCCATCCCGAGAACCAACGCATACGCAAATTCCCAATTCTCGAAGCGCCGCGCGTCGGGCGCCGGTTCGAACGTATCCGCAGTGCTCCACGCCGCTCCGCGCATATCGATATACAGAGGATAGTCGCCACGCTGCAGCGCGCGGTCTGAAACGTAAAGAAATCCGGTCCCGCGAGGGCCGCGCAGGAATTTCCGCGCCGTTGCCGCCAGAAAATCGCAACGCAGCCGTGCGACATCGACGGGAATTTCGCCGACGGCCTGGCAAGCATCGATGAGATACGGCACACCCGCCGACTCGGCAATTTCTCCCAGCGTTTCTACGGGCTGCATCAGCCCGGAATTGGTGGGCACCCAGGTCACCGCCAGCAAACGCACTCGCGAATCGCGCAACAATTCGCGCACCGATTGTGGATCGGTTTCGCCGCTCTCAAGGTTGGCGGCACGGCGTACTTCTACACCGCAGCGCTGCGAGAGGGAGAGATAAGCAAGCTGGTTCGAGATGTAATCGTTGCGCGTGGTGACGATGACATCGCCAGCGTGGAAATCAAAGGCCGCAAGGGCCTGAAAAAACGCCACCGTGGAATTTTCGACCACGGCGATGTTGCGCGCCTGCGTTCCCAGGAGGCGCGCAACACTCGTATAGGCATCCTGAAACGCGCTCTCGGCATCGTCGGCGCTTTCGTATCCGCCAAAACTCGCTTCACAATGCAGATGGCCGACGATGGCGTCCAGCACCGGCTGTGACATAAGTCCCGCGCCCGCATTGTTCAAGTGCACGCGCTGCGCGCACCCGGGAGTTTCCGCCCTCCACCGCGCCAGATTTTGTTCCATATCGTCTCCCGGGCATCGAGCTCGCCGTAGTCTTCGATTAGAGTATCGCGTTCTTCACAGGGAGGCGGCAATCTCCTTGGCTTAGCAGGCTAGACAATTTGGCGGTGGAAACCATTCGTGGCAGCCGTGATTTCCGGTACGGTATAGTCGATGACAATGTCTAAATTTCAGAATTTCCACGATCATTTTTTCCGCAAATCTCGGAGTCCCTTCCTTTCCGCAGCGTCTCTTGCCTTTCTCTGCTGTTTTCTTTTAGCGCAGGAAGTGCGCGGCGCGCCAGAGTGCGGAAGAGGTTTCGAGCTGCGGCTCAGTGCGCCGCTATCAACGCAGGGGAGTTTGCTGCTTGCGGAAGTGAGGAGTGCCGCGCCGCTGACCCAAGTTAAAGGCGAATGGGATTCACGCGAAGTCCCCTTCTGGCAGGCAGGGCCGCTGGGAAAAGTTTGGCGGGCGCTGGTCGGCGTCGATCTGGAAAAAGCCGCCGGTGAGTATCCGCTCACCATAACGGCGCAGCTCCCTGAAGGTGAGGACCAGCATTGCGCCGTGAGCGTGGCCGTAAGAGCAGGCCACTTCCCCACCGAGAGTCTTCACGTGGAAAAACAGTTCGTCGAGCCCGATCCGGAGCAAGCCAAGCGCGTCGAAGAAGAGGGCCAGCGCCTCCATCAGATATTTGACACGGTGACGCCCGAGCGCCTTTGGCGAGGCCGCTTTCGCGTGCCACTGAATGGCGTGACCACGGGCGGCAACTTCGGACGGCGCCGCATTCTCAACGGGGAACCTCGTTCTCCGCACACGGGCGTCGATTTCCCCGCGCCCACGGGCACGCTGATTCACGCTGCCCAGCGTGGACGCGTGGTCCTTGCGGAGCCCCTTTTTTTCAGCGGAAACACGGTGATTGTGGACCACGGCCTGGGGGTTTACACCTTATACGCACATCTTTCGGAGATCTCTGCGAAACCTGGCGATCTCGTCGACACTGGGGCCGTACTCGGCAAAGTGGGCGCTACGGGGCGGGTCACCGGCCCGCATCTTCATTGGGGCTTGACCGTGAATAAGGCGCGGGTGAACGCCTTGCAGATTGTGAGACTCCTGCGGGAGTGATTGCGCACTATGGAAATGCGGGATGTGCGGCTGGTTGGCTTAATCTCGGACACGCATGGTTTGCTGCGAGACGAGGCTCTGCAAGCCCTGCACGGAGTCGACTTGATCCTGCACGCCGGCGATGTGGGCAAGCCGGAAATTCTGGAAACGCTAAAGACCCTCGCGCCCGTGGTGGCCGTCCGTGGCAATATCGACACCGCTCCGTGGGCGAAGGAGCTGCCTGCGACCGCGGTCGTCGAGGCGGGGCCCGTTACTTTCTACATTCTTCATGACGCCCACGATTTGGATCTGAATCCCAAGGCGGCTGGTTTTCAATGCGTGGTTTCCGGACATTCGCACCAGCCCGGCAGCATCGAGCGTGACGGCGTGCTTTACATCAATCCCGGGAGCGCAGGTCCGCGGCGGTTTAAGCTGCCCATCAGCCTGGCGCGGCTCGATCTGCGCGACACTCCGTGGAAAGTGAAATTCATCGACCTGGAAAAACCGCGCGAAGAGGATTGACTCACTTGCTGATGGCCACGGGTTCTCTGCTGGCGGCAAGCCGCTCGCGCGCCGCTCTTACCAGCCGGATGAAGCGCTTGGACAGCTCGCGAACTTGTTCCGCCTGGCGCTTCACAATCGCCGTGCGGGGTATGAGTTCGCCTCCGATGCCCAGCGCCGACGCCCCGGCTAGAATGAAGTTAGTCGCCGTTTGTTGGTTCACACCCCCCGCGGCCACCAGCGGAATCTTTGGAAATGGGCCTTTTAAAGCGCGAATGTAGGCTTCGCCGCCCACTTGCGCGCAGGGAAATACTTTTACAAAGTCCGATCCGGCCTTCCAGGCGGTGATTACTTCCGTGGGCGTGAGTGCCCCCGCCAGGACCACCACGTCTTGCTTCACGGCCAGCTCTACCAGCTCCACGTCCAGGCAGGGATCGGTGAGGAACTGCGCACCCGCATCCAAACAGCGCTTGGCCGTGTCCAAATCCAGAATGGTTCCCGCGCCGACGAGCACATTGGTGTGGAACTTGGCCAGGTGGGTGATGAGGTCGATGGCACCGGGAGTCGTGAGCGTAATCTCCACGATGGGGATTCCGCCGCTGGCGACCGCCTCGGCGGCAAAGCTGGCGTCTTCGTCGGTAGCCGCGCGCACGGCGGGGATAATCCCAATCTCTTCAATCCGTTCGCGAACCTCTGCTTTCTTCATGGAGACCGCTCCTGTGACCCTTCCCCGAACGAACCCTTCACCTCTCGTGCGCTGGCACCCCTTGGACGCCCCAGCATTATAGGGCTTGCGGCCCAAATTGCCAGCGAATCGGCTCGGGGCGACGATGGCATAGGCTTGGACTGACCCGCCGTGAGCCAGGACGCTATACCGTTCGCTTTGGGCAACTGGGAGCGCCTGGCAAAGACCGGCTGGGCGGGACATTCCGGCACCCCAAAACCGCCTTCTCTTGCATTTTTTCCTCACCCCTCTCAATGTCCCTGTTGAACTTACGAGAGTGAAGTACTAGAGTACCGGTTTGCTGTCGGCAGTTTTGGTACCGCTCAGCTATTGTCCAATGTAAGGTCCGAGCGCACTATATCGGGAGTGTTCTCCTGATGTGGTGAGGGTTTCTTCTCGTGCAGGCCTGAAACGTTTTCTGGGGCTGCTGCACAACTTGCTTCGGCCTTCTTTCAGGACGAGCCGGGCCGAGTGCTTTGCGAACTCAAACTTAGGTAGGCGGTCCCCGTGGCTATACTCCATTTTCGGTGCAAGGAACGGCGTCGCACTTTAAGGGTTACTCTTACCGTGCCGTTGACCGTTCGCGGCCAATCCGACGACGGTGAAAAATTCTCCGCTCACGCGCTCTCCCAAGCCGTCAACCGCAATGGCGGGCTTCTGCAGATGGAACAGGTTGTGGTCATCGGACAGCCGCTCATTCTGGTGAATGAAAACAGCAACCGCTCGATCGAGTGCCGTGTCGTGGCTGTCCGCCACGAGCGCGATGGCAAGACTTATGTCGGAGTTGAGTTTGTCACGCCGGATGCGAATTTCTGGAGCATGACTTTCCCGATTCCCGGCGCGCGGCCACTGCGGCGTCCGTTCGCTTCCAAAGTCACCGCCTAATCGCTGCGGCTTCCCCTCCACGAGGCACGTGAGTCGCATCTTCTCGAGCTGCAAAACGCGGGGCTGCATTTCCTCTCCTGAAAAACCCGCACGATTGCCGGAAAGTGGTTTCTCCGCGGACAAAAGTGTTAGACTCCGCCCATGAGCGCAAAAAAGAAAAACAAGAAAAAGCTCGGGAGCAAGAAACTCGCCAGGAAAGCAAAACTTGCCGGCAAGTCGAAAGTGGCGAAGAAATCTTCGGCCAAAAACCTTAAGAAAAAGTCAGCTCCAAAAAAGAGGCCAGCCGCAAAGAAAAAGGCCCCTCGCGGCAAGCACGAGGTCGTCGACACCGTGGTGTTTGAACCCAAAGGTCTCGGCGCGCGCTCGGGAGGGCAGTCCGGCGATCTGCAGGGCTTGACGAACCGGGAAGGCGCAGACTCGGAGAGTGTTGACGAACTGCTCGAAGAGGGCAATGCGTTCGAGGCCGAGGTAGTGAAAGGGATCGAAGACGTTCGCGACGCCGACGAGGGCGAAGTGCGAACGCACGAGGTCCCCGAAGATGATGTTCCCGAAGAATATTTGGAAGAGAAGTAGACAGGGAATGTTTCTCGACGCGCGCCAGACTAGGCGCGTACCTCCTTCTCCCCAGCTCTGCTAACCGAAGTCAGCCTCATGCCAAACGTTGGCGTAGGTGTTCGTCGACGCGACAGAGCTATCCCATGAGCGGACACTCCTCGCTCGTAGCCGGTAGCCCATCCCAACCAAAGTCCTTACATTTCAATCGCTTTGGGGGCGCCGCCTGCGGCATGAGAATTGCCCCAATTCCCATAGCTCATTTTGTAGTCACCGGTGAGCTGCATCCGCCTGGGAGGCCGCCATGAAAAATACCGAGCGCTTTCGCGAACATCTATCAGCCCTGCCCAGTTCCGAGTCTCTTAAACAGCGGGAAGCCGCCGGTTGGCGCCCGGTGGCCATCGAATGGGAGCGCGAGGTGACCGTTATGCCTGGCAATGACGCTGCCAAGCAAAACGAACTATCCCCTTCGGGAAAACTCCCGGAAGAAATTCCCTATGGATTGCGCATCACCACGGACTGCCTGCACCTGGAGGAAAACCCTGCGGAGATCCAAGTCCTTAAGTTCCTCGCCGAGCTGATCGTGCAAGACGCCTCCTTTACGGCCATGGCCGACGCCCTCAATCAGCGCGGTTTCCGTACCCGCGACGCCAGCTCGTGGACACCCGTAGCTGTCTTCAAGCTCGTCCCCCGCCTGATCGAAGCCGCCCCGCGCATCCTTACCGGCGCCGAGTGGGTCTCTCGCAAACAGCAACTCTCCCGTGTCGCCTGGAACTCTTGAGCTGCACGCACTCGTGGTTCTGCTCAGTTGATTGACATCGTTTGTCTCCGCTGCTTTGCACAAGTTCACAGCTTGTCTTCTTTCTTAGAAAAGGGAAATGGTGTCGAACGGGACATACATCGCCACAGCAGGGGCGCATAGTCAAAGCTGCCGGGATTCCGCAACTGGACTTCCCGTGCGCGGAGGACAACATCATGCGTCACATAAATGGATATATCAGGTCACTGCTCCTGGTTGCTGCAACGGCCGCCCCAGGGGTAATTCTGGCCGCCCCCACACCACAAGTGGGTGTACAGGTTCGAGTATATGATCGCGACCACCGCGATTACCACAACTGGGACGACCGCGAAGACCATGCCTACAGGAGTTATCTCTCAGAGCAGCGCAGAGAATATCGTGAGTACAACCGGCAAAACCATCGTGACCAGCGCCGCTACTGGAATTGGCGCCACAGCCATCCAGACCGCGATTAACGAAGGCCCGCGCCGAGCCGCGTGCAACGCGCTTGCAGGATTTCCGCAGGCCCAGCGGCGCTTTTTTCCATCTGAAGGGATGGGCGCTTGACTTGTCCAACACGATGCGGCGCGCGCGCGGCCGGTCGATTCGTTGCCCCAGCACGCCGACACAAACTACTCGGAGGGAAGCAACCGCAGCAAAAGTTTTTCCGGGGACAGGCCACGCCTGTCTTCCAGCTGCAACTTGCTGAGTATATTTGACACGTGATATTTTACGGTGCGCTCGGAAATGCCCAGCGCGCTGGAAATTTCTTTATTCGTTAATCTACGCATGAGTAATTGAAGCGCCTGAGCCTCGCGCGCCGTCAGGGAATGGCCCGGCAAAAGTTGTGCGTCCAGCAACCATTTCGACCTCTGGACAAAGGCCAGCATGACTTCGGGGGGCACCCACGGCTGTCCCCGTAAAACGCTGTGAATGGCTTTGGGAAGTTCCGCTTGCCAGGTCTTGTGGAGTTCCACGAATCCGTCGATGCCCCAGTAAAAAAGTCGTATCTTCTCTGCAATACCGCTATTTTCCGGCGGAAGAAGGGCCAAAAACTTACTGCCCGGCAGATAGGTACGACATCGCCCCGCCAGCGAGCCCAAATCCACGTGCAGGGAACAAGCGTCGAGAAGGAATAGCCGAGGTGCCCTGGACTGTTGCATGACTTCCGTCGGATTTTGCGCCGGAGGCAGAATCTGAACAGGGAAATTGCTTACATGGGACAGAACCCTTTTGACCGCGCGGATCAGCAGGGGATGCGCACTCATCAACTGGATTGCGATAGCCACTCGCGTTGCACCCGGGCGAACCTAAGTCTGTCTTAGTCTTGCTGGGTGAGCTGGTAGAACCGTTTTACTAAACAAGTCGCTAACTTTCCAAAAGTGCCGAAACACTATACCGACCGATTGGCAAAAGCAAGGAATTTTCCAAGAAAATTTGTTCACACTGCGGCACTGATGCTTCGCGTTGTTTTTGAATCCGAGAGCTACGTGTTTTTTGTATTTTCTTCGCTGTACTTCGACCCCTCTGGAGGGACAGGAAAATTCGCACCCTAAGATCTCCGCGAGGGCCGTTGCCCGGCCAAGCTCGCGCCGCTATCCTCCCGCTCCGCCCACTTGCACGGCATGAACTGGCAGGCGTGTTTTGCAACGGCGGACAACGCTTGGAACCATGCACGACCAACTGATCCGGGGAGGATTAGGAATGAAAATTGTGAAGCTCGCGTCGGTTTTAACTTCAGTCGCTTTACTATTACTTACGGGATCGGCTTTCGCACAAAGCGATCCCGGTGTTCGGTCCGGTGCGATCAATGGGCAGACGGGGGCGACGGCAACCAGTCCGCTACCGCTCCCTTCAGTCGCGTCAAACAGTCCGCAAGGTTCTCTCGAGTTCTTCCAAGATGGTCTGGCCCGCTTCCAGGACGTCGAAGTTGTCTCCGGCGGCAAGAATAACGGCTTGGGACCACGCTTTAACCTCAACCAGTGTTCGGGTTGCCATTCGCAACCGACCATCGGGGGCACCAGTCCCGCCAGCAATCTCGAATTCCAGGTGATTTCTAACGGCGTTGTCAGCGGTTCCACCAACTCCATCCCTTCGTTCATCACCGCAAATGGCCCGACGCGCGAAGCCCGCTTCCCGTTCTTCTTTAATTCCAACGGCAGCCCCAACACCAACGCGCCCAATGGCGGTGTAGAAGACCTGTTCACCGTCTCCGGCCGTTCGGACGCCGGCAGTTGCAGCCTGCAACAGCCCAGTTTCGCCATCGCTCAGCAGACCAACAATGTTATTTTCCGCATTCCCACGCCGGTCTTTGGCGCAGGCCTGATCGAAAATATTGACGACTCCACGCTGCTCATAAACCAGCAGGGGCAGGCCGGCAACAATTTCGGAATCGGCGGCGCCTTCAACCACAATGGCAACGACGGCACAATCTCCCGCTTCGGCTGGAAGGCGCAAAACAAATCCTTGCAACTCTTCTCGGGCGAGGCCTACAACGTGGAAATGGGCATTTCCAACGAGATCTTCGGACAAGACCGCCCGCTGCCAGGAGAGGATCAATTGGGCACCGGTCTCCCTGCGACCTGCCTGAACCTTACCGGGACGGGCTACCCAGAAGACACCACGAACTTCGCCGCCACGGTCACCAGTACAGACCAGTTTGCTCTGAACGCGTCCATCAATAGCGACGTCGTGGCCTTCGCGGAATTCATGCGCATGCTTGCACCGCCGATCCCTTCGACGACCACCCCCGGCGGTTCGGCCTCCATCACCCGCGGACGGGGCCTGTTTGGCTCCATCGGTTGTGCGACTTGCCACACCCCGACCATCAACTCCACGCAACCCTCGAACATTACCTCCTCGCTGGGTAGTGCACCTGTGAGCGCGTTCTCGGACATCGAGATCCATCACATGGGTACCGGCTTGGCGGACAACGTTTCCCAGGGCGGTGCAGGCGGCGATCAGTTCCGCTCGGCTCCGCTCTGGGGCCTGGGTCAGCGCATCTTCTTCCTGCACGACGGCCGTACCAGCAATCTGATAAACGCCATCGAAGCTCACCAGAGCAACGGTTCGGAAGCCACCCAGGTGGAAGAGAACTTCGATTCTCTTTCATCTAGCCAGAAGCAGGACCTTCTGAACTTCCTGCGCTCGCTGTAATTCTTCATCACCATTTCACCGGGCGAGGCACTTCCGTGTCTCGCCCGGTTTTTCCGTTCATGCGCTTTACCGCTCCGAACTAGCGGGCAATCATTCACGGGAGGAACATGCATTCCACATTGCGGCGTTTTCTTTTATTTCTAGGTCTGTGCTTGACGGTGCTCACCGTGGCCCGCGGCGTCCCGCAAAGCGGAGGCGACTTCTCCAATAATCCAGAGGCGAAGAAACTCCCCACGGGAGTCATCCTAGTCAAGGGCGCATGGTCCAGCGCCAGCGATTCCGTCACTCCTGTACCGGAGGGCGGCAAAGTGACCAACAATGTCTACACCAACGACTACTTTGGCCTCGCTTACCCTTTTTCCCCGGATTGGACCGAGAAGTACACTGGCCCGCCGCCATCCGACGGCGGTTACTACGTACTCGCGCAAATCAGGCCCGCCGACACGTTCAAGGGGACGGATCGCGGCAGCGTCCTTGTCGCTGCTCAAGATATGTTTTTCACGCTTGCCCCGGCCGGGAACGCACTGGAATTAATCAACTACAGCAAGGACAAATTGAACGCCGAATACTACAAGGTGGAACAAACTCCGACGGTTGTCAGGATCGCCGATCATTCCTTCGTCCGCTTTGATTACGTTTCGCCGCTCGCCGAATTGCACTGGCACGTGCTGGCCACGGAAATTCGCTGCCACATGGTGCAATTCGTCTTCACTAGCCGCGATACCAAGCTGATCGAGGGCCTCATTCAGGACCTCAGCAAAATGAAATTGCCCGCCGAGGCGGATCTCATTTCCGGCACCGGCGGCGGCGAAGCTCCCGTGTGCATCAAGGATTACGCGCGCGACGAAAACATCCTCGAAAAAGTGGATCCGTTTTTTTCTGAGCGCAGATTCAATCCCGTTCCCGTCCGCATCGTCATCGACAAAGAGGGCAAGGTCAAGCACATCCATTTTCTCAGCGCGTTTCCCGAGCAGGCCAAAGCCGTTAACGATGCTCTGCTGCAGTGGCGATTCCGGCCCTACTTGCGCGACGGAAAGCCCGTCGAAGTGGAAACCGGCATCATGTTTGGACATGCGCCGCGCCCGGTAGCATCTCCGGCAGGCGCCGCGGTGAGCGAATGATTAACCTTTTTATTTGCGGCAAGACGTTTCATGTGACGCGCACGCTCGGAGCTCTCGCGCTGCTAGCAAGCCTTTCAACCGCGGCCTACGGCGCGGACCGCATCACCGGCGTGGTGCATAACCAGACCCTCGGCCAGCCCTCGGCCGGCGATGAAGTGATCCTTCTTCGGCTGGACCAGAAAATGCCGGAAGAATCGCGCACGAAAACAGATGCTCAGGGAGCGTTTGCCTTCGAGGTGCAGAATTCTGATCTATCTTACTTGGTTCGTGTTTTGCACCAGGGCGTCAACTATGATCAGCAGGCTTCTGCGGGCCAATCGCTTTCCATCGACGTGTTCGACTCCGCGTCACGAATCAAAGGCATCACCGGCAGCATCGAAATTCTCCGCACCGGAACCAACGGCAAATTCCTCCACGTCTCCGACATGATCGAAGTCAGGAACGACTCCAACCCGCCGCTGACACGAACCGGTAAGCGCACCTTTGAAGTTTATCTGCCGACGGACGCCAAGATCGATTCGGTGCTGGCTGCCGGCCCCGGAAAGATTGGCGAGCAAATTAGTGCGGTGCCCGTGCGCAGTGAGCCTGGACACTTCGCCGTGAATTTTCCGTTGCGCCCCGGAGCCACCAAGTTTGCTTTCAACTACGACTTGCCTTACGACGGCCACGCCAAGTTTCAACCCAGGCTCGCGTATCCGCTTCAGCAATTCGCGGTCATGTTTCCGCCGACGATGAAATTCTCCTCAGACTCGTCGTCCTTCGCAGTCCTTCCCACCGGCAACACCCGTTATCAAGTTCAGGCAGCCAACAAACTGACCGCAGGAGAGGGCCCCGCATTTGAAATCTCGGGCGCCGGAGCGCTTCCACCGATCAGCGACCAGGCAAAATCCCAGGCAAGTTTGCTGCCATCGCAAACAGTTCCCATCTCACCGGCCCCCGCTTCCGCGAGTGCCGATTCGCATGCTTCCGCACGCACGGATTCGCGCAATCAAATCACCCAATCCCCGTCACAACTGTTCTCTCTTGGCATCTTGACTGCTCTTCTTCTCGCGGTCTGCGCGCTCCTGGTTTGGCGCGCAAGCAAAACGCGGCGTCTTCCTGGCGCAAGAACTCCTCTCCCTCGCGCCAAACCAACGCAACGATCCGCAGCCTTATTGCAAGGGTTAGAAAAGGAACTCTCTCAACTCGAATCTGACAGGCAACGCGGCTTAATTTCCGGGAAGGAATACGTCACCACCAAGCAAGCCTTGGACGAAACACTGAAGCGTGCGCTCGCTAATGTGAGTTGACGGTATTTTATTAATAATCAACTGTTGATTTTTCGTCTCCTGGCGGCCTTAAACGCGGTGACACGCCGACACGTACGTCATGAGCTAACGATAGTCCTGATTCTCAACGTTTTCCGGTTCCTAGGTCTTCGATCGCCCGGGGAGAAATTTGTTTTTTCTTCGCTGTACTTTCTTCGGCGCCCGGAGGGCAGGAAAAACTGCACCACAAATCTTCGCACGGGTCGTTGCCCACCAGGGCGTGGAGGTCTACTTTGACGCGCGGCATGTTCCGCAACGGTTCGTTTGCGTTCCAGCGGATGACGTTGCGGAGCGCAATTGTCCATCACGAGATGGCCATCAAGCAGCGGCAAAGCGTGGAGGTAAGGAAATGTACTTCAATGTTTTCGGCGAGAAGGTCTCGAAAGCCAAGTATCGCGAGATGGTCAATGCGGCAAAGAACCGCCGCGAATTGATCGCCGCGGGGCTGACGAGCCGGCGTGACCTGTTTAAGATGGGGCTGCTGACGGCCGGTGGGATGCTCGTGGCCAAAAGCGGCTTGAGCGCCCGGGCCACTGGGCTGCAAACACAGACCAATAACCCTCCGAGTTCGGGGCAGAATAATAGTCCAGGAACCAATCAGAACTGCGTGCCTGGCAACCAAA
>Ga0210410_10004346_pt1 | contig 12449 bp, 12 predicted proteins | sample IncBWC4MmetaG_FD_161058 | JGI IMG/M metagenome (GOLD analysis project Ga0210410, IMG submission 161058) | Forest soil microbial communities from Barre Woods Harvard Forest LTER site, Petersham, Massachusetts, United States - Inc-BW-C-4-M | ecosystem: Environmental > Terrestrial > Soil >... | reverse complement strand
CTTGATGGCGACGGCGCCGAGATCATGGGCCGGCATGGTGGCGAACGCGCCGTTGAAACTGCCGACCGGGGTGCGGGCGGCGCTGACGATGACGACATCGTCTGACATGGACATCTCCTTAGGTTGGGGTTTCTTGACGGCGGGCGGCCGGTTGGCGGGCCTGTCTCTTGAACGCTATCCTGTTAAGCTGGGGATCAAGTGTCAATCGGCCAGAGGGCAAAATCGCGCCGCGGCGCATTCAAAATAGCGCGGCTGGCAGTTTCCAGAGCAGCTTCCATGCCTTGGAATTAACCGTGCCGCACAAAACGGTAGCCGAACCGCATTGAAAATGCTTACTTTGCTGCGTTGCGTTGCTCGTCTGCCCGCCGGTGATGCCGTCGGGTTCCCCCGTCCTCGGTGTGCATGTGTGAGCCATGGCGAAATCAGACCAACCCACCACGATCAAGAAATACGCCAACCGGCGGCTCTATAATACCGGTACCAGCACCTATGTGACGCTCGAGGATCTCGCGGCGATGGTGAAGGATGGCGAGGATTTCCTCGTCTATGACGCCAAGACCGGTGACGACATCACGCGCTCGGTGCTGGCGCAGATCATCTTCGAACAGGAAAACAAGGCCGGGCAGAATTTGCTGCCGACCACGTTCCTGCGCCAGCTGATCCGCTTCTACGGCGACAGCATGCAGATGGTGGTGCCGAAATATCTCGAGCAGTCGATCGACACGCTGACGCGCGAGCAGGAAAAATTCCGCAAGCAGCTCACCAACACGTTCAGCGGAACGCCCTTTGCTCCGCTCGAAGAGCACGTCCGCCGCAACATGGAATTGTTTCAGCAGACCTTCTCGATGTTCAAGCCATTCGTGCCGCCGCGCGGTGGCGCGACCGCGCCCGAACCGGAGAAGGTGCCGGAGCCTGCCGTCGGCGACGACAACATCGACGACCTTCGCCGCCAGATGAAGGAAATGCAGGAGCGCCTCGAGCGCATGTCGAAAGAGCCGAAGAAGGAAGAGTAGCTTTCTTCTTTCGTTGTTCTAAAAGCGCGAATCTTTCAGCACGTCGTCCCCGCGAAAGCGGGGACCCATAACCACAAATCTTTGATATTGCGCGAAGGCGTCTACCCAATCGCCTTATCGATAAGCCGCGGAGCATGGGTCGCTGCTTTCGCAGGGACGACGGCGGATAAGGTTGCGCTCGCTTAGCCGCGAGACCGCTAGCCCGCCGCGGGCAGCACCGCTTCATCCGCCGCGTTCCACGGCCGCTCCGGCGAAGCGAGCCCGATCAGGCGGCCCTGGATATAGTCGCAGCCCCACTCGCGCAGCATGACCGCGGACTCCTCGTCCTGCACCCATTCCGCGACCGTCTTGATCTGCAGCCGGCGCGCCAGATCGATCAGCGTCTGCACGAAGGCGCGGTCGTCTGCCGAGCGCGCGATGTTCTGCACGAAGGCGCCGTCGATTTTCACGATATCCACGCCTAGCTTGCGCAGATTCCGGAACGAGGTGTAGCCCGCTCCGAAATCGTCGATCGCGATCCGGCTGCCGAAATTCTTCAGCCGCGTCACGAAACCTCTGATGTCGTCGATATCCTGGATCGCGACGGTTTCGGTGATTTCGACGATCAGCCGTTCGCCGACGCCGGGACTCGCCCGCATCAGCGACTCGATCGTGCTCCACCAGTCCGGATCCATCGTGGTGTCGGGCGATATGTTGAGCGAGAGCCGCACATTCGGCGACGCCGCCAATTCCGCCACCGCGAGTTCGAGCACGCGGTGATCGACCAGCCGTATCAGGCCCAATCGCTCCGCGACCGGAACGATATCCGGCGCCAGCAGCGCCTGGCCGTCGTCCTGCTCCATCCGCACCAGGCACTCGTAGAACGCCGGCAGCCGCGAGCGCGCCTCGACGACCGGCTCGAACGCGGTCACGATCCGCCGCTCGTTCAGGGCGGTCACAATCTCGTCGGTGACGCGGATATTGACGCGGCGCTGGGCGTCGCGTTCGGCATTCGGCCGCCACAGCGCGAACGATCCGGCGCGGCGGCGTTTGGCCCCGTCGAGCGTTTCCTGGGCGCGGTTGACCGCCTCGTCGGCATTTTTGGCATAGCGCGGCACGCTGATCGCGCCGATCGACGCCGTTACCGACACCGGGCCGGATTTGGTCGGCACCACCTCGTCGCGTATGCCGGCGAGGAATCGCTCGGCCGCGACATTGGTATCGTCGACGGTGCAGTTGCGCAGGATCAACCCGAATTTGTTGCCGGAAAACCGCCCGAGCACGTCGCCGCCGCGCAGGCGCGTGCGAATGCGTTTTCCGACTTCGGCGATCACGGCGTCGGCGACGTCGAAGCCGAAGGCGTCGTTGACCCGCGCCAGATGATCGATGCCGATCAGCATGAAGGCGCAGGACGAACGCAAGCGCGCAGTCTCCTCGATCGCCTCGGCCAGCGAGGCGATCAGATGGGTGCGGTTGAGTTCGCCGGTCAGCGGATCGTGCCGCGAAAGTTTGAGCAATTGTTCGTCGCGGGCGCGGCGCTCATTGTTGACGCGGACGACGCCTTGCGCACGCGCGGGCTTGCCGTCGGGGCCGGCAAACCAGCAACCGGTTTCCTCGATCCAGATCACCGGCGCGGACGTCGAGTTCCGCACGCCATATTCGATCCGATAGGCCACGCCTTCGCCGCCGCGCGGCGGCGCCGACTGCGCGAGCGCGTCGGAGCGGACCGAGCGCGCCGGTTCGATCAGCTTGGCGAACTCGGCGCCGCTGGCCAGCTTGGCCGGGGGAATGTCGGTGAAGACCTGGGCGGCGTTGTCGCTCCAGGCGATGGTATCGGCAGCCAGATCCCAGACGAAGGCCGCCTGCCCGAGCGAAGCGAGGATGCTGGAGGCTTGCGGGACAGAGGGCATCAAATTCGCCTCGCTTCGGCACACCGCCGGGTGATTCTAACACCCCAAGGATAGTGGCTGTTTCGAATCACAGGCTAGGCAAAGTTGATAAATAATCTGGAAACCATGTTTCAAACCATTCCCACACCCGCCGGGAACGATCTACAACGAACCGGCATAGGGCTTGCGAGGGTCGGATCGCAGGGGACGTAACGTCCCAATACGTGACAATTCAGTCGGTTACGGTGTGCGATGCTGGATATCGATCGATCAGAGCAGGTGTTGGATGGCGAGGTCCTGGATGACGCTGGGCCCGCCTCTGTCGAGCTCGTACCGGTGACCACGTCGGTGCATTGGTTGCCGAAACGCCCCCTTAACCGCCCCGATCCGGGCTTTGTCACCCAACTGATCGCGACCGCCGAACAGGCGCCGCAGACACGAAGCCTGCGCCGGGCCTCGCTGGCCGACGCGCAGACTGCTTACGGTCCGCACCCGCGCCCGCGGGTCGGCTTCCGGACCAGGCAAATTATTTGAGTTAGCGCTGCGGCGTGCCCGGCGATGGGTTACCGCCCGGCTGCAGTCCCGGGGATTGCACGGCGGGCTGCGCCAGCGTCGGTTCGGGGTGATCCAGCAGCACGGATTCGGCGACGGAGGCTGCGGCCGGCGCCGACGGCGCAGGCGCGTGGACCGGTTCGAATTGAGGCTCGGCCACCGGCGGATCGGCTTTTCTGGCGCTCTTTCTGGAAACCGTGGCGGGCGAGGTCGCGAGCGCTGACCGGCGCGTGCGCAACGCAATGCCGGACAGGAAATCGACCAGCGCCAGCAGCGCCAGCAGGCAATAGGTGGAGGTAGCGAATTTCGGCCACAGCACGAATTCGGCCGCGGCCGCGCCGAACACGATCAGCGACAGCAAATGGTCGGTGAGATATTTCGCACCGGGACGCGCGCCCTTGATGACCTCGAACAGCAAAAGCAGGATGCCGAGCGCGAGCAGGATGTCGCTCAGCGTCACCTGCCATTCCGCACCCGACACTAATGTCAGCTTGATCAGCGGATCGGCGAAGGATACGCCGGGCATCAGGAAGACGATGATGTTGTAGACCGCGAGCGGAATCAGAAGCAGCGGAAAGCCGATCATCGGCGAGGCCCTGTTGGTAGAACCGGAAGATTCCCTTTTGCGGCGCGATCCGCGCCGCCGCCGGGAACTGTCTTACCTCTCGGTGGTCGAATTCGGGCAGGCGCCGCAGCGCCCTGCCCGCAAAGCCCGATCAGGACTCTTTCTTGGCCTTCAGGACCTGCCGGCCCTTGTACATGCCGGTCTTGAGGTCGAGGTGGTGCGGACGGCGCAATTCGCCGGAATCCTTGTCCTCGGCATAGGTCGGCTTCTTGAGCGCATCCGCCGAGCGACGCATGCCACGACGCGACGGCGAGGTTTTTCTTCTGGGAACGGCCATAACGGTCCTCTAGGGGTGCTGTCGGAGGGCATCGTCCGGGTGCGGACGCCCGGCGCTTATCCCGCGCGGGCTGAAATGCCGATAAGGCCGCGCTTATAGAGGATGGGGTGGCGTAAAGCTAGGCCGGGTTGCGGTTAAAACGGCCAAAAATTGGCTCAAAAAGCACGATTTTCGCTCCAGCATCGCTGAACCGCGTTCGCGCGCACCATATAGGTCCCGGCCAGGCGCCGCACGCCGGGGCCGGGGTTGCGGGCGCTGCGCTTGACCGGATTGGGCAGGATGGCCGCCAGCAGGGCCGCCTCGCGCGGCGAAAGCGTCGCGGCGGAATGGCCGAAGGCGTAAATCGAGCCGGCTTCGGCGCCGAACTGCCCGGAGGGCCCGAGTTCGGCAATATTGAGGTAGATCTCGAGAACCCGCTGCTTCGGCAGCACGAGGTCGATCCATAGTGCCAGCGGCAGCTCCAGCGCCTTGCGGACCACGCTGCGGCCCGGCCACAGGAACAGGTTCTTGGCCACCTGCTGGGTGATGGTCGAGCCGCCGCGCGCCACCTCGCCATCCTCGGCGTCGTCGATCACTTCGCGCAGCGCGCCCCAATCGACCCCGCGATGGCTGCAGAATCTGGCGTCTTCGGAGCCGACCACCGAACGTGGCAGCGCGGGCGAAATCGCATGGAAATCGGTCCATGGCCGCATCACCTGGACGCCCCTCAGCCAGCGCCAGGCCATCAGCGTGGAGACCGGATGGCCGGTTCGATAGAGCGGCGTCAGCAGATATGGCAACAGCAGCACGACCAGCAAAATCAGCAAAAGAATTCGGACCATGCGCAAATCAAGATGCTTCCGGTTCGAGCCGCCCGGCCCCGAGGCCGATGAACAAGCCCGTATCAGCCGACATCTCCATGATAATTACCGGTTTTTCCAGCCCTTTTAAGGCGTTTCCGACCGGCCAGCGGAATTGACGAAGCCGGTGGCATCAACGATTGTCCGGCCGAAATCGATCTGGAGTTATTCTTGATGACGACCGCTACTATTGCAGACTTCTCGAAACGACTGGACGAGACTGCGGAGGATACCGAAGCCCTGCTGGCAAAACTGTTGTCCGATGTGCTGTTGCCCGACGAGATCGCGCGGCCGAAGCGGCTGATGGACGCCATGCGCTATTCCAGCCTCGGCGGGGGAAAACGGTTGCGGCCGTTTCTGGTGGTCGAGAGTTCGGCCGTGTTCGGCGTCGGCCGCGAGGCCGCGCTCTTGGCCGGTGCCGCGCTCGAATGCATCCACTGCTATTCGCTGATCCATGACGACCTGCCCGCGATGGACAACAGCGATCTGCGCCGCGGCCGGCCGACGCTGCACAAGAAGACCGACGACGCCACCGCGATCCTCGCCGGCGACGGGCTGCTGACGCTGGCGTTCGACATCATCACCCGCGACCAGATCCACAAGGACCCAACGGTCCGCCTGCTATTGACGCGGGCGCTGGCGCGCGCATCGGGCCTTGGCGGCATGGTCGGCGGCCAGATGCTCGACCTCGCCGGCGAAGGCCGGTTCGGCGACCGCGAGCCGGTCGACGTCGCCCGCGTGCAGCAGATGAAAACCGGCGCGCTGTTGCGCTATGGCTGCATCGCCGGCGCGATCCTCGGCCAGTCCACGCCGAAAGAACATCAGGCGCTCGACGATTACGGCCGCGCGCTCGGCGAAGCGTTCCAGATCGCCGACGATCTGCTCGACGTCGAGGGCGATGCCGCAGCCCTCGGCAAACAGACCGGCCAGGACGCAGCCCTCGGCAAAACCACCTTCGTCACCCAGCTCGGCATCGACGGCGCCAAGCAGCGCGTGCGCGACCTTTTGGCGCGCGCCGATTCGGCGCTGTCGATCTTCGGCGCCAAGGGCGACGTGCTGCGCGCGGCGGCGCACTTCGTCGCCGAACGCAAGAGCTAGGGAACCAGATGTCCGGCAAGGAATTCGAGGAACGCCTTCTTCGATTCAGGAAAATGCCGAAGCCGGTCCGCGTGGTCTATGGGCGGCCGCGCACCTTCATTTCGATTCTGATCGGAGTCGTCGCGTTCTTCCTGCTGCCGGGCTCGCTGCGGCTGGTGACGCGGCTGCTGGTCGCCTGGGATATCTTCGTTACGTGCTATCTGGTGCTGGTCTTCACGATGGTCTTGCGCAGCGGAGTCCGGCATGTCCGGCACAACGCGGCGCTGCAGGACGATGGACGCTTTCTGATTCTTTTGGTGACGGCGCTCGGCGCGTTTGCCAGCATCGCCGCCATCGTGTTCGAACTCGGCGCCTCGAACCGCAGCGTCCCCGGGCTGGCGCTGGCGACGGTGACGATCGCGCTGTCATGGGCGGCGGTGCACACTGGGTTTGCGCTACACTACGCCCACGAATTTTACCGCGGCGACAAACCGGGCGGCCTGCAGTTTCCGAGCGGCGACCAGCACGACGATGCCGACTATTGGGATTTTATTTATTTCTCGTTCGTGATCGGCATGACCGCGCAGGTGTCAGACGTCGGCATTACCGACAAGATCATCCGCCGCACCGCGACCGTGCACGGCATCATCTCGTTCGTGTTCAATACCGCGCTGGTGGCGCTGATGGTGAATATCGCCGCGAGTGCGATCTAGCGAAGCGCGCGAAATCCCAACCTCGTGTCCCGGCCTTAAGCCCGGACCCAGCGTGTTCGATAACACGCAGGCGTGGCTATGGGCACTTTCCCGACATGATGGCGCTGTTCGTGTTGCAACCCCAAACACGTTGTTCGCCGGTAAGCGGCTGGCCCGACTGGCCCATACCCGGTAAACCGGCAGCCGTTCGCGGTGAAGTCGGCGCATGAGAGGGCCTTGCAATAACTTGCTTTGCTTCCGGCCGGTCGCGCCTGGCGACCGGCTTTCTCGCCGTCCGCTTCTCGCATTCATTGTCGTCGTTGAGGAACGCGCCTTCGGCGCAGGTGATCTTGCTGCAACGATCGCCATCGGCCTTGAAACCGCGCTCGCAGACCACCGGGCAGACCCGCGACGATTTCTGCTTGATCGCGTCGAGCGTGTCGAGATTGGCGACCTTGGCGTCGAGCCTGGTTCCCGCGTAGCGGTTGAACAGTGTCAACGAGCGCTGTGAAGACGCGTTCCATTCGCCATCGGCTGCACCCGTAAGGCAGCCGACGCGGCGCAGTTCTGCCTGCACCGATTTGGTGACGTCGGCTTGCGGCGACCCGGCGTTCAGGGCTGCAAGGTTCATCCCCTTGTCCTTGTCGGCGGTTGCCGGAGCGGCAGCGGCCTTGTCGGACGGGAGCGTTTCGGCCGCGGCGCGTTTCTGCTCGGCAGCGGCGGCCTGATCCTGGGCAAGCTGCTTGGCTTTCTCGGCCGCAAGGCGCGCCTGCTCGGCGGTCCTGGCGTCGGCGTCAGCCTTGGCCTGCTGGACCTTCTGCGCCCCTTCGGCAGCGAGCCGCGCGCGCTCCTGTTCGGCCAGCCGTGCCTTTTCGGTGGCGGCGACCCGGGTTTCCTCGGCGGCAATCTTCTCGAGCTGAAGCTTTGCCAAGCTTGCGTAGAATCCGTCCGGATATTGCGCGAGGAACGCATTCAGCGCGCTCTTGTTGCCGACCTGCAGCGCCAGCTCGTAGTCGCGGCGGGCCTCGCTCTGCGCCGTGGGCGCGGGCGCAGGTGGCTGCGCCGCCCGGGCTGGTGCTGCCACCAGCGGCACGTCGTCGCCACCGAGCGAACCATAGACGAACGGCTCCTGCCGGTTGCCGGTGCTCTTGAGCACGTCGTCGCGAACAAATCCGAAGGCGCGGCGCACATCGAGCCCCGGCGTCGTCAGATGCCTCGACAGCGCGATCGTGAACGGGCTGTTCTTGCCGTCGCCGTCGGCCGCCGTCGAGCCGGCCTTGGCGGAATAGGCGATCAGCAAGTTCGGGCTGCTCGGCTCGACCTTGGCCAGCCCCTGCCCGATCGCACGCAACGCCACCGTCCGTTTCATGCTCTTGGCAAAGGGATTGTCGCGGCAGGCATCGAGAACCACGAGCCGCAATTTCCGGACCGGCTCGATCGCGATCAGGGTACGGTCGAGCGAAAGCGCTTCGTCATAGACGTCGGTGTCGCGCTCCAGCCTCGCGTCCACCGGAATCAGATAATTCGCGCCGTCCACCTCGATGCCATGGCCGGCGTAGTAGACCACGGCGATATCGGCATCGCGCGCGCGGTCGGCAAAGTCGCGCAGCGCGCGGCGGGTCTCGGCCGCCGGAAGATTGCGGCGGAAATCGACGACATCGAAGCCGGCGTCCTTCAGCGTCGCCGCCATCACGGTACCGTCATTGACCGGGTTGGTCAGCGGCGCGACGTTTTGATAGGCGGAATTGGCGAGCACCAGCGCCACGCGCTTCTCGGCAAAGGCCGGCTGGCACAGCAACAGCAGTGCGGCAGCCAAAAATCCGGGGAAAAAGCGAGGGAAAAAGCGATCCAATTTCAGCGATCCCGATTTCATGATCCGCTTCCGGAAGCTCGCACATTCTAACACACCCGCCTGCCTACCAGAAACCGCAGCCGGGCTTTATGAGTTATTTCACCAACCGCTGGCGATCAGTCCGCCGTGACATGCCCCTGATATTGCGGCAGGCCGTCGGTGATGACATGCCACGGCGCCTTCGAGCCGACGAAAATATGCGCGGTCGGGCGGATCGAGGGGTCGTCGATGAGGGTTCCCATCGCGACGTGGACGAAGGTACCGTTGCGCACCACCGAATAGAGCAGCGAACCGCAACGCCTGCAGTGCGCGTCGTGACCGGTCTCCTCGCCATATGTCATCAGGTCGTTATCGCCCTCGGTCACGCTGAATTTGTCGCGTTCGATTCCGGCAAACGGCTTGAATGCCGAGCCGGTCGTGCGCCGGCAATTCGAACAATGACAGTTGAGGGCATAGGCAAACGCGTCCGCCACGGCGTAGCGCACCGCGCCGCAGAAGCATTCTCCGGCAAGAATGCGAGCATTCGGATTTTTTGAACCTGCCACCGGGGATTTCCTCGCATGAAAATGAAAGCCACCCATAGCGCAATTGGTCTGTTCGTGGCTTAATTCAATTCGAAAAGAGATCAATCAGCCAATCGGAGGACCCGCCGTGAGCCATGACCGATCGACCGTCGAAGCCGTGGTCAGGAATTATTTCGACGGCCTGTACGAGGGCAACGCCGACCAGTTAGCGGCGATCTTTCATCCCACCGCCGATCTGCGTTGGCTGGAAAAAGGCGAGCTGCAGGTCCTGACCGTACCCGACTGGCTCGACCGTGTGCGCAAGCGGCCGTCGGCCAAGGCGGAAGGCAAGCCGCGCGAGGATCTCATCGTCACCATCGATCGCTCCGACGACTCCACCGCCTTCATCAAGGTGCGCTGCCAGTTGCCGCCGCGCTATTTCACCGACTACCTGGTGGCGATGAAGCTGGCCGACGGCTGGCAGATCGTCTCGAAGTCGTATCGCTACGATCTGCGCGAATAAGCCGCACCGGCGCGCTTCCGCCGTTCGGCCGGATTGACCTCAGGGGCCTTCCGGGCGAATTGAAGGGCCATGGAAGCCAAATTTCAGATCTTTCTGATCCTGCTCGCCGTGCTGGCGGGAACCGCGCTGCTCGCCCGCCGGTTCAATGTCGCGCCGGCGATCCTGCTGCTGCTTACCGGCATCGTGCTCGCCTTCGTGCCGGGCATGCCGTCGCTGGAACTGGCGCCCGAACTGGTGCTGCTGGTGGTGCTGCCGCCGCTGATCTATTCGGCCAGCGTCGCCATGAGCTGGCGCGAATTCAAATCCAATTTGCGGCCGATCATACTGCTGGCGGTCGGCTGCGTGATCTTCACGGCCTTTGCGGTCGCTGCCGCGACGCATTATCTGATCGGGCTGCCATGGAGCGTCGGCTTCCTGCTCGGGGCCATAGTGGCACCCCCGGACGTGGTGGCGCCGCTGGCGATCGCCCGCAAACTCGGGATGCCGCGCCGGATCCTCGTCGTGCTCGAGGGCGAGGGGCTGGCCAACGACGCCACCGCGCTGATCCTCTATCGCTTCGCGGTGATGGCGATTTCGACCGGCATGTTTTCGCTGCCGAAAGCGGCGGGCGCATTCCTGGTCATTGTCGTCGCCGAAGTGCTGTTCGGCGCCGCCGTAGGCTGGCTCAGCCTGCGCATGCGCCACCGCGCCCGCGACCCGCAGGTCGAGATTACGCTGTCGCTGATTGCGCCCTATGTCGCCTACTGGATCCCCGAACATTTCGGCGGCTCAGGCGTGATCGCGACCGTCGCCTGCGGCCTCTATATGAGCTGGAACGGGCCGCTCCTGATCTCGTCGGCGACGCGGCTGCAGGGCATCTTCTTCTGGGATCTCGTGATCTACCTGATCGAGGGCCTGCTGTTCCTTCTGACGGGCTTCCAGATGCGGTCGCTATACGAGAAATCGAAGGCGTTTCCGCTCGACGACATTTTGTCCGTGACCGCCCTGGTCGCGGTGATCATCATCGTCGCGCGCTTTGCCTGGGTCTTTCCCGCCACCTACCTGCCGCGCCTGATGAGCAAGCGGACCCGCGAACGCGATCCGGCGCCGTCCTGGCGCACCGTTTTCGTGATTGCGTTCACCGGCGTGCGCGGCGCGGTATCGCTGGCCGCAGCCCTTGCGCTGCCATTTGCGCTGCCGAACGGTGACGGCTTTCCCTATCGCGACCTGATCCTGTTCGTTGCCTTCGGCGTCATCTTCATAACGCTGGTGGGGCTTGGGCTCGGATTGCCGCCCGTGGTGCGCTGGCTCGGCGTCGCGCAGGCCGGCCGTGACGAACACATCGCCGAACATGAGTCGGAGATCGCAGCGCGGCGCGAGGCGCTCGCCGCCGCGCTCAGATCGCTCGATGCCATCACGGACGACCGGGAATTGTCCGACGAGGTGGTGAAACTGCTGCGCGCACGGCACGAGATCCGCGCCAATCAATTGCCGGATTCGCTCGATCCCGACGCGCACGACGTCACGGCGGCGGGGACGGCGCTGACACGTGAATTGATTGCAACGGAGCGAAAATTCATTCACGCCCTCTTGCGCGACGGCAAGATCACCGACGAGACAAGGCGACGGATCGAGCGCGATCTCGATCTGGAGGAGGCCAGTCTGAGCAATCGGGAGTACCGGAGGATACCGTTGTAACGAGACGTCATTGCGAGGAGCGCAAGCGACGAAGCAATCCACTCTTCGTTTCGCCAAGCCGCGGGATGGATTGCTTCGCGGAGCCTGTCATCGGGCGCGCATTCGCGCGACCCGTTGGCTCGCAATGACGGCGGAGGGCCTACTCCGCCGCAGCATTCCGCCCTGGACGCCCGACATAACCGGCCGCGTCGCCAAACCGTTCGATCATCACCGCGGTCAGATCCTTGGCCTTGCTGGTCACGCAGGCGCCGGAACGCACGGTGTAGCGGTCCTGATGGGCGAGATGCGACGGCGCTTGCCCCTGCTGCAGGGCGCGCGCCGCATCCATCACGAGCTTGCGGAAATGCAGGATGCCGAGATCGGTCGGCCCGAGATGTTCGCGGGTGCGGTCCGCGATCGGACCCTGGCTGTCCTGCACCGCTGCGTCCTGTTCGGACACGCCCTTGATGCCGGTATAGCTGCTCGTCTTCTGCAGTTTGCGGTCGATCAGATAGTCGTTGCCCTTGTTGCGCAAGGGCACGTAATTCTCGTCGACCACCGACATCACGCCGTTGCCGCGGTCATAACCATCGCGCTCGGCCTGGGTCAGCGGACGCTCCGGATTCCAGGCATAGGTGTAGATCCAGCAATTGGTATCGGTGACCGGAACAAAGCTCTGGCCGAAAATGTTCTCGCCGGGCATCGAGCTCGGTGCATAGGCGTGCACCGGCATCAGGAACTGGGCGATGCGCCAGTAGATATTGTCTGACCCGGTGAGCCGTCCGCCGGCAACCGTCAGGCCGGCCTCGTGCGGATTGATCTTGATCACCGGGCGGGGATCCTCGGCGATCCAGCGCATGTGGTCGGTCGCGACCCGCGTCAGCGGATTGACAAAGTGTTTCTTGATATCGAGGATTTCGTTCTCTTCCTTCTCGAAGGACAAATGCGCGAAGGTGAAATGCGCGGTGTCGA
>Ga0210410_10004345_pt1 | contig 12449 bp, 12 predicted proteins | sample IncBWC4MmetaG_FD_161058 | JGI IMG/M metagenome (GOLD analysis project Ga0210410, IMG submission 161058) | Forest soil microbial communities from Barre Woods Harvard Forest LTER site, Petersham, Massachusetts, United States - Inc-BW-C-4-M | ecosystem: Environmental > Terrestrial > Soil >... | reverse complement strand
CACGCAGTCGTGTCCAGCTTTTTGCAGCCGGCGCACCATGTTGGCTCCCATTCTTCCGAGTCCGATCATTCCTAGTTGCATCGATATTTCTCCTGTTTGCTCATGTGCTCTCGACTGAGTTTTCGTGCAAACCCGGCCGCCTGAAGGCGGCCGCTACAGCTCGTTTTATGCGAGTGCCTGGCCAACTGCGGCTTGTAAGGTTGCGAGTCCTGCTTTCACGTCTTTGCCGAGGTGCACGCGAAGGGCGCGTCTGCCGCGCTCCGCAAGCACCGCAAAATCGCCGCGAGCCTGCGCAGCCTTGACGATACCGAAGGTATATTTCTGGTCGGGGACCGGAAGATCGACGGCGTCGTCGCACGTGATCTGCAGGAAGACTCCACTGTTGGGGCCACCCTTGTAGGCTTGACCTGTGGAGTGCAGAAAGCGAGGACCGAACCCGAGAACGGTTGCTATCTTCTTCTTGTCTCGCACTGCGTGGCGGATAGTTTGCAATGCGGATTCATTCTCGGCGTTCATGGTGATGTAGCCGAGGAGGGCGAAATAATCTCCCGCACCTGCGCGGCTGAGATGAGTCTTCAAGATTTCGGTGAGAGTTTTTCCGCCTTTGAGGGCGTCGGCGTTTTTCGGGTCGGCGTAGAGCTTCACACCGTCGCCTTCGAAGAAAGGTTCTTCGGCCGGTAACTTGCCCGCGGTTTCGTATTCGCTGGTAAGTTTTCGGGTTGCGATCTTGCTGGCTTCCACGTCGGGCTGATTGAAGGCGTTGATGCCGATGATCGAACCGGCTACAGCTGTGGCAATCTCCCAGCGGAAAAATTCTTCGCCGATGGCGTAGGGATCCTGCACGGCGATGCGCACCACGGGCTGGCCTGCTTTCTCCAGCGCTTCGACGGCCGAATCCTGCGCGCGATCGGGCGCGGACGCCAGGCGGAGATATGCGAAGACGCGGTCATTTCCGTAGTTGTCGGGCTTGGCCACGCTTTCGCGATCGACGGGAATGATTCCCTTCCCGTTCTTTCCGGTGGATTCGGCGAGAAGCTGCTCGAGCCATGCTCCGAGATCGGAAATGCCGGGAGAGGCGATGATGGTGATCTTGTCGCGACCGTTGTTCGCCGCAGTTCCGAGAATGGCACCCAATACGACACCGGGATTCTGTGCTGCGGGTACTGTGGCACCGCAGGCGTGGACCATTTCTTCTGTGCGATTTAGAAACTTAACAACGTCGATGCCCATTATCGCGGCGGGGACCATGCCGAAGTTTGATAGTGCGGAGTAACGGCCGCCGATGCTGGGCACGCCGGCGAAGATGTGGCGGAAGTGGTCGTTCTCGGCGACGTGCTGCATCTTCGAACCCGGATCGGTGACGGTAATGAAGCGATTTCCGGCTTCCTTCTCACCAACGGCTTCCTTCACGCGCGCGAAGAAATATTGTTTATAGATGTTGGGTTCGAGCGTGCCGCCGGATTTGCTGGAGACGATGAAGAGCGTGTTCTTCAGATCGATCTTGGCTTCGATCGCTTTGATCTGCGCGGGATCGGTGGAGTCGAGGACGTGCAACTCGGGAAATCCTTCGATCTTGTCAAAGGTGAGCCGCAGGACTTCCGGGCAAAGACTCGAACCTCCCATGCCTAGTAGAACGGCGTGCTTGAATCCGGCCTGCTTTACCTCGGCAGCGAGTGACGTCAGATTCGCGCTGTGCGCCACCTGGTCATCGGTGATTCCAAGCCAACCGAGCCAGTGATTCTCGTCCGTTCCGGACCAAAGGGAGGCATCGGCTCGCCACAGACGGCGGACCTTGCCATTTTTCTCCCAATCCGCAAGCGCGTTGTCCACGGCGGTCGATAGTTTTGGCGGCAGAGCGTAGGAGATTGAATTAATTTTCGCTGTGGACTCTGTGTTTTTCCGCGAGCCCGTCGCTTTCAGGAGCTGCGCAAAGGCGTCCGCGAACTGGCGCAGGCCTTCTTCCAAGAGCGTGTCTGTCACCGTTTTCATGGAGATGCCGGCGCGCTCTACAGCCTCCATCGTGTCTGCGGCGTTTTCGAGGTCTTCGGTGAGGCTCATGCGGAGCCGGCCGTGTTCGCGGAAGGCGTTGAAGGTCGCGGGAGGAATGGTGTTCACGGTGGAAGGGCCGATCAGCTCTTCTACGTAGATCACATCCCGGTAACTGGGATTCTTCGTGCTCGTGCTCGCCCACAGCAGGCGCTGGGGCTGCGCTCCCTTCTTGGCAAGGGACTTCCAGGCTTCTCCCGAATAAAGTTCGGTGAAACGGTGATACGCGAGCTTGGCGTTGGCGATTGCGACTTTGCCAAGCAGGCCGCCTAGTCGTGCGCGCTGGATCGGGTCAGTCGTTGTTTTGAGTTGACTGGTGATTTCGGCGTCGAGCTTGGAATCGATGCGGCTGACGAAGAAACTGGCTACGCTGGCGATCCGGCTGACGTCGCCGCCAGCAGCCGCGCGGGTGGTCAGACCTTCGATATAGGCATTTGCAACCTGCTCGTAGGTGTCACGCGAAAAAAGCAGTGTTACATTGACGTTGATTCCCTCGCTGATGAGTTGGCGAATTGCCGGAATTCCCTCGGGCGTGGCAGGGACTTTCACCATGAGGTTTGGCCTGTCAACCGTCTTCCAGAGCCGCCGCGCTTCCTGCAAGGTTCCGGCTGTATCATTCGCGAGCAACGGAGAGACTTCGAGGCTGACGTAGCCGTCGTGCCGTTTGCTTTCGTCATATACGGGCCGCAGAATGTCTGCCGCATCCTGGACGTCTTTCACGGCGATCTTTTCGTAGAGCCCTTTCGCGTCCAGGGCGGCAGAATCCTTGCTGTCGATCACGGATTCATAATCGGTGCTGCCTACGATCGCCTTTTCGAAAATGGCCGGATTGGATGTGACGCCGCGGAGGCCGTCTTCGACAACCAAACGCTTCAGCTCTCCGCTGGTGATCAAACTGCGACGAATGTAATCGAGCCAGACGGACTGCCCACAAGTTGAGAGTCCTCGCAGTGGATTTGCTTCTTTTGGGATGCTCAATGCTGGAGTTGTCATTTTTTAACTACCTTTCTTTAGCTGCTGATCTGTTACCTGCCAAATATCCTCAATCGGCGGATGCCGGACGCTTCAGAGATTCCAGGCCGCATTTCGCTTCAATGGCTTCGATCTTGGCCAGGCGGCGAAGGTGCCGCTCTTCTTGTGACTGTTGGGCTCCCACAAACGCGCCCACGAGTTCATGCGCCAGCGCTTCGCCAATCACCCGACCACCCAGCACCAACACATTCATGTGATCGTGCTCTACGCCCTGGTGCGCCGAGTACGTGTCGTGGCACAGGCCGCCACGAATGCCCCGAAACTTATTCGCGGCCACGGATGCACCGACACCGCTTCCGCAGATCAGCACGGCGCGTTCGACGCGTTGGCTGAGAACTGCAATGGCAACCGCTTCGGCAAAATCCGGATAGTCGACAGGAGTCGTGTCGCAAGTGCCCAAATCTTCCACGGTGTGCCCCAAGCCGCGGAGATATACGAGGACTGTTTCCTTGAGCGAAAATCCGGCGTGGTCGGAAGCGACGGCGACGCGCATTGTCATTTCACCCGCGCGAGCTGCGCCTTGGCAGCTTCCACAACGTGGCCGGTGGTGAATCCAAATTCCTTCTGTAGCACTTTCAAGGGCGCAGAAGCTCCGAATGTCTTCATTCCGAGAATCGCACCGTCGATGCCCACGTAGCGGCACCATCCGAGAGTGGATGCTTGCTCCACAGCAACGCGGGCCTTGACGGTTGGGGGCAAAACAGTTCGCCGATACTCTTCGCTCTGCCGTTCGAACAGCTCCCACGAAGGCATGCTTACAACGCGGGCGCGTATTCCTTGCCTGGTCAGCTCTTCGTAAGCCTCGATGCACAAAGAAACCTCGCTGCCGGTTGCCATTAGCAGTACGTCCGGCTTGCCGCCCTCTGCATCCGCGAGTACGTAGGCGCCTTTCGACAGGCCACTCGCAGGGGCGAAGCGCTTTCGGTCAAACGTGGGCAGCGCTTGGCGCGTCAGGATCAGCGCTACCGGCTGCCGCGGCATGGTCAGAATCGTTCTCCACGCTTCCGCGACCTCATTCGCGTCGCACGGCCGCATGACCACCAGGTTCGGAATGGCGCGCAACGAAATCAGATGCTCGATGGGCTGGTGCGTCGGGCCGTCTTCGCCAACTCCGATAGAGTCGTGCGTAAAAACGTGAGTCACCGGAATTTCCATCAACGCGCTGAGCCGAATCGCGCCTCGGCCGTAGTCGCTGAAAATCAAAAATCCCGATCCGAAGGGGCGTAGCTTTGAGAGCGCGAGGCCATTGAGGATCGCGCCCATCGAATGTTCACGGATGCCAAAGTGCAGATTCCGGCCCGATCGAGTGTCGGCCTGGAAATCGCCGGCGGCCGGGAAGGTCAGTCGTGTCTTGGTAGAAGGAGTCAGATCCGCGGAACCTCCGATCACCCAGGGAAGGTTCGGCGCGATGGCGTTGAGCACTTTGGCGGAAGCGTCGCGTCCGGATACTCCCTTGCTATCGGCTGGAAAAACGGGAATGTCTTTCGACCAGTTCGCCGGCAATTCTCGCCTTTGAATTTGATCGAGCTCTGCGGCGAGCTCGGGAAATTGTTTCCGGTACTCCGCAAACTGCTTCTCCCACTGCTCGCGTGCTTCGCGGCCCCTCTGCCCAATTCCTGACTGGAGGTGCTCATACTCTCCGTTGGGAACCACAAACTTGGCGTCGGGCGGCCAGCCATACGCCTTCTTGACGAGCTTGATCTCTTCTTCGCCCAGCGGCTCGCCGTGCGCAGCGCTCGTATCTTGACGATGCGGCGAACCATAGCCGATATGACTATCGACGATTACGACGGACGGTCTGCCCGGCGTGCTCGCAGCAGTGCGCAGTGAGTTCTCGATGCGATCCAGATCGTTGGCATCCCCTACGCGAAGGACGTTCCATCCATACGCCAGAAATCGCCCTCCCACATCTTCGGTGAACGCGATATCGGTTTTGCCCTCGATGGTGATGTGATTGTTGTCGTAGATCCAGCAGAGGTTATCGAGCTTCAGGTGCCCCGCAAGAGAAGCTGCCTCGCTCGAGATGCCTTCCATCATGCAGCCGTCGCCGCAGAGTGCGTAAATGCGATAGCCGAACAATTCAAAATCTGGCTTGTTGTAACGCGCGGCGAGCCACTTTTCAGCAATGGCCATGCCGACGCTCGTGGCAACGCCTTGTCCCAGCGGACCCGTGGTCGTTTCCACTCCTGAGGTCCAGCGATACTCGGGGTGCCCAGCACAGCGGCTCCCGAATTGCCGGAAGGATTTGAGATCGTCCAGCGTGACCGAAGGCCTGCCCAGAATTTCATATTCCGGATCGACTGCTTTGACTCTTGCGAGATGCAGAATCGTATACAGCAAAGTCGATGCATGCCCCGCGGAAAGGACGAAGCGGTCGCGATTCATCCAGATGGGATCTTCCGGGTCAAACCTCAAAAGTCTCTGCCACAGGCAATAGACTGTCGGCGACATGCCCATGGGCGTTCCGGGGTGACCGGAATTCGCCTGCTGGATCGCATCGATGGCCAGCGTCCTCATAGTGTTTACGCAAACCTGATCGAGATCCAACATAGTCCGAGTGGTTGACATCACATTGCTCGCTTTCTGAAGCAATCGCCTATTGCCTTGCGCCACATTTTCAAATCTGTTTTTGGCATTTCGGTATCACGCGCCCACTTTACTTCCAGTTCGATCACGCGTTCTTTCGAGTTCTTCTTTGCCGTTTTCAACTCCTGCGATAACTTTGGCGTGCGCCTCATCGATCCAGTCGAATCAAACGACTTGCCCTCGATGCTGCGCGGTGTGTGCTCGCGACTCCTCGCATCCACCGGCGGCCCTCGTCCTTGATTTCCATTCTGTTTATCCCTATTTCCACAGGTGTGCACCTACCAGCTCTGCACAACCTCAAGCGCGGGACTGGACATCCCGCCGGGTTCGTAATCTGATGAACGCTGAAATTGGCGCGGTGTCATACCCACCAAATTTCCAAATACCGTTGTGAAGTGGGCCTGATTCTCGAATCCCACTCCAAGCGCGATCTCGACAATCTTCGCGTTCCCTTGACGGAGAAGCTTCTTCGAACGATTGATTCGCTCCTGCAAAACGAACTGATGCGGCGCCAAGCCGGTGCTGAGCTTGAACAACTTGGAGAAATGCGATTGGCTCATCTCCGCCAACCTGGACAGCGCACCCACCGCGAGCGGTTGGTCCAAATTGCTTCGGATGTATTCGACAACTCGCGCCAGACGTCGCGGGGGTATGCCGAACGCTTGCTCGCAGGAAACGTGTGACGCCTGGATAAAGGCGTCCGCCAGTTCGCACGCCAAATCGAGGCTGACGACTCCTGCTCCGATCACAAGAAGATTCATGCCATCGTCCTGAACGCCTTGGCGCGCCGAGTTCAAGTCATGGCACAAAGCCGCGCGTACACCAGGGTTCTTATTGGCCATCACGGAGGCTCCGATTGCCCTGGAGCAGATGAGCACACCGCGCTCGACGCGACCTGTATAGAGGGCCGACGAAAGTTGATCCGTTATGTTCTGGTAGTCGCTTCCGCAAGGATCCGCCGCGCAAACGTCTTGGGCAGAATGCCCCTGTCCGGCAAATCTGGCTTTAAGGCGTTCCTTACATTCGAATCCGATCCCGTCTGATCCAAGCCCTATTCGCACGATAACTCCTCAAGGCAACTTCGCCAGGGTGTAGTGCAACGCGTCTGCCAATTCGCAAGTGCCTACGGTAACGGCAAGTCATTGAAAGTGAAGGAGGATGAAGAGAATGAAAGGGGCACGCCATTCCAGCGCCCGTTCGCGCGTGACGACCTCGACGTTTTCGTCAAACCATCGCCACAAGCGGCCGACAAAGCGAAGTCCTTGATTTACGGCTCGCTGCCAGAGCGTCTCCTTCCTATTGAAAACAGGACGGATGGCAGATTTTCCGGCAACCCCGCCGCGATGGACACAGAGATGCTTTATGGAGCATGGAAGGAAAATGGAGATCGCCAGTGAACCAGTCATCTACATCCGTGCAGTGCAGGGGGCGCGCCTGCGCCGGAGCAACCGAGAGTCGCTTCCACAGTTCCAGACGACTGAACAAGGACCTTCGACCGAACTCCCGAGGGGCGGCCAGCTACTCGTCCAGCAGATTCGTCCCGCCCCAACCGGAAGGCCAGGAGTGGGAAGCGGTCCAGGAGATGTTTTTAGCCTCACGTCCGAAATTCGTGGGGCTGGCCTACTCCATCTTGCGAAACAAGGAAGACGCCGAAGACGCAGTTCAAGATGCATTTCTGCTGGCGTGTCGGCACTTGCGCACTTTCGAAGGTCGGTCTGCTTTTAGGACCTGGTTCACCCGCATCGTGATGAACGCAGCTCTGATGATCCGGCGAAAACGAAAACCCTCTTGGACCGACTCCCATCGAGAATCCGGCACCACGGATGACAGTCCCTGGACGGAAAGGATTCCGGCCCCGCAACCCGATCCGGAAATGATGCACGCAGAGGAAGAGACCTTCCAGTTGATCGATGTTCTGCTCGGAAAGATGAGTCCCACGCTTCGGCAGGCATTTACGATGACGTACTACGACGAAATGTCCAGTCAAGAAGCAGGCGCCTTATTGGGTGTTACGGCCGGAACTCTTAAGTCGCGACTCTATCGCGCCAGGCAACATCTCATGAACCACGCGGAACGCTCTCTCGTCGCCCCCATCCGCAGGGCAATACATTCCCCATATCCTTCCGGGAAAAGTGTCTTTCAGACCCTTGCCGCAAGATCTGCGGAGAGCTTGTCTCCAGAAATAGCGTTCTCATGACAGAGCTGACGCTACTTCTCGCCCGTTTCAGGGCAGCCAAATGTCAGTGACAAAGAAAGATTCGATCGAGATGGAAAAGCCCGAATGGCTCGCTCAGATTGAGAAGGTGCTGGAAGTGCTGAACGAGGGCGTCGTTATAGCCGACGACCGAAATCGGATTCTCTTTGCCAACTCGCGTTTTTTAGAAATGACTGGCTTTTTCCGCCATGAGTTGATCGGAAATGACGCTTCTTCTTTCTATTCCTCGAAGGAATGGGCTTCTCTGACGCCACAGATTGATATCGTGTTCCGGTCCGGCCACAACCGATATTCATTCGTTCTTCCTCAAAAGGGCGGCGGCCGCTTGCCCGTCATTATTAGTTCCCGGATGATTCGCAATTCTGGGGACCAGTTTGACATTGTGACTTTCACGGATATTTCAGAGCAGGTGCGGGCCGAACAGGAACTTCGCTTGGCCAACCTTGAGCTTAAGAAACGCCAGATGGAGATTGAGGAGGATCTGCGGCTCGCTGCGCGCGTCCAGCGCAGCCTTGCTCCGAGGTCCATGACCTGGGACAAAGTGAGCGTCGATTCTTTTTATCATCCTGTACATTCGATTGGGGGCGACTTCGCGCTAGTGAACTCGGTGGACAACGAGCATCTCGGTCTGCTGGTCTGCGATGTTTCCGGTCACGGCATCGGTTCGGCCCTGGTCGCGAACCGAATCTATTCCGAGACGACGGCGCACCTGCAGAGCGGAATGTCATTCGTCGACATGTTCGAGAAGTTGAACCGGTTCCTGATCGAAGAAATCGGCAGCTACGGGATGTATGTGACCGTGGCCGCCGCCCGGATCGACGCGCATCGACGCCGAATGCTCTTTGCCGGCGCTGGCCATCCACCAGCGATGATTGCGCGCCGCGGCCAGAGTCCGATTCTGATCGAGTCGCGCAGCATGGTTCTTGGCGCGCTGCCTGACGCCGTGGATGTCACAACCAGCGTGGACGTGCAACTCCAGCCGGACGACCGCATCATCCTGTATACCGATGGGATTACCGAAGTGTTCAATTCCAGGGGAGAGATGCTGGGCGTCGAAGGTGTCCAGGAAATCGTCGGCCGTTCCTCGTCTCTGCCTCCCGACCAAATGAAGCAGGGCATTCTCGACGGTGTGAATGCGTGGCGCGAGGGGCCGCCGACGGATGATGTTTCTCTCATGTTGGTGCACGTTCGTTGATGCATATCGAATTTCGACATTAAGGAGATGAAATGACACTGAGACGGACGACGGTATTTGCGGGTGTTGCTTTGATCTTTGGCGGGCTTTTGCCTCCCATCGGGAACGCACAACAGGCCGCAGAACACGTTAAAGCCGTCCAACTTATCGGTCTTGCGGGCGTCAAACAGGATGCAAAGGGGATGTTGAGTGTTGTGGATGGGAACTTGCACTTTGTCCACGCCAAAGCAAGCTCCGACGTAAGCGCCACATCGATTCAAGACGTTGTCACAGGCGGTGACACGGAAAAAGCGGTCGGCAAGACAATTGGGATGATAAGCATGGCTGCCCCTTACGGCGGCGGCCGCTTCCTGAGCCTATTCCGCAAAAAGATTGACACGCTGACGGTTCAGTATCGCGACGCTGAAGCAGGACTGCACGGCGCCATCTTCTCGATGCCCGTTGGCACTGCCGATGTGATTAAGAAAGGGATTGTGGCACAAGGCGCCCGTGCAGCGTCGACGGCGGAAATAAATGTGGTTCCCACTCCCTCGAACTCTTCGCCCAAACAGGCGGAAAGCGCCTCCGCATCCCAGGAGCAAAAGCGCGCCAAAATCAAGGCTTCAGCCATTCAAGTCGAGATGATTCAATCGGACGAAATCAAGCTGCCCGCCGAATTTCAGGTTGCACTCTACGAAAACCTCGTTCATCAACTCGAGAAGCAAGAGAAATTTCGGCATATTTATCGCGAAGGCGATCACAACGCCGCGACTATCGCCGATCTAGTTATTCTCCACAGCACCGTTCGAGGCTTTAAGGCAGGCAGCGAACGGACCCGGCAGGTAACAACGGTTGCCGGCGCCACGTCAATTACCGTTCATTGCGAGTTCACCAGCACGGACGGGAAGCCCCTCCTGGAGCAGGATGTCAACGGCAAGGTCCGGTTCTTTGGCGGAAATCTCAAAGCTACCTACGACTTCGCAAAAAAGGCCGCCCATGTTGTCCATGAAAACTTTTCCTCGCCCGACGGAAAGTAATGACCAGGACAAAAAGTCCGGACACCGAGGCGGTCTCTTGTTGATGTTGGCCGTATGCAGCAACCACCGGTGGCTCTCAGTCGTGCGCGGAGCGCTCGAGCGTCTGACCGAAGCGATGGGATTCCCTGCAGTCCAGTGCAGGCCGATCACTCGCGCGGTCGACGAGGCCCTTACCAACATCGTGCGGCACTCCATCGGCAATCGGCTCGCCAGCGATGCTCCGTGACGGAGAAGAAACAGTGCAGATTTCAGCCAGGCGCTATGACAAAACCACAATCTTCGATGTCTCGGGAGACATCGATTTTGCCAACTCCCCCGAAGTCCGCCAATCGGTGTTGCGTGAGCTCCGTGAAATTCGCACGTCGCGCGTGGTCGTGAATCTCAGCCAAGTGCGTTACATCGATAGCTCAGGCGTTGCCTCATTGATTGAGGGATTGAAAGCAGCACGTGATCTCGGCTCTCGCTTTATTTTGATCGGGCTGAGTACGTCCGCTCGAGAGGTTTTGCAGCTTTCCCGTCTCACCAAGGTTTTCGAAATCTACGACAACGAAGAACAGGCATTGGCTGCTTGATATGGAAATCGTGACCGAGATCGGCGACAGCACCCTAAACGGCCTTAGTTATATCGGTTCCCTGGCCTCCCTTGGAGCGCGCGCGGCCTATTACACATTGGTGGCGCCGTTTCAAGGAAAGCCGCTGCGTCTGCAACGCGCGATATCGCAGGCCATGGATACCGGCGTCCGGGCCCTGCCAATTCTTTCTCTGATTACGTTCTTCATCGGCCTAATCCTGGCGCTGCAAGCGGCTTACGAGCTTCGCAGATTCGGCGCGATTAGTGCTGTGGCAACAGCGGTCGCCGTCTCCATGTCCCGTGAACTCGGGCCCTTGATCACCGCTATTGTCGTGATCGGGCGTTCTGGTTCCGCATTCGCTGCGGAAATCGGAACGATGAAAGTGAGCGAGGAAATCGACGCCCTGGAAACCATGGCGATCAGCCCTATCCGTTTTCTCGTCGCGCCAAAGTTCCTGGCCATGATGGTGATGCTGCCTTGCTTGACCATTTGGGCCAATGTCATGGGAATTTTCGGAGGATCGCTGTTCGGCGTCGCTCAAGCGGATTTCACATTTGTGCGCTACATCGGCGCTTCGGTCGATTCGTTACTCCTGCGAGATATCACTACTGGGTTGATCAAGAGCGTGATGTTCGGCATCACTATCACCGCCGTGGGGTGCCTGGAGGGGCTGTCGACTGGTGGAGGGGCGGAGCAAGTCGGCCGATCCACCACTCGAGCTGTGGTTATGTCCATCTTTCTGGTTGTTGTGGTGGACCTGTTCTTTACGACTCTGTTCTTTTTCGCGGGCAACTGATGACCACAGACCAAATGCCTCCGACGCGTCACCCCGAACCCGTGATTTCGCTGCGCGACCTGCGCGTCAGCTACGGAGAACGAGAGATTCTGCACGGGATCAGCTTCGATGTCGTGCAAGGAGAGACGCTGGTGATTCTGGGTGGTTCAGGGTCGGGGAAAAGCACTCTCCTTCGCACACTCGTAGGCCTCGAAAAGCCGAGCGCAGGGGAGATTTGGATCAAAGGCCGAGACCTCGCGAAAGTCTCCGCGGTAGAAATGGATGAAATTCGAACAAAGATCGGCATGTCTTTTCAGGGCGGAGCGCTGTTCGGTTCAATGACGGTAGGCGAAAACGTGGCCCTTCCTCTTCGAGAACATACGCGACTGGAAGACTCCACGATTGAGATCATCCTTCGGCTCAAACTGCAGCAGGTGGGGCTGGAGGGATTTGAATATTACGCACCTTCCCAGCTCAGTGGCGGGATGAAGAAACGCGCTGCGGTTGCTCGCGCGCTAGCCATGGACCCGGAGATCTTGTTTTTCGATGAGCCCTCGGCGGGGCTGGACCCAATCATCGCGGCAGGTATCGACGAGTTGATTCTGGAACTAAAACGCGCGTTTCGCATGACCATCATTGTCGTTACACACGAACTCGCCAGCGCCTTTTTGATTGCCGATCGCATGCTCTTGATTGACAAAGGCAACATCGTGGCCTTGGGCACGCCGGAAGAGATACGCTCCAGCACGCAGCCGAGAGTTCGCCAATTTCTCGATCGCGTTCCCGAGCCCGAGATTTCCGGGGAAATGGATTACTTGCAGATGCTCACGGAGGAGCGTCCCCATCCGCACAGTACCGTAGGAAAGAGAGGATAGTGATGCAACCTAAACGCGAGCAGGCGTTCGTTGGTTTATTCGTGCTCATCGCAGTGGCCGTGCTGTTTGCCACCGTGTTCACCATGAGCGGCGCTTTTGGGCGGTCCACAACAAAGTTTCACGCCTATTTTCCCTTC
>Ga0210410_10004344_pt1 | contig 12450 bp, 18 predicted proteins | sample IncBWC4MmetaG_FD_161058 | JGI IMG/M metagenome (GOLD analysis project Ga0210410, IMG submission 161058) | Forest soil microbial communities from Barre Woods Harvard Forest LTER site, Petersham, Massachusetts, United States - Inc-BW-C-4-M | ecosystem: Environmental > Terrestrial > Soil >... | reverse complement strand
GCTGTCACCAGACCCCTGGAGCACTCGCTACGTCAACGGTCATGATTCCAGCCCCCGCTCTCTCCCCGAGCTTTCACAGTCTCGCGCCTCGCGATCCCCATGATTGAGTTCATGGTATTGGGCATGCCGCGCTCCGGAACCACATGGGCGGCCAATTGGCTCACCACCGATACCACACTGTGCTTGCATGATCCTCTTGCGCGATATTCGAAGGAGCAACTCGACTCGATCGAGAGCGGCAAGACGCTGGGCACCTCCTGTACAGGATTGGGAAACTTCCCCGAATGGCTCAATACGCATCCCGCGCGAAAGGTCATCTTGCACCGGGACGCCGCGGAGGTTGTCGGCTCCCTGAATGACAACGGATTCCGCGGGTATCGACCGATCGACCTGGACGCCATTCGCGGCATGCACTGCGACTGGCGTGCGTTGTGGGATCGACCTCGGCAAATCTACGAGTTCCTGCTTGAACAGCCCTTCGACGCCGAACGCCACCAGCTGCTCGGCGAAATGAATGTGCAGCCGGATTACGGCAGGGTCCTCTTCGATCCCTCGCGCGCCAAGCACTATGTGGACGCGATGCGAGCACGTCTGTGAACTTTCGCCAAATCACCGGCGGCGTCGATGTGTCCCAGCTCCTCGAGCAAGTCGAGCGGCAGCCGGAGCTTTGGAACAAAAATCCCTGTCGCCTGGGCAAGCACGGGCCGCACCATGAAACGCAGGACATGTTCCTCAGGTACAAGAGCGAAGCCGAGTACATCGAGAAAAACGATTGGCGCGGTTTTGCGGATGCGCATTTCGCGATCTGGAACAAGACGATCGATTTCCTGCCGGCCGCACGCCCCATCATTTTCGATCTCATGGCGCGGCTGCGAGGGGAGATTTTAGGCGGCGTCTTCCTCTACAAGATCGAGCCCGGTAAGCAGATCTATCCGCACACCGATCAGGGATGGCACCCGCAGTTCTACGACAAATTCAACGTGTGCCTGAAGAGCAATCCGAAGACCGCGTTCTATTACGCAGAAGATTCGATGGTGCAGCAAGCGGGCGATGTGCACTGGTTTCGCAATGACGTCAAGCATTGGGTGAAGAACAAAGGCGAGAACACGCACATCGTGCTGACGGTCTGCATGAAATTGGATACCGGCGAGCGTGCGCCGTGGAGTCCTCCCGCCCTGGTCCAGCATGTTCTCGGAGAAATGTCATGCCAATAGGTTGGGCCATTGCCGGAAGCGCCCTCATAGGCGCTGTGGGTTCGAACATGGCGGCCAATACGCAGGCGGGCGCGCAGCAGCAAGCCGCGCAGACCCAGCAGAACATGTTCAACACCATCCAGGGGCAGGAACAGCCCTTCTTGCAGGCGGGCTATGGGGCAACCAAATCCTTGAATGAGCTGATGGGACTTTCGCCCGCGACCGGCACCGGCGGCACCGCGGGCGGCACGGGGCTACCCGGCGGGTACCTGACGCAGCAGTTCAGCCCCAAGGATCTGCAGAACTACCCGGGCTATCAATTCCAGCTGCAGCAGGGTGACCAGGCGGTCGAGAATGCCGCCTCCGTAAATACCGGCGCGGTCTCGGGGCCTGCGCTCAAGTCCCTGATGGACTTCAATCAGCAGCAAGCGAGCACGACCTACGGGCAAGCGTTCAACCAGTTCCAGACGCAGCAGAACAATATCTTCAGTCGTTTGAGTTCGATCGCCGGTTTGGGTCAGAACGCCGCCGGCAACCTGGGCAACACCGGCGCGCAGTTGGGAACAGGGATCGCCGGTGCGCAAGCTGCGGCCGGTGGGTCACTTGCTGGCGGGATTGTGGGCGCGACCAACTCCATCGGAGGCTCCGCCGTGCCGCTCGCCTACTTGATGAACCAAGGTTCTGGCGGGATCAATAGCGCCGACAGCGGCGCATTTGGCGCATCGACAGGGACGACATCAGGAACGGCATATAACTATCTCTACGGAGGCGAATAATGGCCGCTGACTTTGGCGCCCCCGTCGCGCAAAACGTCAATGTCGGTGGAGGCGTTCAGACGCTCTCTGACCTCATTAATTTGAGGCAGAAGCAACAGACGCTCGATACCGGCCAGTACCTGCAGCAATCAGCGCAGGCCACCGCGCAACAGGATCAGCAGACGGCGAGCCAGCGCTCGGGCCTCGCGAATTTCATGCAGAGTTTCGACCCTACGAAGCACGTCGGGTCTGATGGCACATTGGATCTCGACAACGTGCTGACCGATCCGAAACTGCGCGCCGCGGCCGGCGATAAATTCCCCGAGATCATGCAGTCGATGATCCAGGCGAAGCAGGGGCAGTTGACCGCTAAGCAGCAACTCGCGGACTTAAGCGGCACATTGCGCGGCCAATTCTCATCGACCGTGGGGAGCCTGCGCACGGACCCCGATGTGATCAAGGACGATCCTGCGACCGGCATGGGGCGCGCCAAGGTCCGCGAGGCCATCCAGGGGTTTGCCGACTCTGGCGGCCCCGATGCCGCGCGCGTCGCCAACACCTATGGCTCGGTCATCAATCATGTACCGCAGGGCAAGCTCGCCCAAACGCTCTCGAATTTCCAACTGCAAGCGGTCGATGCGGGCCATCAAGCGGCAACTCAGGGGCCGAATCTAGCCGACACCGGCGCCCAACTGCAGAACATCAATCCGCAGGCCGCGGGCGGTAATTTGGGTGTACAGCCGCCCATTACCAAGACGATCGCGCCCGGCTACATGCAGGGGCCGAGCGGCTCGATTATTCGAGCAAACAATGCTGGCTTGTCCACTCCTGCCGTAAGCGATCAAGGAAGCGCCGGGCCGCCAAGTGGAGCGCCAACCGGAACAAAGCTCCCACCTATCCAGAGACCAGGGATGAATGCGCCTGCTGGCGATCAGCAGCGGTATGCGGCAATCATGGAAGCAGGGCGACAACACTACAGCGATGTCTCGGCCGCGGCCAATGACCTGCAAAATGGTGTCGGTCCGACTCGGTATCGCAACGATCAGATCCAAGACATTCTCAACAGCAAAACCTTCAGCCCGACAGGGCCCGGCGCTGCGCAACTGAACTGGATCTCATCGAAGATCCCCGGCCAATCGGGCGACGCGTATCAGAAAATTGGGCACTACCTCGCGCAGAACAGTGCCGCAATCGCTCAAAAGATGGGCGTGCCCGGCACCAATATGGGATCCGAGCAGGCCGCTGCCGCTTCTGGCAATACCTCGCAGAACCGCGGGGCGTTGCTTGAGATTACGAAAGTGAATGACGCGATGAACACCGCGCTGGACATGTACAACCGAGGTTTGGCAAAGGTGTCCAGTAACGGCGCCGATCCGAGCAAGGTCGCTGCCTATCGCCAAGCATTCGGCCAAAACTTCGACATGAATGTGCTGCGCTATGACGATGCGCTGCGGCGCAATGACAAGCCCGAAATCGACAAGATCAAACAGGAGGCTGGCCCCGCTGGCCTTCAGGCCATGGGCGCGAAACGCAAAGTATTGCACTCACTCGCAGATACGGGCGATCTGCCGTAATGGGCGATCCGGCGCAAGACTTCTTGGAATCCGGTGGCGAGACCAGTCATCCGCTCGATGCGTCTAATGATCCGACCAATGATCAGACCATCGGCAAAGATCCAGCTCAAGCGTTTCTTGAGAGTGGCGGGAGTGCCGTGCACCCGCTTGAGAAAGTGGATAAATCGAAAGCGGATTCGCCCAGCTATTGGGAGCAATACGCCCAAGATGAAGCCGAAGCGAACACGGGCGCGTCGGAGGCAGTGCTGCACGCTGCTACCGGGGTAGGCTCATCTCTGCTCGGCGGTTTCCGTTATGCGATGGGTGCGGATCGGAATCTCACGCCCGAACAGATCGAGCGCAACAAGCAGTCAATCGTCTATCAGCCGCGCACCGAGCAAGGGAAGGGCGCAGCGGCCGCAGTAGACACCGCCGGCAGTTATCTGGGCCAAAAGGAAGGCGAAGCGGCTGGGCCTTGGGCGACCGATGCGGCCACCCGCATGGGATTACCGCCCTCGGTCGCCGGCGCCGCGGGGGCGACTGCAGAGACGCTTGCGAATGTGCCGCAATATCTGTTGCCGGCCGCGCTTAAGCGTGGTGGCTCCGGATTGCCAGCTCGAATCAGCCCAGAAGCCCCGAGCGTTGGACCGCTTGCACGCAGTCCCGGCACTGCGGTTACTGCCGCTACTGCCGCTACTGAAGCACCGGGACCAGGACCCGACGCGGCGTCGAAATTGCCGGCCCCTGGTCAGCGATTGCTCCCTGCACCAGAGCCAGCGCCGCTGACGGCCACCGGCGCAGAACGTGCGCCCTACTTCGATATCAATGATCCGCAGGCGGCCAGCGAGCTCGGCATCAAACCCGAGAAGGTGGAAGCGCAAAACCCCTCCTCCACCGGCAACCTCTCGCCCGAGCAGCAAGCGGCTCGCACAGCGCTCGCCGCGCGCATCGGGCTCAAGGAGGTCCGGACCAGCGCGATCACGGGCGATGCCCAGGCCGCGGCGGACGACTTCGATGCCACCAAATACACCGACGATCCGATGGGCGATCGGATGCGCGGCGTCATCAAGAACGAGCGCGGCGCACTCGTCCAGCACGCCGAAGGAATTATCGACGACCTGGGAGCCAAGCAGGGCACCGACCAAAGCACGATGATCGCCAAGGGCAAGACGATGGCGGGTCCGCTGGATGCGTTGTCCGACCATATTGATGCGGCGACTACGCAAGCCTATGAAGCTGCCAAAGAAAAGGGGGGTACAGATCCTGTTCAATGTCCGAAATTGGAAGCGGCACTGCGGGATAAGAGCCTGAAGAATTCTCTCTTGGCTCAAGGTAAAGAGGGCTTCCTGCAGGGGGTTCAATCGCAATGGGATGACTTCAAAGATAACAACCCTGACGGCGTCAATGCATCGGTAGCCGAGCAATATCGGCAGTTCTTGAACACGCTGTGGAAAACCAATCCCGAGGCAGTAGGCAAGCTCAAAGATGCGATGGATACCGACATGCACGCGCATTTCGGCGAGAACCTCTTTGGTGATGCTCGGCAGTTGCACCAATTGGGGAAAACCCTATTGGAACAACCTAAAGGGGTTGCACAGATAGCCGGCAAGGATCCGAACGCTCCGGTCAATCGAACGACTGACTATGAGGATATCCCGAACAAGATCGCCAATATGGGCGGCGATCAGTTCAAGAACCTCCTCAACACCTACAAGATGATGCCGGAGGAATTGCAGCCGCAGGCGCAGGCGGCGATCAAGGAAGTCCAGGGTCACATGGTCAATCGACTGCTCGATGCCGGTTCCAAGGTTGAGACCCAGTGGAACAAGAAGGGCGTCAATACCGAGCTCTCCAACAACAGCGAGAACTTCAAAACCGCCTTTGCCGATAACCCCGAAGCGGCCGCCAAGATCAAGGATCTGAAGGACGCCGGCGAGATGCTGCGGTTCAATTCAGGTTATCGCGGCGCCCACGCGCAAGCCTCCAACATGCTGCGCAAGGGGATCGGCGCGGGCGCCGAGGCTGCGGGGACCGGTGTTGGCGCTGGCATTGGTACGTTCATTGCGGGTCCCGGCACCGGCACTCTTGCTGGCGGCATGGCCGGCAAATATCTCGCGGGTAAAGGGATGGGAGCGCTAGATGCGAGAGCGGCCAGAAAGGCAGTCGAAGGCCGCGTGACGCAGATCCCATGATTGTGTGCCGCGGGGCGTGACCCGACCAATGAACAATCAGTGGCTGACAGGCACCATATTTGCATTGCCGTCAGTAACTATCCGGCAATTGCCGCCGGTCTCTAGGAAGGCTTGAGGCTGGTCCTTACCAACGCATGCGGGTAGTTTCGCCTCTCTCGCTTGAGCTGCTTGAGCGGTTTCCTGCTTCTGGACATTATTCTGGTAAGCAGCGATCGCAGCTAAACCGCCAATGCCGACGACAACAACGGCCACCGTGCCGATGGTGAACTTGCGGAATCCCTTTGAGACCACGCAAAGGCAAAGTACCCCTAACACGAATATCCAAATCATTTCAGCGTCTCCAAAAAGAAACCAGTTCGAACCCCGGAAGGCGAGCTTGGTCTTGAGTCATGCCGGATCCTCAATGGGTAGTGCAGTTCGTGTTGCTGCCGGCAGTAAAGCAGTTGGTGTTATAGGTGGGCCTTGGGGTCACCTGATTTCGTAGCTGCTGTTGCTGAGCCTGTATGTAGTTCATGAATACTTGCGCGCGCTGCAATCGAACTGCTTGATCCTGGGCAGCGTCCGACCGAATCTGTGCTTCATACTGCGTCTGCTCCCGCGCGGCAACTTGAGCGGCGGCCTCCCTCTTTGATTCGGCGTCTGCCTTTTGGGCTGCGATCTCAGCCTGGTACTGTTTGATGATTGGAATCATTCGGGCTTTGATGGTGTTGCCCAGCTGCTCTATTTGCTTGTTCGCCTCGCCGAATGTGATTTTTCCATTGTAAAGCTCAACGCCGATCGACTTGATGCCAGCGCTGCCTTCATTTGACAGCTGGAAAAGCTCCGGTGGCCATTGCGATTGTAGAGCCGCTTCCTGGGTTTTCCAGCACTGATCGCGTTCGTCGAACCAGCCTGTTATTTCCTTGCGTTCTTTAAGAGTGGGCCGCGACTGATCCGCCAGCATGCTGAAAGTGATTGTATTCATATCTTGAAGCGGGAGCTTGGCACTTATCTCCGCATATTGCGGATCTCGCGCAAGTGTTCTCATGCAGGTAAGGAGATCTTGTGCGGCGTTAGCGCTCGCCTGACCGTTCTCTGCGTCACAAACGGTAGTTAGCGAGCAAACCGCGATGGCGATTGACAGCATCCGTGTAACACTCGTTGCGCATTTCATAACCATCCCTCCGTGGCTTCAGTGAAGGAACACTAACTGAACAGCGACCGCGAATCGATAGTGGAACACGCGGTGTTCCTATTTGGTTTTGCGAGCTACGGCGTACTTTTTGAGTAAATCATCAAGCGCCTCTCGGAGATAGGCCGCCTGGGGCACCCGGGTAGCTTCGCTCAAGGCCTTGAGCCGCTGCACTGCAGCGGGGTCGTAATAGCTCGTAATTGCCGCCTGCTTACCCTTCGGCTTGCTCACCATATGTAATAGCCACCGTAGACAAGTACCTACCAGTAGGCTACAGTACAGAGGCAATCTAAGCAAGCGGCGCCCGCCGGTACTGGTAATACCGACAGACGCCTAACCACAATCCACGTATGAGGTGAGTCATGGCTAAGAGAAATTCTACCCGCCGCAAGGCGCGAAAACCCAAGTTGATCAACGTCGAGGGGCACCAGCTCACGGAGGCAATGTACGCCGAATACGAGCGTTGCCTCGAATCACGCGGCAGAACCAATGCGGGGGCTGATGCGGAGACGATCCTGTATTTGGGACTTGATGATTTCCTGGCTCGCTACAGGCCCTCAAACAAGGTCAAGGCGCAGCTCTCGGAGCTATCGAGGACGACCATGCACGCGGCGCTGGCGGTCGGCACCATGGACAAATACACGTGGTTTCAATCCAACCCCGCATCGGTTCGGTCAGCGGGCTGCAAGCTCCTGAAAGAGCTGGCCCTGGAAATTTACAACGCGTCGGCGAAGCTCACCGCGATTGCCCTGAACGTCGAGCGGGAAGAGACGACGAAGCTGCAGGACTGGCTGGCGCAGGGCGAACAGGTTGCGCGGATTGGTCGCGGCGCGGAGGTGGTCCATGGCAACCGCTAAACGCCGCACGGCCAAAGGGCCCATAGCGCACGTCGCCGGCCGCGGCCTTGTGGTCTCGACGCAGGCTCGGTTCCCGCAGTCTGCCGACGATAAGATCGTCGTCGCAAAGTCGATCATCCAAGCGGTTGTCGCTGCACATGATGCGGGCACCATGGATGGCGAAAACTACGACATTCACTGGCCGCTATCGATGGCGATTGATCTTCTCGAGCAGGCGTCAGGCCAATTGGACGTGAACCATGGCTAACTCAAAGGCAGCCGCTGCAGTTGCGGGAGATGTGCTGATCGCGCGTCTCGAGGCGCAGCGCCTGCGCCTATTTCAAGCTCGCGCGATCGTCGAGGTGGTCTGCAAGGGCCTCGATGAGGATGGCGAGGTCGGCGACGATCGACAGGCCCAGCCCTTCTGGTGGTCCCTCACCGTGGTCAACGAGCTGCTCAAGGACATTGCGAACCAGCTCGAGCCGGCGGCCATTTCCGCGAGGAACGAGGTGGCCCATGGCTAACAGCATCGACCATTCCTTGAGGGGCAAGGCACGCGTGGTTCTGGCGGATGAGCGCTCGATCGACGCGCTGCCGGCTGGTGAGCGAGTCATCGTAGCTCTCATTCTCGACCGCGCCGACCTGTTACCGCGCGACTACACGATGCTGGACGCATTCGATCGCCTGGGGCCGGAGTTGGCCGAGGCCGCCGTGCGTGTGCAGCGCGCGGGGTTGCAATGCGAGGAGACGGCTCATGGCTAAAGTCGTTTCCATTCGCCGCACGGATCCGCGGCCTCCCGGGTGCGCGCGAGCGCTGGCGTTGATGGTGGAAGCTCTCAGCCTGCTTGATGGGCTCGTGGAGAGCGGCCAGGTCGAGAAGGGAACGTGCCCGGACCTGACGCGCGATTTATTAGACAACGCAATCGGGATGCTGACTCCAGACGATGAGGAGGTGGCCCATGTCTGAGGTGTGCAGCAAAAAGCCACTCTGGTATGTCACGCTTCCGTCGCATCCGGCGGTGATCGTGCAGTGCCATTATTACGGCGGCGACAACGCCGCTATCCAGTACGAGGGTACGCCGGAAGCGTTGATCAAGTCGGGGATCGCAACCGCGGAGATGCTGAGCGGCACCTATACAGGCCGCAAACGGGTCGATGTGGCGGGCCACCACTTCCGACTGCAGCGCTCGTTCCGGACGGAGGGTGGGGGATCTCCTCACCTGTACTGCAAAGTGATGTTCTACAAGCCCCTCGCCTTCATCGATCAGATGCCTGGCGCGCGCCAGGCGATCTATGCGAGCGAGCGCTGGCGCGATGAACGCGCGGGGCGCACCCCCGATTCCCAAAGTGCAGCTTCGGCAACCGCCGACATCCTGGCTCGATTCGCGAGAGGCTGACCCCCAACGCCCCGGCGGGCGCGGGCTCGCCGGCCTTCTCCGAAATCCCTCCGAACGCTATGACTGAAACAGGGCACCCGATGCACGTCCAATCCCTTGAATGGGTCGATCGCTTCAATCGTTATCTCATGACTGAACGCCGCGTCTCGCCGCATACGACCTCCAACTACCGGCGAGAGATCGCCTCGTTGGTTGCGTTTTGTGATCGCGAAGGTATCGAGCATTGGCATGATGTCCTTGTGCCAGAGGTTCGCCGTTTCGCGGCCCGCTCGCATGCCGGCGGCCTATCACCGCAGAGTGTGCAACGCCGTCTCTCCGCGGTGCGCACCTTCATGAAGTTTCTGGTCCGCGAGGGAGTTATCGGCGGCAACTACGCTGAATTTGTCCAAGCGCCCAAAGCCGGCCGGAAGCTCCCGTCTGTGTTGGACGTCGATCAGATGGCACGCCTGATTGAGATCCCGCAGGAGGAGGCCTACGCAGTTCGCGACCGCGCGATCATGGAGCTGCTCTATTCGTCGGCGCTGCGTATCGGCGAACTCACTCGCCTGAACCGCGGCGACATCGACTTTAGTGATCGAGTCGTCAGGTTGCTGGGCAAGGGCAACGTGGCGCGCATCGTCCCGGTTGGTTCATTCGCGATCAAAGCCTTGCAGCGCTGGCTGCGGGTCAGAGCGGCCAAAACCGGAGAGCAAGCGGTATTTGTCGGTCGATGGGGCCGGCGGCTCACTCCGCGAGCGATCCAGTTGCGTCTCGACTACTGGGGGAAGCGTCAGGGCATCGCGACTCACGTTCACCCGCATATGTTCCGGCACGCCTGCGCCACCCATGTGCTCGAGTCCAGCGGCGGCTCAATTCGTGAGGTCCAGGAGCTGCTCGGCCACGCGAGCATTTCAACGACCCAGATTTATACCCATCTCAACGCCCAGCGCTTGTTCGAGGCGTATGAGAAAGCGCACCCCCGCGCCCATCGCAGAAAGGATCCCAATGAATGAACCCGATCTCTACGGTATCCCCGCCGAAACGATTGCGCTTCTCTGTAAGGTCAATGTCACGACAGCCAGGCGATGGAAGAGCGGCGAGCGCCGAATGCCGAAGACGGCGCGCATGATCCTGGCCGGCGATCTCGGTTGCTTCGATCCCGCCTGGCTCGGCTGGGCATTCCGTGACGGCAAGCTGATCTCTCCCGAGGGCTGGGAGGCATCCCCCGGCGATGTCATGTCCATATCGCTCATGCGAGCGCAGATCAGCGCGTATCAGACGAAGGAGCGTCAATTTCAGGCGATCGAGGAGCAGCCGCTACCGGGTACTGTTCCGGTCATCGTCGCCCAAGCGTGACAAAGTGATCGTGCCCAAATCAGAACTGAAGGTCTTGACCGGCTACACGCGAGTCTCAGCCCAGATTCGCTGGCTGCGCCGCAATGGGTGGCGGTTCATCGTCAACGGCCTGGGCGATCCCATCGTCGCAGTGGCTGAATTCAATCGGCACATGGTGGGCGGCAAAGCGGCGCCGGCGGCCCAGGAGCCGAACTTCGAGGGGATCAACGACGTGAGAAGAGCGCCCCCGTGAGGAAGGGCAAGCGGTGACCGGCGATGCGTTGCCGGGCGCTTACGCTTTGCCATACCGCAAATCGTGGCGCGGCCGGCCGGCGAGCAGGATAGGCGAATATCTGGTGCCTTCGTCGAGAAATCCAGCCGCGATCACTTTGTCACGCTGCCCCCTGATCAGTGTTTCGGCGCGCCGAATACTGGATGAGTTATACAGCAGCAATCCACAGGCGCGCGGCGCTATCGTGCCCGCCCATGGAATACGCCAGGCTTGAAACTGCAACCCTCGCCCACGTCGATGATTCGTATTGCTACGGCGCGTACTGCCGCAAAGTGCAAACACTCGGCCCGGCTGTCGCTATCGAAACTACGGGCGCGCCTTGGGGATACTTTCCCTCTTAGCAAAGGTCAGAGACAAACTGCGGTGCGAACGCTGTAGCTCAAGGCAGATCCGTCATCACGTTCCTGGCGCCAGACCAGCGCATGGGGAATCTCGTGGAGTTGTTTAGCTGCAAGCCTGGCGCGTAGTAACTGCAGGCGCGTAAAGTCCTTGGGACTCTAGAGCTATCCGGAGTTGAGCCATTGACGATCCGGTGGTAGCCAGACGGGGGCGTCGTGGGGCTCGCCGGTCCTGGTAGGTTGGTTGCCACACCACGCTGCTACAATCGAGCCATGGGCTTCCGCATCCGCCGCTCCGTCAAGATCCTTCCCAGCCAGTAAACGGCAACAACGATTCGTGCTCGTCCTCATCGATGAAAGCGGCTGCCCGGGTTTCAAGTTCACCAGGGGTTCAGACCCTGTGTTCGGCCTTGGGATGGTCATTTTCGCCAATGGCGCCGATGCCGCCTCAACTGAGCGGGCTATCGCGGACCTGCGCCTGGCGGTAAACCACAAGACTGAGTTCAAGTTCAGCAAATCAAGCGCCCACCTACGAGACAAATTCTTTGAATGCGTGGCGCGTTGCCCCTTCACGGTTCGCGCTCTCATCGTTCGAAAGGAAGCGCTGCATAGCTCGCACCTACGCAGTGAATCAGACAGTTTCTACAACTACTTCGTCAAGATGCTGATGGCTCACGACCATGGAACACTGGACGCGGCGCGCGTGCGCATCGATGGCAGCGGCGGCCGTGATTTTCAGCGCGCGTTGAACAGCTATCTGCGGCGCGAACTCGGAGCAAGGATCAAAGACGTGAAGATGGCCGACTCGAATCGCGATCCGCTCATGCAGCTCGCCGACATGTGCATCGGGGCTATTACTCGAGCAGAGCGCGATCGCGAGGATCGTGACCGGTGGAAGCGTATGCTGAGGCCGCGCATCGCCGATATTTGGCACTTCGGGTAAGCACCAAAGAAAAAGCCCCAATTACGGGGCTTTGATCTTGCGATCCCGCACTCTAGCCGTGGGTATCCGCGGCAAGCACTCCATACGGAGCCGGTTCGAAGTGCGGGGGCGACTTGTCGGGGTTGATTATACCCGAACTATACGGATCTCCGTATAGGCGCCTCCTATTTCGTGAAGCGCGTCTTGGCAATCCCCTTCCCCTGCAAGCGCTGGGCCCTGGAGTGACGCACCGCTACAATACGCAGCTATCGGGCGCGTCAGAGTCGCTAGCCTGACCCCATTGACGGTATGTGTGACGGTAGATGGATGTAGTTTAAGTTTAATTCGTTATATAAATCAAATTGTTATGCTGCAACTCGATATATTCGCACGATACATAGATAGGCTTTTGCCGACTTTCGCTGGCTTTCGCTCAGAGTGATTGGAATCTCGGAAAAGACTGCCTTTTAGCCTCGTCGAGTTTCGG